>Ga0209254_10002052_pt1 | contig 18264 bp, 11 predicted proteins | sample FrelakmetDIP11DI_FD_187148 | JGI IMG/M metagenome (GOLD analysis project Ga0209254, IMG submission 187148) | Freshwater lake sediment microbial communities from the University of Notre Dame, USA, for methane emissions studies - DIP11 DI (SPAdes)... | ecosystem: Environmental > Aquatic >...
ATGATGGATCGCCGCGTAAAGCGCGATGGATATCGCGGTAGTCGGACCCGATACAAGGTGCCACGAGGATCCGAACAACGCCGCCACGATGGCTGGCACCATCGCCGCGTATAGTCCATATTGAGGCGGCAGGCCGGCGATGGTCGCAAAGGCTACGCCTTGGGGCAGCACGATCAGGGCGCCGGTAAACCCGGCCAGCAGATCGTCCCGGAGGCTGGTGCGCGTGACCATTGGCCACCAGGCAAGGAAGGGAAGAAGCCGGTGCGCTGCCAGCTTAAGTTCTTGAGATGTCAGCATATTAGCGATTGATTATCGCACCATTGCAATATCATGCGTATGCCTGCCACCCTAAAAATTTCCCATGGCGACTGAACGGTCCTATCCCGGACACTGCAGATTTTGCTCTTCGCCGGCAGGATAGCAACATCAAATATTGTCATCGCATATAAATATCCTCCGGTTTTTGTCAGTTGCTTGGCAATAAATCAGCGATGGCATCAGGCCAGGGTTCATGTTTACGCTCCATGACACGGCAGGTAGTATGTGAGGCTTGTCTCGGGGGACAGCATGGACATCCACAAAAAACCGATAGCACAGCGGATCGACTGGCTTTTTGATCTCGCCAATCGCCATGGGATGAACTACCGCAGCCCCGAGGCTTGGCTGGCGCGCGAACGTTATCTGGCTGAACATCCGACCGCCATCGCGGTGTTCAAGTGTATGGACGGGCGGGTGAATCTGCCCGTCGTCACCAATACGCCGACCGGTATCCTGATGCCCTTCCGCAACCTGGGCGGCATGTTCGACCTGGGCTGGCCCCACCTGGGCGAGGTGGTGGCGCACCATGTGCAGCGCATGGTGCGTACCGGGCGCAGCGTGTTGTTCCTCGTCACCTACCACTGGTCGAAGGGCGATCCGACGCGCGGGTGCGCCGGCTTTAATTACGACACGGCGGCGGCCGTGGCACATACGCTGGAAATCAAGGCCCAGGTGGAGCATATCTTCGGTCGCGGTCACGGCACTGTCTATCCGCTGGTCTGTGGCCTGGAGACTGATGAAGACGCCATGTCCATCCATGGCACCAACGGCCAACGCCTGGATCTCGCGACGCTAATAGAGACCGATGAGGCCAGTCTTGAACGGCGGTTGGCTGAGCTGTTGCCCGACATGCCGGTGCAGATGCGCGCTGATCTGCTGCCGCTTCTGATCGGCAATCTATGCCACATCGCCGATGTGCGCGAGCAGGCGGCGCGGCGCGAGCGGGAGCTGAACATCGAACACCGCGAATGGATGATTTGCCTCGGGCGCGGCTTCGACTTTCTGCACACACCAAATGTCGCGCTGATCATCGGCCCCTACAGCCCCAGCCTCGACGTGCCGATCCGCAAGGCTGCCGGGATCATCCAGGCGAACATGCAGGCCGGGCGCATCCCTGATGACGGCCTGCTGCTACTGGCGTCCGTGCCCTACGAAGAGATCGGCGTAGATCGCGCCCGCGCCGAGTTGAAGTCGCGCTTCCTCGCGCGCTTCGCCGCCGAGGTGATCGGCGCCGAGTTCCCCGAACTCGCGAGCAAGATGGCGATGCGTACCGCCGTGCTCGACTGGCGCTCGCGGCAACTGGAGAGGCTTGACGGCACTGCCTGAGAGTAACAGGAATATCAAACCGACTGCGCCGCGACAGGCAAAATCACCCCCCCGAGGGCAGTTGTTGCATTCAGTTGGTGATGATTGTGGTCGGCGGCGCCAACCAGGTCTCGAGCGCCGGTCGCATCAGATCCAGCAGCATCCCCGGCCACAGGCCAAACAGGATTATCAGCAGCGCAAAGGCTAGTGCCAGCCAGAACTCGCGTGGGCGCAGGTCTTCTGCGGCAAGTACTGCCGGCTGGGTCGACGGACCGAAAAAGGCGCGACGATAAATGCCGAGGAAATAGGCGGCGCCAAGCACCATGCCGACCAGTGCGGCGAGACCGGCACCCGCATGGCGCTCAAAGGTCGACATCAGGATTAACAACTCGGCGGGGAAGCCCGATGTTCCGGGCAGCCCCATGCCGGCCAGTCCGTAGAGCAGGAAAAAACTCGCCAGCCATGGCATGGTGCGGGCGGCACCGCCGAGGTTGGCGATGTCGGTCGAACCGATGCGGTGATGCAGGTGGGCGGTCAGCAGGAACAGCCCGCCGGCGGCAAGGGTGAAGTTGAGCAATTGCAGTACCGCGCCCTGCATCCCTTGTAGGTTGAACGAGGCAATGCCCAGCACGACCAGGCCGACGTGCGACAGGCTGGCGTAGGCGAGCATGCGGCGCAGGTTGGTCTGCGCCAACGCGGCAGCTGCGCCGTAGAGGATAGTCACCACGCCAAGCAAGGCGAGTAGCCAGTGCAACTCCCGCGCGGCGGTCGGCGCCAGCGGCACGGCAAAGCGGATCAGGCCGTAGGCGCCGAGTTTCATTCCGGTGAGTAGCGCAGCCACCGAGGCAGGCCCTTCCATTGCGATCAACGGCAGCCAAGTGTGCAACGGGAACAAAGGAATCTTGACGCCAAAACCGATCAGCAACAGCAGGAACACGACGTATTGGGTGCCGATGGGTAGTGGCGTTTTGAGCAGTGTTGGAAGGTCGAATACCAACGGGCCGCCGCTGGACGCCCCAAAGGCGAGGATCAGGATGCCGAAAAGTAGCGGTACGCCGCCGGCCAGCATGACCAGCGTGTACTTCATTGCTGCATGGCGGCGGTTGGGTCCGATACCCCACAGGCTGACAAGGAAGTAGAGCGGGATCAGCGTGAGCTCCCAGAACAGGAAGAACAGCACCGAATCGAGCGCGCAGAAGACACCAAGGGTTGCCGTCCCGAGTAGCATCAGCAGGCTGTAGTAGAGCCGCGGCAGTGTGTGCACACTGTTCCACGAGGCGAGAATCACGCCGATGAAGAGCAGCACAGCCGCCGGAAGAAAGAGGATGGAAATGCCATCGACGCCAACCATGTAGTGAATGTTCAGGCTGGGGATCCAGTCGTATTTTTCGAGCAGTTGGAAGCCATGATTTTTCGGATCGAAGACGAACAGCGCGACAAGCGCAATGATGAGGTCAATCAGCGCGCTGACCAGGGCGATTACGCGGGCCGACTCCGGGCGTGGCAGCAACCAAATGAATACCGCACCGACCGGCAGCACGAGGAGCAACAAAGAGAGTAAAGGGATGTTGTCCATCAGCCGTGATGTCCAAAACGATTTGCCAGCGCGTTGAGCGCCGGTTCGATCAGATTGAGCCAAGGCTCGGAGTGGAAGCCGACGATCAGCAGTACCAGAACGGCGATGCCGCTGACGACGTACTCCATCCGCAGGGTACGTTCGATCTTGGCATTACCTTCCGGTGCAGGTGACAGAAAGGCACGTTGGAAGGCGTAGAGCAGGAAACCGGCTGCCGCCACGTTGCCCAGCGCAGCAGCCACGGTCGGCAGCGCGCCGAAGCGTTCCATCGCGGCTTCGAGCACGAGATGAGAAGCATCAAAGCCCGGGGTGCCGGGCATGCCGACAATTGAAAGGCCGCCAACGAGAAAGCACACGGCGAGAAACGGAATTCGTTCGAACAGGCCGCCGAGTTTGGCCAAATCTGTCGAATGCGTGCGACGAAAGACAAAACCAACGACGAACAGCATCACGGTCGCCGCCAGGCCAAAATTGACCGACAGCAACACGGCGCCAATGAGCCCAGCCGGATGCAGGGTAAACAACCCAATCACGATCAATCCGCTATGGCTGATGACGGCGAAGGAGAGCAGGCGGCGCAGGTTGGACTGGAGAAAGGCGAGGATGGCGGCGTAGAAGACCCCGGTGATGGCAAAGGCGACGATCAGGTTTTGCCACTCCATTACTCCTTCCGCAGTCAGAGGTAGCAGGAAGCGCAGCATGCCGTAGATGCCGACCTTGACGCCGAGCAGCAACGACGGGGCGACGGCCACCATGCCCCGATGGGCCACGTGCGGTAGCCAGCCGTGCAGAGGGAACAGAGGTGTGCGTACCGCCAGGCCGTAGAACAGCAGGAAGAAGGCGGCAGTCTGGAATTTTCCTTGTGCCGGGTGCTGGATAAGGTCGAACAGATCGAAGCTCCAGCGGCCAGTGACATCGGCATGGCCCCAGGCCAGGATGATCATGCCGCCCGCCAACAGCAGAACCCCAACACCCTGAAACTGCAGGAAGCGAGTCATCGCCAGGCTGCGATTTTCCTCGGTCGAGGTCGACCAGTGGCCGATCAGATAGCCGGCCACGGCGAGTTCCAATACCGAGAACAGTGCGAACCAGAGCAGGTTCATGGTGACCAGCATCACCATCAGCGCAGCCTCGGCCAACAGGATCATTGCCAATAGCCGGCCGGGGGCTGCCAGTCTCCGCACCATGCCGTAGAGCATCATCAGTACTGCGATTAGCGCCGCTAGTAACACAAAAAGTACCGTCACTCCGTCGGCAGCGGCGTGGTAGCCGAATCCGTCGAGCCGTTCGGCCAGTTGCAGCGCCGGGGAGGCGGCGTCGATATGGTGATAGAGCGCGAAACCTAGCCCCAGTTGGGCGAGTGCGACGATGCGGCCAAGCGCCAAGGCAGCGGTACGTTCGCCCAGAGCGAAGACGGCTGCTGCCCCGAGTAGCGGTAGCAGTTGCAGTACCGCGAGAATCGGCCAGCTTGCTTGGGCGGTCCAGTGGATCTCGGTCATTACAAAATCACCACGAATATCGCCATTACGGCAAGAACGAGGTAGCGCGGACGTTCGAGCAAGGTCTCGAGTACCAGCAGGTAATCGCCGACGCGGCGCATGATACGCGAGACGGGTCCCCCGCTCTGCTGCATCACCAGGTTTGACTCGAAACGCTGCAGGTGCCCGGCTGACCATGCCAGAAAGGCGCCAGCGAGGCCGTGGCCACGGATCACTCTGTCGTCGTCGATAGTGCCCACCCTGCCACCGCGGTGGCGCTCGGGCATGCCGACAAGATACGAGAGTACGTTGTCGTCGAAGTTGCGCATATCGCGACCGATAGCTTGGGTCGGTCGGACCAGTGCGCTCCGAGCAAAATGATCAAGCCAGAAGCGCTGCAGGGCCGCGGTGTACAACCACTGTCTTCCCGCCAGCCAGGCCGGCACCGGCTTGGCCTTTTCGTTGACCAGGTGCATATAGGACGGCGCCAACAGGAACTGATAAGCACGCCAGGCGGAGTGCAGACCCATATGCCAGGCGGCAAGTTCGAACCAACCCAAACCGCTGGCGAGGAACATCAGACCGACCTGAGTCACCGTGGCAAAAATTAGCGAGGACTTCACATCCGTCTGCACCAGTCCGGCAAGCCAGCCGTAGAGCGCGGTCAGCGCGCCGATGACGGCGATGTAGAGCATGATGTCAGGCACGCGTAGCAATACCGGTTCGAGACGGATCACCAGGTAGACCCCGGCGTGGACCATCAGCGCGCCATAGAAGATTGCCGAGGAAGGCGTCGGCCCCTCAAGCGCGCGGGCGATCCATGAGGAAAATGGCAATTGTGCCGACTTGGCCAGCGCGGCGATCAAGAAACCCAGAAGGACAAGCCGTGCCGTGATCTTGTCGAAGGTGCCGGCATTGGCCGCCCAGTCAGCCAGACCCGACCATTCGACGGTTCCGAGCCACCATGCCGAGAGGCTGATACCGAGAATGAAACCGGCGTCGCCGATGCGGTTGGTAATAATGGCAAACAGCGCGTTGCCGGTCGCCAGCGGGCGGTCGTAGGCGTAACCGATCAGCAGCCAGGAGCTGACACCGGCCAGTTCCCAGCCGATGAAGGTCAGCACGGCATTGCCGGAGAGTACGATCAGCAGCATGCCGGCGAGGAAGAGCGACATGAAGATGAAGAAGCGGTGAAACCCGGTTTCGCGATGCAGGTAGTTGCGCGAGAAGCGCAGCGTTACCGCGCCGATTAGCGCAACCAGCGTGGCGTAGGCGAGCGAGAGTCCGTCGAGCATGAAGGAGATCGGGACGTTAAACTGGCCGCTGGCAAACCAGCTACCGACCGTGAAGTGGCCCGGCGCCCCCTCGTAGAGCGACAGTACGTCCAGCATCAGCAGTCCGAACAGCGCCAGCCACGCCCCGCCCTCGGCGAGTCGTGCGGTCGGCGGCTCGCCATCGTCGCCGACGGCTTGGCCCGAAATGACATAGGTCGCAATGCCGCCAGCCGCCAGCAGTGGCAGTATTGGGATCAGCATAACGAGCGTGAACAGGCAGTTCACGTCGCATACTCCAGCGGCCGTTCCAGTAATACCGGTGGCAACGGTTCGCGATTCCCGGCGAACCAGTCGACTGACTTCTTGACTGTTTTCAGGGCTACATTGCCCGACCAAGGTGCCCAGCCATTGGCTGGATCGAAGAGGTGGATGGCGCCTGATTCGGGATCTTTGGCGGAGAGGATTACCCAGCCGTTGCCAACCAGTTCCTGCAGCGGTGGTTGGCGCCGGTATACCGCAGTGATGATGTCGAGACCTTGCTCGACTACAACCAGCAGGCGCATCGCCTCGTGGATCTCGATCATCTGCTTGGGCAGGCCGGTGCGCAGGTCGGAACCGGCGCCCTGCATCACACCGAAATAGCCGGCGACGTTGTGCATGATCTTGCTGCCGCAGCCGAAATGCTCGTTATTTACGGTCGAAAAGAAATACTCGAGGTTGATGCCGGCACCGACCGCGCCATTGATCAGCAGGTGTCGTTCCAGTACCTTGCCTTCGGGGTCTTGTGTCGGATCATAGGAAATGAGGAAGGAGCGACGATCGAAGAAAGCGCCGCGACTCATGGCCCGCCGCCCGAAGAAAGCACAGGCATTGGTGGCGTGACCAAGCTCGGGCCGCGCCTGCGACCAGTCGTGGCGGCGGCCACCGACATGGTGCAGCGCCGCCGCCATGCCGATATCCAGCGGTGCCGAGTAAAGCCGACGGCAACGTTCAAGCGCATGCGCCTGCGCGGCCTGCGCCAAGTCGCGGTCGAGTTGTTGAAAAATCGGCTGGTACGCGATGGCGAGATCCTCAGTGTCGTACCAGGTGATGGAGTCGTCGACGGTGTTGTGTTCAGCGCCGATGAACCAGGTATGCTCGGGCACGTCGATGCCGCGTTCGCGCAGCAACGTGCGCACCTCGGGCCGGTTGGCCATGGCGCAGAAGAGCCGTGCGTTAGGGCCTGAATGGCGGCCCGAGCAGGCGCCGCAGTCGTAGGCCGCGGTGTGCGGGTTGTTGGTACTGTTGGAACCGTGGCCCATGATCACCACCAGTGGTGCAAAGTCTCGGGTGAGACCGAGACTGACGAGATACCCGGCGATACGCTCGGCCTGCTCGGGGTCAGTGAAGCCCTGGCGTGGTGCCTCGGGCGTCGCGGGGCCGGCGTCGACGGCAGCGTTGTGGGCTAGCCGCGTCGGCACCCGACGGTCGTAAGATTCGCGCCAAGCGGTATTGAAGCGGCCAAAAGCGCCGGGCGCCATAGTCCGCAGCAGCAGTTCGACCAGCGCCAGCGGAGCCGCCAATGCGGTGAAAAGTGGGCCGCCCACCAGACTACGGCGCGTAACCTGGTGCAACCGCTCCTGCCAACGCAGGCGGCTGGCGCGACGGCGGTAGTGTTCGCTAGCAACTGCCTCGGCGCCGGCGCGCGGCACCTCGTGCACATCGTGCGATGGGATAATGACGACTGGCACCACGGGGCACAGCCTGGCTGGCTCGGTGTCATCAAGGCCGTAGTAGTTCTGGAACACGGCGAAGTGCGCGGCGCCGCCCAGCGTTTCAATCTTCGGATTGGTCTCTTCGAGGTGACGGCGCATGCCTTCTTCGCGGTCGTCCATACAGAACACCACTTGCGCGGTCGACCCGTTAAATTGGCCAATATTGTGGCCCTTCCAGCGGCCATGGTTGGCAGCGAGACCGGCGAAAATCTGCTCGCGGTAGTGGCGTTCGTAGGCGTTGAGCCAGACGAAACCGCGCTGGTTTTCGTCGAGCATGCCGAGGCAGCCGAGCAGGGTTTCAGCGCCACTGCGGCCGAGTGAGCGCAGCTCACTGGCAGAGAGACCAAGGTGTTGTGTCAGGCGAAACAAGGGCCAGGCCGAGCGGGTCAGGCCGTGGCTGGCGGTCTGCTCGGCAGTCGGTGTTTCGCGCCAGGCCTCGATGTGCCCGGCCAGCCATTCCCACAGTCCGGGCGCCTGCGGTGATGCGGCGTCGCCGGTCGCCGGCAGATGGGGTTCGATCAGGTCGAGCAGGTGTTCCGGGAGATCACCGCCGTGGAAAGCATGGCGCACCCACAGCTCGGCCGGGTGGCAACGGAAGTATTCACTGATGGCGGCGAGGCTGAAGTCGATATTCCAGTGGCGGCGCACGCAATCTGCGGCGACCAGACGCTCGAGCACCAGGCGAACGGCGAGGTAATCCATCATCGCCACCGGCACATCCTTGGTGTCGGCATAGCCCGGGCGGTTGTGACGCCAGAGGAACATGCCCGACCAACCCGGCAGTTCCAGCGCCAGGCGCTCGAGATACACAGGCCAGCGTTCTTCCGGTAGACCCAGCCAGGTCAGTTCGACCAGGATGGTGTCGATCGCGTCGTTCGGTAACTGCGACACTTCGAGACGTGCGCCGGGCAGAGAATCCATGGCCCAGCCTATATCGCGGGCCGCGCTCTGCCGCCACGCTGCATAGAAGCCCAGCGGGCGGGCCGGATTGTGCCAGGGCGACAGCCCCTGGTCGAGGTGGGAGGCGAGGTGACGGATCAGTAGCGGGCGCACGGCATCGAGCGTGTCCTCGTCGGTGAGTGACTTGAGCAACGCACCGGCCGTGCCGCCAGCGCCGACTCTTGCCTCGAGCTCGGTCCACAGCGCTGCGGCACGCTCGGCGAAAATTCGGTGCGCATCGGAGGTCGTGGCGTAGCCCTCCTCCTCACGCGCCGCCACCTCAAGCAGTTCCTCGGGATGGGCGAAGGCGTGGTCGATGCCGAGCACATCAAGGCAGGCATCCCACAGGGCGCTGACTGCAACCGCCTCGTTGCCACCCGAGGAGGCCAGCAAGCGACTCCGCGACGCCATAGGAGTCTCGTCGTCGATACGCGAGAGTACTTGCTTTTCCTCAATGCGCCATTTGAGCTGTGCCAGTGGAATCGGACCTAGCGCGTGTACCAGGCCAGCGCGCAGGACGTCGCGGCGGCGCAGCGGGATTCTCACTGTGGACGCAAGCACATGGTCCAGGTCCAACTGCCAGTCCGCGGCGAGCTGCGTCAGTGCTGCATCGATGTCAGTGTCGTCGATGCGGCCGTTGCGGTAGAAGGTACGAGAGCTTTCCTCAGGCAGCCAGGCTGGTTCGCCTGAAAGCCGGCTGGCCGCCGCCAGAGCCTCGGGGAAAGGCAGATGCTGGAATCCGTGCAGGGTGTTGTGATGGACGAAGTCCTTGATCGAGGCCTGGCTTGGCAGCACGTGCTCGAGATGGCGCACGCAATCATGCAGACGGCTGCGGATGTCTGTGGCGGTACTGGTATGGTGGTCGCTCACATCAGGCTCCGAAAAGCTGCGCCAGCCGGGCAACCGAAGCGCTGACCAGCGCCAGCGTCGGTGCCGGGTAGAAACCGATGGCCACGATGCCGAAGGAGAGAACTCCGGCCGCTGCCATCTCGCTATGGTTAAGATCGGGCACGGTTTTCATGGTCTCGCCAACCGGCCCGGTGAACAACCGGCCGACGGTGCGGAAGGCATAGGCGGCGCTGATCAGTAATGAGACCGACAGCAGCACCATCCAGCCACCCCAACGGGCGAAGCCGCCGACCAGCACGTGCAGTTCGGCGATAAAACCGGCGGTGCCGGGCAAGCCGATGGAAGCGGTAAGCGCCAGTACCATGAAGAAAGCAAAGCGCGGCATGGTCCTCACCAGCGAGGAATAATCCGCCAGATCACGGGTATGTGTTCGTTCGTAAAGTAGTCCAATCAACAGAAACAGTGCGGCGGCGACGAGCCCATGAGCCACCATTTGCACTACCGCACCGGTGAGTCCCGCAGTGTTTAGCGCAGCCAGTCCGAGCAGCACTACGCCCATGTGCGATACCGATGAATAGGCGATCATGGCTTTCAAGTCCCGTTGCTTCCAGGCTAATACGCCACCGTAGATCAAACTGATCATCGCGAGGGTCATCAGCATTCCCTGCAGTGCCTGGGCGGCGGCGGGCAACATATCGATGGCGCGGATCAGGCCGTAGGCCCCCATCTTCAACAGGATTCCAGACAACAGGATGGACACCGGACTGGGGGCCTCGACGTGAGCCAGAGGCAGCCAGCCATGCAATGGGAAGATCGGCATTTTGACGCCGAAACCGATCAAAAACCCGAAGAAAAGCGTGATCTGCACCGATTCCGGCAACATTCGCCCACTTTCGCGGATGGCGCCCATGTCGAAACTGTGAGTCGGCACGGCGTCATACAGTATCAGCAGCGCAAGCAACATGAACACGGAACCGCCCATCGTGTAGAGGACGAAATTCAACGCTGCCTTTTGCCGGTTCTTGCCACCGAAGCGGTCGATGAGAAAGAACAGCGGGATCAGCGTCAGCTCCCAGAAGACGTAGAACAGCGACCAGTCGCGCGCCATAAAGACGCCAAGCATGGCAGCTTCCAGCAGTAGCAGCAGCGCGAAGTAGAACTTGGCGCCGTTCTTGATGCCGCCGGACGCAACCACAGTGACCGGCATCAAAAGCGTGGCGAGCAGCACCAGTGGGAAGGAGAAGCCATCGACGCCAAGCGAGAAACTTGAGCCCAGCCGTGCATGCCATGCGTGGGACTCGTAAAGCTGGATTCCAGCCACGGTCGGATCGAAATACACCAACAGCGAACAGGCGAAGAGCAGTATCCCCACTGTCGTCGCCAGCGTGACGCGACGGATCAGATCGGCATTTCGGCCCGGTAGCAGCGCCACGATGATGACGCCGAAAATGGGAAGGAGGAGCAGGACGCGAAGCACTTAACGCAAATAACCCATTAATCGTTTTTTATTAGTCTTCCACTTCGCAGCAATAGCTACATGAGCGCTTGTCTGCTTACGTTTGGTATTGTCGCCCATCCTCACCGTTTACGCTCTGTCAGTCACGCCATTACGAAACAGGACGCTAGCCAATGGTCTGATAGTACAGATTCTGTGGATGGTTGGCTTGCGCGAAAAAAAACCAGCGTTCGGCCAGCAAGCCGACGTATTGCAGCACGAATGCGATACCAAGCAGCACAGGGCTTGAAGTAAATGGCGCCAGCAACATCAGCGGTGCCACAAATGCAAAAATCATGAAAGCCGGCTTTACCGTGCGCAAGAATGACTCGCTCTTGCCGTGGAAGAATTCGCGCGTATTGAACGAGCCGCCCATCGACCCCATGGAGCGCTGAACGATGTACGGATGCTTCATGCCGATAGCAGTCTGTATGGTCGATTTTGGCTTGAGGCGGGCGTTGCGCACCAGCGACGCGCTACGCCCGGCAAATGCCAGGAAGGTGATGATGAGCGCCCAACTGACGAAGAAGTTGGTTTGCGACGGGGCTGCCAAAGCAGCATAAAACGCTGCCAGGGTGAAGCCGGACGCCCCCCCCATCAGGATGAAGTTCACCACTGTGACAGGCGAATGCCATTCGCGCAGGAAACGCAGGCAGGCGTAAATCATGGCCGTGCAGACGAACAATGCAAAGGCCAGCATCGTGCCAACGACACCCAGTACGAATGACAGATCGATGATCAGACCGCCGGGCAATGTCACCATTGCCGGTCGGTATCCGGCCAGATGCGATAGGGCAAAAAGGAACACCACACCCATGAACGCAGGCAGCACGATCACTTCGCGCGACAACCACGAGGTACGCCATTGTGTGGCTGAACGCCAGGCGCGTTCAGGGCGCCCCAGGTGGAAGAAAGATGCGATCAGGCCGCCCACCAATAGCGACAAGGCCAAGGCGCTGCCGTAACCATAAAAAGGATCGGACTGCATCGGCAGCAATCCGAACAAGGCATACGATTGATGGGTGAATAGGGCAAGAAACAAACCCTGCCCTGCACCGATGAGAGTCGTAAGAAAAATGACGGAAAAAGCTGGTTTCATAGTGCGCCGTTCTTAAAATGGTATTTTCATCACCACGCCGAAACATCGTCCATCGACGAATCATTCTTGCTCGGTTTCGGTAGCTGGCCATCGACCTTGAGCGGATTATCTGAACGCTCCAGTTCATCCTTGTGTATCTTGAGTTTGGTCTTGCGACGGGGCAGATAGTGGTTGGCGGGAAGCGTGCCCCATTCCGGCATCAGCGCGTAGCCTCCGTCTTCACGTATCGCCAGCGACACCTCGGATTCCGGATCGTGAATATCGCCGAAGAGGCGCGCGCTGGTCGGACATGCCTTGACACAGGCGGGCTTGCGATCAATCTCGGCCAGGGACTGGTCGTAGATGCGATCTACGCACAAGGTGCATTTCTTCATCACCTTCTGCTTTTCGTCGAATTCCCGTGCACCATACGGACAAGCCCAGGAGCAATACTTGCAGCCGATGCACTTGTCGTAGTCGACCAGCACGATGCCGTCTTCCTTGCGCTTGTAGGATGCGCCTGTCGGGCATACCGGTACGCAAGGCGGGTCTTCGCAATGCAGGCAGGATTTGGGGAAATGCAAGGTTTCGCTGTTGGGATATTTTCCCATCTCGAAAGTCTGCACGCGGTTGAAGAAAGTGCCGGTCGGGTTGGCGTCGTAAGGGCGTTGGTCGAACAGTGGCCCTGCTGAGCCCGATGTATTCCATTCCTTGCAACTGGTCACGCAAGCGTGGCAGCCGACGCATACATTGAGGTCAATGACCAAGGCGAGCTGCGTCATTTTGCACCCCCGTTCCTTTTGCTGCCACCCAGGTAAGTAAGCCATTTCGGGCGTTCGCTCATGCCGGGATATTTCTTCATCGGTTCAAATTGCGGCGATGCTTGCTCCGGTTCGTTCTCGTCGGCTTTGTAGATGCGTACACGTACGTCGTACCAGGCCGCTTGCCCGGTGACCGGATCGGAATTTGAAAAACGTTTGCCATCTGCCTGCGGCGGCAACTCTTCCGAGATCACGTGATTGAGCAGGAAGCCCTGCTGCGACTCGTTCGCATCCGGTGCCAGGTTCCAGGCGCCGGCGGCTTTACCGACAGCATTCCAGGTCCACACCGTACCGGGTTCCAGCGACTCGCTGTAACGCGCCATGCAGCGTACCTTGCCCCATTGCGACTCGACCCATATCCAGTCGCCATCGGCAATGCCAGCATTCTTGGCGGTGCGTGCATTGACATAGAGGTAGTTGTACGCATGAATCTGGCGCAACCACGCATTCTGTGAATCCCACGAGTGGTACATCGCCATCGGGCGCTGTGTCAGGGCGGACAGCGGATATTTGTGCTTGTCGCAGGTTTGGCTTTCCAGCGGCTCGTAGTAGAACGGTAGCGGATCGAAATAGGTCTCGACGCGCTTTGCCAGATGGGCTGGCGGCTGACGTGAAATGCTCTTGCCCTGTGCAGCCAGCCGGAACTTTTGCAGTACCTCGGAATAGAGATGAATCAGAATTGGTTCAGCGTAGCGCGTAATGCCGCTGCGTTGCGACCACTCCAGATAGCCCTTGTTCCAGTTCCGCATGAATTGGTAGGAGCGCGGCAACTTAAGGTGATGCATACAGTTGTTCTTGGCGTACATCTCCCACTGGTTCGGATTCGGTTCGCCGCGTATGGATTTTTCTCCACCCTTGCCGCGCCAACCGGACAGGAAGCCGATGCCGGAACCGGGTGCGGTCTCCCAGTTGACGATGAAATCAGGATAGTCGCGGTACTTGCGCTGGCCCTCCGAGTTCACGAAAGCCGGCAATTTCAAACGCGTACCAAGTTCGATCAAGACTTCCTGGAACGGCTTGCACTCGCCTGTTGGCGGCACAACCGGTATGCGTACCGCATCCACCGGGCCGTCGAATTCCGAGATTGGACGGTCCAGCATGGACATTACGTCGTGGCGCTCCAGATAAGTCGTATCCGGCAGTATCAAGTCGGCGAAGGCTGTAGTTTCGGAGTGAAACGCATCGCATACAACGATGAACGGTATCTTGTATTCGCCGTCCTCTTCCTTGTCGACGAGCATCTTGCGGACTTCGCTGGTGTTCATGCTTGAGTTCCATGCCATGTTGGCCATGAACAGCAACAATGTATCGATCTTGTAGGGATCGCCGCGCCACGCATTGGTAATCACATTGTGCATCAAGCCGTGCACCGACAGCGGATATTCCCAAGAGAAGGCCTTGTCGATACGGACCGGGCTTCCGTCAGCGTTTACGAACAGATCATCCGGATCGGACGGCCAACCCAGTGCCATGCCATCGAGCGGCGAGTTCGGCTGTACTGCACGCGGATCGTTCGGCGTCCGGGCGCAAGGCGGAATCGGCCGCGGGAATGGTGGCTTGTGACGGAAACCGCCGGGGCGGTCGATGGTGCCCAACAGCGTCATCAGGATCGACAGCGCGCGGATGGACTGAAATCCGTTCGAGTGCGCCGCCAATCCGCGCATTGCATGGAATGAAACCGGATTGCCGGTAACCGTTTGGTGTTCCTTGCCCCAGGAATCGGTCCACGCGATCGGCAGCTCGATCTTCTGGTCGCGCGCGGTGATACCCATTTCGTGCGCGAGACGGCGAATGGTCTCGGCCGAAATGCCGGTAATCTGTTCCGCCCATTCCGGCGTGTAATCCTGGACCCGTTCCTGAAGCAACTGGAACGCGGGTTTGACCGCAGTGCCGTCAGGCAGTGCGAATTCACCAAGCAGATAAGGATCAGCACCTTCGCTATGCGTAATCACCGCCTTGTTGGTGTTTCGATCCCACCACAGCTTGTTCTGCGGGTCGTAGCAGCCTTCTTCTTTTGCTACTTCGGTGCGCACGAACATGCCGAATTCGTCATGTTTATCGTCAAGATTTACCAGTTGACCGGAGTTGGTGTAGCGCACCAGGAATTCACGATCGTACAGACCGAGCGCGATGATTTCGTGGATCAGCGCCAACATCAGCGCACCGTCGGTACCGGGGCGGATTGGCACCCATTCGTCAGCGATGGCCGAATAGCCGGTACGTACCGGGTTGATTGAAATGAAACGCCCGCCTTCGCGCTTGAATTTGGACAAGGCGATCTTCATTGGATTGGAGTGATGATCTTCGGCTGTGCCAATCATGATGAACAGCTTGGAGCGTTCCAGGTCGGGGCCGCCGAATTCCCAGAAAGATCCGCCGATGGTGTAGATCATGCCCGCAGCAAGGTTCACCGAACAGAAACCGCCATGTGCCGCGTAATTGGGAGTTCCGAACTGGCGCGCGAACAGACCGGTCAGCGCCTGCATTTGATCTCGTCCGGTGAACAGCGCGAATTTCTTGGGATCTGTCGCGCGTAGCTTGCCCAAGCGCTCGGCGAGGATGGAGAAGGTTTCTTCCCAACTGATCGCCTCGAATTCACCGGCGCCACGTTCGGTTCCCACCTTGCGACGCAACGGCTTGGTCAGGCGCGCGGGGGAGTATTGTTTCATGATGCCCGACGAACCTTTGGCGCAGATCACACCGTTGTTCAGCGGATGATCCGGATTGCCATCGATGTAGCGCACCTCTCCGTTGCGGAGATGGACCCGAATGCCGCAGCGACACGCGCACATATAACAAGTGGTTGTCTTGATCTCAATTTCTGCGTCGGGCAACGGCGATGTGAATGGATCGTGTATCGGTGAGGACATGTTTTTATCTTGCCTGAAATTGGTTTGCGTCGATAAATTGCCGTAACAGTACGGTCGCACGAAGCTTTTTGCTAACCCTGTATTAAACTAAATTGGTTTTGCGGGTGTCTATAACCTGATTGGGCAAGCATGGGCATAACCCAGATGGGCGTAAGATTTCTTGTTCTGCATTTATGTTGTTGATATTTCTACGGATTCGGCTTAACCTCCGAACCTTTTCTCGCAAAGAGTGGTGAAGTTGAAGCCCGTAATAACAAGTTCTGCATCCGAAGCTGATCACCGTGGATTCTCCAGGGTACGTGACCTCAAGGTTATGCCTCTCGGCAGCGGCGATGCTGCAGTGACAGAATGTGTGATGCATGAGTTGGCGGCACCCCGGACGGGCGAACTCAAGGCCATACTGGCGACCTTTCTTGAGACCATAATCGGCGCGGTCGGCGCCGCAGCAGGGGTTGTGCATTTGGTCTCACCAGACGGCCATGCACTGCAAATCATGTGTTCTGCAGGCGTGTCGGCCGAATTGCAGAAAGAGGCGGAGAGCTTTGTCGACCAGAATTGTGAGCGCAGCAATATTGAAGGGAAGCTTGATCGAGTTGCCTGCGCTGCTTATGTCGGGACTTGCGCCACGCGGCAGAACGGCAACCATGAGCGCAGCAGCTTTCAGTCCTTGATTACGGCGTCGCTTGAGACGCCCGGTTACCCCGGAACTTCGGTTGGTGTCCTGAACCTTTTCTTTGACGCTCCGCGTGAGGTGTCAAGTGGCGCGATGCATACGGTTGCTGCATTCGCCGAAATGATGGGGGCGGTCATCGAACACACGCGCATCAATCGTGAGGGGCATCGCACAGAGTTGTTGGCCGAGCGCCGCGTGATTGCCAATGATATCCATGATTCACTCGCACAGACATTGACCTTTGCCCGCATGCGAATCAGCCTGTTGTTGGAGGCAATACGCACGGGCAACGAGTTGATGGCTAACAAATATACGAGAGATATCGACGAGGCCTTGGAAATAAGCCAGAAAAGCGCGCGCGAACTGATTACCGATTTCCGCTCCGAGTTGAATCCTGGAGGTTTGCTTGCTTCACTTGAAGACCTTGTCGCGCAGTTTCGTGAGCGCAACAATATTGTGCTTGAGTACAAGAACCGTCTGGTAGATTTGGCTTTGCCGATCGAGCATGAAATTCAGGTTTTTAACATCATGCGCGAGGCGCTGACCAATATTGGTCGGCATTCCGGAGCGACGCACGCGCGCCTGCTTGTCGATGCAGATTTTGGTTACTATATTTTCACGGTCGAAGATAACGGAGTTGGTGCGCACACTTTCGCTCCGGTGGAAGGGCATTTCGGCGTAATGATCATGCGCGAGCGCGCACAACGCATTGGCGGCGAAATTAAAGTGGAAAGCGCGATAGGGTCCGGAACGCAAGTGCAATTGTCGTTTCCGGAGCCGTCGTCCGACTGGAGAACTGCGAGTGAGTGACAAGTTGAGAGTGGTTCTGGTCGATGACCAGTGTTTATGCCGGCGAGGTCTGAGTGAGCTGCTGGCCAACTGCTATGACTTCGATGTGCTCGGTGCGACCGGCAGCATCGATGAGTTGCGGACCATGTGTTTGGCCAAGCCTGATCTGTTGATCGTCGATCTTCGCATGAAGCCGATGGATGGCATTTCTCTGGTGGCGCTATTGCGCGACGAAGGGAGCACCATTCCTGTGGTCATGTTGACGATGAGCGATTCCGAAACAGATCTGGCGAATGCTATCCGCGCTGGCGTGCGCGGTTACCTGCTCAAGGACATGTCACCAGAAGATGTGGTGGACTCGATTCGTCGCGTGGCAGCTGGTGAATTGGTCGTCGCCCCTGCCATGACCGTAAAAATGATCGACCTGCTGCGTGGCGACCAATCAGGCCAGGAGCCCAAGAATTCTCTCAAGCTGCTAACGGAACGGGAGCGTGAGATCATCCAGTTGCTGGCTCGCGGCGAGAGTAACAAAGCCATCGCCCAGAACCTGTCGATTAGCTACGATACAGTGAAGCAGCATGTCCGGCATATTCTCACCAAGCTCAATCTCTCCTCACGGGTCAAGGCGGCTGTCTTGTTTGCCAAGGAAGGCGGGTCGGGCAACGAAGACTCGTCGTCACGTCTTTAATGTTCGACAGTAGGCCGGCGCCCTGTTCCAGATGGCGGTGGTCTACTTGACTGACCGTATGACCCTTTGGAGCAAACCAGTAATCGCGGCTGTTCGCCATTTGCTTTATCCGCTTTGAAATGCGTTGGATCAATCATTCCAGCGCATTATTAAGCTCCCGTTTTGATATGTTCATTGACACTCACGGGAGCGATTGTGTTTAATGAAAAACTCGGGAAAGCACGCTTGGCACCGTAATTTTCGTGCACCTTGGAAGTGATGTTATCCAATAAATTTAGAAGGAAAAGACATGGCACACATCGTAATCATGGGAGCAGGACTCGGCGGAATGCCGGCTGCTTATGAAATGCGGGACAA
>Ga0209254_10002053_pt1 | contig 18258 bp, 16 predicted proteins | sample FrelakmetDIP11DI_FD_187148 | JGI IMG/M metagenome (GOLD analysis project Ga0209254, IMG submission 187148) | Freshwater lake sediment microbial communities from the University of Notre Dame, USA, for methane emissions studies - DIP11 DI (SPAdes)... | ecosystem: Environmental > Aquatic >...
ACCCTGACCTCGGTGTGCACAGGCTCGATGCTGCTGGGGTTTGCCGGCCTGCTCGACGGCCTGCACGCCACCACCCACTGGAAGTCGCTCGACTGGATGCGCGATTCGTTCCCGTCCGTCACGGTCGAGTACGACCAGCATGTGGTCGAAGACGGCCGGGTGCTGACCTCGGCGGGGATTTCCGCCGGCATCGACATGGCCCTCAAAGTGGTGGCCCGCTACTGCGATGAGCCGATCGCCCGCGCCACGGCGAGGCACATGGAATATCCCTATCCCGATTCCAACGCCCGTCGGGTGGCAGTGAGATGACTTATATATATAATTTAATTCAATAATAGTCTGTCAGAAAAAGGGGCATGCAATCGTCATGAAACTTGTAGATCTCACTGCCAAAGCGGTCGCTCACTACTGGCGTACAAGGTCAGCACAGCGGTTCAAGCAAGAGTCGGGCAAAAAAACTGATCAAGGCCTTCGCAGCGCGGTAACCGGCGGTGCCCAGATGGGCGGATTTATCGACCTCTTCATTGAGATTGCCACTGCGGCAGGAATTCCAGCAAATTACGTTTTCAAGAATAAGGCGGTTGAACTTCCAGGTTTTTTCCGGCCGACCAAAGAATGGGATCTTCTCGTTGTCCGGGACCGTACATTGATAGCTGCGATTGAAGCAAAATCACAGGTCGGCCCATCTTTTGGCAACAACTTCAACAACCGGACGGAAGAGGCGATGGGGAGTGCGCTCGACCTGTGGACAGCTTTTCGTGAGAGAGCCTATCTTGAAAGCCCCCAGCCGTTCTTGGGCTACTTCTTCATGCTCGAGGATTGCGACGCATCCAACCGTCCAGTCGCTGTCAAAGAGCCTCATTTTAAGGTTTTTCAGGAATTCAGCGGGGCGTCTTATGCGAGGTGATACGAACTATTCTGCCGCAAACTCGTTTTGGAGCGCCACTATACAGCTTCCGCATTTATTACCTCTTCCAGTCAAGAAGGCCTCGGTGGAGTGTTTAAGACCCCCGCCGTTGACTTGTCGATTGAGCGGTTTGCGAAAATCTTCAGCAACCACATAACCAATTTTGTGTGACCACATGCAATCCACTTTCCACAGACTGATTAACGGCGATGCAAGAGACTTGTTTTTTATAGAAGACGAGTCGGTCCATTTGGTCGTCACCTCCCCTCCCTATTGGAACCTCAAGCGGTATCACGAAAACCCCGACCAGCTCGGCCATATTCAGGACTACGAAGCGTTCCTAAAAGAATTGGAAAAGGTCTGGAAGCACATATTCCGTGTCCTTGTTCCTGGCGGGCGTTTGGTTTGTGTGGTCGGCGACGTATGCGTCGCCCGCCGGAACTTCGGCAGGCATCTCGTGTTTCCGCTGCACGCCGATATCTGCGTGAGCTGCCGCCGCTTAGGTTTCGACAACCTAAACCCGATTGTATGGCACAAAATCGCCAACGCGTCCTATGAAGTCCCGAACGGCTCAAAGTTCCTTGGCAAACCCTATGAACCCAACGCCATCATAAAAAATGACATGGAATTTATACTAATGCAGAGGAAACCCGGCGGGTACCGCAAGCCGACTGAGGCACAACGGGAAGCCAGTAAAATCAGCAAAGAAGATTTCGATCGCTGGTTTCAACAAATATGGAATATAACAGGCGCTTCCACCAAGATCCATCCTGCGCCTTTTCCTCTCGAATTAGCCACTCGTTTAGTAAGGATGTTTTCTTTTGTTGGTGATACGGTGCTCGACCCGTTCTGCGGTTCTGGAACGACCATGGTTGCGTCTTTCAGGACGGATCGCAACAGCATAGGGGTTGAAATTGAACCGGAGTATTGCCGGATGGCGGTGCGTTACTTAAAAGCGGAAACGGCCAACCTTTTCTCCAGCGCCAACCTCATATTTGAGAAGACAACGAAGGGTAAAGCGTATCAGGTAAGAGAAGTTCAAGAGCTATACCAGGTAAGCCCGGCCCGGAAAAAACTGGCGTAATCAGGCGAAGCATTTTGTTTGCCGGCGTAAGGCCGGTGCTGGCGTTACCTGATAGCTTCAATTTTTCAGACCTTAGACGGTAATGGCAGCAGCGCTAATGACCCAACTCTCCGAACTCCTCCTGCGTTTCGCCGACGAAGCGGATGCCGAGTTGATCCTCGATATGATCCGCGGGCTGGCCGAATTCGAAAGGCTTTCGCACGAAGTCGTCGCCGATGCCGATACCCTGCGCCGGTTCCTGTTCGGCCGGCAGCCGGCGGCCGAGGTGCTGATCGCCGAATACGAGGGCCAGCCGGCCGGGTTCGCCCTCTTTTTCCACAATTTTTCGACCTTCATAGGGCGGCCGGGCATCTATCTCGAAGATCTATTTGTCAAGCCAGAGTTCCGGGGGAAGGGCATCGGCCGGGAGGTGCTGGGCTTCCTGGCCCGTCTGGCGGTCGAGCGCGGATGCGGCCGCCTGGAATGGGCGGTGCTGGACTGGAACGCGCGCGCCATAGACTTCTACAAGCGCCTCGGCGCCCGGCCGCTGGAGGATTGGACGGTCTTCCGCCTGGGCGGCAGCGATTTGAAGGAATTTGCACGCCGGGCCTGACCGGAGGAGGCGGGCCTGCGTCAAAGCCTGCTTGAAGGGCGAGTTCATTCGTGATAGTTGCCAACGATTATCGTTATTTGAGGCTATTAGGTCCACAGTGCGATCATAACGCAGACGAAAGGGGGGCTCATGAAAAAGCAGATGATGTGGATTCTGGTTGTGGCCGTGATCGGGCTTTTAGCCGGGGCGGCGTTCGCTCAGTTCGCCAAGACCGAGGACGCCGTCAAGTACCGCCAATCCGTCATGTCGGTGATCGGCACCCACTTCAGTCGGATGGGAGCGGTGGTCAAGGGCGAGGCGCCATATGCCAAGGAGGCTTTTGAGCAGAATGCCAATATCGTGGCGATCCTGATTCCTCTGCCCTGGGATGCTTTCATGGCGCCCGGCAGCGACAAGGGCAGCGGCATGAAGGCGGATGCCCTCGCGAAGAAAGACGATTTCATGAAGCTGGCGGCGGCGAACCAGGCGGAGGTCGCTAAGCTTCTGGCCGCGGCCAAAGGCGGGGACATCAACGCGATCAAGCCCCAGTTCGGAGCGGCCGGCGCCAGCTGCAAGGCGTGCCATGACGCATATCGAAATAAGTAGCCGCCGCCCGCCGTCGCAGGGCGTTTGAATCAGACAAAGCCGGGCGCCCCGCCCGGCTTTTTTATTGCACCAACAGATAAACCGAGACGGCCGCAGCAATCGCCACCAGGGCCGCCAGCCAGACCGGGGCCGGTGTCAGCGCCACCCTCGGCGAACCCTTCCAGGGTTTCATGCCCGTGATCATCGGCCGGATCAGGTTTTCCTTTTTATAGACCAGGTGAAACAGCACGGCGGCGACGTGGACTGCCACCAGCACAATGATGACGTCGTGGTTGATGCGGTGGATGGACGTCAGCCGGTCGCTGGTCGCCTTGCTCACCCACTCATAAAGCGGCCCTTCGATGAAGATGTCGTCGTTGGCGAAAAGACCGGTGCCGGCCTGGATCAGCAGGATCAGCAGCATGGCCATCACGGACCAACCGCCCAGGGGGTTGTGGCTGAGGTGGTGGTCTTCGTCGCGCCGTAAAAGCGTCAGCGCATAACGAAAGACGGTTGACGGACCGGCCAGAAAGGTGCCGAAACGCGACGGGGCGCTCCCGATGAAGCCCCACACGATGCGGAAGATCAAAAGCGCCAGGATCGCCTCGCCGCACCACTCGTGGTAGATCATGGCGGTGCCGCCGGCTTTGCCGGTTGCAAAGGAACCGGCGACCAGCGTCACCAGCAGCCAATGAAAAATACGGGTGGGCAGATCCCAGACCCGGACCGCCCCCCGCCCCTGCAGCGTTTGCTCCTTTTCAGCCATGGGTCGCCATGCCTCCCGCGCGGGCAAATCCGGATGATCTTTCCCCGCTTTTTTCGGTTTTCGAGTGCCCCGGCCGCTGAAAATCTACATGGTCTGCCTATCGATGCCAAGCATTTTTTTCCGAGAAATAGGCGTTACACTCTCTCCCCGCGCTTTCTTGACAGACTGCGCGGACTCCTGTATTCAAACTCCCTTCCAAAGCAAAGACAGGGCCAATGCGAACGCCGATCACCCGGGAGGAGAAGAGAAATGGCACCGGAGTCTCAAGAGATATTTCTGGAAGCACGCGATTTCCTCTTTAAGCACCGAACGGACTACACCGCCGCCTACCAGGGATTCAAATGGCCCGAGCTCACCTATTTCAACTGGGCGCTGGAGTATTTCGATCCCATGGCCGCCGGAAACGAGCGCCCGGCGTTGTGGGTCGTGGATGAAAGCGGCAGCGAAACCCGGCTGTCCTTCGCCCAGATGTCCGAGCGCTCCAACCGGGTCGCCAACTTTCTGCGCTCCGCCGGCGTCATCCGCGGCGACCGCATCCTGGTCATGCTGGGCAACGAGGTGGCGCTGTGGGACATCATGCTGGCCGCCATCAAGCTGGGAGCCGTCCTGATACCGGCCACCACCCTGCTGACTGCCGCTGACCTGCGCGACCGGCTGGACCGCGGCAAGGTGAAACACGTCATCGTCGGCGCTGCCAATGTCTCCAAGTTCGATACGCTCCCGGGAAGTTACACTCGCCTCAGCGTGGGCGGAGCCGCGGCCGGCTGGGCTGCTTTCGAGGACGCGTATCGGCATGACGCCGTGTTTTCGCCCCACGGCGCGACCCGGGTGCACGAACCGCTGCTGCTCTACTTCACCTCCGGCACCACCAGCAAGCCCAAGCTGGTGCTCCACACGCACCGGAGCTATCCGGTGGGCCATCTGTCAACGATGTACTGGATCGGCCTGCAGCCCGGCGACATCCATCTCAACATCAGCTCTCCGGGTTGGGCCAAGCACGCCTGGAGCTGCTTCTTCGCCCCCTGGAACGCCGGTGCCTGCGTCTTCATCTACAACTATTCGCGGTTCAACGCCAAGGCCGTCCTGGAGGTGCTGGTCAAGTACGGTGTCACGACCCTTTGCGCTCCGCCGACCGTCTGGCGCATGCTCATCCAGGAAGACATGGCCGCCTATCCGGTGAAGATCCGGGAACTGGTCGGCGCCGGCGAACCGCTGAACCCAGAGGTCATCGAACAGGTGAATAAGGCCTGGGGGATCACCATCCGCGACGGCTACGGCCAGACGGAAACCACCGCCCAGGTCGGGAACACCCCCGGCCAGCTGTTGAAGCCGGGCTCCATGGGCCGGCCCCTGCCGGGGTACGACTGCGTCCTGCTGAGCCCCGACGATGAAGTCGCCGGCGAGGGGGAGATCTGCCTGGTGCTGAAGAAGAGGCCGGCCGGTCTGATGGCCGGCTACGCCGGCGACGACTCCAAGACCGCCGAGGTGGTGCGCAGCGGCTTCTACCACACCGGCGACGTGGCCTCCAGGGATGCGGAAGGATATCTGACCTATGTCGGCCGGGCCGACGACGTCTTCAAGGCCTCCGACTACCGCATCAGTCCCTTCGAGCTGGAGAGCGTGCTGATCGAACACCCGGCGGTGGCCGAGTCCGCGGTCGTCCCCAGCCCCGACCCGGTGCGGCTGGCGGTGCCCAAGGCCTTCGTCATCCTGCGGAACGGCTATGCGCCCGGACCGGAACTGGCCAAGGACATCTTCGCCTTCCTGCGGCAGCGCCTGGCTCCTTACAAGCGTATCCGCCGCCTGGAATTCTCGGACCTGCCCAAGACGATCTCCGGCAAGATCCGGCGCGTGGAGCTGCGCACCAATGAAGCCCGGCTTCGAACCGGCCGCGAGCGGAGCGCGCAGGAGTTCTTCGAAGAGGACTTCCCGGAACTCAAGGGCTGATGACTTCGTAAATAGCCCAATCTCTGCGTTGCGCTTCATCGCGTTGCCGCTGCGGCGTACTGCAAGTACGCCTCGCGGCACGCGCTTCGCGCGCCTTGATCTTGGGCTCTTTACGAAGTCATCGATCCGGAAGACTTTTTGCAATCTCAACAAGGCTGTCCGAAAAACGCTTGCCCTCGCGGCGGATGTCGCATAGATGAGTCGGCAGGCTGCCGCCGGCCGAATCCGCGACCGCTGCCGGCGATCCATTCATTTCCTTTCTATTGGCGCCGGCATCCCCATCTGCGAGGAGGTCCTCATCGCATGCGCGCCCGCGACATCATGGACACCCGCTTCCACACCCTGCGGCCCGACCAGAGCATCGCCGATGCGGTGAGAACGTTCCATTCCGCCAGCATCGTCGAACAGAAGAAGACCTTCGGGCTGATGGTGACCGACGAACGCAACCGGCTGGTGGGCATGCTGTCGATGTACGACATCCTGCTGTTCGTGCGGCCCAAGCACGCCGGGCTGTGGGGCGAGACGGAAGACCTTCCGCTGGCGGACGCCTTCGACGAACTGCTGCAGCGGGTCAAGACCATCCGCGTCGCCGACATCATGACCACCGACGTCGTCACCATCGGGCCAGACACCCACGTCATGGTCATCACCGATCTCATGATCAAGCGGCACGTCCGCCGTCTGCCGGTCGTCTAGGGCCAGGAGATCGTCGGCATCGTCTATATTTCGGACGTGTTCAACATCATGATCGGCCCCCCGCTCACCTGCTATGCAGACGATGCGCTCGAGTCCGCCCTGGACCGCATGCGCACCCAGGGCGTGCACCGCCTGTATGTCACCGGCGCCGAGACCACCGCGCTGATCGGAACCCTTTCCTATACCGATGTGGTGGCGCTGCTTTACCGTTACTGCCGGGCCTGCCCCAAGAGCTCATCCCGAAGAGGCGCTGAAGCCGAATCCGATGAGGAGGGCCGACGCCTGCAGGTTCGGGAGGTGATGAGCCCCTCGGTCGTGTCCTTCACGGGAGACGCGACGCTGGCGCAGGTCATCGAAGGCCTGATGGCCCATCGCTTCGGGGCCGTCCTGATCTGCGACGGCCAGGGTGCGGCGAGGGGGGTCATCTCCAAGACCGATCTGGCCAGAGCCTATCATCACGGCGTCGGCCTGGAGGCCGCGGCGGAAACCGTCATGACCGCTCCCGTGGTGACCTGGGACCAGGGCGCCATCCTCTGGGAGGCCCTCCAGCATATGTTTTTAAAGGACGTCCAGCGGCTTTTCGTGCATGCCGGCGATCCGCTGCGGATCATCGGCGTCCTTTCGCTTTCGGACGCGGCGCAGGTCCGTTCCGGCTCGTGCCGGGCGTGCCTGCCCACCCGGTTCATGACGCCGGAATGAGCCTCCCCGGGGGCAGCCCTTCGAAAAGGCCCTTCGAAAAGGCTTGCTTTTTAAGTCAAAGAGGGTATAGAGTGATTGCAATCATCAAATGGCCCTTGCGATGAGAGGCCGGTTTCGACTTAAGGGAAACCCAGTTCCGATGGTGGCACCCTTAGTATGAGACTATGAGAACTTTACGAAAGGAGGGTGCAAAGATGGCCAACGGAACTGTGAAGTGGTTCAACGACAAAAAAGGTTACGGCTTTATCCAATCCGAAGACGGTCAGGACATTTTCGTCCACCACACCGGCATCAACGGCAGCGGTTTCAAAACCTTGAAAGACGGCGACCGCGTTACCTTTGACATCACGCAGGGCAAAAAAGGCCCCGCCGCTGTGAACGTTTCTACGGTTAGCTAATCTCCTTGATTTAAAAAAAGGCCTTTCAGCTTTTGAAGCTGAAAGGCCTTTTTTTTGAATAAATTCTGCTTGCAGAATTTATCCGAAGACTCCGCCCATCTTCGTGCCCGCCACTCGGCTGATGATGAACAGGCAGGCGGCGCCGAGCACGATCAGGATCAGCCCCAGGGCCGCGGCCTCGTTCACCGACCCGCCGATGTAGAAGTTGAAGATCCCGACCGTCATCATCTCATGCCCCGGGACCACCAGCAGGAGCGTGGCCGAGGCTTCCTGGAGCGCCAGGATGAAGGAATAGAGCGAGCCCACCAGCACGCCCTTCCAGATCAGCGGCAGGGTGATGTCCTTGAAGGTCGTCATCTTGGTGGCGCCGACGCTCTCGCCCGCCTCCTCGAAGGACTTGTGCACGATCTGCAGCGAGGCGAACGTGCCGCGCACGGTGTAGGGCAGCCGCCGCACGCCCAGGACCACCGGGATGACCATCCACATGCCGATGAAGGCCACGTCGATATACGGCAGGGGCTCCCGGAAGGCGCGCATGTAGGCGATGCCGATGCCGGTGCCGGGCAGGGCCAGGATCAGCGTGGTCAGGGAGTCGAGGAACTCGCGGCCCGGCAGCTTCGTGCGTGCGCCCACCCAGGCGAGCGGCACCCCGACCACGATGCAGATCAGGACCGAGATCCCGGCATAGAGCAGGCTGTTGATGATGAACTTGGGGGTTTCGAAGGCCACCCGTTCGAAGTACTGCAGGGTGAACTTCACCGGTATCGGCGTCAGGGCCCAGCCCTTGCCGAAGGAGTCGAGGGCGATGCCCAGGTAGGGGATGAAGGCCAGCACGATGATCAGACCCAGGAAGAGCACCACGCCCAGCTTGGCGCCGGGGCCGAGCTGCCGGCGCTCGATCACCGAATAAGAGAGCGAGCTGTAGTCCTTGATGGCCACGTATTTCTTGGCGACGATCAAAAAGAGGATCGCGAGGATCACCATGATGGCCGATATCACAATGCCCATCTTGAAGAGCCGGCGGTCGACGAACTGCACGATGTTGAGGTAGGCCTGCGAGGCGAGCAGATCGTCGACGCCCACCACGAGCGGCGTCGCGAAATCCGCGAAGGTCCAGATGAAGACCAGCAGCGCCCCGGAGACATAGCCCGGCGTGGTGAGGGGAAAGGTGATGTCCCAGAACTTGCGCAGCCCGCGCGAGCCCACGCTTTCCGCGGCCTCGTCCAGCGAGGGCGAGATCTTGCCCATGGCGTCCACGATGCTGAGCGTCATGAGCGGGAAGAGGTGCAGGGTTTCCACGAGCAGCACGCCTTGGATCCCGTACATGAAGTTGATGGGCTTTTCGAACCCGAGATAGTCCATCAGCAGGATGTTGACCGTGCCGGCGCGGCCCAGGATGAAGACAAACCCCATGACTCCCACCAGCGGCGGCATGATCATCGGCACGATGGACAGATACGAGAAAAGCCCGCGGCCCGGGAATTCATAGCGCAGCAGCAAAAAGGCGAAGGTGATCCCGATGATGGAAGTGGTGATGACCGTCCCCACCCCCAGCAGCATGGAGTTCAGCAGGGACTTGAGATAGTAGCGGTCGGTGAAAAAATCCTGGAAGTTCGCCAGAGTGAACTTGCCGGCGTCGTTCGTGAAGGCATCGTAGAAAAGGTGCAGCAGGGGGTAGATCAGGAAGACGATCATGAAGGCCCAGATGGCGCCGTAGCCGAGCAGCCCGCCGACGTGGATACCCTTGCCTGCCTTGACGTGAGCCGGAGCTGATAATGCCGCTGAATGTGTCGTCATAAGGGCGCTTAGGCCGCCGGTATCCCCAGCGAGGATGTCGCCGGGAAGCGGACGAAGACCTTGGTCCCGACCGGAAGCGGTTGGTGATCCCGCGGGTTTTGGATATCCACCTTGAAAGCAATGCCGGCCGCATCCACATCGTAGCGGATGGTGTTGCCGATGTAGGAAGGAAAGCTCACGATGCCGGCGATGCAGCTGAAGCCGTCCGGCGGCGTCTCCTCCAGGCTGATCTCCGCCGTTTCGGGCCGGATGCACACCATGCAGTCGTTGCCGGGTTTGAGGCGGCCGTCCCCTGCGCAGGCGATGCGCCCGCCGGCGCTTTCGACGATCAGCCGCAGTCCGGAGTCCCTGGCCTCTTTCACTCGGCCGGGGATGAGGTTGTTGATGCCGATGAAATCCGCGACGAAGGGATTGTAGGGCTTCTCATAAAGCTCGTGAGGGCTCCCGAGCTGCTGCAGCTTGCCCTGGCTCAGCACGGCGATGCGGTCCGAGAGCGTCAGGGCTTCCTCCTGGTCGTGGGTCACGTAGATGGTGGTGATGCCGAGGTCCTTTTGGAGCTTGCGGATCTCGGCCCGCACCTGGATACGGATCTTGGCGTCCAGGTTGGAGAGCGGCTCGTCCAGCAGGAGCACATCGGGGTTCAGAACCAGCGCCCGCGCCAGGGCCACACGCTGCTGTTGGCCGCCGGAGAGCTCGCCCGGGTAGCGTTTCTCCATGCCCATCATGTTGACCAGGCCCATGGCATGGGCCACTTTTTCCCGGATTTCTGAAGCTGAAAATTTTTTCAGCTTCAGGCCGTAGGCGATGTTGTCGAAAATGCGCATATGTGGCCACAGGGCGTAATTCTGGAACACCATCCCGATGTTCCTCTCATAGGGCGGCTTGCCCGTCATGTCCCGGCCGCCGAAGAGGATGCGGCCCTGGTCGGCCCGGTGGAAGCCGCCCACCAGGCGCAGGATGGTGGTCTTGCCGCAGCCCGAAGGCCCCAGGAGGGTGAACAGCTCGCCGTCCTGGATGTCCAGCGACACGTGGCTTACCGCTTCTAAACTGCCGAAGCGTTTGACGATGTCCCGCAGTTCGATCTTCATGCGCCGGTCTACTTGACGATGTCTTTGTGCTTCTCGGCGATCTCCTTGCGGAAATAGGAGTTCACGTCCTCGATGCGCTTCTTCTCGCCGGCGATCTTGTCGTCGTAGACGTTGCCGATCTCGGTTTCGAAGAAGGACCGCATGCCGCCGGTGAAGGCCACGGCCTTCTCCTGGTTGGAGCCCTCGGGCCCCTTCACCTTGAGCCTGGGAGTGATGGGGTAGACGCCAAGTCCGGCGAGAAGCAGCTGGCCTTCCTCGCTCAGGCAGAATTCGATAAAGGCGTGGCCGGCCTTGGCATGGGGGGCGCCCTTTAGCACCGCCATGGGCTCGGGGGTCACGTAGGCGTCCTTGGGATAGACGAAGTTCACGTCGTAGCCGCCCAGGACCTCGGCGAAGGCCATGTAGCTCGGCACGGCAAACCCCACCGCGAACTCGCCCTTGGCCACGACGCTCGGCACGTCGCGCGAGCGGGCGGTGAAGATGCCGGTGTTGGCCGCCAGCTTGGTCAGCCACTCCCAGCCCTTTTCCCAGCCGTAGGTCTGCAGGATGACTTCATAGCTGGCATGGCTGGAACTGGAACGGTCCGGGGTGCACTGGGCGATCTGGCCCTTCAGCTTGGGGTTGAGCAGGTCGTCCCAGGTCTCGATCTCGACGCCCAGCCGCTTCAGCAGCTTGGGCTGGTAGATGATGCCGTAAGGCTCGAGGGTGGTGCCGACCCAGAATTTCTTGGGGTCTTTCAGCGGCAGGCCCACGGGTTTGCCGATGGAGGCCGGGATGGCGTCCCACAAGGCCTGCGGGATCTGCACCGGCTCGAGCAGGCCCTCGATCGCCAGATTGTCGAAAAGCGTGCCCTCGCCGCCCCAGAAGACGTCCGCCTGCGGCCTGCCCTTCCATTCCAGGATCTGGCCGTAGGCGACCGGCGTGCCCTTGGGAATGGCGCTGGTCTTCACATCGACGTTGTATTTCTTCTTGGCCCACTCAGCGAAAGCCTTCAGCATGGGATCGTGGACATCCTTGGAAACCGGGGTGATCAGGTAGAGTTCATTTTCGATGGCGGGCGCCTGAGCGAATGCCAGGGACGAGGCACCCAGAAGTATAAAAGCGAAAAGACTGAACAACACAACCGCCCTTTTCATCGTACACCCTCCTTTTTGATTTGATGTGATCATTCCCAAACCTACCGGGCTCAGGCAGGCAAGTCAATTAAAATACTACGAATTTTCCCCTTTCTGGATCAATGGAACCGGAAGCTGACGTTCAGGATAACAGCACCTCGACCATCTCGGCGAACCCGAAACCGCCCTCTTGCCGCGTGACCCAGGCTGGCAGCACCTCCATGCGCCCTGAAAACTCGCTGACATTGGCCACGCCCACCGAATTGGGAAAAAACGCGAACATGGGCTGATCGTTGGGGGAGTCGCCGGCAAAGACCACCTGGGTCTTGATCGCCTCCAGGTCTTCCTGAAGCGCCTCACGAAACAGCCGCCGGGTCATGGTCAGCTTGTCGTAGGCGCCGAACCAGCCGTTGACGTGGATGGAGCTGACCTTGGCCTGGGCCCCGGCCGCCGCGAAGATCTGCACGATCCGGTCCACGGCCGCCGGGGAAAGCGCCGGCACGTCCTCGCAGACGTCGATGGCGAGGTCCGCCTCCCGAAAGGCCTGATCCGCCGACACCGCGCAGCCCGGCACCTCGGCCAGGATTTTCGCCTGCAACGCCTCCAGTCGCCGACGGTCGGCCGCGCGGTCGTCGGCCGCCTTGAAATAGCTCCGCTCCATCCTGCGCCGCGCGCGGTCGTAGCGGAAATAAAAAGCGCCGTTCTCGCCCACCACGGCCGCCACCGGCCACATGCGCGCGATGTGGTCGCACCAGCCCGCCGGCCGGCCGGTGACGGGAACGACCTGCTTGCCGGCGGCTTCGAGCCGTTCCATGGCGGCCAGCGCCGCCGCGGGCAGCCGGCCGCCGCTGGTGAGGGTGTCGTCGATGTCGGTGAGGACGAAGCGGACGCGCTTCCGGATTTCGGCCGGGAGTTGCTGAACGGGCTTGAGCATGCCGGGTATTTTAGCGGCTCGGCGCGGAAAGCGAAAGCGTTTTTATCGCCCTCCGGCTCCCCGCCGGCCGATGTCGTCACGGGCGCATGGCCGCCACTTGCTCCACGGTCAGCGTCACGGCGCCCCAGTCCTGCTCGACCTTGCCCGAGAGCAGGTAGGGCCGTTCGCGGTCCAGCAGGTGGCAGAAGCGGCGGTAGGTTTCGGGGAAGAACGTGGTTTCCACGAGCCCGGTTTCGTCCTCGAAGGTGAGGAACTCCATGGGCTCGCCCTGCTTGGTTTCCACCACCTTGCCGGTGATCAGCCAGCCGGCGAAGCGGATGGGCCGCCCGACGCGGCGGGCGACGTCGACCGCCTTGACCGCACCGGCCCGCTTGACGGCATCGGCATAGAGCTCCATCGGGTGCCGGTCGCAGAGGAAGCCGAGCACGGCGAACTCGCGGCGCAGGCGCTCGCGGGCGTCGTCCGGCGGCAGGCGGGGAGGGCGCTCCGCGGCCGGCGGGGCTTCAAACAAGGAACGGCTGCGGGCGGCGCGGCCGGTGCGCGACAGCGCCGCCAGCCGGCGCGTCGCCTCCCACAGGATCCCGGCGCGGCCGGCCCCGGGAACGAGGCCGTCGAGCGCCCCGCAGTGCACGAGCGCCCGCAGCTCGTCCGCCTCCGGCCGCACCCGCTCCACGAAATCCCCCACGCCGGCGTAGGGCCGGTCCTTCCGGCCGGCGACGATCCGTTCCCCGGTCCGCGCGGACAGGCCCTTGACGGACAGGAGGCCCACCTGCAGGGTCGCCCCCCGGCCCCGCCAGCGCAGGTCGCTCGCGTCCACGTCCGGCGGCCGCACCGCCAGGCCCAGGCGCCGGGCCTCCGAGACGTAGGCAAAGGCGCTGTAAAACCCGCCCTGGTTGCTGATGACGGCCGCCATGAACTCGGCCGGGTGGTGGACCTTGAGATAGGCCGCCTGGAACGAGACCCGCGCGTAGGAGGCGCTGTGGGGCTTGCAGAAGGAGTACCCGTCGAAGCTCATCATCATGTCCCAGATCGCCGCGGTCTGCTCGTCGGAAACCCCCTGCGTCCGGGCGCCTTCGCGGAAGCGCCGGGCATAGTCGCGCAGCTGCCGCTCGCGGTCCTTCTTGGAGAGGATCTTGCGCAGGCCGTCGGCCTCGGCGTGGGAGAAGCCGGCGAGCGCCACGGCCGCCCGCGACACGTCCTCCTGGTAGACCATGATGCCGAAGGTCTCCTCCAGCACGTCGGAGAGCAGCGGGTGGATGGGCGCCCACGGACCGCCGTGCAGCCGGCGGATGTACTCGCGGATGTAGTCGTTGGCGGCCGGCCGGATGATGCTGCTGTGGATGACGAGGTGCTCGAAGTCGCCCACCCGGGACTTCTGCTGCAGCAGGCGCATGGCCGGGCTTTCGATGTAGAAGCAGCCCATGGTGCGGCCCTGGGCCACGGCCTCCTGGGTGGCGAAGTCGTCCTCGGGCTCCCAGCGCGATTCGTCCAGCGGGGTCCCGTTCGCCCGCAGGTTGGCCAGGGCGTCGCGGATGACGCCTAGGCTGCGGTTGCCGAGGAGATCGATCTTCACCAGGCCGGCGTCCTCGGCTGCGTCCTTCTCCCACTGGATGATCGGCACCCCCTTGGCGGCGCGCTCGACGGGCACGTACTCGTCGATCGGTCCGGGCGTGATGACGACCCCGCCGGGATGCACCGAGAGGTGGCGCGGGGTGCCGATGATGCGCCGGGCGTAATCCAGGATCTCGGGCCAGGGTGCCGGGAATTCGAGCGCCCGGGTCTCCGGCTGGCGCTGCAGCTCGGCCAGGAAGTCGCCGTGGCCGTCCTCGACGCGCCAGTACCAGGGCAGGCGCCGGGACACGCGGTCGATCTCGGCCGCAGGCAGGCCGTAGACCTTGGCCACCTCGCGCACGGCCATGCGCGGCTGGAAGAGCACGTGGTTGGCCACCATGGCGGCATGCCCGGCCCGGCGGGCCAGCACGGTTTCCAGAACGCCGTCGCGTTCGTCCCAGGCGAAGTCGACGTCGATGTCGGGCGGGTCGGTGCGGCCGGGGTTGAGGAAGCGTTCGAAATAGAGGTTGTGCTTGAGGGGGCAGACGTTGGTGATGCCCAGGCAGTAGGCCACGAGCGAAGCCGCCCCCGAGCCGCGGCCGCAGGTGCGCGGGCTCAGGGCGACGATGTCGCGCACGATGAGAAAGTAGGCGGCAAACCCCATCTGCGCGATGAGGGCGAGCTCGTGTTCGAGGCGCTCCACCACGGCCTCGGAGAGCTCCCCGCCGTAGCGGCGGCGTGCGCCGGCATAGGCCTCCCTGCCCAGCCGCTCGGCCGCGGCGCGTGCATCGTGCCCCGCCAGGGGCGGCAGCACCGTGCCGAAGCGCGGGCCGGTGAAGGCCAGGCGCTCGGCCAGCGCATCGGTCGCCGACACGGCTTCCGGGCAGGGCAGGAACCGTCGCGCGTATTCCGCCGGGGGAGCCAGCCAGGCATCCGGCGGCGCGCTGTCCCCGGCTTCGAGCCGCGAAAGGCAGGTGTTGCGGGCGATGGCGCGCAGGATGCGGTGCACGGCCACGTCCTGCGGGTGGAGGAAAAAGCTGCCGGGCGTGGCGGCCTGCGGCAGCTGCAGCCGCCGGGCGGCAGCCCTCAAGGGGTGCGTTGACGGAAGCGGATGCCGCGGCATGGCGGCCGCCACCGCGACCCCGGCGGCGTGCCAGGCCACGAGCAGGTCGGCGTGGGCGGTCAGCACCGTCAGGCCGGCACCGTGCGCGGCCAGGTCCGCCGCCAGGTCGAATTCCGCCGCGTGCAGGTGCCGGCGGGTGAGCAGGCGGCAGAGGTTGCGGTAGCCCGCCGCGGTTTCCACCAGGCAGACGGCGCGGCGGCCGCTCCCCCGGTCGGTGACCTCCGCGCCCACGATGGGGGTGACGCCTTCGTACCGGCAGGCGTCCAGAAAGGGCCACAGCCCGTAGAGATTGTCGGTGTCGGTGAGCGCCAGGCGGTCATACCCCAGCCGCCGCGCGGCGCGGCAGACCCGCCGGGGCGCGGCCGTACCCCACATCAGCGAGTAGTGGGAGTGGACGATGAGGGGGGTCATGGGGATCCGTGGACCCGTTCGCCCGTGGACCCGTTGACCCGGGAAAAACCGAAGCGGCTGACGGGCAAACGGGTGCACGGGCCAACGGGCTCAACCGTCCTGCCGACCGTGACCGCCTCCCACCCGAAGCGCCGGCGGACGACGTCGATCGCGCCGATGAGGCGGTCGCGCTTCTCGGCGTCGTGTTGCTCGGCGTCGAACAGGGCGAGCTGGGCCGGCGGGAACGCCAGCCGGTCGCAGATGAGCCGCAGGTGCCGGACCCGCACCCGCCGGGTCCAGGCCAGAAACAGGGCCGTGCGGGCGGCCGCGAACAGGATCCTGTCGTTGGCGCTTGCCGGCCGGACCGCGGACTGGCGGACGCGGCGTACGCCGTCGGAATGATCCAGGGCCACGGCCACGCGCTGCGCCGTCCGCCGCCTCAGGCGCAGCGCGTGGCCGGCGTGCTCGGCCAGCCGGTAGAGGGCCGCCAGCAGGGCGCCGGCGTCGTTGGTGTCCGTGGCGAACGCATGGCCGGCCGCGACGGTCGGGGGTGTCTCGCCGACCGCCAGCACCGGCGAGGGGTCGATGCCGCGCACCGCCTCGTAGAGCAGCATGGCGCGGCGGCCGAACGGCACCTGCAGCTCCTCCAGGCGCAACGCGGCGACTTCGTGGGCGCGCGTCAGGTTGAACTCGCGCAGGTGGACGAGGTCGTCGCGCTCGATGCCGGGAATCAGCTCCAGGCCGAGGGGGGCGAGAAACGCCTGCTCCTCGCCCGCCGCGACGATGCACTCGCCTTCGGGCTTGACCAGCCGCGTGGCCACCTTGGCGACCAGCTTGTTGGGGGCCACCGACCAGACGGGGACCAGATCGAGGCTCGCGCGGACTTCCCGGTACAGGCGCGCGGCCAGGTCCTTCGGCCGGCCGAACAGGCGGCCGGTGCCGGTCGCGTCGATGAAGAGATGGCCGTCGACCTCGCCGGCCTCGATGCGCGGCGAGTAAGGCAGCGCGCGCTGCAGCAGGGCGTGCATGGCCTGCGCGTAGCGCTCGGGGCGCGGCGGCAGGATGCGGGCGTCCCGGCACAGGCGCGCCGCCCGGGAGAGGGCCATGCCCTTGCGGACCCCCGCCCGGTAGGCCTCCTCGCTCATGTCGTAGACCGCCGCCCGCGCGGCGCCCGGCGGGGCCACGACCACCGGCCGGCCGGCCAGCCGCCGGTCGATCACCCGCTCCACCGCCACGGCGAAGTCGGCCACGTTCAGATGGATGATGCTGCGGTCCATACTGGATCCTGGATGCCGGATACTAGATACTGGATAAGGGATGCTCGATTCTCGATACTCTCTGTTTTTTTGTGGGAGCGGCATCTTGCCGCGATCATCGAGGCTGGAGCCTACTCCGCCGAAGTAGCTGCCTACTCTGCCATAGCAGCTCCGGCTACGAAGGCCGGGAGCCTCTCCCACAACAAGGGAAATGCCAGCACACGGCGGCTTCGTAACAAGCCCAAGATCAAGGCGCGCGAGCTTTCGCCGAGCAAGGCGTACCCCCCGTACGCCGCAGCGAGCGCGAAGCGAAGCGCAACGCAGAGATTGGGCTTATTACGCAGCCGCCCCCAGCAGCTGAATGAGCTGCGCCGCATTCCGCGGCGCCTGCGCGCGCACGTGGTTGTTGAAGAAGACCACCCCCTGCGCCGCCCGGGCCGCCATGCGCGGGATCGGACCTTCCGCCCACTCGCGCAGCTCCTCCGCGCGGTAGTCGTAGTCGAACTGCTTCTGCAGGTCGCCCGAGCGCCAGCCCCGGGCGTTGCGGCCGTGGAAGCGGACGTAGAAAAGCTCCGGATTGGTGACCACGTCGAGCGGCGGAAAGAGGCCCGGCAGCAGCGGCGCGTCCACCGCCACGAGCGTGGCGCGACGGCGCTCCAGCTCGGCGAACACCCGGTCGGCGGCCCACGAGGCGTGGCGGAACTCCACCGCCAGCGGCAGCCCCTGTAATTCGTCCAGGAGCTCGGCGAGGTAGCGGCGGCGGGCGGGGTCGCGGGCGAACCCCGGCGGAAACTGCAGCAGCAGCGCGGTGAGCCGGCCGGACTGCACCAGCGGAGCGATTCCCTCGCGGTAGAGCGCCGCCTGGCCGCGCCAGCGGCCGGGATCGACCTCGTGCGTGAGGGTGCGGGTCAGCTTGGCCGTGAAGCGGAACCCGGCCGGCGCCAGGTGGATCATGCGCTCGACGGAGGCGGCCTTCGGCATCTGGTACCAGGTGTAGTTGAGCTCCGTAATGCCGAAGTGCCGGGCATAGAACGCCAGCATCTCGCCTGCCCGGGTGCCTGGCGGATAGAACCCGGCCTCCGCCCACTCGGCGTACGAGTAGCCGCTGGTGCCCACGCGAATGGGGCCGGCGGTATGCCGAACGGTGGTGCCCATGAAGACCCCTCACGGCAGGGCGCGCAGGAGCCCGATCACCTTCCCCTGCACCAGGACCTCGCCGAAGCCGCATCGCAGGGAGGCATAGGCCGGGTTCTCCGGCCGCAGCTCGATATGGTCCTCGCGCAGGAAGAACCGCTTCACCGTGGCCTCCTCGCCGCCGAGGAGGGCCACGACGATCTCGCCGTTGTGCGCG
>Ga0209254_10002054_pt1 | contig 18256 bp, 16 predicted proteins | sample FrelakmetDIP11DI_FD_187148 | JGI IMG/M metagenome (GOLD analysis project Ga0209254, IMG submission 187148) | Freshwater lake sediment microbial communities from the University of Notre Dame, USA, for methane emissions studies - DIP11 DI (SPAdes)... | ecosystem: Environmental > Aquatic >...
TTATGGAATACGTCATCATTTTCCTTGTGTGCGCTGTGGTGGTGGGCTACTTGGTCTTTCGAAAGAAGAACAAGAAGGAGCCGCAAGACACCTATGTCTGTGACATCTGCGGTGAAAAGGAATGCCTCTGCCACAAGGTGGAAAAGAAGTAAACCGCTGTCGGCTGAAGCCGACAGACTGAGGGACAAAGGGACGTATCAAGACAGGCACAAAGGCACAGAGGGTCAAAGGGACAGAGCGGAAGGGTTTTTCTTCTTTGTGCCTTTGCACCTTTGTCCCTTTGTCCCTTTCTTTCTTTGTGCCTGCCTTAGGATCCTGAGCCGTCTTTCGAGGAAAACAAACCTCTCTGCCTGGTTTCTTCCAGCGGAGGGGCTTCACTCTTGTCATCCACGGACGGGATCCGTCCCTTCAGGAAGTAACGGTCGAAGAGCCGATTGAAGTCCGTCCAGGTCCCCTCCTGTCGATCCTTCTCGATGAATCGGCCCAGCCCGTTCATCTTCGCATCCAGGTCATCAATCAGGTGGAGCGCGAAGGCCTCCAAAAATGCGGGCTTCTTCGGCGAACCGAATTCATACTCCCCGTGATGGCTCAGGATGAGGTGCTTCAGTCGCAGCGCAATCTCTCCAGGAAAATCTTCCATGGCCGCCAGCTTCTCATCGACCATGGAGACCCCCAGGCTGAGATGCCCGATCAGCCTCCCTTCGTCCGTGTAATCGATGGAAGTCGCCGCGCCGAGCTCCTTGACTTTTCCGATATCGTGGAGGAAAGCGCCCGCAAGGAGGAGATCGCGGTTGAGTTCCGGGTAATGCTCCGCCACAAGCAAAGCCAACCGGCACACCGACACCGTGTGTTCCAGGAGCCCGCCCAAGTAGCTGTGATGGAAGTTCTTCGCAGCAGGTGCTTTCTTGAAAAGGTGGACGAAGGAGGAGTCATTGAGAAACCTGTCCATGAGCGACTTGATCTGGGGATTCTCGATTTTTCTTAACAGCTCTCTCAGGGAGAGCATCATTTTTGTTACGTCCTGCTTGGTGGTCTCAATGAAGAGAGAGGGGTCCCTGACCTCTTTGACCGCTTTGAGATCCGACAGAGTTACCTGAACCTCACCCCTGTAAGAACCCGCCGCTCCCTCGATCTCAAGAATGTCCCCTTCGGAAAAAAGAGGGGAGAGAGCGTTCGCCCTCTCCCAGACTCTTGCCTCGATTTCTCCGCTTCGGTCCGCAAGGGTAAGGCTCAAAAAGGGGTCTCCCTTCTTGGTCGAACCCATCCGTTTGGATTTGACCAGGTACTGACCTCGGACCTGGTCATTGTCCTTGATGTCGGTGACCCAAAGATGAAGAGTAGAATCAGCGCTCATGATTGCAACCTTCCGTCTTTCGCCTCCTGTATTCTTCCTCTCTCAATCATCAAAATTTCCTTTATGCCCCTTATCCCCATGGAGCTTGGAAGCCCGCTCTTTGATCTTCTGTTCCGTCCAATCCGCAGGATTCTCGATCCGCTGTGCCTTGGGCCCGAGATCGTATGAACCTGCTTTGAGAATAGCCTCAATCGCCAGAGGGGCGGTATCCTGCGCATTGAAGACCTTGGTGAGAAGCTCATACACGAAGTCCTCGACCCCCTTGGCCATCCTTTCTCTGATCTCTCTCGGCAGGCCGAACAGCTTGTTCTCAAAGGGCAGGTTGAGCTTCTTGTAGTCTCCTGCCTTGAGGCTTTTTGACTTCGCAAAGGCGACCATCTCCGCCCAGAGTTCATCGGTCATCCCCTGGTTCGCGACTTTCACAAATTCGCCTTTTTCGTCCAGGAAGGCGTTGCCGAACTCATTCACTTTAACACCCCAGGTGATCATCTGGAGCGCCGTGGCTACATTGGCCTTTGTCGTGCGGGTGTGCCGGGCAATCTCCCGCAGTCTTTCGGAGTTGTTGCCGGAGGTCCCATGCTGGGCGCCTGAAATTTTGTACTTGGCCAGAGCGGTATGGATATCCTTTGTCAATTGCACCTGAATCCCTGCGTCGCTTGCCTCGATGCCGTGGGTCGTTCCATTGTTCAGAGCGATCCAGTCCGGAAAGATCCCGTGAGCATTAAGCCCCTGGATCAGGAACAGGGCTTCTTCCACTGTGGAAAGCCCCTCCTTGCCCTTGATCTCGCCCACTTCCGTTTCATATCCGGCCCACTTCGGGATGTAGGGATTGATCGCAAGGTTACTCAGGAGATTCTGATCGTCGGGGAGGTGGGAGGCATCGATGGCGATCGAAGTGTTCCCTGCGTCAAACATGGAGGGGATCTCGATCATGGCTGCCTTGAGGTCCTTTTCACCCTTGATGCCGTAATGATCGGCATGGATGGCCACGGGAACCGTGATTCCGAGCTCGTTGCAGAGCGCGTCGGTTTCTCTTGCAATGCTCCACGACGTCACGGCACAGTAGGAACTCGCTCCTCCCTCGGACTTGGCGATCTCGATGATCACCGCCGCATTAGCTCTTTGGGCGGCTTGAAGAGTTCCACGAATGACAAAATGGTTCCTCCCGTTCGCCGCTATGGTCATGGCCTTGCCTTTGGCGATCATAGCCCGGTCGATCACCTTGCCGCTCACAAGCAGCGCCCTGGAGTTGGGAAAGAGCTTGACAACGTTCGGCGGACGGCCGATCTCCAGCGCTTTTTCGAATTCCTTAAGATCGGATGACATGACAACCCTCCTTCTTCTTTTTCAAGGACCCCGCACGGCTTCCTTTTCTTTCTCTCTCTCTTGCCCCACCCTCGGCGAAGCAGTGGTGAGGAGCTGCCGGGAATTGTAGGACATGAGCATATCAAGCCCGTCAGGGCTAGTCAATTCAAACAGGCGATTTGAGGATATGTACCCGCATTCTCGGACTGAGAAGTTTCTCTTGACAACGGGCATCCTATTTTCTAAACGGCTCTTTTCGGCCTTATCCAAGGAGGACAGAAGAAATGCCTGAGTTTCGCTACTCGAACGTTGAAAAAGAAATGGAAGTCTACGGATACGACGGGGTCGTCAAAAGCCACTGTCGGATGTGCCACGGGGGATGCGGAGTTCTGGTCTACACCAAGAACGGCAGGGCGGCGAAGATCGCGGGCGATCCGGATTGCCCTATCAACCACGGGACCCTGTGCACCAAAGGGCTTGCCTCGGCACAGCTGGCCTATCACCCGGACAGGCTGACGCACCCTGTCAAGAGGGTGGGCCCCAAGGCAAGCGGCAAGTGGGAACGGATCTCATGGGATGAAGCCCTGGACACCATCGCGGAGCGAATCAACGGCTACAAGAGGGGCTCCGGCGCCGAATCCATTGTCATGGGTTACGGCACAGGCAGGGAGAACGAGGCGGTCATCTACCGGTTCGCCAATCTCCTCGGAACCCCCAATGTCCTCACGGCCGGCCATTTCTGCTATGGTCCTCGCATTGCCACCTCTATCCTGACGTGCGGCACAAACCCCATCGTGGACTACGAGAACAACCCCAAATGCATCATGGTCTGGGGCAACAACATCGTGATCAGCAACCCTGACGAATACAAGGGCGAGCCCTTTTCCGTGGCCCTGAGCAACGGGGCAAAGCTGATTGCCGTGGATCCCAGGATGACCCGAATCGCAGCCCGAGCCGATGTCTGGCTCCAACTTAGACCCGGCACAGACGCCGCTCTGGCCCTGGGCATGCTGAACGTGATCGTGAATGAAGGGCTCTATGACAAGGAGTTTGTAAAGAGCCATGTGTACGGTTGGGAACCCTTTGTAAAGCGGGCGAATGAATATCCCCTGGCCCGTGTCGAGGAAATCACCTGGGTGCCCAAGGAAAAAATCATTCAGGCCGCCCGGCTCTTTGCGACCACAAAGCCTGCAGGGATCCAGTGGGGGGTGGCGATCGAACAGCAAATCAACTGTGCGGACAATGACCGGCTCCTCATGGCCCTCATGGGGATCACAGGGAACATCGATGTTCCTGGAGGCCAGGTTCTGTTCCAGCAGCCCCGGATCAGGAACGTGGGCCATTTCGGCGCCCACAGGATGCTTCCTGATGTGCAGAGGGAAAAGCGCCTGGGTGGGGAACGTTTTCGTCTTGCCGGGAATTTCGGGATCATCAACCCCAAGTGCGTCTGGGACGCCATCCTCGATGAAAAGCCCTATCCTGTGAAAATGCTTTTTTTCATCAGCTCCAATCCGCTCATGACAAGAGCCAACGCCAGAGAAATCTACCGCGCCCTGGAAAAAGTGGATTTCATGGCCGTGTCGGACTTCTTCATCACCCCAACGGCAGAGCTTGCCGACATCGTCCTGCCCACCGCCACCTGGCTCGAGATGGACTACATCGGTGATTTCTGGAAACGCCATGGGTACATTCTTCCGAGGCGAAAGGTGATCCAGGTAGGCGAGTGCCGTTCCGACCATGAGATGCTGAACGACCTTGCCCACAGGGTCGGCCAGGGGGAACACTGGTGGGACAATTTTGAGCAGGCTCTGGACTGGATTCTAGCGCCCATGGGGATCACATGGCAGGACTTCAAGAAGATGGATTACATCCGCGGAGAAAGGGTGGAACAGAAATACAGCGTGAAGGGTTTCTCCACGCCCACACGGAAGTTCGAACTCTACTCCACCCTTCTGGAGAAGTGGGGCTACGACCCCCTGCCTCAGTACCGCGAACCCCTGGAAAGCCCATACAGCAAATCGGAATTGTGCAGGCAGTATCCTTACATCCTGATCACAGGCAGGAGGCTCCCGGGCTTTTTCCACTCAGAGAACCGGCAACTGCCCTGGATGAGGGAACTCCACAGGGACCCTGTGGTGGAGCTTCACCCGGACACGGCGAGGAAGGAAGGCATCCGGGAGGGGGACTGGGTGGTCATCGAATCACCCAGAGGTAAGGTGAGGCAGCGGGCGAAGCTCTTTGCAGGTATGGATCCCAGAGTCGTCTCAGCGGAGCACGCTTGGTGGTTTCCTGAAAAAAAGGACGCGGGTCATGGCTGGGATGAATCCAACATCAACATTCTGACGGACAATGCCTATGAGAACTGTGATGCGGCCATGGGGGCAACTCACATCAGAACGCTGCTGTGCAGGATTTCCCCGGAGAAACAGGAAGGAGGCCTTTCATGACAAAGCAAGCTCTCACCATTGATCACGAAGCCTGCTGGGGTTGCAGGACCTGTGAGGTCGCGTGCAAACAGGAGATGAATGCTCCTGACGGCGTTAGGCTCATCTCCGTTCTTGAGGAATGGCCTCGTTCGTCCGACGGGAAGCTGGACTTCCAGTTTCACGTCAGGATGTGCCGGCACTGCGAAGAGCCGCCCTGTGCAGAGGCCTGTCCTGAGGGAGCCATTTCAAAAAGAGCCGACGGGATCGTTGTGATGGACTTCGACCGGTGTGTGGGATGCAAGGAGTGCATCGACGCATGCCCCTATGAAGCCATTGACTACGATATGAGCAGAGGCATTGCCCAGAAGTGCAATCTCTGCCATCACCGGGTAGACAAGGGGCTTCTGCCCGCATGCGCCGACAACGTGTGCCTCGCTCACTGCATCTATTTCGGCGATCCAGCCGAAATGGAACAAAAGATTCTGGAGAAAAAAAAGATGAGGAGAGGCTGGGGAGAGACCATCCCAAAGGCCATCGCCTATTCGAAAGGGTCATAACCCTTTTCAAAAGCATGCCACGATGGAGTTTTGGATCTTTCCATTACTCCTGCACTCCAGTACTCCAGGACTCCATTTCTCTTTATCCCTCCAGGGGTTGGAGCATTTCAATCTTTGCCCGACTCTTGAGGTGCTCGATCCATTCCTTGAAAAGCGACTGGTTCTTGAGGCGCACGAGCATGTCGCGATAGAGCTTTTTCTCTTCTTCGAATTTGTTCCTGTCAATGTCCTGTTCGCCTTCCCACCGGATGACAAACACGCCCTTGTCATTCTGGAAGACATTATCGGCGTAACGCTTTTTCTGGCTGAGGCCGAAAGCCGCCTCCTGGAGTTCCGGAGAATACCCGATTTGAGGAATTGTGTCCTGCCTGCTCAGAAACTCTGTGGTTTTGATCTCAAGGCCGCTTTCCTTCGCCAGCACCGGCCAGTCCTTACTCTCCTTAAGCTTTTTGAGGTACTCCTCTGCCGCGGATTTGGCCATCTGGTTCGCAAGGAAATTGATGGTGTCTTCTCTCACCTTGTCCTTGACCTCGTCAAACGCGGGTATGACGGAGGGTTTTTTATCTTTCACCTGGAACACGTAGAATTTTCCACCGGCGTCAACGACCTCGCTGGGCTCTTCTCGCTCCATAGAAAATAGAGTCTGTCTCAGTTTCTCGTTGTTTCCTATCTCCGGTATCGCATCTTTCTGAGAGAAATACTCTGTTTCCTTGGCCGGAGCCTTGTTTTCGGCGGCGTGCTTCAGCAGGTCCGCCTGATAGGGCATGCGATCGACAAAAGACAGGGCCTTTTCGTGGGCCATGTCCATTGTTGCCGTCTTCATGAGCGTTGTAATGATCGATCCTCTCGCCTCTTCCAGGGTCTTGGTCTTCGCCTCTTTGATGTCCTCCACCTTGAGGATATGGTATCCGAAGGCGGTTCTCACCAGATCGCTGATCTCCTCCTTCTTGAGCCTGAAGGCGGCATCCTCAAAGGGTTTCACCATTTGGCCGGCAGAAAAATACCCCAGATCCCCGCCGCTTTCTTTACCACTGGGATCTTCAGTGTGCTTCTTGGCGAGCTCTGCAAAGTCCGCCCCTGCCCGCGCCTGCTGCAGAACGGACATGGCCTTCTGCTTGACCTTCTCCTCTTCTTCCTTGGATGCATTCTCTGGAAGCATGAACAGGATATGTCTGGCCTTGACCTGCTTTTTTTCCTTGAAGGTGTCCGGGTTGTCTTCGTAATAGTCCTTGATTTGGTCCTCATTTACGTTCATCTGGCCTTTGTAAGCATCGGGGTCAAAAACCACGTAGGCCAATCTGATCTTCTCCGGAACCCGGTATTTCTCCTGGTTCTCTTCGAAATACTTTTCCATGGCTGCCGGCTCTATCTTGACCTTGTTCTTGAATTGATCCGGCTTGAATTCCACGTAGCTGATTTTCACTTTCTCGTTTGCAAAGGTATACTGCTCCAGAACTTCCTGATCCGTCACCGGGGAGAGAGTTGTGAGCAACTGCTCAACTTTCTCCTGAAGCATTTCTCTGGCAACAAGAACTTCGAAACCCTCGGGCGTCATGTGGTAGTTTTGCAGAACAGCGAGGTATCTCGACTCGTCGAACCGGCCCCTGAACTGGAAAGAGGGGTTGGACATGATCTTATCCTGGACCTCTTTTTCGGTGACATCGAGCCCGATCTTTTTCGCTTCCTGGCTGACGAGCTTCTGGTTGATGAGAGCGTCGAGCGCCCTGTTTTTCAAATCAAAAACTTTGACCAGGTTGTCACTCCACATCCCCCGGTATTCTCTCTGAAGGGCTTCCACCATGGACCGGTAATTCCTCTGGTATTCAACCGCGGTAATGACCTCGTCATTGACCATGACGATCTTGATCCCCTCACGACCACTAAAGGAATAACCGAAGTAGAACACGAAGACGACGGCGATGATGGCGATCAGTGCCTTGATCAGCCAGGACTTGGCATGCTTTCTCATCAAGCTGAGCAACATGAATGTCTCCTCCCGCACAATCGGAAACAGGATCTCCCCTCTTTGATCAAAGGGGGTTTTAAATAAGGATGTATAACATCCCCGCATACCCTTGTCCAATGGATTTTGCCCGCGGCCGGGAGACTCGGAACGAAAGAAAAGATACCAATGCCTCACGGGTACCGTTCGGCCGCAGCCGGTTCTTGACGGCGGTGGAGCAAGCGAGGTAAAAGGAAGAGGAGAGGTTTCTTCCATGTCGCACGTCGCCACAGGGTTGGACGTTTTCAGGGATGAGTCCTGGAAGCAGTGGGAAAAGCACCGACTGGGCTTGCTGTCCAATCAGGCCTCGCTGGACTCCCGCTGCCGCACGGCGGCAACAGTGATCTCACAAGTTCTTCCCGGACGGCTCAAGGCCCTTTTTGGACCCCAGCACGGGTTCGGCGGAGAGGATCAGGACAACATGATCGAAACGGGTCACTCTCGTGACCGTGAACTGAACCTCCCTGTTTTCAGCCTCTATTCAGAGGTCCGGGAGCCTTCCTCAGAGATGTTGGATCTGATTGACGGCCTGATCATTGATCTGCAGGACGTGGGGACGAGAGTCTACACCTTCGCCTCCACCCTGCTCGGCTGCATGAGGGCGGCGGGCCGCTCATCAAAGAAAGTGATTGTCCTGGATCGACCGAATCCCCTTGGCGGCGAGAGGGTGGAGGGGAACCTTCTCAAGCCTGAACTCTATTCATTTGTGGGCCCCTACCGCCTTCCCATGCGCCATGGTCTGACCCTGGGAGAGATGGCTCGCCTTTTCAATCACGTTTTCTCTCTTGATTGTGATCTCCACGTGGTCCCCCTGAAGGGATGGCGCCGCAGCATGCTCTGGCAGGAAACCGGTTTAAGATGGATGATGCCCTCGCCAAACATGCCCCTGCCCGAAACCGCCATGGTTTATCCAGGCCAGGTTCTCTGGGAAGGGACCAATGTCTCTGAAGGAAGAGGTACCTGCCGTCCTTTTGAGATGTTCGGAGCTCCCTTTCTCGATCCAAAGGGGATCCGGAACAGGCTTCAGCCCGAAGATGCGGAGGGATGTCTTCTGCAGGATATTTCTTTCCTCCCCACCTTTAACAAGTGGCAAGGGGAACTCTGCCGGGGTTTCTTCATCCATGTCACGAATCCTCTCACGTTCCAGCCCTATCGGTTCTCCCTCTCTCTCCTTTCAGCAATCCTGGCTAACCATCGCCGGGACTTCAGATGGAAAGAGCCTCCCTACGAGTATGAGTACAACAGGCTGCCGATTGATTTGATTCTGGGTGATTCTTCTTTGCGGGAAAGTATCGAGGGATCGGTGGAATTGAATTCGCTTCAGTCTTCGTGGGAAACGGAGTTGAGCAAATACCTTGAATGGCGAGAATCGTTTCTCCTATACCGGTGAAATAAAAACCCCTCGTCTTCAAGACGAAGGGTTTGTCAGTCTCTTTCAATGTTCAATGATCAATGATCAATGATTCTACTCTCCTCCCATGGCCTTTAGCAGTTTAACACCGATTTGTACGTATTCCTTGCCCAGTTTTTTCGAAATCCAATCTCTTGCGCTGGGCGATTTTAAGGTCATGGCGAGGAGTTCTCTCACCAGCTCACGTTCTTTCTTGTCGATCATCAGAAGGGCGCCGGTTTTGTCTGCCAAGCCAACCAGCACTTCGTTGTTGTCTTCCATTTCAGCCTTCACTTACTTTTTCTGCCCGCCACTGATCCATTTGTCTATCGCTTCTTTGTCGAAGCGCCAAACCCTTCCGATTCTGATTGCTGGGATTTTCCCCTCCGCTGCATATTTGCAAATGGTAATCTCATGGAGTTTTAGATACTTTGCTAGTTCTTTCGTGGTCATAATCTGTGGCATATCAAACTCCCCATTTCCTTATGCGAGGCATCTTATTGCTCGTTATTTTTGTATAATATTTATAATCCCTAAGGCCTATAAAGTCAATAAAAAACTGTTAATACTAGTTAAAAATATCTTATCTTTATATAGTTAGTTTCTATTGCCTTTTTACAAACTTCATTCTTAACAATTGAGGATAACTATAGGTTATGGAACGCAAAAAAATAGTGGGAATCCTCTTTATTGCTCTCCTTACCCTTTCCGCGGCAAAACCTTATGTGAAACAGGTTTATGATGGGGATACGATGGCTTTGAGCACAGGAGAACACGTGAGGTATCTAGGAGTGGATGCCCCTGAAATCGATCACCAAGGAGGCAAGAGCGACTTTATGGCCCATGAGGCAAGGGAACTGAACGCAAAGCTCGTTCAGGGCAAACAGATCAGATTGGAATTTGATCAAGAAAGAAACGACCGTCACGGTCGTCTTCTTGCTTATGTTTTCCTTGAAAACGGGGACATGGTCAATGCCCTGCTGGTGAAAAACGGCCTCGCTCTCGTGCTTCCGAAGCCGCCCAACCTCAAATATTTCTCTCTTTTACTCGATTCGCAAAGGCGAGCAATGGCTGAAAGGGTCGGAATCTGGCAGAAGGAACCTGAAAAACCGGAACGTTATTATATCGGCAACTCGGATTCCTATCGCTTCCACAGGCCGAGTTGCCCGCTTGGCAAGACCATATCCGGCCATCACCGTGTCCGATTTGAAAGTGGGTACAAAGCTTCCTGGGAGGGATACAGCCCTTGCAGTCAGTGCAAGCCGTAAAGGCAGCCCCCCAACCAGGGGATTTATCAATGTTCAATGATCAATGATTGAGTTGCGGCTCATTTCAGCGTTTCGAGCTTCTTCTGCGCGATCTTGGCTTCGCTTGAGTTTGGATGGTTCTTGACCACTCTGTTGAGAAGCAGTTTGGCGCTCGTCTGATCCTTGATTTCCAGAAAAGCAAAGCCCTGCCGCAACAAGGCGCTGGGGACTTTGTTGCCCTTGGGATAGTTCTTGATCACCTCTTGATAAGCCAGGATCGCCTGCTCGTATTGCTTCAAGGCCATGTAGGATTCGCCGATCCAGAAGTGAGCGTTGTCCGCCCGATCGGATTTCGGGAACGTCTTGAGAAACGTCCTGAACCCTTCAACCGCCTCTTCGTATTTCCCATCCCGGTACAGGGCAATCGACTTGTCGTAAAGCTCCGTCTCCCTGCTTTTCGGCTCTACCGCCGCGGTCGGCGGTGTCTCCGGTTTAACCGCAGGGGGGGTCTCCACGGACTGGCCCGGCTTCGTTTGGCCAGGAGGGAGATTGAGGTACCGATGGTGCTGCTCGACCGTGCTCTCAAGGGTCGCCATTCTTTCGGACATGGTGCCTACACTCGATCGCATGGCGTCCTGATCCCCCAGGTCTCTTTCAACAGCGCGCTTCAAAAGCCGCTCGTTCTCCTCGATGCGTCCGTTCAATCTCCGAACCTGTTCCTCAACTCCATCGATATCCGTTCGCAGATTCACCTGCCCGGATCGGACCTTGGTGTCCAGAGCGTCCTCAAGGGATTTCACCCGTCTGTTGAGGGCAACCACCTGGTCATTGAGGTAAGCGATGTCGTTGTCATAAAGACAGGAAGAAAGGAAAAGCAGCATCCCGAGCAAAACAAAAACATAGGCCTTTCTCGTCATGTCCTTGCACCCCCTCTATAGAGTATGAGCCGACCGGTTGCTCCGCGTCGGCTCTACCCTTGATCAAGTCTCTCGTCTAAAGGAGATGGAAACTACTTGGAGAGTCTGAAATCATCTCTTCTGTTCCTTTGCCAGCATTTCTCATTCTGCTCTTTACAAACCGGTTTTTCTTCGCCGAAGCTGATGGTGCTCATTCTGTCCATGGAAATTCCAAGCGCATTGAAGTACTTCTGAGCCGCCTTCGCTCTCCTCTCACCCAGAGCCATGTTGTACTCGTTGGTGCCGCGCTCGTCGGTGTTTCCTTCAATCCTGACCTTGAAGGAAGGATTGGCTCGCAGCCAGGCGGCCTTCTTCTCCAGGACCACTTTCGCTTCCGGTTTGATATCATACTTGTCGAAGTCGAAGAAAATGCCCTCGCCCTCGAACGCCCTGATCTCCTGAGCCATGTCCACACCCGCCGTTGAAGGCGCAGCGGGCGCAGGAACAGCCGGTTTCGGGGCGGCCGCTGCAGGGGCAGGGGCGGCTTCACCGGTGCCAATCTGTTTCTTTGCGCAGGAGCTCATCATCAGCATCGTCCCGCACGCAAACGCCAAAACAACCAAGACCATCACTAATTTTCTCATCACTCTTTCTACCTCCTTCATAATTCTAGTTTTTTTGCTAAACTTTTCCCTTCTAAATATGCCAACATAACACTTCAAATTCTCCATTTCAAGGTTTTAATACCCTTAATTTGATTTTTTTTTGCCACCTCTCTTTTACCCGGAATGATGCCCCCATAGCCCGAATGCGGATGATCCCTCGGCCCCCTCCGCACCTCAGAAGAACAGGTCCCCGGTTCAGGGCGACCAAGAGGGAGAGGTCTGCTCACCTTTGAAGTTTGTGATCCTCCTCTGATTCTGGCCGTTTGCATTCATCAGGTAAACGTGAAAACCGCCTTCCCTGCTGGAGCTGAACATGAGATGCCGGCCATTCACGTACCAGGAGGGGTCTTCGTTGTTCCCCTGCCCCGCTGTCAGTTGCCTCAACCCTCTGCCGTCCGGGTCGATCGTGAAAATGTTGAACCGCCCTTCGTCCATCCCTGAGTAGGCGATTCTGTTCAGGCTGGACCAGTTGGGAGAGGTGTTGTACTTGCCCTCAAAAGTGATTCTCTCTTCCCTCCCGTTCGCGAGGTCCTTGACATAGATCTGGGGGCCTCCGGACCTGTTCGAAACAAAAGCGAACTTGGTGCCGTCCGGCGCGAAAGTGGGAGACACGTTGATCCCCCAGTGGTTGGTGAGACGATCCATGATCTTGCCGCTGAGATCAATGCGGTGGATGTCCATGTTGTCTCCCACGCTCAGGGTAAGGGCAACGCTTTGACCGTCGGGCGCCCAGGCTGCGCCGGTGTTCAATCCCTTCCGAGCCGAGACCTTGGTGGACCTTCCAGAGGCGACATCCATCAGGTAAAGGGCAGGCCCTTCCCCGTCCTTGTAGGAGTTGTAGAAAAGCTTGTCCCCCTGCGGAGACCACCGCGGCATCAGAGCAATGCTCTTGTCGTGGGTGACCTGTTTTACATTGTATCCGTCATAGTCGCAAATGTAGATTTCCTTGTTTCCTGTCGCCGTGCCTACAAAAGCCATCTTGGAAAGGAACATCCCTTTCTGTCCGGTGAGGAGATAGATGATGTCATTCGAAATCCGGTGCATCAAGGCCCTGTGGTCATCTACCCTGCCGAGGATTCTCTTGCCGAGGATCTGGCGGCCCCTGAACACGTCGAAGAGCCTCACTTCCGCCTCCACGCTCTGGCCGATGCAGCTGTAGCTCCCTTTCAGCAGGAGATCCGCACCGATCGTGCTCCAGTCCCTGAACTTGATCTCATCGACGGTGAAGGCCGCCTTGTTTTCTTCCAGGAACGCTGTCTTGTCCATGGGAATGAAGTAACCGCTCAGATCCAGATCATTGGAGATGACCCCGGGCAGGCCTGCGGCCAGATCCGGTTGCTCTCTGCTCTGGGAAGTGTCTCTGAAGTCAGGGATCGCGATTTTGATCTTCTGAACAGAGGGAGAGTTGATGTCGATAAAGATCTTGGCCTCGCTCAGACCCGGAAAAAGACACATGAAGACAACAGGGACGAGGAAGCTAATTATTCTTGAGGTCTTTAAGGCTAAAATTGATATAAAATTCATCATGAGTCATCCGATATCCTTCCGGAAAAGGGGGTAAAGGGTTGGATCGCTCGATGGCCTTCAGAACCGACTCATCAAAAAGCGCATCCGTAGAACGTTTTTCAAACCGAGTCTTGAGGATCGCGCCGTCGCTCTTCACCATGAGCACCACGGTCGATTCAGGGTCTCTTCCTCTTGCCAATTCTGGGGGGTAATGCCAGTTGCTCTTGATCAGGCTATAGACTTCCGCCACATAAATCTGCATGATCGTCCCGCCTGGCAGACCGCCGCCCCCTGTTCCTCCCGGCTGTCCTGTGCCTCCGCGGCCCCCTGCTTTGTTCTCCAGGTTTGCAAAGGCCTTGTCAAGGTGTTCTTCGGTTTTGACCTTCTTCTCTATCTTCGAGAGCGCCTTGTTGAGCAAGTCTGCGGGCGACTCTTTAGGTTTCTCTACCGGTGGCGTCTCCTTTTCAAGCGTTTTCTTGGCAATCACAACAGGTTTTTCTTCTCTTTTCGGTACCTCTTCGATTCTCTTGGCCCGCGTGTCTGGCTTTGAGACCGCTTCAGGTTTTGGAGGCGCTCCTCCCATGGTTTTGGCGCCTCCTCCGCCCGGCATCTCCACGAGGTTGACCTCGTAAATGATCCCGTCAAAAGACCGCCTGGCCGAGAAGGAATCCGGGATGAAAAGAATCGATGAAAAGACGGCTAAATGGAACACGACGGACAGGATGATCACGGGGCCCCACTTCACATCATCCTGAGTTCCTGTCATCCATCCGGCCTTCATGGGTTCACTCCACGGCTCACGCGGAAGGGCTGGGACCTTCCCGATCAATCCAGGGGCTGGGTCACCATGCCCAGCTTGGTGATGCCCGCTCTCTTCACCTCGGCCATGACCTTGATGACCACACCGTATGGAAGATCTTTGTCCGCCCGGAGAAGGACTTCTTTTTCTCTTCGATACTTGAAAATGGTCTCAACCTTTTGGCCAAGGTCTTCGATCTTGATGAGGTGATTCTCAAGGTAGATGTCCCCTTTTTTGTCCACCGTGAGGATCAGCGGGTCTTCCTGGCTCTTGATCGGTGCGGTTTTCGTTGTTGGAAGGTTCACCTCCATCCCCTGCATCATCATCGGAGCGGTCACCATGAAGATAACAAGCAACACCAGCATCACGTCCACGAGGGGTGTGACGTTGATGTCGGACATCAACCGCCTTCCTTTTTCAGAACTCATCGCCATCGGTTTATTCTCTTCCTCAGCCGTCGACAGGACCCGTTACCTACCCCCTCCGCTGTCGCTAGACCCCTTCCCTTCTCCCTCCCCCGCCTACTACTCCTCCTTAGAGGCCACACTCCTTTTAACAATCTGCCTTTCCACGAGGCTCAGGAAATCAGCGGCAAAAAGATCCATGTCAGACCGAAGACTCATCAGCTTGCTGCTGAAGTAGTTGAAGGCGACCACCGCCGGAATGGCTGCCGCAAGACCGGCTGCCGTAGCGATAAGGGCTTCCGAAATTCCCGGCGCCACCACGGCCAGATTAGCCGCCCCTTTCATGCCGATACCCCTGAAGGCCTCCATGATGCCCCAAACGGTCCCGAAGAGTCCAATGAACGGGGTCGTGTTGCCCGTGGTCGCAAGAAAAGAAATGGCCTTTTCCAGCCTGTTGCCCTGGTCGATCATGGTTTTCTTGAGCGCCCTCTCCACCACGTCCATCATGGAGAGCATAGGGGTGCCATTCTTGGTCCCGCTGGGATTTTGGATTTTGCCGAGCCTCTGCATCTCAGCGTATCCGGCTCTGAATAACTTCGCCACAGGGCTGGCGGTCAGATCGTTCGAATCATTGTAGAGTCTGTGAAAGGCCGGGTTGTTCCAGAACATTTCGAGAAAATAACCGTTTTCTTCCTTGGCTCTCCGGAACAGCCGCCATTTCATAAAAATAATCCCCCAGGAAACAACGGAAAACAAAAACAGGAGAAACAGCACACCCTTAACCACTAGCCCGGCGTGAATGATCATCTGCACAATGTCGCTTCCAAACGCCCCATCAAAAGATATCATCACACATTGTCCTCACAAGATGTTGTCTGTGTTCTTTTTATAACTACAAGATATAGCTTGGCAAGGATTATTTTCCCTTAACCTCCCAGAAGCTTTGACAAAAATAGTTCCAATGCAATGGTTATGCTCAGAAGCGGGTGCATGGTTTAGTCTGCTCAAGTTTCCAAATCGTCAGATGACCATTGGCGAGGTGAGCGGGTGGGGGTGCCTTTTGTAGAGTGACTGCCGTTAATCAAAAATTTCTTTGAATATCTTGTCATCCGCCTTCAAGCACCGCTCTTTGAGCAGGTTGTACTTTTCCAGGAGTTCCTTCCCCTCCGTGGTGAGCTGGGACCCGCGCTTCTTGTCGGTCTCCACCAGTTTTAATTTCAGGTAATTCTCTGTGACTTTGATCTTGCTCCAGACGCCTTTGTAGGACATCCTCATCGTCTTGGCCGTCTGGTTGATAGAGCCTGTGCTCTGGATAGTCTGCAGGATTTCCGCGCGCCCTTCCCCGATGATGATGTCCCCTTTGTCGTCCACGATCCATTGTCTTGATCTCAGTCTCAGCCTGGCCATTTCAAATGCCTCCCTACGGGTACGTGTTATTCGTTATCCGTTTTATCAGCTCTCAGCGATCAGCCTTCAAACAAAGAATACAGGAGACAGAATTCAGCATACAGAATAAAAATCCAAAAACTCACCACGAAAGCACGAAAGGACGAAGACACGAAAGAAGAGGGTTTCATAGACACTCTTGCCCTTTTTCGCCTGTCCTGAGCGCAGTCGAAGGGTGTTTTCCAATTTTCGTGCTTTCGTGATTGCTCCTCTGTTCTCCCTTGCTTTATATCACCCGTGCGCCCTGCACCGTGTACCTTGTACCGTCCCCTCTCTTCCATCCTTCCATTATTCCACTATTCCATCATTCCGACTTACTGTTTACCGATGACTGTTGACTGATTACTGCCTTTTGCTGCTTACTGCCTACTGCGTACTTCCTACTGCCTACCGGGCTTTTCAGCCCACTTCCCTCCAGAACTCTCCGCTCTTGGACGGGTCGTAACCTCCCAGGGCCATCACCCTGTCTTTGAACTCCTGCGATCGAATCGTCTCCAGGAGGAGTCCCATCTGCGGGTTCTCGATCATGGAAGAAGGAATGATCAGATCATACTGCTCTTTTTCCAGGGGGATGAAATCCAGATCAAGCGCCCTTGCTGCCGCATAGATACCCACACCACAGTCCGCTGCTCCGCTCAACACATCCACCGCTACAGCCATGTGGGTGAATTCCTCGTGGTCATAGCCTTTGATGGATTCAGGTCTAATGCTCAGTTTCCCGAGCCGAAAATCAAAGAGCACCCTTGTGCCGGAACCGGCCTGACGATTGACAAAGGTGATTTCTTTTCTCGCCAGATCCTCCAGGCCCTTGATCCCCTTGGGGTTGCCCTTTGCCAAGATCAGACCCTGGTCCCTGAGAGCCAGATGAAAAACGCTGACCATGAGTCCCTTGAGATACCGCTTGATGTAGGAGATGTTGTACTCTCCTGTCTCCGTGTCGAGAAGGTGTGACCCCGCAAGGTGGCAGGTCCCCTTCCTCAGAGCCATCAAGCCGCCCAGGCTCCCCACGTTCCCTGAGGAGATCCGGATGTTGTGCCCTTTTCTCCTCATCTCATCTCCAATGAGATCGATGGTGATGTCGTGGCTGCCTATGACCACGAGAGTGTTTTGAATCTCTTCCTCATCCACGAGGAGCTCTGCCGCCGCCACTTCGTCCTGGCCTATTCCCTCAGAAAGAGCAGGGATGCGAATGATGCCCTCGGCCCTGGTGAGCGTCGTGATGGAGCCCGCAGCTCTTGGCAGAGGAGTCGCAACGATCTTGTCGCCCACCTTCCCGATGTTCACCCGAAGGAATTCTTCCACCCCTAGCTTAGACGGGAGATCCCTTGAAGGCTGGACGGGTATTGTCTTCACTTTCGGCGGCCGCAGCCCCTGGAACCTATGAAGCAGGGGTTGTGCAAACTGCTGGAAAGAAAAAGTCGCAGAAACCGTGTATCCCGGGTTCCCGATAACAGGCTTCCCTTTGACAATGCCCAGGATGGTCGGTTTTCCAGGCATCATCGCCACCCCGTGAACAAGAACCTCCCCCAACTCGGAAATGATATGGGCCGTGTAATCTTTGCTCCCCGCGGAAGAACCGGCATTGATGAGAACCATGTGGGCGTCGGATTCGATGGCCTGTACCAGCGCCTTGCGGATCTCATCTTCAAGATCAGGGACAATATCATAGACTACAGGGATTGCCTGACATTCACGAACAAGACCGGCCAGGATCAAGGAGTTGTACTCGATGATCTGGTTTTTCTTCAGCTGGGGTAACCCCGAAACTCTGCGGTAGGGAATGAGTTCAGAACCCGTAGGAATGATTACCACCTTTGGCTTCTGCCACACCTTCAAAGAGAAGACGCCCGCTGCCACCATGGCGCCTGCGTCATAGGGACGGATCCTGTGGTTCTGAGGCAGGAGCAGTTGGGTGGCGACAATATCCTCTCCCACTTTTCTTATGTTCTGCCACGGATAAGCGGGAGATCGGATTTCAAGGTGATCCTGATCCGGCTGGTGGAGCTTCTCGACCATGATCACCGCATTGAAACCCTCAGGGATAGCCTGCCCTGTGTTGATCCACAAGGCGTCCTGCCCCACCTTCAATGTCCTTGGCATTCTCTCCGTAGTTCCATAGGTTTCTTCAGCCTTGACTGCAATACCGTCCATAGCGGCCGAGTGATAGGTCGGCGCAGACATTTTCGCAAAGATGGGCTCCGCCGTCACACGGCCAAGCGATTCTTCCGTTCGAATCTCTTCCGCACCGCTCCTGAAATC
>Ga0209254_10002055_pt1 | contig 18255 bp, 23 predicted proteins | sample FrelakmetDIP11DI_FD_187148 | JGI IMG/M metagenome (GOLD analysis project Ga0209254, IMG submission 187148) | Freshwater lake sediment microbial communities from the University of Notre Dame, USA, for methane emissions studies - DIP11 DI (SPAdes)... | ecosystem: Environmental > Aquatic >...
GCAGGCAGAGCGTTAGCGTTTTTCGCATTTGTAGCATCGGATGCCGGACGTGCGCTCATCGAAGCAGGCGGCTATTCCGTACCGGCGTCGACGCGTTGAACGCCGAACTCGTCAGCGCCGCAAGCGTCACAGTGGCGCTCGCGACGATCACCACCGCAATTCTGTTGGTCCTGACACCACCGCTGGCCTGGTGGATCGCGCGAAGCCGTTCGGCGGTTCGCCCCTTTATTGAAGCGTTGGTCGCGTTACCGCTGGTGCTGCCGCCGACGGTGATCGGTTTTTACCTGCTCATCACGTTGTCGCCGAACAGCATCGTTGGCGGTGCCTGGTACTCGCTGACGGGCAATATGCTCGTGTTTTCATTCGGTGGCCTCGTGATCGGTTCACTGATCTACTCGCTGCCGTTCGTAGTACAGCCATTGACCGCGAGCTTTCGCGCGATGGATCCGGGTCTGCTCGAAGCCGGTACCGTTCTGGGCGCGAGTCCCGTTGAACGCTTTTTTGGACTGGTACTGCCCCTCAACAAGCGCGCGTTGGTCGCCGCCGCGGTGCTCGGCTTCGCTCACACGGTTGGTGAATTCGGCATCGTACTTATGATTGGCGGCAATATTCGCGGCGAGACCCGCGTGTTGTCGATTGCGTTGTTCGATCAGGTCGAATCACTGCGTTATGCGGACGCGCACGTCACCGCACTGGTGCTGGTGGTGCTCTCTATTACTGCGTTGACGCTGGTCTACCGCGGCCAGCATGGTCGGGGCTCATGACTGACACCCTTGACATGACGGCGCGACTGGAGCGCCCGGACGGCTTTTGTGCGCGCTTCGATCTGACAGTCCGGCTCGAAGGGGTCACCGCGATCCTCGGACCATCCGGTTCCGGCAAGTCGACGCTGCTGCGGATGATCGCGGGCCTCGAGCCCGATGCGTTGATCCGATTGCGACTCGGCGATGAGGTCTGGGATGACGGCGAGCGCCGTCTGCCGGCGCATCTGCGCCCCGTGAGTCTGGTGTTCCAGGACGGCCGCTTGTTCCCCCACCTAAGCGTTGCGGAAAATTTGAGATTTCCGTTGCGGCGGCGGCAGCGGCAGCAAGTCCGGCTCGACTTCGACGAGGTCGTTCACGAGCTTGCACTCGCTCCATTGCTCGATCGGCCACCGCAGACCCTCTCCGGCGGTCAACGCCAGCGGGTCGCGCTCGGCCGCGCGCTACTGAAGCCCGCGCGCCTGTGGTTGTTCGATGAACCGCTGGCGGCACTCGATGACGCGGCGAAGCGCGAGATCGCCCCGTATCTCGCGCACATCTGCCGCACGCACCAGTTGCCCATCTTTTACGTTACCCATGCGCTCGAAGAGGTATTGGACTTCGCAAGCACAGCGTTGATCATCGAACGAGGCACCGTAGTTGCCAACCAGTCCATTGAGGCGCTCGGCGGCAATCTCCCCATCGACGACACTACCCGCGGCGGCAGCGTGTTACGCTGCCATATCGCACGTTATGACGAGCACTACGATCTCACCGAACTCAAACTTGGCGGACACACGATTTATCTGCGCGGCCGCGTGGTATCCGCGGACACGACTATCCGTGTGCTGGTGCCTGCACGCGATGTCAGTCTGGCGACCGGTCCGGTCAGCGGACTCAGCGTGTTGAACCGGCTGCCCGCCATCATCGAAAACCTGACCGACGATGCCCATGGCGCCTGTGTTGCAACGCTCGTCTGCGAGGGGCAGCGTCTGCTCGCACGCATCACCCGTTTTTCGAAGGATGAGCTGCAATTGAAGGTTGGTCAGCCCGTCATCGCGCTGATCAAGACGGTCGCATTGGCGGCGCCTGCGCCATGACCACTGCCACGCCGAGCGAAACCCCATATGCGAAGCTCGGGCCCGATCAGATTCTCTCGGCAATCGAAGCGGCTGGCTTTCAGTGCGACGGACATCTGCTCGCGCTGAACAGCTACGAAAATCGCGTCTATCAGATCGGCCTCGAAGACGGCACCAAAATCATCGCGAAGTTTTATCGACCGGACCGGCTGACGGACGCAGCGATTCTCGAAGAGCACGCATTCCTCGCCGAGCTGATCGGACATGAACTCCCGTGTATCGCGCCGCTGCGTTCCGCAACGGGTGACACGCTGCATCTGGCCAGCGGGTTTCGTTTTACGCTGTTTCCACGCCAAGGCGGTCACGCACCCAACCTCGAGTCCGAAGAAAATCTTCGCGTGCTCGGCCGCACGATGGCGCGTATCCATCAAGTCGGCCGGGCCGGACGCTACCGTCACCGGCCAAAATTCACGAGCGAGCGTTTGGGAACCGAATCGCGCGATTTTGTGCTGACAAACGATTTTGTTCCGGCTGAATTGACCGAGGCGTACGAGTCTGTGACAACGCATCTGTTGCAGCGCATCGCCGTGCATACCCTACCGACGAATGGCCGCATTCATGGCGACTGTCACCCGGGGAACGTCCTGTGGCGCGATGACGCACCCCATTTCGTCGACTTCGACGATACGGTGATGGGTCCGGCCGTCCAGGATGTCTGGATGCTGTTATCGGGTGAACGTGAGGAGCAGACACGTTCGCTTGGACGCTTCATCGAAGGCTATGAAACGTTTCTCCAATTCGATCTGCGGGAACTCGCGCTGATCGAAGCGTTGCGCACGTTGCGCATCATCCACCACGCCGCCTGGATCGCCCGTCGCTGGCACGATCCTGCATTTCCGCTCGGCTTTCCGATGTTCGGCAGCGTACGTTACTGGTCAGAGCACATCTTGCACCTGCGCGAACAACTCGCGGCGCTCGATGAGCCGCCGCTGTCTCCATAATACCTATCCACATCGAATCGCAGATCGGGCTCGATCGTCAGATGAGGCCGAGTGCCTGTGCACGGGCAACGGGGTTCATGTACTGAGCGATGATTTGATCGCGCAGTGTCTTCGGCGTCGACGCTAGTCGCGCCTCGAACTCGTGCAATCGTCTGCCGTCGTCGTTCGGTACTTCACACTTGAGCCCAGCGAGCCGCGCCGCCATGAAGTGAGTCGGAAACAGCCGATAGCCAAATGCAATCTGACGATCGACTTCGGCCGCGACCGATTCCGCATCAATGAAATCGCCGACAAACGCTTCACCAACGCTCAGATGTACCCGACCTTTGTTTCCGGTGACGCCGGTGATGATGCTGCGCAGATCTTCACCGGGTTCTTTTTGGTAAACACCTTCGGCAGCCACCGCCGCGAGCTCGCGCGCCTTCAACTCATCGCACGGGTCAAGTTCATACGACACCGCGACTGGCACAATCGACAGTCGGTCGACCATTTCGGCAATGTCCGGCACATCTTTACGATACGCCAGCGACAACATCTTGATCAGCGCCGGGTCGGTGAGGTCGCGGCCGTCTTTTGCGCGTCCCTCGCGCTGTGCGATCCAAACAGAGTGTCCGGTCTCGAGGGAATGGCGGATGTAACGAGACGTCAGCGACATCGACGCGAATGCCATCTTGGCGCCCCGTTTGCCGCGGTGGACCACGAATCCTTTATTGAGACGCATCACATCGGCGGCATATCCGGTCCGCAGCAGGTTGTCGCCGATCGCCATTCGCGTGGTCGGGTGTCCGGCACGGAACAATGCCAGGTTCATGAACCCGGAATCGAGCGTGATGTCGCGATGGTTGGAAATGAATAGATGACTCAGGTCGGGTTCGAGCCGTTCCATTCCCGACACTGTGAATCCGTCGGTCGTGTCATCGATCATCCGTTGAAACACGACCGCGAGGGCACTCTGAAACGAATCCACCGTTTCGATCCGGCCGAAGGCGCGCCGCAGCTTGCGGCCGACCGCGGCTCGCGCGAGCGGAGGCGCCCACCGGTTCAGAAAAGGCGCGGCAATGCGCGACAGATCGCGTAGCAACGACGGATCGTGACCGAGCCGCCGCAACACTGCGGGTACCTCGTCATCGCTGTAGGGACGTATCTCTTCGAATTCCGTCACGGAACTTCACGTCGAACGGTGCGACGCAGGCTAGCCAAAAGCGGCCGCACACAAAAGCGCTGCGTTCATCTAACATCCCCCTCCGTAACGATTGGAGCGCCGCCATGTCGACTCTAGGTATCAAACCGTACCACAAAGGACTCGTCGATCTTGGTCGTGGGGGGTATGCGTGGCTGCAGCCAGACGGCGGCTGGGGCTGGAGCAACGCCGGACTGATCACCGATGGCGATTGCGCGCTGCTCATCGACACGTTGTTCGATGTCCGCCTGACCGCCGAAATGCTTGCCGCGATGCGGCGCGCCGCGCCGAACGTGCGCATCGATCAACTGGTCAACACGCATTCGAACGGGGATCACTGCAATGGTAACGAGCTGGTCACCGGCGCGCAGATCATTGCCTCGAAGGCAACGGCCGAAGAACTCGCCCATGAGTCTCCACGCATGATGGCGGCGCTGATCAAGCGCGCTCCGGAAATGGGCGAACTCGGCGAGTTTTTTCTTTACTGCTTCGGTGCCTTCCACTTCGAAGAGGTGACCCAAACGCCCCCAACCCGCACCTTTGAAGGCGCGTTGGACTTGAGCGTCGGTGACAAGCGCGTCCACCTGAAGCAGGTCGGACCAGCGCATACGCGCGGCGACACGATCGTGCACGTGCCGGCGGATCGTATGGTATTCACCGGAGACATCCTGTTCATCGAGGGCCACCCGATTCTGTGGGCGGGTCCGGTTGGAAACTGGATCGACGCCTGCAACTACATTGCATCGCTCGATGTCGACACCATCGTACCCGGGCACGGACCCGTCACCGACAAACGCGGCGTGATCGCCGTCCGCGACTATCTTGTCTACATTCGAGATCAGGCCAGGCGGCGCTACGACTCCGGAATGAATCCGTACGACGCTGCGCTCGACATTTCGCTGACGGACTACGAATCGTGGGGAGATGCCGAGCGCATCGTCGTCAATGTGTCGACGCTCTACAAGGAGTTCAGCGGTGACAAAACACCCAACGATACGACGCAGCTGTTCGGATTGATGGCGAAGCTGCATCGATTGCGAAGTCGGTCATGACCACGGTGCGGGATGCGCGCCTCAACGATCTCGATGCGTTCGTCGCAATCTACAATCACTACGTCACGACGACACATTTTTCGTTCGACACGGAGCCGTATACGGCGGTCACGCGCCGGCCGTGGTTCGATCAATTCGACGGGCGCCGGCATCGTTGCCTTGCGCTGGAAGATGGGCCAGCCGTCATAGGCTATGCCTGCTCCGCGCCGCTGAAATCGAAGGCCGCGTATGACACTTCGGTGGAAGTCAGCATCTATCTTGCGCCTTCCGCAACCGGCCGGCGGCGCGCGGAACCATTGTACGAAGTGCTGTTCACGAAGCTCTCGCACGAGGATGTGCACCGCGCCTACGCGCTGATCGCGTTACCGAACGATGCGTCCATGGCGTTCCATCGGCGCTTCTCCTTTAAGGAGGTTGCGCACTTGAACGAGGTCGGCCGCAAATTCGGTCGCTATTGGGATGTGGCGTGGCTCGAGAAGGCGTTGTAACGCCGAGACAAAAAGAAGGGGTGCCCAGCACCCCTTTTGACGCTTCGGATTAACCGAAAAAACTAGACAGCGCGTCGGCGCAACATCACCAGCGCAACGATCCCCGCTGCAAACAATACGTACATGCTCGGATCGGGTACCTGGAGAATGTTCACGGCAACCGCACTGGCGGCGACCGCCATCGATATCAATGCCGTCATGATCACAATACGATTCGTCACGTCTTGATCCCCTGGTTTTCTGGTATGCGCGAAGCAGGAATGCACACTACCAAACACAAACGCGCCGTGACGTGACCAGAATGTAAACGCAGTTCACGGTTTCGGCGCCGCGTACCTCGATGGCATCGCCGTGCGGGTTCGACTAACTTACCGACGCATGGATCTTCAGCTTTCCGGAAAGACCGCACTGGTGACTGGCAGCCATCGAGGCACCGGAGCAATCATCGCTGCCCGCTTGATCGAGGAGGGCGCCCGCGTGTTGGTGCACGGCTTTACGCAAGCCGAAGCAGAGCATTCGTGTGCGACGATCGGTGCCGGTATCGCGCTGCATGGCGATATCACCACCGAATTCGGGACGGCCACATTGCTGGCGAGCTGCGCGGCGATCGGATCGATCGATATCCTGGTCAACAACTACGGAACAGCAGCGGCAGGACACTGGCTCGATACCGACGAGGCGGCCTGGCTCGACATGTACCAGAAGAACGTACTGTCGGCGCAACGGTTGATTCGGGGATTGCTACCGTCGATGCGCAGCCGGGGTTGGGGCCGCGTCATCAATCTTGGCACCGTAGGCTCCACCCGACCCGCAGCTCGTATGCCGCACTACTATGCCGCTAAAGGCGCCCTGGCAACGTTGACGGTCAGTCTCGCCCAAGAGGTCGGAGGCTCCGGCATCACAGTCAATCTGGTCTCGCCAGGACTGATCCATACCGCCGAGGTAGAAGCGAGCTATCTCGCCCAAGGGCGACGCAAAGGTTGGGGCGAGACCTGGGCCGAAATCGAACCCCATGTCGCAGCCGACATTCCCATCCGACGAATCGTGCGCCGCGACGAAGTGGCCGATCTGGTCGCGTTTCTGGCGAGCCCGCGCGCCGGCGCGATCCACGGCCAGAACATCCGTATCGACGGCGGCGCGCTCGGGATACTGACCTGATTCCGCGCCTTGCCAGCTGCCGGTTAATACGTTTGAATCACTGCCCTTTCCGGCCGGATCGGCCGCTGTCAGCCCACAGGACCCACCCATGAATTTCGAGTTTTCCGACGAGCAGAATCTTCTGCGTGAGCAGGCACAGTCTTTCCTGGCAGCCAAATCTCCATTGACCGCCGTACGCCGTGTGCTGGACGGCGATCAACCCAACGACGCCCAGCTGTGGCGTGGGATGGTCGATCTCGGCTGGACCGCCACTGCAATTCCCGAAGCGTACGGCGGTATCGGCCTCGGCTACCTCGAACTCTGCGTCATCGCCGAAGAGCTCGGCCGCAGCCTCGCACCGACACCGTTCTCATCGAGCGTGTATCTCGCGACCGAAGCGCTGCTCGCATTCGGCACCGCCAAACAGAAGAGTCGTTATCTGCCTAAACTTGCGGCCGGTGAGTGGATCGGCACATTCGCTATCGCCGAAGGCGCCGGCGAGCCTGCAGCCAGCCTGAAAACCAAGGCCAAGAAAGGCACCCTCAAAGGCACCAAAGTGCCGGTACCCGACGGTGACGTCGCGGACTTTGCGATCGTCCTCGCCAAGGAAGACAAAAAACACGCCTCGATGTACATCGTCGATCTCACCGGTAGCGGCGTGAAGCGCCAGTCGGTACCAACGCTGGATCCGACGCGTTCGCACGCATCGATCCGTTTTAATGATGCGCCGGCCGAATTGCTCGGCAAGGAATGCAAAGGCTGGGCGCAGACTCAGCGGCTATTCGACCGCGCCGCAGTCCTGTTTTCGTTCGAGCAGGTGGGCGGCGCCCAAGCCGCGCTGAACATGGCCAAGCAGTACGCGCTAGGTCGTTTTGCCTTCGGTCGCCCGATCGCTTCGTTCCAGGCGATCAAACACAAGCTTGCGGACATGTACATCGGCAACACACTGGCTTACTCGAACTGCTACTACGGCGCGTGGGCGCTTTCGACGAACGCAGCCGAACTGCCGATTGCGTCCGCCACCGCACGCGTGAGCGCCACCGAAGCCTTCCACGAAGCGTCGAAAGAGAACATTCAAACGCACGGCGGCATGGGTTTCACGTGGGAGTTCGACTGTCATATGTATTACCGCCGCGCCAAGCTGCTGTCGGTGAATCTGGGCAGTCTGCCACGCTGGAAAGACCGCCTGATCACCGCAATCGAAGCGACCCGCTAACGCAACTCGCCGACAAGGGGCAGACGATGAACTTCAACGATACTTCCGACGAGAGTCAGTTCCGCACCGAAGCGCGCGCGTTCCTCGACGCCCATGCACAGCTGCTGGGCGAATCAGAGCCGCGCGACGAAAACGAGGCCGACTACCTTGCCCGCGCCAAAGCCTGGCAGAAGCTCAAATACGAAAACGGCTGGGCGTGTCTGAACTGGCCGAAGGAATACGGCGGCCGCGACGCATCACCTATGCAGCTGATTATCTGGGGTCAGGAGGAGTCGCGCTACGACGTGCCGGTCGGACCGTTCGCGATCGGCCTCGGCATGTGCGGCCCGACGATGATGGGCTTCGCGTCCGAGCAGCAGAAGCGCGAACTACTGCCGCGGATGGCGTCCGGTGAGCACGTCTGGTGTCAGCTCTTCAGTGAACCCGCGGGAGGCTCCGATCTCGCGGCGCTGCGGACGAAGGCTGAGCGGATCGGCGACGAGTGGGTCATCAACGGGCAAAAGATCTGGACATCCGGGGCGCACTATTCGGACTACGGAATCCTGGTCACCCGTTCGGACGCGACGGTACCCAAACACAAAGGCCTGACATTCTTTTTCCTGAATATGCATTCGCCCGGCGTCACGATCAAGCCGATCAAGCAGATCTCCGGCGGCGCGAATTTCAACGAGGTATATTTTACCGACGTGCGTATCCCCGACGCCCAACGCCTGGGCGCCGTCGGCCAAGGCTGGCAGGTATCGCTGACCACGCTGATGAATGAGCGCCTCGCCGTTGGCAATGCCGGTGGTGCCGACTTCGACGAAGCATTCGAACTCGCCAGCAACATCAAACTCGACGGCGCACCGGCAATCCGCAACCAAGCCGTGCGGGAAAAGCTCGCGGACTGGTATTGCCAGTCGAGCGGCCTGCGGTTCACAAACTATCGCGTCATCAGCGCACTGTCCCGCGGTGCGACGCCGGGGCCGGAGAACTCGATCACCAAAGTCGTCAGCGCGAAGAAGCAGCAGGACATCGGCTCATTCGGCATGGATCTGATGGATATGGGCGGGATCATGATGGACCCGAAAAAAGTGCCTGCGGACCTTGCGTTCCAACAGAACTTCCTCGGCGCGCCGGGATATCGGATTGCCGGCGGCACCGATGAGATCCTGCGCAATATCATTGCGGAGCGCGTGCTCGGATTGCCGCCGGATATTCGCGTCGACAAGAGCGTGCCGTTCAACGAGATTCCGAGAGGGTCGTGACTCCGGCTGATACACCGTCAGACGATTTGTATCGCGCGCTCATCGGCGAACCCAATCAGGCCTTTTATCTCAGCTACTTCCGTCGCGCCGATAGCCGCGGCTACGCGCCGATCTCCTGGCATTGGCCGGTGTTCTGCATCGGTCTGTTCTGGTTGCTGTACCGCAAGCAGTATCGGTTCGCCGCGATCGTCTTCGGCCTGCCGTACCTCGCTGCGATGCTTGCCGCACTGATCGACACGGCGCTACCAGGCAGCGGTCGGCCGCTGCTGGTGCTCGCGGTCGGCGCATTCGGTTTTCTCTGGCTCCCTCTCAACACGAACGGAATCTACTATCGCTGGGCGCGTAACGAGATTGAACGAGTGCGCACGGAGTTACCGGGGCAGCGCGACGCACAACTGCGCTCTCTCGAGTCCCGCGGCGGCGTAAACGGCCAACTCCCATACGTGGTTCTCATCAGCTTCATGGTGTTTTCGATACTCGCGGGATCGTTTTCTCAGCTCGGCCAATGACCAGGACCGATCGCGACGAAACCGGAAGCAGTTCGATGACCGACCCCGAAACGCATGCGATCGATCCGACCGACGCCCGCGACGTCGCAATGCTGATACTTGCCAGTTTTCGCACCTACCGCGAACACTTCCGCAGCATCACGCTTGCCGCCAAAACGCGTTTTGAACACACCGACTGGATCGAGGGGCAACGCGCGAGCGCCGCGCGAATCGAGATCTATAAGGCATACATCGGTCAGCTCCAGGAGGCCATTCGCACACGCCTCGGCGCAGTCGCACGGACGCCGGCACTGTCGCGCGCGGCCAAAGGCGCCTACGCCAAGCTGATCGCCGACCAGCCGGACTTCGAGCTAGCCGAGACCTACTTCAATTCGATTCACCGCCGGATCGCAGCCGATGACCGCGTCGACGAAACTCAATCGTTCATCTGGAGCGAGTTCGACGAACCGCCGGTGCAGCCAGCCGAACCGATCTATCGGTCGTACCCGATGCATCGCGATATGGTTGCGACCATCACCCAGGTGCTGCGCGACATCGAATTCGCTCTGCCTTGGCAGAATATCGACCGCGACGTTCGCAACATATTGCGCTCGTTAGCCGAGGCCCGACCTGAGATCCGACGTCCGGCCGGTCTGAATGTCGAAATCCTGAAGTCGGTGTTCTATCGCAATAAAGGCGCCTATCTCGTCGGCAGCCTGCGCTATTCAGGTGCAGTCTGGCCGGTGGTGTTGCCGATTCTGGTCGATAGCGATGGCAAACTGTATGTCGACACGCTGATCTGCGACGAGGACGAGTTGTCCGTCGTATTCAGCTACACACGCTCGTACTTCATGGTCGATGCACCGCAGCCCTATACGCTGGTGGACTATCTGAGCGCGCTTCTACCGGGGAAAAAACGTTCCGAAATCTACGCGTCGATCGGCATGCACAAACACGGAAAAACAGAGTTCTACCGAGGTTTCCTGACGCATTTAGCGCGTAGCAAGGATCAGTTCATCACCGCACCCGGTGTCAAAGGCATGGTAATGGCAGTGTTCACGCTGCCGTCGTACCAGACGGTCTTCAAAATCATCAAGGATCGGTTTGCGCCGCAGAAAGACATCACCCGAGCACAGGTCAAAGAAAAGTATTACACGGTCAAAACCCATGACCGCGTCGGCCGCATGGCGGACACGCAGGAGTTTGTCCGATTCGCATTGCCACGCGCGCGCTTCTCCGCGCAGCTGATGGATGAACTCTTGGCGGTGGCCGCATCATCAATCACGCTCACCGACGATCTGGTCATCATCGAGCACCTCTATACCGAACGGCTGATGACCCCGCTGAATCTCTATATCGAAACCGCGACGGATGAACAGCTGCGTGAAGTGCTCGACGAATACGGCAACGCAATCAAACAGCTCGCCGCCGCAAACATTTTTCCGGGCGATATGCTGCTGAAGAACTTCGGCGTGACGCGCCACGGTCGGGTCGTCTTCTACGACTACGATGAAATCTGTTATCTCACCGATGTGAACTTTCGCGCCCTTCCAACACCTCATACGCAGGAGGAAGAGTTTTCTGCGGAAGCATGGTTCAGCGTCGGGGCACAGGATGTGTTCCCCGAAGAGTTCCGCCGCTTTCTGTTCGGACGGCCAGGCATCAAACGTATGTTCACACAGATGCATGGCGAGCTGTTCGACCCGCTCTACTGGCAGGGGCTACAACACGCGATTGAGGCCGGCGAAGTGATGGACGTCTTTCCGTATCGGCGCAAAAAGCGCTTCGTACGTCACAAGCCCAAATCGCCATCGACATGAATATCGGCAGCATGCTTTCACTCCTTCGCATCTTCAGCGCAGGTTTCTACGCAGGCACGGATGGATGATTCTCAGGACCGTTGCGGTCGCGCTGGTGGGCGGAATCGTTGCCTTTCTCGTCATCACATGGTGTGCGTTGGAATGGAGCGGCGTCGCAGTGGTGAACACCACTACGAACGACGGCACCAATCGAACAACCCACGTGTGGTTCATCGACCGCGACACGCACCTGCTGCTCGAAGCGGGAACGCCTGAGAACGGCTGGTTCGTGGATGTAAGGAAGAAACCCCGGCTGCGCATATCGCAACCGAGCGACCTTGCTGGCGACTATCGTGTCGAACTGAGATCGAGTCCGGAGGGCCACGCGCACATCCGCACCTTGATGCACGAAAAGTATGGTCTCCGCGACGCGTGGATTGGAGCACTCTTCGACACCACCCGGTCTATCGAAGTGCGCGTCGCGCGTATGCACGGCAGGACCGGCAGCCTCGCGTTGGACCTCCGCCCAGCGGATTCGTCAGTGCATTGACCCGTCGCTGGGCAATCCGAATCGTTCAATGATTTGACGCACGCCTCGGTGCGCGTTACATCCGGTCGATGAACACGTGCTCCTTGCCGATCCACATGCACGAGCGCTTGAAATCGATGAACTTGCTCTCGTCCTCGATCGCTCGTGCACTCGAGGCCGCGGCTTCCGGACCGCTGCGCTGCACGCCGCGATCGAACCAGACTTCCGCATGGCCCGTGTACGACGGCACAACCGTGCCGCGCTCCGCGCGCAATGCGGCTTCAAGCGGGCTGTCGAAGCGGTGCACCTGCTGATAACGCAGGATGCCGGCCGCGGCTGCCTGGGAACGAATCAACGGACCGTGACTGGTGCGCCAGTAACGTTGGGCCGCTTCTTCGGTGAGCTCCGTGCGGCGCCGCAACGGGAAATAGAGCTTCACCAAGCTGCTGCGTTCCCGCGCGACAATGTTCTCCGGCGTCGGATTCACCTGCGGGTATTCATGCGCAAACCACAGCGGCGAATTCGGCAGATCGATGAAGCGGCGTTCGTCTTCGACGAGCGCCGCACCTGCGGCCTGCCCGGCTTCGGTGGCGAGCGCGGCCAGCAGCACCTCTTCGGATTCCCACCACAACTCCGCGACTCCGTCGTACGGCGCCTCCATACCGCCGCGCGCAGTCGCCATCCGCTCGTTGATCACATCCTCGACGCGATGCACCTGCACGTAGCGCAACGCGCCGATGTGCTGCGCATGACTCGCGACCAGCGGCCCGTGTTCCTCGCGCCAGTACCGTTGAAACTCCTCCAACGACAGCGCGGGTTTGCGGCGCAATAGAAAAACGATGCGAATCATGACGCTCTCTCCCTTGTGAACTGCAGCTGAACGATCCTGGCTACGACAGAGAATATCTCATCGGGTGAGTCGCAGCGCGGCGCGTTGGGTTGACCGCCATGCAGTGATCAGGGCAGATTACCTGCTCCGTCGTGTGCCACGATCAGTGGGTCAGTCGCAGCAGATTTGTATTCGAATCCCGCCGCGCATGACGATCGCAGTCGAGACGCTCAGATTCCATCCGCTCCGCTCACAATGAGGCAGCGTTCATGTGCAGAAACATCCGGACCCTGTTCAATTTTGATCCGCCGGTCACCGACGATGAGATTCATGCAGCCGCGCTGCAGTTCGTCAGAAAGGTCAGCGGTTTCAACAAACCTTCAAAGCCCAACGAGGCCGCATTTCTGTTTTCGGTCGACGAGATCGCACGAATCTCGACGAACCTGCTCGAGTCGCTCGAGACCAACGCACCACCGAAGAATCGCGCCGAAGAAATCGCTCGGGCCCGGGCACGCGCGACGAAACGATTCGCGGTGCCGTCGAATACGACGCCAAGCCCGGCTTCGTGACTTGGTCGCGTTGCGCACCATTCGAACGCTCGAGCCGGCACACGCATCCGCAAAATCCCCCCGTGCGTACACTGTACAAAACACACGGCTTCCAGGCCGTCACGTTTGGCATCCGTCCTCCACCGGAATCTGCCCGCGATGTTGAATACCACTAACGACCGAGTCGCGACGCAATCGGAGACCTGCAACGACGTACACGGGCGGGTCGCACCGATCGTTGATCGCAATCGCTGCGAAGGCAAGGCAGATTGTGTTCGCGTCTGTCCATTCGACGTTTTCGAAATTGCGACGCTAACCGCGCAGCAACGCAGCAGACTGACGTTGATCGGCCGGATGAAGGCATGGGTCCACGGCGGCAAACAAGCCGCCGTCGCAAACCCGTACGATTGCCACGCCTGTCGGCTGTGCATCACGGCGTGTCCCGAACACGCACTGCACCTCGCCCTGATCACGCCCCGCGCCGCCGAGCCACCGCTGTGAGCAGCCTCTATCTGGCCGCCACCGACCTGGCCCCGGAGCACCTCATCGAACTGCGCGGCGCCAAGGCTGCGCTGGAGAGTCCGGGGTTTGCGATTCAGCTCGTGAATTTCCTCGGCGTGCCGATCGAACACGGCGTCGTTCACCTGCCAGTCAAGTGGCGCGACAAGATCATCGCGATGAGTCGTATCGCGCTCGAGAAGGCGGCAGACATTGCGTTGTGGAGCATCGACCCGACTGTGCCACGTTCGGCGAACGATCTTCTCCACAAACTAGCCGTGACGAGTACGGGTGCAATTGGCGGTGCGTTCGGCTTGTCCGCGCTTGCACTGGAGCTGCCGCTGTCGACGACCGTGATGTTGCGATCCATTGCCGATGTCGCACGATCGGAAGGTGAAGATCTGCTCGACCCAAATGCAAAATTCGCCTGTCTGTCGGTGTTCGCACTCGGCGGCCGCACCACCACCGACGACGCGACTGAGTCGGCGTATTACGTCACCCGAGTCGGCCTGGCACAAACGGTCAGCGAAGCCGCGCAGCATCTGGTTTCAAAACACGCGCTGAAATCCGCCGCGCCGCCGCTGCTGAAGCTGATCCAGAACATCGCCGCTCGATTCAGCCTGCAGGTCTCCGAGAAGGCGGCTGCACAGGCGGTGCCGGTCATCGGCGCGGCCGGCGGTGCCTTCGTGAATTATCTTTTTATCGATCATTACCAGAAGATGGCCAAGGGCCACTTTACGGTCAGACGATTGGAACGGCTGTACTCGCCCGAACAGATCGAATCCTGCTATCGAGACCTCTGACGGACGCAAGTTATGCAAACAATCGATCTGACAGTGGAACAAATCGATGCGTCCGCCAACGCGCTGATCACCAATCTCTTCGAGTACTACCTGCACGACATGGCCGAGTGGTTTCTGTTTGATACCGAGGCCGATGGTCGTTACGGGTACAACATGGCGAAGCATTGGCAGCGAGGCGATGAAGTGTATATCGCGCGCTGCGCCGGACAGCTGGCCGGTTTTGCGCTGGTGACATCGGCCAAACCGTGGTTGCTTCAAGGCGACGGTTACGACATGGAGGAGTTTTTCGTCGTCCGTCGGTATCGGCATACAGGCGCCGGAGAAGCGCTCGCGAAACGTATCTGGAACATGCATCCGGGACAGTGGCTGGTGCGTGTGTATGAAGGAAACGTTCCGGCGATTCCGTTCTGGCGCAAAATCATTTCGCGCTATACACACGACCGTCACGTCGAAGAACAGCGCATTGTCGATGGCAAAGGATGGTCATTTTTCCATTTCAAAAGCGGCGGCGCTTAAAGGCAAACACGGGGATACGCCACGATGTCACAACCCTTACTGAGCCAGCTCAATCTTGTCACCAGCGACATGGAGTCGACGCTCGCGTTCTATCGTTTGCTTGGACTCGACATTCCCGACACCAAAGTCTGGCGCACCCAGACCGGGGCGCATCACGTCGATCTGGCGCTGCCCAATGGATTTGGTCTGGATTTCGACAGCCCTGCACTGGCGCAGGTGTACAACGCGTCCTGGAATCGACCGGAAGGTTCCGGCAGCGTCAATGTGATCGGTTTTTCGTTCGACACCCGCGCTGCGGTGGATGCGACTTATACACAACTGGTCGCGGCGGGTCACGACGGTCTCCAGCCGCCGTTCGACGCATTCTGGGGTGCACGCTACGCGATCGTCGAAGATCCGGATGGCAATCACGTCGGGCTGATGAGCCCGGTCGACCCGGCACAACGCAGCGCCGGACCCGATCTCTAATCGATCTTTTGACTGATCGTGGTGCTTCGAGGAAAGCGCATCGTGCAGCAGGTGCTATTCGTCTGTACCGGGAATATCTTTCGCAGCCTGACCGCCGAGTACGCGCTACGCGAAGCACTTCGCGGCACCGGCACCGATCTCATCGTCGCCTCGGCGGGTACCGAAGACTTTCCGCATGTGGTAAAGCCCGTGGTGCGTGACTATCTGTTAACGAAGGGATTCGACGTGCGCCCACACCGACGTCGGACAGTGACAAAACAGATGCTGCAAGAGCCCGGACTGGTGATCGCGATGAGCACCGAGCACGTTGCAACTCTGCGTGAACACTTCAACTACACGAACGCACCGTTGTTTGCCGCGGCCTGTGGTCTGCCACACGAACCACTGCCGGACGTTGACGAAGCCGTGCCTGATCACGCGACGAATCCCGATGCCGTTGACGCCCATGTGCGTCTGATCATCGATCGAATCATCGAGCTGACACCACTGCTCGCGGCTCGTCTCGAAGCACGATGAGTACGCTGCGCAGCATTGCACCTGGATCGCGTTCGAGGAGATCATCGCGCTTCGCGCAATCAAACTCACCCAAGGTCCCAACAAAATGATTTACGAGATCCGGAATTACTATTTCGAACCCACCCGCTTCGATGCATACAAAAGCTGGGCGAAGAACCAGGCAATGGCGTATCTGCAGCGCAACCTCAACGTGCTCGGATTCTGGGCAAACACCGACACAAAGCCCGAGATCAACGGGCGCGCAATGGATGATCTCGGCTCGGCAAACATCACCTGGATCATTGGGTGGGCTGACATCACGCAGCGCAAAGCAACCCTCGACAGAGTATTCGCAGCGCCCGAATGGCAGGCGATATTCAAAAACGTTCCCGGTGGCATCGGCAGCTATCTGCGGACGGAGTGCAAGTTCACCGAATCGTTGACGTGAAACATGCGAGTCCGACAACCCTCGAGCTGCTTGGCGCATTGTTCGCCGAAGTACACAAACGTCCGCAGTTGCGTGAAAAGTCACCGGGGTCGTTCTATTTGAAGTCGAAGGCCTATCTACACTTTCACGAAGACGCCACCGGCATCTTTGCCGACGTGAAGCTCAACCTGGCCGAGTTCACGCGGATGCGTGCAACAACGGCGCGGGAGCAACGGGCGTTGCTCGCAGCGATCGATCGATCCTTGGCGCCGTTCAGCTGACAGAATGCCAATGACGCCCATCCATAGCTTTCCACCGATCGAAGACGCGTCCGCACGAACGCTGATACTCGGCACGATGCCCGGCATCGCGTCGCTGACAGCACAGCAGTACTACGCACATCCGCGCAACGCGTTCTGGAGCATCCTCGGCGGCCTGCTCGGATTCGATCCCAAACTCGACTACACCACGCGCACGCAGCGGCTCATCGCCGACGGAATCGCTCTCTGGGACGTGCTGCAATCATGTAGACGGCTCGGCAGTCTCGACTCCGACATCGAAACCGAGTCGGTCGTCGCCAACGATTTCGGTCGATTCTTCGGACGGCATCCGCACATCCAACACGTCTATTTCAACGGCGCCAGCGCCGAAGCCCTGTATCGACGCCACGTGCTGCGAAACCTTCCGCTGGTCTCCGATCGGGTCTACCTCCGCCTGCCGTCGACGAGCCCGGCCAACGCATCGATTCCATTGATCATCAAGGTATCCGCATGGCGCGCCGTGCTCGCACCTCGAAGTCGGAACTACACAAACAGGCGCCGACCGAGGTAAGCTCCCCGACCAATCCCACCAAGAGCGTCACCATGCCGAGATACGTCATCGAGCGAGACATTCCACAAATCGGCTCAGCCGACCGCGAAGCACTTCGTCAGGCCGCCCAGAAATCTAACGGCGTGCTGGCCGAAATGCAGGCCGAGAAGAAACCCATCCAGTGGGAACATTCGTACGTCGCCGGCGAAAAAACCTTCTGCATTTACCACGCAGGCAACGAAGCGCTGATCCACGAGCACGCAAAACGCAGCGGCTTTCCGGCCACGAAGATCACCGCCGTCAAAAAGATGATCGATCCGGCCACCGCCGACGCATAGACGGGGTCGATGTGAACGACCCCGTCGCAAAGAACTGATCCGAGGCTACAAGGAGACGCCGAAGCAGTTCGGCGTCTATCGTGTCCGCAATACGGCCAACGACAAGTCGCTTGTGGGCGCAAGCCGCGACCTTCGCGCGCGACTGAACCGGCACCTCGCGGAACTTAAACTCGGGATCCATCCAAACAAGACGTTATTGCGCGATTGGCACGAATTCGGCCAACACGCCTTCGTATTCGAAATGCTGGACACGCTGGAACCGTCAAACGCACCGGACTACAACCCGACGGACGATTTGGAAGTATTGGAGGCGTTGTGGCTCGAAAAACTGCAACCGTTCGGTGCAGCGGGTTACAACAAGGCGGGTAAGCGCGTTTAGTTGCGGAAAAAACGACGACCGCTTACCGCGCTGCATCGGCGTAAGCCGATACGAGGGCGGTAAGGGTCAAAGAACGAGACTACACCCGCGGGGCGGGCCTTCGAATCGGGTTGTGGGCCGCGCGTGGCGACCCGCTATCCCGGTAAGTGTTACCAGCGTCCGCCGCCACCACCACCACCGCCACCGCC
>Ga0209254_10002056_pt1 | contig 18254 bp, 16 predicted proteins | sample FrelakmetDIP11DI_FD_187148 | JGI IMG/M metagenome (GOLD analysis project Ga0209254, IMG submission 187148) | Freshwater lake sediment microbial communities from the University of Notre Dame, USA, for methane emissions studies - DIP11 DI (SPAdes)... | ecosystem: Environmental > Aquatic >...
GTCTTCGATGACGTCGCCGTGACCGGAGTTGACCATGTGCTGGCCAACTGGGACGCGATCAAGGTGCAGGAGAAGGCCGCGCGGGGCGTGCAGGCTGGGCCGCTGGACGGCGTGGCCGCCCAGTACTCACTGTCTTCGGCTTGGCGTCGCGGAAGGCCCTTACCGTAGAACTTGCCCACCTCCGAGGGTGCGACGCCGATCACCCGCGCCTCCTCGCTCGAGATGAAGACGATGCGCCACCGGGCGTCGAGTATCTCGCCTGCGAACTTCGCGCTCTCCAGCGCCTCGGCGAGCACACGCAGCTCGGGGTGCTCTGGCAGGGGCGGGCCGTTCTCCATCGTCCGGACGATATCGCCCAGACGAGGGCCGGACTAGTGGATATTCCCCGGTCGCGCGGTGACCGCGCGCAAACGTCTACCCTGGGCGCGGTGAAGCGCACATACGCCGCCGTGACGGCCTGGCTGACCGTGGTCGCCGCCATCGCCGGCTGCAGCCGGCCGGCCAACTCCGCCGCCCCGGTGGCGGAAGGCAAGGTCGCCAGTGAGTTCGGGGACTCGCTGCGTAAGGGAGTCACCACCGACGCCATGTTCGCCCACCTACAGAAGCTGCAGGACATCGCCGACGCCAACACCGGCACCAGGGCCGTCGGCACCCCGGGCTTCGACGCCAGCATCGACTATGTGACCGGTGTGCTGCGGGCCAAGGGGTTCGACGTGCAGACCCCCGAGTTCACCACCCGGATCTTCGAGACCGGCAAGACGGAGATGACCGTCGGCGGCGTGACTGTCCAAGCCCGCGCCCTGGAGTTCAGCCTCGGCACCCCGCCCGAGGGGGTCAGCGGGCCGCTGGTCGCCGCACCCGCCGACGAAACCCCGGGCTGCGCCCCCGCCGACTACGACGGGTTGCCGGTGCGCGGCGCGGTGGTGTTGGTCGACCGCGGCAGCTGCCCCTTCTCGGCCAAGGAGGCGATCATCGCCCAGTTGGGCGGCGTCGCGATGGTCGTCGCCAACAACGTCGACGAGGAGCACATGGGCGCCACCCTCGGCGCGGGAACCGACGTCAAGATCCCGGCGGTCGGGGTCACCAAGGCCGACGGCGCCCGGCTGCGCGCAAAGCCCGGCCCCACCACGATCATGATCGAGGCGAACACCAAGACCGTCAACGCACGCAACGTGATCGCCCAGACCAAGACCGGATCCACGCAGGACGTGGTGGTGGTCGGCGCTCACCTCGACAGCGTTCCCGACGGCCCCGGCATCAACGACAACGCCTCCGGTGTGGCCGCCGTGCTGGAGACCGCCACCCAACTCGGCTCGGCACCGGAGGTGAAGAACGCGGTGCGGTTCGCGTTCTGGGGCGCCGAGGAAATCGGCACCGTCGGCTCCAAGAAGTATCTCGAGTCGCTGAACGTCGAGCAGCTCAAGGACATTGCGCTGTATCTGAACTTCGACATGATCGGATCGCCGAACCCCGGCTACTTCACCTACGACGGCGACCAGTCCACCGCGCCGGACCGCAACCAGAGCGTGCCGCGAGTGCCCGAGGGCTCACCGGGCATCGAGCGGACGTTGGTGGCTTACCTGAAATCGGCCGGAAAGACCGCCCAGGACACCTCTTTCGACGGGCGATCCGACTACGACGGCTTCACCCTGGCCGGCATTCCCGCCGGCGGACTGTTCTCCGGCGCCGAGGTGAACAAGACCGAGGACCAGCAGAAACTGTGGGGCGGCACAGCCAACGCGCCGTTCGACCCGAACTACCACAAGAGCACCGACACGCTCGACCACATCGACCGCGCCTGTCTCGGCATCCAGGGCGGCGGCGTCGCGTTCTCGGTCGGCTTCTACGCCCAGGACATCAGCGGCCGCAACGGTGTTCCCATCCGCGAGGACCGCACCCGCCACCTCGTCACCGACTCCTGACCCAGCGGCCAAGCCGCTCGAGGATCAGGTCCGCACCGGCCTTCGGCGCAGGCCGCCCAACGCCCGCATCCCGTGGTAGACCACCAGCGCGGCGATCGAGCCGAGCGCGATGCCGGTGAACGTGAGAGTGCCGATCTTCCAAGTGAAGTCGGCGATCCCGATGATCAGCGCGATCGCCGCGGTCATCTGGTTGATCGGCAGGCCGAAGTCCACATGGTTGGTCAGCCAGATCCGGACTCCCAGCACGCCGACGAGCCCGTAGAGCACCACCGTGGCCCCGCCGAGCACACCGGCCGGGATCGCCGATATCACCGCACCGACCTTGGGGCACAACGCCAGAACGATCGCGGTCGTCCCGGCCACCCAGTAGGCGGCGGTGGAGTAGACCCGGGTCGCCGCCATCACTCCGATGTTCTCGGCGTAGGTGGTGGTCGCCGACCCGCCGCCCAGCCCGGCCAGCACCGTCGCCACCCCGTCGGCGGCCAGCGCGCGCCCGGTCAGCGGGTCGGTGTCCACACCGGTCATCTGACCGACCGACTTCACGTGGCCGATGTTCTCGGCCACCAGAGCGATCACCGCCGGCAGGAACATCGGAAGCACGGCCAGGTTGAGGGTCGGGGTCTGGAACGTCGGCAGGCCCACCCAGCCGGCGGCGGCGATCCCCGAGGTGTCGATTTGTCCCAGCGCCAGCGCCAGCAGGTAGCCTGCGGTGACGGCCAGGAAGATCGCCAGGCGGCCGATGATGCCGCGGAAGAAGGCCAGCGCGGCGACCAGCACCACCAGGGTGACGATGCCGACCAGCGGGCCCTTCTCGAAATTGGTCTTGGCTGCCGGGGCCAGGTTGAACCCGATGAGGGCGACGATGGCGCCGGTGACCACCGGGGGGAGCGTGACCTCGATCCAGTGGGTGCCGACCAGTTGGACGGTCAGGCCGATGAGGATCAGCAACGCGCCGACCGCCACCAGCCCGCCCAGCGCGCTGCCCGCCCCGTGCGAGGCCACCGCCGCTGTCACCGGCGCGATCACCGAGAAGCTCGATCCCAGGTAGCTCGGCAGCCGGTTGCCGGTGATCACCAGGAATAGCAGGGTGCCTACGCCCGAGAACAGCAGCGTGGTCGCGGGCGGGAAGCCGGTCAGCACCGGCACCAGGAAGGTGGCCCCGAACATCGCCACCACGTGCTGGGCCCCGATGCCCAGCGTGCGTGGCCAGCTCAGCCGCTGGTCGGGGCCGACCACGAAGTCCTCGTCGGGATGGGTGTCGACGCGCGTCCAGGTCAACGGGATCACGGTCTGCAACTACACACCATCACGGCGCGGCGCGCACGGCGATCGCCTCGGCTGAGTGAACGAATGGTGAACAGGGGTGGAATGCTGCACCCATGAACTGGTCCGCCCTGGCTCCCGGGCTGGCGCAGTTCCGGGGTTATCGACGGTCCTGGCTGCGCGGCGACGTCGTCGCCGGCCTCACCGTGGCCGCCTACCTGGTGCCGCAGGTCATGGCTTACGCAACCATCGCGGGATTCTCGCCCGTGGTGGGGTTGTGGGCGGCGCTGGCGCCGCTGGCCGTCTACGCCTTGTTCGGCACGTCACGGCAGCTGTCCGCCGGGCCGGAGTCGACGACGGCGCTGATGACCGCGACCGCCCTCGCGCCCCTCGCGGCCGGGGACCCCGGCCGGTATGCGGCGCTGGCCGCGATGCTGGCGGTGCTGGTTGGCCTGTTCTGCTTCCTCGGTGGGCTGATCCGCCTCGGCTTCCTCGCCGAGCTGCTGTCGAGGCCGGTTCTGATCGGGTACATGAGCGGGGTGGCGGTCGTCATGATCGGCAGTCAGCTCGGCAAGCTCACCGGTGTACCGGTTCATGGCGACGGGATCGTCGAGCAGCTGCGCTCACTGGCCGGCTCGATCCGCGACATCCACCTACCCACCCTCGTCTTCTCCGTCGCGGTGCTCGTCGTGCTGATCGCGCTGGCTCGATGGTTGCCGCGCTATCCGGGCCCGTTCATCGCCGTCCTCCTGGCCACCGTGGCGGTCGCTGTTTTCAGCTTGGACCACAAGGGGATTCGGGTGGTCGGACCGGTGCCGGCCGGGCTGCCCGCGTTCGGGCTGACGGCCATCCCGTGGCACGACGTCGAAACGCTGGCCGCTGTGGCGGGTGGGGTGGCGATCGTGGCCTTCTCGGACACCGTGCTCACGGCCAGGACCTTCGCAGCGCGCAAGCGTGAGTCCATCGACGCCAACGCCGAGCTGCGGGCGTTGGGACTGTGCAACGTGGGCACCGGTCTGAGCCATGGCTTTCCGGTGAGCTCCAGCGGCAGCCGGACCGCCCTGGCCGATCTGGTCGGTGGGCGCACGCAGATGTATTCGCTTGTCGCGCTTGCACTCGTGTTGGTGGTGATGCTCACCGCGCACGGCCTGCTGGCGATGTTCCCCACGGCTGCGCTCGGCGCGCTGGTGGTGTTCGCCGCGCTGCGCCTCATCGATGTCGATGAGTATCGGCGGCTGGCCCGGTTCCGCCGCAGCGAGTTCGTTCTGGCGTTGCTGACCGCGGTCGCGGTGCTCACTCTGGGACTGCTCTACGGGGTGCTCGCCGCTGTCGGGTTGTCGATTCTGGACCTGCTGCGCCGGGTGGCCCGTCCGCACGACAGCGTGCAGGGCTTCGTCCCCGGCGTGGCCGGGATGCACGACATCGAGGACTATCCGGAGGCCAGGCTGGAGCCCGGCCTGCTGGTGTACCGCTATGATGCGCCGCTGTTCTTCGCCAACGCGCATGACTTTCGCACCAGGGCGATGGCCGCCGTCGACGACAACCCCGACCCGGTTCAGTGGTTCGTGCTCAACGCCGAGGCCAACGTCGACGTCGACCTGACCGCGTTGGACGCCCTGGACCAGTTGCGCCAGGACCTCGAAGCGCGCGGCATCGTGTTCGCGATGGCCCGCGTTAAAGAGGACCTGCGGGTGATGCTGGAGGCCGCCGGGTTGCTCGACAAGATCGGCGAGGACCGCATCTTTCCGACGTTGCCCACCGCCGTGGACGCCTATCGCAACCGGCGGCGCACCGCGTAGATCGCCGCGCCCACCGCCAGCACCGCGACACCGGTGAGCACCGAGGCCGGCGGCAGGGCGAATGCCAGCACCACACATCCGACCAAGCCGGCCGCCGGGATCAGTCGCCGGCCCAGCGTCCATGCCGACGCGTTGGCGATCGCGTAGTACAGCAGCACCGCGAACGACGAGAAGCCGATCACGCCGCGAACATCGGCCACCGCGGCCAGCGCGGCGACCACCACGCCGACAGCGACCTCGGCGTGGTGCGGCACACCGAACCTCGGGTGCACCGCAGCCAGACTCGCGGGCAGATGCCGGTCGCGGGCCATTGCCAGGGTGGTGCGCGACACCCCGAGAACCAGCGACAGCAGCGAGCCCAGCGCGGCCACCGCCGCCCCGATCCGCACCACCGGTTCCAGACCGCCCACCCCCGCGGCCCGCACGGCTTCCGCCAGCGGCGCAGGCGAACTCGCCAACCGGTCCGGGCCCAGCACGCTGAGCACCGTGACCGCGACGATCGCGTAGACCACCAGCGTTATCCCCAGCGCGATGGGGATTGCGCGCGGGATCGTCCGGGCCGGGTCGCGCACCTCCTCACCGAGGGTCGCGATGCGGGCGTAGCCGGCGAACGCGAAGAACAGCAGCCCGGCGGCTTGCAGCACACCGGTCGGTGCGCCACCGAGGGTCAACCGCGCGAGGTCGGTGCGACCCGAAAATGCCACCGCGACAACCACTGCGGCCAACAACGCCAGCACAACAGCGACGATCAACCGGGTGAGCGCAGCCGACTTCTGGATGCCGCGGTAGTTGACCGCCGTGAGGACCACCACCGCCGCCACCGCGACGGCGTGCGCGTACTGCGGCCACACGTAGAACCCGACCGTCAGCGCCATCGCCGCACACGAGGCGGTCTTGCCGACGACGAAGCTCCAGCCGGCGAGATATCCCCAGAACTGGCCGAGCCGTTCGCGGCCGTAGACGTAGGTCCCGCCGGACTGCGGGTAGCGGGCGGCCAGCCACGCCGACGATGTGGCGTTGCAGTAGGCGACGATGCCGGCGACGCCCAACCCGACCAACAACCACGAACCGGCGGCCGCGGCGGCCGGGGTGAGGGCGACGAAGATGCCGGCGCCGATCATGGAGCCCAGGCCGATGACCACGGCGTCATGGACGCCGAGGCGGCGCTGCAGGGGGCTCACCCGCCGCATGCTAGGCCCCGGATATGAATGCGGACCGGCGATGGGAGTGGAAATCCGCCCCCACGCCGGTCCGGCACGGTTCCCCGACCCTGATCAGCGGTGGCATCCTCACAATCCAACGACCAAACGCGTCGCCGTGCCCGCCCAGATTAAGCCACAAATCTGACGTCGTCGCAAAGCTTGTTGGATTTGTGACCTTGGCCGATCAGCGGTTTCGGGCGACGTTGAGCCCGAGATAGGCGCCGTAGGCCAGTAATCCGGCAACAGCGAACTTGCGGGTCTTCGGCGCGATGAGCCCAAGCCCGATCGCGGTTTCGATGCCGCCGTCGATGTAGGTGTGTTGCAGCGTGTTGGTGGGGAACGCCGACGCGGTGAGCGACTCGTAGATCTGCGGGCGCACGAAATGCGACAGCCCGGTGGCCGCCACGGCCACCCCGGTCAGCTTGATCAAGCCCTCTGCAGACATCGACATCCTCTCGGTTCAGGTGAAGTGGTAGTCGCTCACCGGATAGGTCGACGCCTCGCATATCGCGGTACGCGTGGACGTGAGCCGTAGCTGGGTTGCCTCTCCACTGGGATTGACATCGTACGACCGCGCCGTCGCGCAGTTGCCGCGGGTGAACAAGGAATCGTCCATGTGCAGGCCCAGGAAGGCGCGTGTTCATCCGAACAACAGTGAACGGAAAGGTGCCGAATCGAGTCTCAGCACATTCGGATTGCCGCATCGACCGCGATCACCGGGACGTCGAGCCTTGTGGAGCCAAGATCGTGCCGCGCGCCGGTGACTTCCACGATCTCCACTGGCGCGGGAATAAGGCCCGCCGCGGAGCGCAGTTCGTCGAGAGTGCCGAACGGGTCCGCGGTCCCCTGGGTGAACACCGTCGGCGCGGTGATCGAGGGGAAGTGCTCGGTGCGCAGCCGGTCCGGCTTGCCCGGAGGATGCAAGGGATACGAGAACAGGGACAGCACGCCCACCAGGCCGGGGTTCTCGGCGACCACCATCGACGTCTGCCTGCCGCCGTAGGAGTGCCCGCCGGCGATCACCGGCCCGTCGGCCAGGGTTCGGGCCAGCGCGATGGCCTCGACGATGCCGTCCCGGTCACCGGCGGCCGACCCCGACGGCGGTCCCTTCGGGCGACGCCGGCGGTAGGGCAGGTTGTAGCGCACCGCCAGCCAGCCGCGGTGGGCCCATTCGTCGCAGATCCGGATCAGCAGCGGGGACTCCCGACTTCCCCCGGCGCCGTGGGTGAGCACGACGACACCGGCCGGCGTGCCCGCCGGCCGGTGTGCCACCCCGCCGATCTTCTCGAGGCTCAGCCGTAGATCCGAGCTAGGACTTCGCCCGCCTCGGCGTCCTCCACCAACGGTGTCGCCTCGATCGGGATCACCTCCAACCACTCCGCCATGTAGGCGAACAATGCCTTGCTGTCATCCGCATCGACCACCGCGCATCCCTTGCCGTTCATGCCGTGCCAGCGACCAAGCAGGGTGACCCCTGCCGGGGGTTGGCCGCCGGTCTTGAGGAAACGACCGACGCTGTCCCGGAAAGTCGCCTGTGGCAACGACCACTGAACCAAGTACTTCATCTTCTTCGTCCCTTCACGCCAAACTGTTTGACGCATAAAGGCTATTTCGCGTGTAGACGGTCGCTTAGAGTAGCGGGCTACTCGATTGAGCGCAGCCGGAACAATGCCGACACCGGACCGTGGCCGCCGCCCAGCGGGTAGGCGGCGCGCAGACATTCGGTCACCCAGGCCTTGCCGAACGCCACGGCGTCGGGCATCGAGTAACCGTGCGCCAGTGCGCACGCGATGGCCGCACCCAGGGTGTCGCCGGCACCGTGGTCGTGGACAGTGTCCACCCGCGGGGCGTCGAACTCGAGGAACTCGCTGCCGTCGTAGAGCACATCCGGACTGTGCGACGACCCGCGCAGGTGACCACCCTTGACCAGCGACCATTGCGGTCCGAGCGCATGCAGTGCCCTCGCGGCGTCGCGTTGTGTGCGCTCGTCGACCACGTCGATGCCGACGATCAGCCGGACTTCGTCGAGGTTGGGTGTCACCAGGCTGGCCAGCGGGAACAGTTCGGTGCGCAGGGTGTCCAGCGCCGACGGGTGCAGGAGCGGGTCGCCGTGCATGGAGGCACACACTGGGTCGACCACTAACGGGGTGGTGCCGGCCAGGCCCAGATCGCGCCAGGTGCCTGCGACGGTCTCGATGATGTCCGACGACGCCAGCATGCCGGTCTTGGCGGCCTGCAGCCCGATGTCGGTGGCCACCGCCTGGATCTGGCCGGCGATGATGTCGGTCGGGATCTCGTGAAAACCCTTGACGCCCAGGGAGTTCTGAATGGTGACGGCGGTGACGGCGACCAGTGGGTGCACGCCGAGCAGGGCGAAGGTGCGCATGTCGGCTTGGATGCCCGCACCGCCGCCGGAGTCGGAACCGGCGATCGTGAGGACCCGTGGCGGTGTCTGGGTCGGCGGGGTCAACGGCAGGAAGTTCACGTCCACGAGTGTTTCAGAGGCACGGTCAAGTTCTCACTCCCTACGCCGGCATTACCCGGTCAGGTTCATCCGGTCGACGGCTGCAGCCGTCCTCTCAGCGCACTCATGTGCGCTCCCGTGTGGGTCGGTGTTCCGCTTGCCAGGCTAGCAGTGGGCGCGGGAACACCGATTGGCCTGAGATGATTTGTATAGCTAACATATGTGTTATTGCGCCGCTCGCGCTTGACGCCTGCTACTGACTGATTGCCCACGAAACGAGACGTGCCCGTGCCGACCGAGATCAAGCCTGCTCACTCCGAAACCGCCCGGGTTCGGCGCCGGGTGTACCACGACCACCCTCGCTACAAGTGGGTCGTGCTGTCCAATACCACCCTGGGCATCCTGCTGGCGTCGATCAACGCCTCGATCGTGCTGATCTCCCTGCCGGCCATCTTCCGCGGCATCGGCCTCAACCCGCTCGCCCCCGGCAACGTCAGTTATCTGCTGTGGATGCTGATGGGCTATCTAGTGGTGACCGCCGTGTTGGTGGTGCCGTTCGGCCGGCTCGGCGACATGTTCGGCCGGGTGAAGATCTACAACATCGGCTTCGTCGTGTTCACGTTGGCCGCCGTCGCGTTGTCGTTCGACCCGTTCCACCTCGACGGCGGGGCGATCTGGCTGATCGCCTGGCGAGTCGTCCAGGGCGTCGGCGGGGCGATGCTGATGTCGTCGTCGTCGGCAATTCTCACCGACGCGTTCCCGGCCAACCAGCGCGGCATGGCATTGGGCGTCAACATGGTCGCGGCCGTCTCGGGTTCGTTCCTGGGTCTGCTGATCGGTGGCGTTCTCGCCGAGATCCACTGGCAGGCCATCTTCTGGGTCGGCGTGCCGATCGGGATCATCGGCACCATCTGGAGTGTGCGATCACTGAAGGAGATGGGGGTTCGCAATCCCGGGCGGATGGACTGGGCAGGCACGCTGACTTTCGGTGTGGGCCTTACTGTCCTGCTGATCGGCATCACCTACGGCATCCAGCCGTACGGTGATTCCACCACCGGCTGGACCAACCCGATGGTGCTCGGCGCCATCATCGGCGGGCTGGCCTTGCTGGTGGCGTTCTGCCTCATCGAACTGCGGGTCGCGCAACCCATGGTCGATGTCCGGCTGTTCCGTTCGGCCGCCTTCGGCATGGGGAATCTGGCCGGATTGATGTCCTCGGTGGGTCGTGGTGGGCTGCAGTTCATGCTCATCATCTGGCTTCAGGGCATCTGGCTTCCCTTGCACGGCTACAGCTTTGAGTCCACCCCGCTGTGGGCGGGCATCTACCTGCTGCCGGCCACGTTCGGCTTCCTGGCCGCCGCACCGATCGCCGGCTCGCTGGCCGACCGGTTCGGCGCACGCCCCTTCACCGTCGGCGGGATGGTGCTGATGGCGGTGACATTCGTCGCGCTGCTGCTGATCCCGGTCAACTTCGACTACTGGGTCTTCGCCGTGCTGGTGTTCCTCAACGGCCTCGGTGGCGGCATCTTCACCGCACCCAACACCGCGGCGATCATGTCCAGCGTCCCGGCATCGCAACGCGGTGCGGCCTCCGGGGTTCGGGCGACGTTCTTCAACGCGGGCTCCTCGCTGTCGATCGGCATCTTCTTCTCCCTGATGATCGTCGGGCTGGCCGCTACGCTGCCCGACGCCATGAGCCGGGGACTCCAGCAGGAGGGGGTGTCGGCCTCGGTGGCCAACGAGGTGGCCAACCTCCCGCCGGTCGGCAGCCTGTTCGCGGCGTTCCTCGGTTACAACCCGATGGCCGAACTGCTCGCGCCGCACGACGCCCTGAACCAGGCCGGCGTCAACGCCGACGTTCTGACCGGCAAGACGTTCTTCCCGAACCTCATCATCGAGCCGTTCCACTCCGGTCTGGTGGTGGTGTTCGGCGCCGCCGCGTTGATGATGGTGATCGGCGCGATCGCCTCGTTGTTCAACCCCGGGCGCTACGGGGCCGAGATCACCGAAAACGCTGCTGCGGCGTAGGGACTTTCTACCCTGCCGCATGCGACCTGAGCGGCGATACCGTTGACCTAATCTGCCAGCTGCGAGAGGCGAATCCGTGTTGACCATCCAGTCGCAAGTGACCGTTCCGGGCCTGACCGGAGCGGAGGTCACGAGCTTCCTGTTGGATTGCACCGACACGGGATACCAGAAGTGGTGGCCAGGAGTGCATCTGCACCTGTACCCGCGTGCCGCCGGTGGCGCGGGCCACGTCGGCGACGAAATCTTCATGGACGAGTTCATCGGTACCCGCCGTCTCCGCATGACCGGTGTGGTCGTTCTGGTCGACGCTGGCCGAAAGATTGTGTGGCAGATGAAGAATGGTGTCCGTCTGCCGGTGTGGCTCACCATAGAGGTGACCGATCACGCCGGCGGCGTCGATGTCCGCCACACGATTACGGCTGGGTGGAAAGGGATGGGGAGGCTCCTCGACCCGCTCCTTCGCGTCTACTTCTCCTCCGGCTTCGCCGCGGCGATGGACAAGCATGTCCACACCGAGTTTCCACTGATACGTGACCGGCTGCATCCGATCGCCGAGTGAGTCCAGTTGGTCAGAGGAAGGAAACCGAGATGAACCGCGAAGCGTGTAAGTTCTTCTCCGGATCGTTCGCCGCGCTCGGCTACGCCCACGCCGCGTATGCCGTGGCGACATCCCGCGGCATCATCAACGAACCCGTCTTCCTCGGCAGACGGTGGGGCGTCGGCTTCATGTGGACGGAGGCTGCGATCTACTCTGCGCTGGCTCTGGCACTGGGGTACGTCGGCTGGGGCGAAGCGCGGCCAGTAGCCGTCGACTGATGTCCAACGGCCCCGACCCAGCCAGGTTGCTGCTTGACCAACTCCGGGATTCACGCGGTCGCCGCGTGGTCCTGGTATCGCACTGCCTCCTCAACGAGAACACTCGCTATGCGGGCGGCGCGACACGACCAGGGGCGGTGGTCGAGATCGTCAACGAACTGATGACAGCGGGATACGGCGTTCATCAGCTGCCCTGCCCGGAGCGGCTGGCTTGGGGCGGCGTACTCAAACGCCGCAGCCTGTTGCTCTACCACTCCAAGGGTGGGCCTTGGTATCCACTGCGGGGCGTTCTGCTCACTGCATTTGTCTGGTGGACCAAGGCCGTCTACAAGCGCCTCGCGCGCCAGGTCGCACGTGAGGTGGCCGACTACCAACGCGCGGGCGTCGCGGTCGACGGCATCGTCGGGATCGGCGCCTCCCCGTCCTGCGGGGTGACCACCACCCTTGATCTCAGTGCCTCCCTGGAAGTCGTGGCGACCTGCCCGGCGGCGGCTCTGACACGAGAAGTGATGAACGAGAAAGCTGTTCTGGGCTGCCGCCGCGCCGGCGAGGGTCTGTTCATCAGGGCACTCGACCGAGAACTCAGGCACCGCGGAATGGCCTTGCCCGCCATGGAGCACGACCTCGCCGCCGAACTGCGCGGTGAACAACAGACAGTGCTCGCCGGCACGCCACCCCGAACGTTGGGCGCCGGGCCGCCGGTTGAACTAGGGGGCTGAACCTGATTGAAGTGACCGAGCAATCCGGCCGGTGGCCCATAGTCCGTAGAGGGCTGCACGCTTGGAAACCAACCCCGATACGGGTGCGAGGACCACGTGGCGCATGCCCGCTTCGGCGAATGTTCTCAGCTTGGCTGCGATCTGTTCGGGGGTACCCCACAAGAGTGGTCCTTCGGTGAGCGCGGCTCGCGGCACCGCGGCGATCGCTTCGTCCGCCGTTCGTCGGTCGTAGTTGTCGGGCACGAAATCGACAATGGGATTGAACTCTTCCCCGAAGGGGTGGACGGCACCGGCCCGGCGCCACAGATCGGCGGGAGCCATGAGGCCGAACAAGCGAATCACCTTGGTGTCGAGCATGGCTCGCACCTCGGACTCGGTGCGGCCGACCACCACGAAGCGATGCAGGGCAGGGGTGATGGAAGCGGGATCTCGCCCGGCATCGGCCGCTGCGGCTTGTACTGTGGCGAGCTTGTCCGCATAGTCGTCGGCTGAGACCACCGCAGCGGGATACCAACCGTCGCCATAGCGCCCGGTCAAGCGCAGCATGCGAGGACCGTGTCCGGCGATCCAGATCTGCGGCGTCCGTCCTTTGGCAGGTTTCAGATCCATCGTGGCGCGGTCCAGCTGATAGTGCTTGCCAGCGAAGGTGATCGGCCCAGGCTGTGAAAAGCAGAGTCGGATGATCTGCAGCGCCTCCTCCAGCCGGGTGACGGCGTCGGATGGATCCAGGCCGTAGGGGTCGATGTTCATCCGCTCCCCGGCGCCGATGCCGAGGATCGGTGCACGTCTGGTCAGATGTGACAGCGTCATCATGGCCTGCGCGATGATCAACGGATGACGCCGGATCGGCTCGGTTACGCCGACACCCAGGCTCATCGAACCGACGCGGGACGCCAAGTAGCCGAGTAGAACCTGGTAGTCGAAGAATTCGTGAGGTGTGCGGCGTTGCGCGGCGACCCAGGTCAGTTCCCGGTCCCAGATCGCGGTGGGGAAGACGTTCTGGAAATGATCTATGACCATGACGGAGTCCAGCCGCATCGCCTTCGCTCCGAACAGGAAGGCCCGCAGCGTGCTCAGCGGCGGCTGGGTTCCGATCTGAAGGCCAACTGAGATCCCCGACTTCCTAATCACGATGTCTCCCCCCGTCCGTGACCTTGTAGATTTCGAACCAGACGACGCCAGCTGCTCCCGCAGCAATAGCAATGCCCCAATGGTGCGACGTCATTGGGCCGAAGTTAAAGGCATCACGGAACGCCGGAACCGAGAGCACCGCGACCAGGAGGATCACGGCCCCGCCCAGTATCCACTTCAGTGTGTGGTTTCGCCGCTCTTGGAATGTTCGCCAGATTGGCAATCGCCACGAGCGGTTGACCAGAATCAGTGCGAGGTTACCGACGACAAGTGCGGCGAAGGTCAGCGACCGGACGACGTTGTCGGGTTGGCCGCCAAGTACCCCCCACAGGTACACGCCCAGGGTGGCGGCGAACACCGACAAACCTTGCAACGCGGCAATCGTCAACACCCGTGCGCCGAACATCGACTCTTGGAGGCCGCGCGGAGGAGATTCCATGATCTTGGGATCGACCTGCTCGGCCTCGAAGACCACCGAGCATGCGGGATCGATGATCAGTTCCAGGAACGCGATTTGCACGGGCAACAGAACGAGAGGCCAGCCGGCGAAGAACACCGGAAGCAGCGACATCCCGACGATCGGTAGGTGCACCGCGATCACGTAGGACATCGCTTTGCGGAGATTGTCGAAGATGCCGCGGCCCTGACGCACCCCGCCGACGATCGAGTCGAAGTTGTCATCGGTTATCACCAACGCGGCCGACTCCCGCGCGACGTCCGTGCCATGGGCTCCCATCGCGATGCCGATATCGGCCGCGCGCAGCGCGGGTGCGTCGTTGACCCCGTCGCCGGTCATCCCGACCACCTCGCCATTGGCCTGCAACGCCCGGACAAGCCGGAGCTTCTGCTCGGGCACCATGCGGGCGAAGACGCTCACCGAGCGGATCCGTTGCGCCAGTTCGTCGTCGGACATGGCCTCGAGTTCGCGACCGGTGATGTAACCCGCAGCGTGGTCTAGGCCGACCTCACGGGCGATCGCCAACGCAGTACCGGGATAGTCGCCGGTAATCATGACGGTCCGGATCGCGGCGCGCCGACATTCCGCCACGGCGTCGGCGACGCCAGGCCGAACCGGGTCGTGCAGGCCGACCAGTCCCAAGAATTCGAACTCGAAATCATGCTGCTGGGTCGGAAGTGTGCTGGTGGCGTCGAACCGGGCGCAGGCCACTCCGAGCACCCGTTGGCCAGTTGCAGTCGCGTCTTCGACCTGCGCGGTCAACGCCGCAAGTTGGTCGGCGTTGAAATGGCACAGATCGCCGATCGCCTCCGGTGCCCCCTTCGCCGCGATCACATAGTGGCCGCCGTCGGGGGAGCGCCAGACATGGGAGAGCGCCAAGAGCGATTCCGACAGCGGATACTCGCGAACCAACTCCCAGTCGGCGTGTAGGTGTGGACCGCCGGAGAGGTACTTCTCGCCGAGCTCCTGAAATGCCTTGTCCATGGGATCGAACGGATCTACCGGGCAGGCAAGGACGGCGAACTCTGCGATGGTGTGGAAGGTCTCAGGCAGCCGCTGCGCGTCGCAGACATGCGTCAGTCCATCGACGATGAGTTGCTGCACCGTCATCCTATTGAGCGTCAAGGTGCCGGTCTTGTCGACGCACAGAACGGTCGCCGACCCCAGCGTCTCGATGACCGGGGGACGGCGGGTGAGTACATGTTTCTGCGACATCCGCCACGCGCCCAGGGCCATGAAGACTGTGAGCACCACTGGAAACTCCTCCGGCAGCAGTGCCATCGCGGTCGCGATGCCGGCGAGCAGACCCGACAGCCAGTTGCCGCGGGTCAGGCCGTAGACGACGACCACCACCACGGCCGCCGCCAGCCCCAGGACGGCCAGAACCTTGACCAGGCGGTCGATTTCGCGCTGCAGCGGGGTGGGTTCGGGTGCGATCGCCCTCAGTGCCGTTCCGATCTTTCCCAGTTCGGTGCGTGCTCCGGTCTCCTTGGCGACGGCGACGGCGTGGCCTTTGACCACGAGCGTGCCCGAGAAAACCCAGGGCGTCGCATCACCGCCGGGCCGGCCCATCGCTGAACGAAGTGCTGAGGGCTCAATCGCCACCTTCCGGACCGGCACGGACTCGCCGGTGAGCGCCGACTCGTTGACCGCGAAGTTGGTGCACTCCACCAAGGCGGAGTCGGCTGGCACCCGATCGCCTTCGGCCAGCAACAGCAGATCGCCGCGAACCACATCCCTGCCGGGGATCCGCAGCTGTGCCCCGTCGCGCACCACCAACGCCCGCGGTGAGGACAGATCCCTCAGCGCCGCCAAGGCGTTCTCGGTCTTGTGCTCCTGATAGATCGAGATTGCGATGACCACGACCACGAAGGCCATCAACATGCCCCCGTCCAGGGGCTCGGCCAGCAGGAAGCTGACCATTCCCGCCCCCAGCAGAAGCAGCAGCATCGGCTGGCGGATGACGTCCCATGCCTCGCGAAGCACGTTGCGGCGCTTGGCGGTCGGCAGCTCATTGGGTCCGTCGGCGACCAGCTGACGGGCAGCCTGGTCCGACGTCAGGCCGATCACTGTGCTGGCGGCCCGTGATGAGCTAGTCACACTGAAGTTGCCCGTCACTGCTTGGGTTGCAGGACCGCGCGGATGTCCGCGGGAAGCTGCTCAAACACCTTCTCGATCTGAGCGGCCGGCAGGTGGTGCAAGGCGGCGGCGGTCGTGGCGGATGCGGCCTTGCCGACGTCATCGGCGCCGATGGTCGCATCGCGTGCGAACCGGAGCACGTATTCGTGGGCGTTGTACTTCTCCGGGACGGCACTGGGATCCCAGCCTGCGTAGAAGACACCCCTGATCAGGTCGGGCAGCTGGGCCGCAAAGTTGGCGCTTGCCTGCACGGAGATTCGGTCACGCAGAGTGTGGAGCCACGCACGCAGCACGCGATAGGCGAACTCGAGATCCTTCGTGTCGAACTCATGAGCAACGTCGTGCACCCACGTCTGCGCGCTCTGGACCGCGTGATCGAGAGCCGACACCCTTGCAGAGTTGGACATCACTACCCCTTTCAACACCGGGTACAACCGCACGCTAAGGCTCGCTCGGGTCCCAGGCTAGTGCCGAAGGTCCCGGGCCGGGGACAACGTTTGTTTGCCTCCCAACGGTGAGATCGGACAAACTTGGGGCCGATCAGATCGCCGATCGGCGCAACGATTGTGCTGTTGGTCTGGTGTTGAGGAGTTGTTGTGGACTGGCAGCAGATCCAGCCGTTCCTGGTCGCGTTGGCCATCGGCCTGCTGCTCGGATTCGAGCGTGAACGCAGCCATGACCGAGAACTTCCCGCCGGCTCGCGTTCGTTCGCACTGTTGGCACTGGCCGGTGCCGTCGCCGCCAGTTTCGGCACGTGGGTTGTGGTGGTCGGGCTGCTCGGCGTGGGCGCGCTGGTGGCACTCGCCTACTTCCGCACCAGCGACGAGGACCCGGGCACCACGACCGAGATCGCGGCGCTCGTCGTCTACCTCCTGGGCGCACTGGCCTATAGCCGTCCAGCAGTCTCGGTGGCGCTCGCCGTTGTGGTGGCCGGCCTGCTGGTCTCCAAGACTCGCATCCACCGCTTTGCTCGCGAGATCGTCAGCGAGGTCGAGCTAGAGGACGCCATCAAGTTCTTCGTGGTGGCGTTCGTGATCCTGCCGCTGTTGCCGGACCAGCAGATCGGGCCCTATGGGGTGCTCAATCCGGCGAAGATCTGGCTCCTCGTCGTACTGCTCACCGGTATCGGCTGGGTCGGCTACATCGGTGTTCGGGCGCTCGGCCCCGAACGCGGCTTGCTGGTCACCGGCTTGGCCGGCGGATTCGTCTCCGCCAGCGCGACGACCGCGTCGATGGGCAGAGTGAGCCGAACGGGTGCCGGCCTGCGCGGACCGCTCGCGGGCGCGCTGCTCGCCAGTCTTGCCACGTTCGTGCAATTGCTGGTCGTGATCGGACTCGTCGACGTCGAGGTGCTGCGTCGGCTCTGGCTGCCGGTCGTCGCCGGGCTGGTCGTACTCAGCTGCGTTGCCGCGCTTGCCTATCGGGGCGCATCGCGCAGCGATCAGGACGCCGCTACCGATGATGAGCAGATTCTGCCGAAACCGGCGAGCCGACCCTTCGCTTTGCGTCCTGCCCTCGTGTTGGCCGCGGTACTGACCATCGCGTTGCTCATCGGGCGGTGGGGTGCCGACGTGCTCGGAGCACGGGGTGCGGTACTGGCCGCATTCGCGGCGGGTCTTGCCGATGCCCACGCCGGTTCCGTCGCCGCGGCCAGCCTCGCCGCGAAGGGCGACATCACCGTCGACACCGCGCTGGTCTCGATCGCGGCCGCACTCGGATCCAATCTGCTGGTCAAGATCGTGCTGGCCTTCACCGCCGGTGGTCGTCGGTTCGGAATCGGGTTCCTCACCGGCATGGCGGCCCCCGCTGCGGTGTTCGGGGTTGCGCTCACTGTGGCCGTCATCCGTGGCTGAAGTGGCAACCGCCCACGAAACCGCCGGTGCCTGCGGTAGTTTCACTGTCCGTGGCCGAGCTGAAGAACCGCCAGATCCTGCTGCGACGACGCCCGACCGGCCTCGTGCAGCCCGGCGACACCGAGCTGGTGAGCACTCCCGCGCCCGAGATCGCCGAGGGCGAGGCGCTGCTGCGCACCACCTACGTCGGCCTGGACGCGGCCGCGCGAACGTGGCTCAACGACCAGCCGGGCTACCTGCCGCCGGTGCAGATCGGTGAGGTCATCCGCGCGGCCGGGATCGGCGAGGTGGTCGAGTCGCGCTGTGCCGCCTTCGCCGAGGGCGACGTCGTCACCACCCTGACCGGCTTCCAGGACTACAGCGTCATCCGCGACGACATCTTCAGCACACCGGTGACTCCCGGGAGCGACCAACTGGCGGTCATGAGCATCTACGGTCCCACCGGCGCGACCGCCTACTTC
>Ga0209254_10002057_pt1 | contig 18240 bp, 13 predicted proteins | sample FrelakmetDIP11DI_FD_187148 | JGI IMG/M metagenome (GOLD analysis project Ga0209254, IMG submission 187148) | Freshwater lake sediment microbial communities from the University of Notre Dame, USA, for methane emissions studies - DIP11 DI (SPAdes)... | ecosystem: Environmental > Aquatic >...
TGATAACTGCCGGGCAGGCGCTCCCAGCGGTCGCGGCGCAACACGCCATTCACGCCATACAGGGTGTTGATCACCTCCGGCGTGTTTTCGTGCGTTCCGGTGATCAGGATGTGCTGCGCGCCCAATTCGATCAGGCGATGGGCGCAAAGATCGATTGCCGGCTCGCTTTCGTCATCTTCATGTTCCGCCAGGCGCCTTGCCTCGGGCGCATTCGGGGTCAGTATCGTCGTTTGCGGCAGCAGCAACTCGCGCATCGCGGAGATGATTTCCTCCCCCGACAAGTCGTCGCCGCGCCCGGAGGTCAGGACCGGGTCGAAGACGAGCGGGATGTCGGGATAGTCGGAAACGATTTCGGCGATGGCGACGACGTTCTCGACGCTGCCCAGTACGCCGAGCTTGAAGGCGGCGATCTGCATGTCTTCGAGCAGGGCCCGGGCCTGGCGTTCGACAAGCTCGGCGGAGACGGGATGCACACTCTCGACACCGACCGTGTCCTGCACGGTGATCGCGGTCAGTGCCGACAAGGGATGGCAACCGAGGCTGGCCAGCGTCAGCATGTCCGCCTGAATGCCGGCGCCGGCGGTGGGATCGCTGGCGGCAAACACGAGAACCAGCGGCGGCGTCGGGATTTTGATGTTCATGAGGTGCTGCGGACGTGGCGCATGTGCCGGCGATTGGGTAAGATGACGCGGATTTTATCTGAATCCGGCTTGCGGCAACGATAGCGACATGAACGACGAAACAATTTACAAGACATGGATGTGTCTGATCTGCGGCTTCATTTATGATGAGCGGCTGGGTCTGCCGGAAGAGGGTATTGCGCCGGGAACTCGTTGGGAGGATGTCCCGATGAACTGGGTATGCCCTGAATGCGGCGCCCGCAAGACTGATTTTGAAATGGTGGAATTTTAAGGTTGGCGTAGTATGATGCGGCGCTAGAACAGCCTCCGGTCTAAGGGGGGAGGGGACTTAATTGGTTGACTTATCCAAGTTGCGCGACGTCAAGGTAATGGTCATTGACGACAGCAATACGATCCGGCGAAGCGCGGAGATATTTCTCGTGCAGGCGGGATGTCAGGTCGTCCTTGCCGAGGACGGCTTCGATGCGCTGGCGAAAATCGCCGACCATCAGCCGAAGGTGATCTTCTGCGACATCATGATGCCGCGCCTCGACGGCTACCAGACCTGTTCCCTGATCAAGAAGAATGCCCGCTTCAAAGCGACGCCGGTAATCATGCTGTCCTCCAAGGACGGCCTGTTCGACCGGGCTCGGGGGCGCATGGTCGGCTCCGATCAATACCTGACCAAGCCTTTCACCAAGGACAGTTTGCTGCAGACAGTCGCCATGTTTGTAACGCCGGCTGCCTCCGGAATTTCCTAGCGGTTCATGGAGCAATAATGCCCGTCAAAAATATTCTCGTTGTTGACGACTCCCCCACGGAGCGGTTTTTTTCTGTCGATCTTCTGACCAAGGCGGGTTATCAGGTGAGCACCGCTGAAAATGGCGAAGAAGGGATCGCCAAGGCCAAGGCGACCAAGCCCGACCTGATCCTGATGGATGTCGTGATGCCCGGGCTCAATGGGTATCAGGCAACGCGTACCCTGACCCGCGCCGAGGAAACCAAGCATATTCCGGTGATCGTCTGCACCTCGAAGGGGCAGGAAACGGACAAGATATGGGGTCTGCGGCAGGGGGCGGCGGATTACATCGTCAAACCGGTCAATCCGGAAGAGTTGCTGAAGAAAATTGCGGCGTTGCCCTGATCTGAATGGCTAAGAAAACCAGTCTTCGCGATTTTCAGGCGTACCTGGCGGAGCGCATCCTGGGCGCCGCCCAGGGGCGTGGCGCCTCATCCTGGCTTGGCGTTCAGGCGGGCGACGACAACTGGCTGATCGATCTGTCCGACAGCGGCGAGATCGTTCAGGCGCCGAAACTGACGGCGGTGCCGCTAACCCGGCCCTGGTTTGCCGGAATCGCCAATATCCGCGGCAGTTTGCATGCGGTTGCCGATTTCTCGGTGTTTTGCGGAGGGGCGCCGACGCCGAGGAACAACAACACGCGGCTGCTCCTGGTCGGCAGCAAGCATGCCGCCAATGCTGCCTTGCTGGTGACGCGCATGCTTGGCCTGAAGAATCCGGAGGATTTTTCCGCTGCCGGTTCGGATCAGGCGGCGCCGGCGTGGGGCGCGGTACGGTATACGGACAGTCAGGGCGGTATCTGGCGAAAACTCTCGGTGCGCGACTTGCTCGCTGATAATGATTTCATGAATATCGGGGTCTGATTCATTCGGATCACGAGCGGAGGATAAACATGGCGTTTGGCTTGAAGAACCTTGGTTTGGGTGGCAAAGACAGCAATCAGGCACCGATGACTGTCGCGGAAGGCGTATCGGATTCATCGCCCGGCAGAGGTGTTTCCTTGCTGCCGGCGTTCTTCACGCAGCAGCCTGTGACCGATCAGATGAAGTCCCTGGGCGGGATTTTCGTCATTCTCCTGCTTGCGATTGCCATGCTGGTTTACTTCAATAACCGTGATTCCGCATACGGAACAGCGTACGTCGGCGCCTCGGGTGAAATGGAAATGCTTTCGCAGCGACTGGCCAAGGCCTCCACGCTCGCGCTGCAAGGTAATCCTGCTGCGTTTACGCAACTCAAGGAATCGCGTGAGACTTTCGGGCGCTTGCTGGAGCGACTGGCTTCCGGTGGCGAAATCGATGGTGTCGATGTTCCCGCTTCCCCGGCGGATGTTCGGCCCCAGCTTGACGCACTGACCAGGACTTGGGCTGAAACCGACAAGGACGCCGCGACCGTGATCGAGCAGGAGGCGAACCTGCTTGCCCTGGGCAAGAGCGTTGCCACCATCGACAACGAAAACTCGGCAATGCTCGAACTGGCAGAGCAGGTTGCAGTACTCAAATTGCAATCCGGCGCCGGTATCAAGGAAATTGCCGCGGCAAACCAGCTGGTGATGCTGACGCAACGGATCGCGAAAAATGCTTCCGCGCTGCTGGTCGGTGATGAAATCAACCCGGAAGTCGCCTTCCTCTTGGGCAAGGATACAAACGGCTTTCGTGACATCCTCAAGGGGCTGAGCAGGAGCGGCGACGACGCCGACACGCGGGCCAAGGTTGGCGAACTCGAAGCTGCGTTCAAGACCTATCAGGATGCGATTGGCAATATTCTCGGCAACATGCAGCCGCTGGTTCTCTCCAAGCAGGCCGGTGCGCGTATCTTCCGCGGCAGCGAGGAACTGCTGAAGGTAACGGACGATCTGGGGGTTGGCTATCAACAGGGCTTGACCCAGAGCGGTCGCTTCCTGTTGATTCTGATCAGCCTTGTGGTTTTGGCGCTCGGAGTTCTGGCGTTGCTGGCGAAGGTCTATCTCGACGATACGCGGCGCCGGACGGAAGAGGCCGACGTACAGCGGCAGGCTTCGGAAGTGACCAACCGTGAAAACCAGGACGCCATTCTCCAGTTGATGAACGAATTGGGGGATCTGGCTGACGGCGACCTGACATCGACTGCCACGGTGAGCGAGAACATTACCGGGGCTATTGCCGACTCGATCAACTATACGATTGAAGAACTCCGCCTGCTGGTCGGCCGTATCAACGATGCGGCGAACCGGGTGACGGCGGCGACCGAAATCGCCCGCCAGACATCCGCGGAACTGCTGACGGCTGCCGAGCGGCAGTCGCGCGAAATTCAGGATGCAGGTCAGTCGGCGCTCGAAATGGCGCGCTCGATGAGTGAAGTTTCCGGCCAGGCGACACAGTCCGCCCAGGTTGCGCGCCAGTCGCTGGCGGCAGCCGAGAAGGGTACGCAGGCGGTGGAAGACTCGATCAAGGGCATGAACGAAATCCGCAACCAGATCCAGGAAACCTCGAAGCGGATCAAGCGTCTCGGCGAAAGTTCGCAGGAGATCGGCGAAATCGTCGAACTGATCTCGGATATTACCGAGCAGACCAACGTGCTGGCGCTGAACGCCGCCATTCAGGCGGCTTCCGCCGGCGACGCGGGCCGCGGCTTCACGGTGGTTGCCGAGGAGGTGCAGCGACTGGCCGAACGCTCCGCCGAGGCAACGAAGCAGATTGCCGCCATCGTCAAGACGATTCAGACCGATACGCAGGACGCGGTATCGGCCATGGAGCAGTCGACGCAGGGTGTGGTCGAGGGGGCAAAGCTCTCCGATGCCGCCGGTCAGGCGCTGAACGAGATCGGGCAGGTATCGCGCAACCTTTCGGAGCTGATTGAAAACATTTCCACCTCGACGCAGGGTCAGGCCGACTCGGCGACCGAGGTGGCCAACCTGATGCAGGATATCCTGAGTGTTACCGAGCAGACGACCGCCGGCACGCAGCGCACTGCGGAGGCGGTTGACGAGCTGAATGCCCTGGCGTCCGAACTGAAGGGTTCGGTAGCGGGCTTCAAGGTCGATTGAGCGAGATTCGCGAGAGACTATGAACGCGGCAACCGAATTCGATCTGGGTCCGCTGACCTGGGTCAAGGGTGAGATTGACCTGGCCCTAACGCGTGCTGTGGAAGCGCTCGTCCAGCATGAACTGAACGGCGACGCGACACAGCTCAGGTTCTGCCGCACTCATGTCCATCAGGTCAATGGCGCCCTTTCCATCGTCGGACTGGATGGAGTGACGCAGGTCACCGAATCACTTGAGGCATTGCTCAGCGCGCTCGAGGAGCAACGCCTGCAGTTCACTGCAGAGATATCCATAACGCTGACCCAGGCCATCGCCGCGATCCGGAAATATCTGGATGATCTCGTTGCCGGCGAACCCAACCAGCCGTTGCGGCTGTTCCTCGTTTATTCGGTATTGGCGACTGCGCGGGGCTTGACTTCCTGCAGTCCGGCCGATCTGTTCTTTCCCGATTTGTCGCTGCGCCCGCCCAAGCGTTCCGTGCCGGTGGCGCCGCTTTCCGCCGAACAGTTGCATACGCTGCTCAAATCGGAGCGCGGGCGCTTCCAGAAGGGCTTGCTGTCATGGCTCCGGCATACGGCCGAGCCGCATGTTGCGCTCAAGGAAATGCTCAGGGCATTGGACAATATCGAATCGACTCAGGAATCCACGGCATCCTCGCGCTCGTTCTGGCGGGTTGCGCTGGCGTTCGTCGAGTCCTTGATCAATCGTCAGGGCGAGCCGGATGCCGAGTCTCGCCAGCTTCTGGCGCGGATCGACACCCAGATTCGCCGTCTGCTGGAGGGCTCGCAGAATGTCGCCGAGCGCCTGATGCGCGACGTCCTGTACGCCGTCGCAAACGCACCGACGAACGCCAGCATGCTGGTGGCCGAAGTTCAATCGGTGTTCAACCTGCGCTCGCTGATACCGGCCAGCCTGGTCGACCAGGAAACCAACCTGCCCCAGGAAGTCGCCTTGCGCCGTCTGCGTGATACGCTGGCAGCCGCCGAAGAGGCATGGAACAAATTCTGTACCGGCAGCGCCTCGGCGCTGCCGGTGTTCGATCAGCATGCCCAGGCCTGTGCCGAACTGACCGACGAAATCGGGCATACGGACCTCAAACGTCTGGGCCAGAGCTTTGGCGCACTGGCCAGCTGGCTCGCCGAGGATCCGAAACGTCACAACGATTCGGTGGCGATGGAGGTGGCGACAGCGATCCTCCTTCTCCAGAATGCCCAGGAGAATTTCCGGCGTTTGGGAATGGATTTTGCGCAGCAGGTCGACCTCATGGTCGCCCGCTTGCATGCATGCATTGCCGGCAAGCCGGCGGGCAGCAACGAAGGACTGCCACTGCTCGATGAAATGACGCGGCGGGCCCAGGAGCGTCTGCTGGTCGGGCAGGTTGCCCGCGAAATCCAGAACAGCCTGGCGCAGGTGGAACAGGCGCTTGATGCCTTTTTCCGCAATCCGGAAAGAGGCCATGACCTTGCTCCGCTTGACGGTCCGGTAAAGCAGATCGCCGGTGCGCTGGCGATGCTGGGGCATTTGTCCGCCGTTTCCATGTTGCAGGAATGCGGCGCGCGGATTCAGGAGTTTGCCCGCCCCGGTTATGTGCCGGTTGCCGAAGACTTTGAAGCCGTGGCGCAGAAATTGTCCTTGCTTGGCTTCTTCATCGACTCACTGCAGCATGGCGAAGCCGACTTCCAAACCTTTGCCCGCCGTCTGGGGGCCGAACCGCCCGCCGCCGCTGGTTTGGCCGAAACTGAAGAGTTGTCGCCTCCGAGTGTCGAAGCACAGGTCGAACAAGACAAGCAGGAAACCCGGATTCTGTTCGATGCGTTCCGGGACTCTCCCGAGGACGGACGGATTCGCGAGGAATTGAAGGGCAATCTGCAGTCCTTGCAGAAAGACGCCGGGCTTCTGGCCAACCCAGAATTGGGCGATACGGCCAAGACTGTCCTCAATGCCCTTGAATCCGGAGACGCTTTCCGGCCCGAGATTGCCGCTGCCGTTTCGTCTCTTGCTCAGTCCGAAACCGGAACGCCCGCGCCCTCCGCCGAAACGATCCAGCTTGCCCAGTCCAGTCACGAACAGATCGATGCCGAATTGCTGGAAATCTTCCTCGAAGAAGCCAACGAGGTTCTGGCGACGATTGGCGACCAGTCGGCACAACTGGCTGCCGATCCACGCAATATCGATGCGCTGACCACGATCCGCCGTTCGGCACATACGCTGAAGGGCAGCGGCCGTATGGTCGGCCTTGTGGACATGGGTGATGCCGCCTGGGCGCTCGAGCAGACGCTCAATATGTGGCTGCGCCAGGATATGGCGGTAACGCCGGAGTTTCTGGCCCTGATCGCCGACGCGCACAAGCTTTTCTCACGCTGGGTCGCGGCGCTTGAGCATCGCAGCGCCGATATTCCGGATCCGGCGGCACTGGTCGCGCTGGCTGAATTGTTGCGCGGCGAGGAGCCGCGTTCGCCGGCGCCGGCGAGCGAAGAAACCGGCATCGTCCACAGCGTGGAATTGCCGGTTGCCGAAGTTGGGGAAGAGTCGCCATCTGACGTCGTCGATCTTGTGGCGAGTACGGCATGGGCGGGTGAACCCCAAGCTGTTCCCGTCGACAAGGCCGAACTGATCGCTGAACTGCCGTTCGCGCCAATCGCCGAGCAGGCGATGGAACCTGTCGCGGAGCAGGTCACCGAGATGGCGGACATGTTCGCCGATCTTTCCGTGGCCGAAGAACCATACTCTGTCGAGGGGACTTCCGGAGTCGTCGAAAGCGCGCCGGTCGAGCCGGTCGCTCAGACAGCGCCGACCCTGTATGACATTTTCCGCGAAGAGGCGCGCGGCCACCTCGAAACCCTTGTGGCCAGCTACATAGAACTCGAGGCCAACCCGGGTGCGCCAACATCGTTCGAGATGACGCGTGCGGCGCATACGCTGGGTGGAATTGCCGCGACGGTCGGTCTGATGCCGCTCCACCATCTGGCGATCACGCTTGAACATGCGCTGCTGCGCCGCGACAGTTGCGGACGTCCGGAGAGCATTGGCGGGCTCGAAACTGTCCGCCAGGCAATCATTACCCTCGAGCAGATGTTCGCCGGGCTGGCGCGCCAGGAAGCACCGGGCGAGCAGGTTCAGCTGATCGCGGCGCTTGAAGATGTCTTCCTGATCGAGCCGCAAGCCGAAGAACTTGCCAGCGAGATGCCAGAGCCGGCGGCGGAGGAAATTGCCAGTCTGGCCGAGCCGGCGGCACAACCGGCTGTCGAGGCGGCAGCACCCGTAACGGCGGTTCCTGCCGCGCGGCTGAAGGATGATTTCGACGAGCAGTTGCTGCCAATCTTCCTCGAGGAAGCACAGGATCAACTGCGCGAACTGACCGTACAACTGCGCCTGTGGCGCGGAGATCTGGCCAGTGATGCACAGCCGCACGCCATCGCCCGGTTGTTGCATACCTTCAAGGGTAATGCCCGCATGGCAGGGGCGATGAATCTCGGCGAGTTCACCCACTTGCTGGAATCGCGAGTCGAGGATGTCCTGCGTGCGGGCGCCGCAACGCCGGCATTCATCGATGAAATCGAGAGCGGCTGCGACACGCTCGACCAGGCCACCGAGCGCTTGCGCAACGGTGAATCCGCAGTCATCGAACCTGCTGCTGCGGCGATGGGACAGGTTGCGGCGGCGCCGGATTCGGCGATCGCCGTTTCACTGGAAGCTGACCGGGAACATCACGACGCCGAGGCCGGTGCACAGCGCGCATCGCTGCGCGTTCGCGCCGATCTGATCGACCGGCTGGTCAACGAGGCTGGCGAACTCTCCATCGCCCGGGCGCGAATCGAAGGCGAAATGCGCAGCCTCAAGGGTTCGCTGCTCGACCTGACGGAAAACGTCATCCGTTTGCGTCGTCAGTTGCGCGAAATCGAAATTCAGGCCGAGGGCCAGATTCAGGCGCGGGTCGCCCAGGCGCACGATGGGCAGGGGGATTTCGACCCGCTCGAACTCGACCGCTTTACCCGCTTCCAGGAGCTCACCCGCTTCATGGCCGAGTCGGTCAACGACGTGGCGACCGTGCAGCAGAACCTGCTCAAGAACCTCGATGATGCCAACGCAGCCATCATCGCGCAGGCGCGCCTCAATCGCGGCTTGCAACAGGAGCTGATGGGCGTGCGCATGATGCCGTTCGCCAGTCAGGCCGAGCGTCTGTTCCGCATCGTTCGCCAGACATCCAAGGAACTGGGCAAGCGGGCCAACTTCGACATCGTCGGCGGTCAGGTGGAACTCGACCGCTCGGTGCTTGACAAGATGATGGCGCCGCTCGAACACATGCTGCGCAATGCGGTGACCCACGGTGTCGAGACCCGGGCCGAGCGCGTGGCGGCGGGCAAATCGGAAATTGGTGAAATCACCGTTGCGCTGGCCCACGAAGGCAATGAAATCATCCTTTCGATGACTGACGATGGCCGCGGTCTGGACCGCGACCGGATTCGCGCGCGTGCCGAGGACCTCGGTCTGCTGGAACCGGGCATGGCGGCCGATGACTCGCTGCTTTACGACCTCATCTTCCGTCCGGGCTTTTCGACGGCCGGCGAAGTCAGCCAGCTTGCCGGCCGCGGGGTGGGGATGGACGTGGTCAAGACCGAGGTCGGCGAACTCGGCGGGCGCATCGAAATTGTTTCCCGAGCCGGGCAGGGAACGACCTTCCGTCTCTACCTGCCGCTGACGCTGGCGGTTACGCAGACCCTGCTGCTGCGTGTCGGTTCGCATATTTATGCCGTGCCGTCGACGATGATCGAGCAGGTTCTGGAGTTCAAGGAGGAGCCGCTTTCCGAGGTGCGTCGGAAGGGCGAGATCGAATGGCAGGGAAATCGTTATCCCTTCCACTTCCTCACGCATCTTCTCGGCGATGCCGGGGCGGCGCCCGAAGTGCAGCGCCGCAACTGGATCCTGTTGCTGCGCTCGGGCTCGCAGCGCGTTGCGATACAGGTCGATGAACTCAGGGGCAACCAGGAAGTCGTGGTCAAGAATATCGGCGCCCAGCTCTCGCGGGTGGTCGGTATCGCCGGCGCCACGGTGCTTGGCGACGGCGAGGTGGTTCTGATCCTCAACCCGGTCGCACTGGCCAGTCGCGCCCCGGTGGTCAGTTTCGAGGGCGTGATCCCGACTTCGGTCGAGCCGGTCGTAACGGCCGTTGCTGCGCTGCCGACCGTGATGGTGGTCGACGATTCACTGACCGTACGCAAGATCACCAGCCGCCTGCTGACGCGCGAGGGCTATCAGGTCGTGCTGGCCAAGGATGGCGTCGATGCGCTGGAGCAATTGCTCGAAGTGATGCCCGATGTGGTGATTTCCGATATCGAAATGCCGCGCATGGACGGCTTCGACCTGGTGCGCAATATCCGCGCCGACAAGCGTCTTGGCGCCTTGCCGGTGATCATGATCACGTCGCGGACCGCCGAAAAGCACCGCAACTATGCGCTCGAGATCGGGGCCAGTCATTATCTCGGCAAGCCTTACGACGAAGACGAGTTGCTCGCGCTGATCGCCGGCTACATCAAGGCAAAGCAGGCTTCCTGACAACTGCGTAACGCGCCAGTGTCTCCTCCCTGGCGCGGGCGTGATCGACGATCGGCGCCGGGTAGTCGCGGCCGATTATCACTCCCAGCGCTTCCTGCTCGTGCTGGCTCATTTGCCATGGGGCGTGGATATTCCTGTTGGCAAGCCCGGCCAGTTCAGGGACGTAGCGGCGGATGAATTTGCCGTCGGGGTCGAATTTCTCCGATTGGGTTACCGGATTGAAAATGCGGAAGTACGGTTGCGCGTCGCAGCCGCTGGATGCGGCCCATTGCCAGCCACCATTGTTGGCTGAGAGATCGAAGTCGTTGAGATGATCGGCGAAATATCTTTCGCCCAGTCGCCAGTCGATGCCGAGATCCTTGGTAAGGAATGAAGCGACAACCATGCGCAGGCGATTGTGCATCCAGCCGCTATGGTTCAGCTGACGCATCGCGGCATCGACCAACGGGTAGCCGGTTTGCCCGGCGCACCATGCCGCGTAACCCTCGGGCCAGTGCGCCCACTGGATCGCGTCGTATTCGGGTTTGAAGGCATGATCGGCAACCCGCGGAAAATGGTCGAGGATCATGAAGTAGAAATCCCGCCAGACAAGTTCGCTCAGCCAGGTGTCCGCCTTGCGTTCGACGGCCGTGCGAACCAGTTCGCGCACGGAAATGGTCCCGAAGCGCAGATGCACCGACAGGTAGGAGACGCCTTTCACCGCCGGAAAATCCCGCCGCGCGCCATAATGCTCGATACGCCCGTCGCTGAAGTCCTCCCACAAGCGCCGGGCGCCGGACATCCCGGGAAGGATCCCGAGATCCGCCAGATCGGTTGCTTCGAAGCCGATCTCGCCGAGGCTGGGAACGCCGCCGAGGTCGCTGCCGGCAAGGCGGCCGGCGCAGGGGTGGGCGCTCCAGTCTGCTGCGGTCAACCGCTTCAACCAGGCATTTTTGTAAGGGGTGAATACCGAAAAAGGTCGACCGACCTGCGTCACCACCTCGTTGCGGTCGAAGATGGCCTGATCCTTGACGTCATGAAAGGCGATGCCGGTTGCGGCAAGTCTCGCGGTGACCTCGGCATCACGTTGCTTGGCGGCAGGTTCGTAATCGCGGTTGGAGTAAACCGCCGAAACGCCTAGTTCGCTGGCCAACCGGGGAATTTCATCACTGGCGCGGCCATGGCGAACGATCAGTCCGCCGCCGCGCCGGCGCAGCGCCGCGTCGAGTTCGAGCAGCGACTCGCGGATGAAATGTACCCGGCGATCGCGTTTTGACGGCAGCGCGTCAAGAATTTGCGTATCAAAAACAAAGGCGCAAAAAACTTCCTGTGCCGCGGCAAGCGCCGTGCTCAGGGCAGCGTGGTCATGATCGCGGAGATCACGGTGAAACCAGACGAGGGCTTTTTCTTGTGGCATGGTTGGTTTGTACCTTGCCGAAGATTAAAATTCCACTCATGAACAGTGTCAACCTGACAGACAATTTCCTGATCGCCATGCCGGCGCTGGAAGATCCCTATTTTTCCAACGCCTTGGTCTATATCTGCGAGCACAACGAGAACGGTGCGCTGGGCATCATCGTCAACCGGCCGATCGACATGAGTCTGGCGGGACTGCTGGAAAAAATCGACATCAAGCTCGAAGCCGAGAGCCTGGCCAACCTGCCGGTCTATTTCGGCGGTCCGGTGCAACTCGATCGCGGATTCGTGCTGCATCGTCCGCATGGACAATGGCAATCGACGCTCGTGGTGACCAGCGAAGTCGGGCTGACCAGTTCGCGCGACGTTCTGGCGGCGGTCGGCAAGGAAGGTCTTCCCGCCGAAATCATCGTCACCCTCGGTTACGCCGGTTGGGAAGCAGGTCAGCTCGAGAACGAATTGAGCCAGAACTCCTGGCTGACGGTGCCGGCAAAGCCCGGCATCCTCTTCGAAATGCCGCCGGAAGAACGCCTGCCGGCTGCCATGCAGAATCTCGGCGTCAGCTTTACCCAGCTTTCTGACGTGGCCGGGCATGCCTGACGGCACGGTGCTGGCCTTCGACTTCGGCGAAAAACGCATTGGTGTCGCCACCGGAGAAACGCTGCTCGGCAGCGCCCACCCGCTGACCGTCATTCGCGCCGAGTCCAACGACGATCGTTTCGCGGCCATCGGCAAGCTGATTGCCGAATGGCGTCCGGTGCAACTGGTCGTCGGGTTGCCCACGCACGCCGACGGCACGCCACATCAAACGACACGCCTGGCGCAGAAGTTCGCCGAACGCCTGAAGCGCCGCTATCACCTGCCCGTTGCTTTTGCCGACGAGCGCCTGACTTCGTTCGACGCCGCAGCGCGTCTGCGCGAAACCGGCCGCGACAGCAGAGCTGCCAGGCCGTTGCTCGATGCCATTGCCGCCCAGTTGATCCTCCAAACCTGGTTCGAAAGCCCGCACCATGTCACTCCTTCCTGATTCCCTGCCTGATGCCGAGGCGCAGTGCCGCCAGTTGGCCGATCTGATTCGCCCACAATTGCATCGCCAGCCAGCGCTGATCGGCATTTTCAGCGGCGGCGTCTGGATCGCCGAGCGCCTGCGCGAGTTGCTCGGCCTGCCCGAAGAGATCGGCATGATCGACGTTTCCTTCTATCGTGACGATTTTGCCGCCAAGGGCTTGCACCCGCAGGTCAAGCCGACCGTGATCCCCTTCGATGTCGAAGGCCGTCACCTCATCCTCGTCGATGACGTGCTCTATACCGGACGCACGACGCGCGCCGCGCTCAACGAACTGTTCGACTACGGGCGGCCCGCCTCGGTAAGCATGGCGGTGCTGGCCGATCGTGGCGGGCGCGAATTGCCGATCGCGGCGACCTACTGCGTCTGGAATGTTGTGCTGGGTGAGGGCCAGAGCCTGGTGCTGGGCAAGCAGGACGACGGTCAACTCCTGTGGAGGCTGGAAAATGCATAACCCGCAGTTGAACAGTGATGGCGAGCTGACCCACCTGCTGTCGATCGAGGGTCTGCCGCAAGGCATCCTGACGCAGATTCTCGATACCGCGGAGTCCTTCATGGAAGTCTCGGCGCGTGACGTGAAGAAAGTGCCGCTGCTGCGCGGCAAGAGCGTCTTCAACCTGTTCTTCGAGAACTCGACGCGTACCCGCACCACCTTCGAGATCGCCGCCAAGCGTTTGAGCGCTGACGTGATCAATCTCGACATCAACAAGTCGTCGGCGAGCAAGGGCGAGACCCTGCTCGATACGATCGACAACCTGTGCGCCATGCATGCCAACCTGTTTGTCGTGCGTCACGCCTCGAGCGGCGCGCCTTACCTTATCGCCGAGCACCTGCACAACATCGGCCGCGACGACGTGCATGTCGTCAATGCCGGTGACGGGCGTCATGCGCATCCGACGCAGGGCCTGCTCGACATGTACACCATCCGCCACTACAAGAAGGATTTCACGCAACTACGCGTCGCCATCGTCGGCGACATCCTGCACTCGCGCGTCGCCCGCTCCGACATCCACGCGCTGACCACGCTCGGCGTCCCGGAAGTCCGCGCCATCGGCCCGGAAACGCTGTTGCCCAAGCATCTCGACAAGCTCGGCGTGCATGTCTTCCATGACATGAACGAAGGTCTGAAGGACGTCGACGTGATCATCATGCTGCGCCTGCAGAACGAACGGATGACCGGCGCCCTGCTGCCCTCGGCCGGCGAATATTTCCGCCACTACGGCCTGACGCCGCAGAAGCTGGCGTTGGCCAAACCTGACGCCATCGTCATGCACCCGGGGCCGATGAATCGCGGCGTCGAAATCCACTCGGCGGTGGCCGACGGGCCGCAGGCCGTGATCCTGCCCCAGGTCACCTTCGGCATTGCGGTGCGGATGGCCGTCATGAGCATCGTTGCGGGCAATTGACTACCCCCTCACTCACTTCGTTCGTTGCCCCCCGAGGGGGGCAGGCCTCCCTCGGGGCGGCCCTTCGGGAGTCCTAATCGATGAATATCGTTATTGAAAATGGCCGTGTAATTGACCCGAAAAACAGCGTCGACCGCAACACATCGCTGTTCATCGCGAATGGCAGGATTGCGGCCCTGGGTGAGGCGCCGGCAGGGTTCACGGTTGATCAGCGCATCGATGCGGCAGGTTGTGTCGTTTGCCCGGGGCTGATCGACCTCGGCGCCCGCCTCAACAGTATCGAGGCGGAACTGGCTGCCGCCGTCGCCGGCGGCGTGACCACGGTCGTCGTGCCGCCCGATGCCGACCCGCCGCTCGACGAGCCGGAACTGGCCGACCGCCTGGTACACCGGGCGAAGGAAATCGCCAGGGCCAGGGTGCTGCCGCTGGGAGCGCTGACGCTTGGCCTCAAGGGCGAGCGTCTGGCGGAGTTGGCGGGCCTGAAGAAGGCCGGCTGCGTTGCCTTCTCGCAGGCCAATGTACCCATGGTCGACACCGAGGCGCTGCTGCGTGCCATGGAATATGCCGCGACCTTCGGTTTCCCCGTCTGGCTGCAGCCGCAGGACCATTGGCTGGCGCGCAACGGCATTGCGCACGAGGGCGAAGTGGCCAGCCGTCTCGGCCTGGCGGGTATCCCGGTGGCCGCCGAAACCATTGCCATCGGCACCATCCTGCAACTGGTGCGCGATACCGGCTGCCGGGTCCATCTGACCCGCATTTCTTCCGCCGCCGGGCTGGCCATGCTGCAGCGGGCAAAACATGACGGCCTGCCGGTGACCTGCGATATCGGTGTTCATCACCTGCTGCTGACCGACAACGACATCGGCTATTTCAATCCGCATGCCCGATTCTCTCCGCCCCTGCGCACGGAGCGCGACCGTCAGGCGCTGTCGACCGCTGCCGCCTCGGGTCTCGCGGCGATCTGCTCGGACCATACGCCGGTCGGCGCCGACGAAAAGCTGTTGCCGTTCGGTGAGGCCAAGGCGGGCGCGACAGGCCTCGAGGTTCTGCTGCCGCTGACGCTGAAGTGGGCCGAAGCGGCGGGTGTGGCGTTGTCCGTGGCACTGGCCCGGATCACCTCGACGCCAGCCGAGGTGCTTGGACTGCAAAGCGGGCAGCTAGCAGTGGGAGCGGCAGCCGACATCTGCGTTTTCGATCCGGCGACGGTCTGGCAACTGACGCCGGAAGCCCTAAAAAGCCGCGGCAAGAATTCGCCGTGGACCGGCTACCTGCTGAACGGCAAGGTGAAAAAAACCCTGGTTGGCGGGCGGCTGGTCTATCAAGCCTAGAATTTCTGCCGTTGTCTTCTGCCCGAGCGGTTCATGGCCGTAGTTTCAAGCGCAACGGCAGGCTGGCACAAACCACCGCCGCCGCATAGGGTAGCGCCTGCAAGCCCAGCGCCAGCATCCAGCCCCAGCGGGCAACATCAGATTCGGCGCTGGGCTGTAAACCCAAGGTCACGATGCAGACCAGCAGGCCAGCCAACAGGGCGAGTTCCTGGCGCACCGAAGCAAAAGTGCCGGCAGATTTGAGTGGGCCATTGCCGACGCCCTTGCGCGTGACGGCAAACACTGAACTTTTACCGAACAAGCCGGCAAAGACGCCGCGTGCAACGCTGTGTGAAAGCCCGATGCCCGCCAGCGCCGCGCCGGCCACATCAGTTGGCGAGCAAGGCACCCGGCGGCGGTAAAGCAAGGGCGTCAGGAGCAGGCGAATGACGAAAAACACCGCCAGCGGCACGACAAAAAGGGCAATCGGCAAGCCAAACGTCTCCGGCGCAAGCAGCACACCAAGCGTCCACAGCACGGCGGCGAGACTGAAAAACAGGTGTAGACCATCGCCCACCCACGGCAGCCAGCCAGCAATGAAATGATAGCGTTGCGCCAGCGACAGGCTGACGCGGGAGCGACCAAAAAGCGCCTGGCGATGGGTGCGTAAAATCTGCATCGCGCCCTGCGCCCAGCGGCGGCGCTGGCGTTGATAGGCGGAAAAATCGGTTGGTACCAGACCGCTGCCCAGGACTTCATCGACATAAACCAGACGCAAGCCTTGCTGTACCAGACGCAGGCCGAGCTCGCTGTCCTCGCAAACACAGGCCGTCTCCCAGCCGCTGACCGCGCGCAGGGCGCTGGCCCGGATCACCGTCATCGTGCCATGCTGAATCGCCGCATCGCGCTCCTGGCGGTGGTGCATGCCAATCCGGAAAAAGCCGTCGTACTCCCAGTTCATCATGCGGCTGAGCGTGCTCTGCGACCAATCGCGATGCGCCTGCGGCGACTGCACAACGCCCACCGTCGGGTCGGCAAAATAGCCCCCGAGGGCGCGTAGCCAATTCGTTTTGACCAGATAATCGGCGTCGACCACGGCAATCCATGCGGCGCACGGATCGGTTTGCTCCAGCGCAAAATTGAGCGCCCCGGCCTTGTAACCGGGCCACTGCGGCAGATGAAAAAAGCGCAGCCCAACCTTCAGCCCTGCCGCCAGGCAAGCCTGAACGTGCGCTTCAACCGGCTGCCAGAGCGCCGCATCGCTGGTGTTGTTATCCACAATGACGATTTCAAAGGCCGGCCAGTCGAGGGCCAGCAGGCTGTCGATGGTGGCGATCACCATCGCCGGTGGCTCGTTGCAGCAAGCGAGATGAATGCTGACGTAGGGCGCCGGCGCACCGGCCGCCAGCGGTTGCAGCGTGACCTGATTTTGCAGGCTGCCTGGCCAGTAAAGTTCGGCAAACTCAAAAATCTGCACCAGCAGAATCACCCCCATCATGACCAGCGCCGGCACCAGCAGGATGAGAAAAAGCATGTCCAGCGGCCGCAGGTAATGCGCCAGCGGGAGCGCTGCCAACAAGACAAAAAACGAGGCGACGGCCTGCAAACTGAGGCCGAACATCAGCCGTCCAGCGAGGCGCATTGGCGCAAAAGCCAGCAGAAACGGCAGCAGCGCCAGCCCGCCCAGCAGCGATGAAAGCAGCGCTTTGCCTTGCCAGTAGGGGTCGGCCTGAACCGGCCCGGTGAACGCAAACTTGGCCTGACGGGCGGCGTCGAGCAAGCCCCAGTGCGCTCCCACGGCCTTTTCGGTGGCGTGCTTCCAGGGCTGATCGACGGCTTCCATCAGGTAGTAATCGAGATCGAGGCGGCTGGCCCGCTCCAGAAACTGGCGGACAAAGAGCGCCTGGTTGTCCGGCGTCGCTTCAGAGGCCGCGCGGCGGTCGCCGTTGCTTGGCCAGCCAATTTCACCGATCACCACCTTTCTGCCCGGGAAGCGCTCGCGCACTTCGGCATAGCGCTCCAGGGCGTAATCCAGCGCTTGATCGACCGGCAAGCCCTCCCAATAAGGCAGCAGATGGACAGTGATGAAATCCACATGGTCGGCCAATTCCGGCTGCTTGAGCCAGACGTGCCATGGCTCGGCGGTCGATACCGGGACCTTCAAGGTGGCTCGCAGCCGGTCGAGATAGGCATGCAGCTCGGCCGGTTTCATTTCGTCGCGCAGCAGGGTTTCGTTACCGGCGATGACCCGTTCAATCACCGGGTACTGACGGCTTGCCGCGACGATGGCTGCCAGCTCACGCTCGTTGTTGTCGCGCCGCTGATCGAGCCAGACCCCGGCGGTTAATTTAAAGCCCTGAGCGGCAGCCAGTACCGGCAGGTTTGGCAACTCGCTGGCGCTGTAAGTACGCAGCCGCTTGCTTAAGGGGGCGAGTCGGGCAAGATCAGCCGTGAGCGCCGCATCGTCGGGAAAGGTTGCCGTCAGCGGGCTATCCCAGCGCTGGAAGCCGTTGTAAGCCAGTCCGCCAATTCGGGCCGGCACATCCGGCGCCGCCAGCGGTGGATTGAAGGCGCGCCAGACGAGCAGATTGATCAGACCGATCACCAGCGCGATGAGCAATGCCCCGGCCCAGCGCCAGGGATTGCGCTGCGAGGGATTTTTCTGCGCTAGGATCATGCCTTTCGGCAAGGCAATCGCCTTGGCGCCACCCGAACCTCCCGCCCGCCGCAATGACCGATTCACCTCAACCACCTACCCTTTGGCGCCGTGTTGCCGCGCTCGGCAGCCTGGCGCTCGGCCTGCTTTGGCTCCTCACCTGGGCCTTTGCGCAGGGCCGGCCAGTAGGCCTGCCGGAGGTCGCCGAGCGGCGCTTGCCCTGCGTCTCCTACGCACCGTTTCGGCGCGCCAGCCACAGCCCGTTTGATGCGGGATTGACCATCACACCGACGATGATCGAAGCCGATTTGCGCCTGATCAGCACGGTCAGCCGCTGCGTGCGCACCTATGGCGTCGACCGTGGCCTCGATGCGGTGCCGGCGCTTGCCCGCCAACTCGGGCTGCGGGTGATTTTGGG
>Ga0209254_10002058_pt1 | contig 18235 bp, 16 predicted proteins | sample FrelakmetDIP11DI_FD_187148 | JGI IMG/M metagenome (GOLD analysis project Ga0209254, IMG submission 187148) | Freshwater lake sediment microbial communities from the University of Notre Dame, USA, for methane emissions studies - DIP11 DI (SPAdes)... | ecosystem: Environmental > Aquatic >...
GTGCGCAGTGCTTCTCCAGGGCAACCTGAAGGAGTTCAGTCTCCCCAACATCTTCCAGCTGGTGAAGATGAGCGCCAAGTCAGGGGCGCTCACGATCCGTCGCGGCGAAGAGTCGGGCAAGATCTTCTTCCGCAAGGGGCTCATCTACTACGCCTTCTCGGTGCCGCAGCATCTGCCTCTGGGCGAGCGTCTCGTGAAGACCGGCGCCATCAGCGCCGACCAGCTGAAGACGGCGCTCGCGGAGCAGAAGAAGGGCGGCGAGGGCGCGCGCATCGGCGCCGTCCTCCTCAGCGGTGGCGCCATCGACCGCGGGACCCTGGAACAGGCGGTCCGCGAGCAGATCCAGGACACGGCCTTCAAGTTCTTCAGCTGGCTCGACGGCGATTTCGAGTTCAGCGCCGACGAGGAAGTCACCGACGAGGACATCCTCGTCGAGATGAACGTCGAGAACGTGATCATGGAGGGCTGCCGCCGCATCGACGAGTGGGAGCTCATCTTCGAGCAGCTCGGCTCCCTGGAACGCGTGCCGCACCTTGCCTACAGCCAGCGCGTGGAGGAGCGCGGCGAGATCACGCTGACCTCCCAGGAGTGGCGCGTGATCGTCCACATCGACGGCCGCGCCGACATCAACGTGATCCTGCGCGACTGCGGCCTCGACCGCTTTCACGGCGCCAAGGTCATCTACAGCCTCTATTCCAGCGGGCTTGTCACGGTCGGCGAGCCCGCCATCGAGGGCATCGGCAAAGGCTTGAGCGTGGCCGTCCGCGGACCGATCGACATCTACAACGAAGTCTTTCTCAATACGCTCACCGACTCCAACGTCGTCAAGCAGCTGCGCGTGGAGCTCATCGACGAGAAGGAGGTCGAGATACCGGTGGTCGCCGGCCAGCTGCCGACGAGCGACCGCGACGGGGAGGACGCGACGGCGGCCGAGGCGGTCATCGTCTTCACGGCGTCCGCTTCCTCGCCGGAGCAGGCCTGGAAGCGCCTCGCCGGCGAGAGCTCGGCCTGGGTGCTTCTCGCCAACGCCAACGACCAGGACAGCCTGCGCGCCACGCGCGCCGATCTGGAGTTCGTGCGCTCCTTGGGCGACGTGCCGCTGGTGGTGGCCACCTACGTCTCGATGGCCGACGACGAGCTGAGTCCCAGACAGGTGGCCAGGGCCTTGGGCATCGACGCCGCAGTGCCGGTGATCCCCTGTCATCTGCGCGATCGCGAGTCCGTGACCGCAGTCGTCGCGGCGGCGCTTGAGCTCGTCGCGCGCTGAGGCGGCGCCCAAACGGCGCCGCCCGCTTGTCAACGCTCTCCCGGCGGGGGAAGATTGCTGGCACACACGGGCTCGCAGCCGCTCCCGTACGAAAGGACACGACCCCATGTACTACCCCAGCTACCGCATGCGGCGCCTGCGCCGCACGCCGGCCATCCGCAACATGCTCCGCGAGACCACGCTCGCGGTCGACGATCTCATCTACCCGTTCTTCGTGATCGCCGGGGAGAACATCAAGAGGCCCATCTCCTCGATGCCCGGGTGCTTCCAGCTGTCCATCGGCAACCTGCTCGGCGAGGTGCGCGAGGTCGCCGAGCTCGGCATCCCGGCGATCCTGCTGTTCGGCATCCCCTCCCACAAGGACTCGGCGGCCACCGGTGCCTACGATTCCGAGGGCGTCGTGCAGATGGCCGTGCGCGCCATCAAGGACGAGTTCCCCGATCTCGTGGTGATCACCGACGTGTGCCTCTGCGAATACATGGACCACGGCCACTGCGGCGTGGTGCAGGACGGCGAGATCGTCAACGACGTCACCCTGGAGCTGCTCTCCAAGATGGCCGTGACGCACGCCGAAAGCGGCGCCGACTTCGTCGCTCCCAGCGACATGATGGACGGCCGCGTGGCGGCCATCCGCAACGCGCTCGACGACGACGGCTTCACCGACACGGCCATCATGGCCTACTCGGCCAAGTTCGCCTCCGCCTTCTACGGCCCGTTCCGCGAGGCCGCCGAGTCGGCGCCGGCGTTCGGTGACCGGCGCACGTATCAGATGGACGCGGCCAACGGGGAGGAGGCCATCCGCGAGGCGCTTCTCGACATCGAGGAGGGCGCCGACATCATCATGGTCAAGCCGGCGCTCCCCTATCTCGATGTCATCCACGCCGTCAAGCAGGAGACCAAGTTCCCGCTCGCCGCCTACAACGTGAGCGGCGAGTTCGCGATGATCAAGGCCGCGGCGGCCAACGGGTGGCTGGACGAGGAGCGTGCCGTCATGGAGGCCGTCACCGGCATCAGGCGCGCCGGCGCCGACCTCATCATCACCTACCACGCGAAGGACATCGCGCGCTGGATCGCATGACCGCCGGCGACCCCCACGGCATGAACGCGCGGCCCGGCGACGCCGCCGACGGCCCCGCGCCGCCGCGCGTCATCGCCTGGGAGGTCACGCGCAGCTGCAACCTCGCCTGCGTCCACTGCCGCGCCTCGGCCGTCCACGGGCCCTACGAAGGCGAGCTCAGCACCGCCGAGGCGTTCAAGCTCGTCGACGAGATCGCTTCCTTCGCGAATCCCATCCTCATCCTCACCGGCGGCGACCCGCTGATGCGCGCCGACGTCTTCGACATCGCCGAGTGCGCCATCGGCAAGGGTCTGCGCACGGTGATGTCGCCCAACGGCACGCTCGTCACGCCGCAGGTCGCGCGCCGTATCAAGGACGTGGGCATCGCCCGCGTGAGCATCTCGATCGACTTTCCCAACGCCGCGGAGCACGACGCGTTCCGCGGCGTCCCCGGCGCCTTCGACGGCGCCGTGCGCGGCGTGCGCAACTGCCTCGACGCCGGCGTGGAAGTGCAGATCAACAGCACGATCACCAAGCTCAACGTGGAGTACCTGCCGGCGTTGCTGCAGATGGCGGAGGACCTCGGCGCCGTGAGCTTCCACCCCTTCATGCTGGTGCCTACGGGGCGCGGCAAGGAGCTCGAAGCGCAGGAGTTGCCGCCCGAGGAGTACGAGCGCGCCCTGGAGTGGATGTACGACGCGCAGCAGGAGTCGGCCCTGTTCATGAAGCCCACCGACGTGCCCCACTACTGGCGCGTCATGCGGCAGCGCGCCAAGGCGCAGGGCCGCAAGATCGAGGTGCACCCGCACAGCCACGGCGGCATGAACACCCTCAGCCGCGGCTGCCTGGCCGGCATCGGCTTCTGCTTCATCAGCCATATCGGCGACGTACAGGGCTGCGGCTACTTCGACAAGGTCGCCGGCAACGTGCGTCGGCAGACGTTTCCCGAGGTGTGGCGCGACTCGCCCCTGTTCAACGAGCTCAGGGACTTCGACGGGCTCAAGGGCAAGTGCGGCGCCTGCGAGTACAAGAAGGTCTGCGGCGGCTGCCGCGCGCGCGCCTACGAGGCCACCGGTGACTACATGGCCGAGGAGCCCTACTGCGCCTACGTGCCCAAGGGCTGGTGCGTGCCGGGCTGAGGCTCGGCGTTCGCGGGTAGCTTCAGCGCGCATCCTCCGGGAGCATCAGTACGTGGCCGTCGGCGCTGAAGCCGAGCGACGCGTAGAACCGGCGCGCGACCTCGTCGTCGCCCTGCATCCACAGGCGCGCCGTCATGGCGCCGCGTGCGGCCGCCGACTCCAGCGAGCCCTCCACCAGCGCCCTGGCGATACCGCGCCGCCGCGCCTCGGGGCGCACGACCAGGTCGTCGAGCATCAGCGTCGGCCCGCCGTAGTGCAGGCTGAAGGCGGAACTGGTGGCGATGAATCCCGCGGGCTCCCCCTCCAGTTCGGCGATCATGGCGCCGGTGTTGGGCCGGCCCAGGAAGTCCCTGACGGTGGCCGTGTCGGCGCCGCTCGGGTAGCCGAACTCGCGCGCGAACACGGCCACGAGCTCTTCCAGGGCAGCGGCGTCGCCGTCGTGGGCGGCACGTACGCTGAGTCCGGCGGGCATGGCGCTGCGCCACCCGGTGGGAACCCCGCCACGCACCTCGCCCAGCGCCCCCCTGCCCATGTACAGCAGTTCGTCGACGAACCCGGCCGCGCGTGCCGCCACGGCGAGCCACTCCTGCCCGGGCGGTATGCCGACGCTCGTCTGCGGGAAGCCGCGCGCCGCCAGCTCAGTCAGCGCATGGCGCAGAAGCGGCTCGGTCAGCTGCGCCCCGACCGTGGAGGGGACCACCACGTCCTCGATATGCGCCCAGTCGGCACCGGTGTAGATGCTCGGGGCGAGGTGCAGCGTGGCCAGGGCCGTCAGCCCGCGGTCTTGGTCGATGGCGGCGAAGCCGGCGCCGGGGGCGCTCCAGGCGGCGGCCGTCGCCTCGGCAGAGGCCATGACCGCGGGCGCCGGCCGCGCGCCGGCCAGCAGCGCCAGTGCCGCCGTTGCGTCGCCGCTGGTGAGGCCGCGGAAGTCCACTGGGCGTGGCGTCATCAAGGTGTCGGTCGGAGCGTCATGGGTGGGTCGGGCGGGGCGTCGTGGGTACGCGCAATTCGCGTGCGGCCGGCCTACCGCTCGATGTGCTTCTCCAGCAGGACCGAGGCTTCGGTGAGTCCCGCTTCGAAGTACAGCTTCTGGGCGGCTTCGTTGGCCGCGGCGGCGCTCACCGAGATCTCCGCGCACCCCTTCTCCTCGAGGAGCCGCACGGCGGTCTGCAGCAGCTGCCTTCCGATGCCTTCGCCACGGCGACCCTCCGCGATCACCAGGGACTCGATGAGGCCCGAGTCGGCGGCGTGGAAGAGGCCGGGGACCATGGCGTAGCTCAGCAGGCCGACGGTCGCGTCGTCGTCGACGGCCAGGAGGATGTCGCTGACCGGCGAGGCCAGAAAGTGACGCACGTAATGCTCGTCGACGGTCGTAGGAAGGTCGAAGGTGACGGCGAGCTCCTGGACGAGGTCGACGACGGCGGGCTCGTCGCCGGGGCTGGCCTGGCGGATGATCACGGCCATGGTCTCACTCTCCTGCTCGCGGTTCGCGCGGGGCACGCGTAGTATATTCAATGCTTCTCGCAGGCCTATCTTCCCCGGGAGGGTCGAGTGAAGACAACTACCTCTGAGCGCCTCTTCGACGAGGCGCAGCGGTACATCCCCGGCGGGGTCAACTCGCCGGTGAGGGCGATGAAGAGCGTCGGCATGCCTCACCCGCTGTTCATCGCCCGCGCCAAAGGCGCCCACGTCTGGGACGCCGACGGCAACGAGTTCGTCGACTTCGTCTCCTCATGGGGGCCCATGATCCTCGGCTGGGGCCACCCCGACGTGCTCGGCCGCCTGCACGCGCAGGTGGACCTGGGCACCAGCTTCGGCGCGCCCACCGAGCTCGAGGTCGAACTGGCGCGCCTCATCTGCGAGGCCGTGCCGTCGGTCGAGATGGTGCGCATGGTCAACTCGGGTACGGAGGCCACGATGAGCGCCGTGCGCGTGGCGCGTGGCTTCACCAAGCGCGAGAAGATCGTCAAGTTCATCGGCTGCTACCACGGCCACTCCGACGCGTTCCTCGCGGCCGCCGGCAGCGGCGTGCTCACGCTCTCGCTGCCCGACAGCCCGGGGGTCACCAGGGCCACCACCGCCGACACGCTGCTCGTCGAGTACAACGACGTCGAGTCGCTGACCGAACTGTTCGCGGAGCGCGGTGAAGAGATCGCCGCCCTCATCGTCGAGCCGGTGGCCGGCAACATGGGCGTCGTGCCGCCCGAGCCGGGCTTCCTCGAAGCCTGCCGTGCGCTGTGCACCAGGTACGGCGCCCTGCTCGTCTTCGACGAGGTCATCACGGGCTTTCGCGTCGCCTGGGGCGGCGCCCAGGAGCGCTTCGGCGTGCTGCCCGACCTCACCACGCTGGGCAAGATCATCGGCGGCGGCCTTCCCGTCGGCGCCTTCGGCGGCCGCCGCGACATCATGGAGACGGTGGCTCCGCTGGGCACCACCTACCAGGCAGGCACGCTGTCGGGCAATCCGCTGGCCATGGCCGCCGGGGCGGCGACGCTGCGCGTCCTCGGAGAACCGGGCGTCTACGAGCGTCTCGAGATGCTCGGCGGCGCCGTGGCCGCCGGTCTCAGCGAAGCCGCGGCGGCGGCGGGCCGCCCGTTCACGATCAACCAGGTCGGGCCGCTGATGACGTTGTTCTTCTGCGAAGGGCCGGTGCGCAGCTTCGCCGCGGCGAAGCGCGCCGACACCGCGCTGTTCGCCGCGTACTGGAGGCATATGCTGGAGAGCGGCATCTATCTGGCGCCTTCGCAGTTCGAGGCGGCGATGATCTCGCTGGCCCTGAGCGACGACGACATCGGCCGCGCCGCGGCAGCCGCCGCGGCGTTCTTCGCCGGCTGAGACGGGGAGGGAATCATGCGTAACGTCGACAAGAAGGATGTCCCCGCCGTCACCGTGCCCCGTCTGGCGGTCTATCTGCGCAAGCTCCGCGAGCTGCGCTCCCGCGGTGTGGAGCGCGTCTCCAGTAAGGACCTCGCGGAGATGATCGGCCTCAACGCCGCCCAGATCCGCAAGGACTTCTCGTACTTCGGGGAGTTCGGCACCCGCGGCGTCGGCTACGAGGTCGCGCGGCTCGTGGACGAGATCTCGCACTGCCTGGGGCTCGACCACTCCTGGAACGTGGTCATCGTGGGCGCCGGCCTACTGGGCACGGCGCTGGCCCGCTACCGGGGCTTCTCGGAGCAGGGCTTTCGCCTTGTCGCCATGTTCGACAGCTCGGCGACGGTGATCGGCGCGAGCTACGGCACGGGGCGCGTGCGCAGCATCGCCGACCTCGAGGACTTCTGCCGTGAGGAGCGCGTGGACATCGCTCTGGTCACGGTGCCGGCGGGAGAGGCGGAAGGCACCGTGGGGCGCCTGGCCGCAGCGGGCGTCAAGGCCGTGCTCAACTTCGCGCCTGTCAAGGTGCACTCCCCCGAAAACGTGCTCGTCCATCAAGTCGACCTCTCGAGCGAGCTGATGTCGCTGTCGTTCTATCTTGACCGGGAGCAGGCCTGAGGTGGCCGACGCGGCGGCCGTGGCAGCGGGACTGAGCGCCGCCGGGCTGGCCTTCGGCCCCCCGGCGGCCGCTCCGGCGGCCCTGCGTTGGGGGCCGCTGTTCGAGGCGCTGGACGGCGGCGCCGACGACGAGTACGTGACCGCGGTGGAGCTCATCTACGAGGGCTACCTCTTTCACTATCGCGAGAGCCGCGTCAGCGCGACGCCGGCCGACGCGCGCGAGACCACGCTCCTCGCCGGCGACTTCTTCTACGCGCGCGGCCTGCGGCTCATCGCCGCGCGTGGCGACGCCGACGCGGTCGGGCTGCTGGCGCGCCTCATGGCCGCCTGCTCGCAGCTGCGCAGCGTCGGCGCTCCGTTCGCCGCCGACGACGCCCTCTGGGCCTACACGATGGGCGGCCTGGCGGCGCTGCGCGCGGGGACTCCGTCAGCGACCGCCGCCGGCCTCTTCGAACGCTTCGATGCCGCTGTGGCCGACGGCGTGGCCCTCGACGTGCGTGGCATGGCGCGCGAGGAGGCGCGGCGTTTGGAGCTTTGCGACGCCGCGCCCCTGGAGCGCGAGCTGAGCGGCGCGGGTCCGGCTGCTGCCCCCAGTTCAGCCGGCCCCCCTCATCCGAGCTGGTCCCCCAGCTCGTCGTCGTCCGCACCCGCCGGGAGGTGATCGTGGACCTGCGTGCCTACATCGACCTGCTGGAGCGCGAGGGAGAACTGGTGCGCGTGTCGGCTGAGGTCGACCCCTACCTCGAGATCGCCGAGATCGCCGATCGCGCCAGTAAGGCGCGCGGGCCGGCGCTGCTCTTCACGCGGCCGCAACGGCCGGCCGGCGCAGCGGGGCCGGCCCCGTCCGTGCTCATGAACCAGTTCGGTTCGTACCGGCGCCTCGAGCTCGCTCTCGGGGCGCCGCTCGACGAGCTCGCGGCACGCATCGCCGGCCTCGTCGAGCTCCAGGTGCCACACAGCCTGATCGGCAAGGTCAAGGCGCTCGGCCAGCTTCGTGAGCTCGCGTCCTTCGGCCCCAGGATCGTCAAGAAGGCGGCCTTCCGCGACGTGGTCGTCGAGCCGCCCGACCTTGCCCGCCTGCCGGTGCTCACCACGTGGCCCGACGACGGCGGCCCCTTCATCACCCTGCCCGTCGTGGTCACCAAGGATGCCCAGGGCCGCCGTAACGCCGGGATGTACCGCCTGCAGGTCTTCGACGGGCAAACCACCGGCATGCACATCCACATCCACCATGACGGCGCCGCCAACTTCCGCGAGGCCGGCGACCGCATGGAGGTCGCCGTGGCGCTCGGCACCGACCCGGCGGTCACCTACGCCGCCACGGCGCCGCTGCCGCCGGGCATCGACGAGTTCATGTTCGCCGGCTTCCTGCGCGGCCAGCCGGTCGAGCTCGCCAGGTGCGCGACCGTCGACCTGGAGGTCCCCGCCGACGCCGAGATCGTCCTCGAAGGGTACGTCGAGAAGGGCGAGCTGCGCCGCGAGGGGCCCTTCGGCGACCACACCGGGTACTACTCGCTGGCCGACGACTACCCGGTCTTCCACATCACGGCGATGAGCCACCGTCGCGATCCCATCTACCCGGCCACGATCGTCGGGCGCCCGCCCATGGAAGACGCCTATCTCGGCAAGGCCACCGAGCGCCTCTTCCTGCCTCTGCTGCAGCTCGTGCAGCCCGAGATCGTCGACATGGACCTGCCCATCGAGGGCGTCTTCCACGACTGCGCCATCATCTCGATCCGCAAGACGTACCCCGGCCAGGCGCGCAAGATCATGAACGCCGTCTGGGGCATGGGTCAGATGATGTTCACCAAGTTCGTCGTCGTGGTCGACGAGCACGTCGACGTACACGACTACAGCGAGGTCACGTGGCGGGTGTTCAACAACGTCGACCCCGCGCGCGACACGGTCATCATGGCCGGCCCGCTCGACGTGCTCGACCACTCCAGCCCTCTGGCACGCTATGGTTCCAAGATGGGCATCGACGCCACCAAAACGTGGCCCGAGGAAGGTCACGGGCGCGAGTGGCCCGACGAGCTCGAGATGGACGCGGCCGTCAAGCGGCGCGTCAGCGCGCGCTGGCAGGAGCTCGGTCTGCCCTTCACGTGAGCCGGTCCGCCTTGTACGGGTGGCCCCCCGAGTCGTTCGCCACCTTCAATTCGTGATGGTACAATCCGCGCGAACGCTGGACAGCGAGGCTGGGGGAGGAGCCCCTCGGTCCTTCTGACGCGGGATGGATTCTTTGGGGGTTTCACTTCTTGGCTGAAGACGGTCACCGATACCCGGTCAAGCCGCGCGTGTGGTACCGCCGGCCCTGGGTCAGCACCGCCGTCGTCGCCGCCTGCGTCGCGATCGTCGCAGGCATTCTCGTCATCCCCGTCGGTGCGACCAACTCGGTCTCCTACTGTTCGTCCTGCAAGGCCACGAAGCCCGCCGCGCGAACGTGGGCAGACTCAGTGCACAATCAGGTGTCGTGCACGAAGTGCCACATCCCACCAGGCGTCGTCGCCCAGGCCAAGTGGCGCGCCCAAGAGGCCCGGAACATCTGGGCCTCGTACCTGGGCGTTGAGCGCGCTCCCGACAAGGGCCATCTGCCCGGCAACGCGAACTGCCTGCAGTGTCATCTTCTCGACACGATACCCGACGAGACGAACGGCATCCGCATGTCCCACGAGGTGCACATCAAGCTGCGTAACCTCGTGTGTGCCGACTGCCACGACTACGTTTCGCACAAGAAACCGGGGCAGCCCGCCCGCGTCACCATGGAGCTCTGCCCGATGTGCCACAACGAGCAGGGTGCCCCCGATCGCTGCGGTTTCTGCCACGTGGCGCCGCCGATCGACGCGCACCGGCCGAACTACCTCAAGGAGCACGGCAAGGAGGCCCGGCTCGACGAGGCCGAGTGTCTGCGCTGTCACCACGACAAGAAGGAGTTCTGCGACGAGTGCCACGCGTCCCCGCCGGCGCCGCACTTCTCGGGCACCTGGCGGTACAGCCACGGCACCGACGCGCAGAAAGACCCCGTGAGCTGCGAAGCCTGTCACACCAAGTCCTACTGTGCCCAGTGCCACCAGGTGACCCACCCCACGGACTGGGGGACGAAGCACGGTCCCCGCTCCGCGCAAGGTCCCAACGCCTGCCTGGTCTGCCATCCCCAGGGCATGTGTGACAAGTGTCACGAACAGGAGAGCGTGAAGCTTTGAGCCTGCGGCGCATGCCCTTCGTCATGTGCGTGATGCTCGCCGTGCTCACCTTCTGGATCGCGGCTCTGCCGGTCTCGGCCGGCGCCGACGCCGGAGCGACCGGCACGGCCACTAATCCATCGGGCAACGAAGAGTGCATGACGTGCCACGGGCAGAAGCCCGTGGACGGCACCATCGATGTCGATGGCGAGAAGGTCGACGCGTACATCGACGTCGACGGCGAGCGGAAGAGCATCTACGTCAACGAGGCCGTGCACTCCGCCTCCCGCCACGGCAAGCTCGCCTGCGTCAGCTGCCACATCGGTTTCAACCCGGGCATGCACACTCCGGCCGTCACCGAGGACTGGCTGCGGACCGCCAAGTTCGAAGCCTGCGAGGACTGTCACGCCGACGAGGCATTCATGTACGAGGGCTCGTTCCACGGGGCCCTCTCGCTCACCGACCAAGACACCAACGCTCCGCTGTGCGCCGACTGCCACGAGGCCCATAACATCCTCTCGCCCAGCTCGGAGGCCTTCCGCGCGAGTGTGCCCGCCATCTGCACCGAGTGTCACGGCGGTCGCGACGGCACGTTCCTGGACAGCTACCACGGCAAGGCCTTCGCTCTCGGCGACACGAAGACCGCGGTGTGCACCGACTGCCATACCGGCCACCGCATCGTCGCCGCCTCGAACCCCTCCAGCTCGATCTCCGAGAAGAATCTCACCGCGACGTGTGCCCGCTGTCATCCGGGCGCCAACGAGAACTTCGCCGCGTTCAAGGTCCACGTGAACCCCCAGGATCCGCGCTCGTCGCTCACGGTCTTCACGTTCTGGGCCCTCTACATCGCGCTCATCGCGGTCGTCTTCACCTTCGCCGCGGTGCACACGACGCTCTATGTCTACCGTGGCACCAAGGAAGGCCTGTACAGGCGCCGCTTCCGCGTTCACAAGGACCAGCGCGGCGAGACGCGCGTGGAGTTCCACCGCTTCAACGTCTTCCACCGCTGGATGCACTTCCTGGTCATCGTGAGCTTCACGGTCCTCGTGTTCACCGGGATGCCTCTCAAGTACCAGGACACGGGGTGGGCGCAGTGGTCCATGGACCTGTTCGGGGGCGTCACGGCGGCCGGCGTGTACCACCGTATCGCGGCCATCGTCACGGTGATCTACTGGTCGGCCGAGATGATCTACATGGTCGTGTCGGTGCTGCGCGCCCGCGGCAAGAACCTGCGGGGCCCCAACTCCCTGCTCCCGCGCATGAAGGACCTGGAGGACCTGATCGGCATGTTCGGCTGGTTCTTCGCCAGGGGTCCCAAGCCGCAGTTCGACCGCTACACCTACTGGGAGAAGTTCGACTACCTGTCGCTCACGGCGGGGACCGTCATCATCGGCACCACCGGGTTCATGATGTGGTTCCCCCTCAAGACCACCGAATACCTTCCCGGCGTGTTCCTCAACGTCGCCCTCGTGATCCACTCCAACGAGGCTCTGCTCGCGATGGGCGTCATCTTCATCTTCGTGCACTTCTTCAGCGCGCACCTGCGCCCGGAGGCGTTCCCCATCGACAAGGTCATCTTCACCGGCTCCATACCGGTCGAGCACTACAAAGAAGAGCGGCCGCTGGAGTACGCGAGGCACGTCAAGGACGGGACGCTCGATGAAGTGCTCATCGAGAAGACGATCACCACGCGCACGATGTTCGCGGACTTCCTGTGGTGGGTGATCACCGCGGCGGCCATCCTGTCGGCATTGCTCATGGTCGCGTTCATCATCTGGTCCGTGGTGGACTGACCGATGGACGACGAAGCCACGACGGTGCCCGCCGACGAAGCTGCCCCCGAGCCCACGGACGACGGGGCGACCGGGTCCGTCGACGAGGCGGAGCACGCGCGCGACGTCAGGGTGCGCCGTCGGCTGCTCACCCTGTCGCTGGCGAACTGGGGAGTGGCGGTCACCGCCTGGACGATCAGCGCGTATCTCGGGATCGTCTCGCCGGCCAGCATCATCGTGTACACGGTCCTCTTCGTCATCGGGCTGTTCGCGGTGGGAGTGGCGATCGCCAGCTTCATCCTGGAGAAGTTCGCCCACCGCCCGGCACCGATCTCACCGAGACCGGTCGCGGACGCCGAGCAGGGCGCTGTCGCGGCGCCCGACGCCTGAGCCCAGCCGCGATGGCTGCGCCGGGGAGAGCCTCGGCCTCCAAGCCCGCGCTGTTCGCGCGCCTGGTCAAGATCGAGCACAGCGTGTACGCGCTGCCGTTCGCGTACGCCGGCGCCTTTCTCGCGGCGCGCGGTCTGCCCACATTCGCCCAGCTCCTCTGGATCACGGTGGCCATGGTGGGCGCGCGCAGCGCTGCGATGGCGCTCAACCGGCTCATCGATGCCGAGGTCGACGCGCGCAATCCGCGCACGGCGTCGCGCGAGCTCCCCGCGGGTCGGCTGGGCCGCCGCGAAGTGTGGGTCTTCACGGTGGTCTCGGTGCTCGTCCTCGTCCTCGCGGCGTTCCAGTTGTCCTACCCGTGCCGCCTTCTATGGCCCATCCCGCTGGCGGCCTTCGTGCTGTATCCATACGCGAAGCGGGTCACGTGGTTCTGCCACTATGCCTTGGGGCTGACGCTCGGCCTGGCGCCGGCGGCGGCGTGGCTTGCAGTCAGTGGCAGCCTTTCGGCTGAGGCCTGGATCCTTTTCGTCGCCGTGGGGCTGTGGGTGGGGGGCTTCGACGTGGTGTACGCGATCTTCGATCTCGACTCCGACAGGGAGCACGGCCTGCATTCGGTGCCGGTGTCCCTGGGCGCGGCCGGCGCGCTCCGCGTCGCCGCGCTGTCTCACAGCGCCGCGGTCGGCCTGCTCGGTCTGGTCGGCGTGCTCGCGGGTCTGCCGGCCGTCTACTGGGCGGGCCTCGCGGTCGTGGCCGCGCTCCTCGCCTGGTCGCACATCGATATCGCCCGTCGCGGACTGCCCAAGGTGGGTATGGGCTTCATGACCCTCAACGGCGCCGTGGGCCTGCTGTACGGCGCCGTCGTGATCGTCTCGACCCTCGTGGGTTAGGGTTCGCGGGGGCTGCGCGCGGCCGGGTCCGCAGGTCCTCGCGTCCTTGCCGGACGGCGCTCGAAGGCCATTGTGTCGTGTGGTACAATCCGTCCACTGGCGGGCCCGGATTTCGCTCCCGCGGTCCTGTGGACACGCCGGTCCCCATTCCATGTGATGTGCAGTTGAGAGGACTATCTATTGGACGAGGACAGCCTCCACGGTGCAGAGCCGCCGCGTCACCGATCGTGGCGCAGGTCCGGGTGGTTCATCGCGGTCGTCGTCGTCGCGGTGCTCTGCGTGGCCGCCGTCATTCTGTACGTCCCTGTCGTGGCGACGTCGACGTCCTCCTACTGTTCCAGCTGCAAGGTGATGAAGCCCGCCTCCGAGAGCTGGAGCCGCTCGGCACACTCGATGGTCGACTGTGTGCAGTGTCACGTGCCTCCCGGGGTCCTTGCGTCCATGAAGTGGCGCGCTACGGAGACCCGAAACATCTGGGCCGACTACCTGAACATGAAGCCCGGTGCAGGCAGTCAGCCGCTGCCTGCCAGCGAGAGCTGCATCAAGTGCCATCCGCTCAAGGGCCTCATGGGCATCCCCGGCAAGCTGCGCATGCCCCACTCCACGCACATGAACCTCAACAACCTCACCTGCGTCGACTGCCACGACCACACGTCCCACGCGCCCGAGGGGACGAGCAGCGTAGTGACCATGGGCCCATGCACCATGTGTCACGAGCAGACCGACGATCCGCAGCGCTGCTCGTTCTGTCACTACACGCCTCCCACCAAGGGCGAGTCGCACCCCAGCGACTACCTCACGTCGCACGGGGCGCTGGCGCTCGCCAACGAAGAGGACTGCCTGCGCTGTCACCACAACAAAGCGGAGTTCTGCGACGGCTGCCACGCCAGGCCCCCGGCCGGTCACTACACGGGCGACTGGCGTTACTCGCACGGTCTTCAGGCCGTCAAGGACAAGGCGCGCTGCTACGGCTGCCACAGCTACGAGAGCCTCTGCAAGCAGTGTCACGAGGTCAGCCACCCCGCCGACTGGGCCGATTCACACGCACCTGTGGCCGCCAAGGGCGACGCCTCGTGCATGGTCTGCCACCCGCGACTGATGTGCGTCGACTGCCATCGCGAGGAAGGCGTGACGACGCAGTGACTCCGCGGACCGTCCTCACTGCGGCGCTCGGGCTGGCGCTGCTCGCCGTTGTCGCTGTCGCCGCGCCGGCGGGCGCCGCCGAGTTCGATCTGGCTCAGGGCGCCAACGGCCGCTGCCTCGAGTGTCACGAGAAGCCCGATCTCGGGACCATCGAGGTCAACGGCGAGCAGAAGAGCCTGACGGTGACGGGCGACACGTTCCACGACTCGGTGCACTCGCGCCTGGATTGCACCGCCTGCCACTCCGGCTTCCAGGCGAGGGAGCACACGGCCGAAGAGACCGAGGGCTGGTACGAGCAGGCCAAGCTCACCGCGTGCGGAGACTGTCACGCAGACCAGTTCGCGATGTACCGCGGGTCGTTCCACGGCGGCCTGGTGGTGGGGCAGAACGACAGCCGCGCGCCCTCGTGTTCGGACTGCCACGGGTCCCACCGCATCATCAGCCCCAGGGCACCCGAGTTCCGTGAGTCTGTGCTCGACATGTGCGGGCGCTGTCACGGCGAGAAGTCGGAGACGTACCTCGACACCTACCACGGCAAGTCGTTCAACATGGGCGAGACGTCGACGGCAGTCTGCACCGACTGTCACGGATACCACGAGATCCTGCCGGCTTCGAACCCGGACAGCACAGTGTCGAAGCAGAACGTGGTCGCCACTTGCGGCAAGTGCCACGAGAGCTCGTCGGCGAGGTTCGCGAGCTTCCTCGTCCACGTGGACCGCAGCACCCCCCATTCGTCCCTTTGGGTGTGGCTCATGGAGATGAGCCACAGCATCCTCATCGGCGTGCTCTTCGCCTTCGGCGGCCTGCACTGCTTCCTGTACTTCTACCGAGGCCTGAGGGAGGGACTGTACCAACGTGGCTAGCGTAGAAAGCGATCTCCGCGACGAGGGCGTGGCCCTTGAACCAGTGCCGCAGGTCGCTCATCGAGCGGCCGCCGCGGGACGCACCCACTTCCGCCGGTTCACCGCGTTCCAGCGGTGGGTGCACTTCTTCATCATGGTGAGCTTCTCCATCCTCGTCCTGACCGGCATGCCGCTGAAGTACAGCGACCAGGCTTGGGCACAGACATGGATGGGCGTCATCGGCGGCGTGCAGAACGCGGGCGTGTTCCACCGCTTCGCGGCGATGATCATGGTGTCGTGTGTCATCTGCATGCTGGGGTTCTTCGTGCTCGTCCTCTTCAAGTCGAAGGGTCGCTTCTGGGGCCCCGGCACCATGGTCCCCAATTGGCAGGACTACCAGGACCTCAAGGCGATGCTCGGCTGGTTCGTGGGCAAGCGCAGCCGCCCGCACCTGCACCTCGACCGCTACGCCTACTACGAGAAGGGCGAGTTCTGGGCGGCATCAGCCGGCGTCAGCATCATGTGCGTCACCGGGGCCATTCTCTGGTACCCGGAGGTCGCCGGCCGTTACCTGCCGGGCATCGTGATCAATTTCGCTCTCGTCAACCATTCCGGCGGGGCGCTGCTGGCCATGGGCTTCGTCGTCGTGTTCTGGCACTTCTTCCACGCCCACCTGCGGCCGGAGACCTTCCCGATGGACAAGGCGATGTACGCCGGCGGTCTTCCTCTCGAAGAGTACGCTCACGAGCGGCCGCTCGAGTACGAGCGCCGCGTACGCGAGGGCACGCTGGAGGAGGTGCTGGTCGCGCCGGTCAGCGAGAGGCGGATGAAGATCCAGAACGTCGTCTGGTGGATCATCACCGGCGCAGCGCTGCTGCTGTGGGCGGTGTTCAGTCTCTTTGTGGTCTGGGTCGCCTCGCTCTGGATCGGGTCATTCTGAGCGGCACCAGGGTGGACGACGTTTCGAGGACTGGTAGACTCAGTCGCGAAAGGGAATCGACGGCTCGGCGAAGACGGGGACGCCCCGGTGTAGGGGTTTCGTGCGGGCGGCCGATGGGGTGAACGCGGTCGTGGCGGCGGGCGGGGACAAGCGGTCCGCGTGCCGGGCGCCCGGGAAGTGAGGATGGTGGCTGGTCGGAGTCAACGCGTGCTCGTGGCTCTTGCGGCGTTCGTGCTGCTGCTTCTGTGCGCCGGCGCGCTGGCGGCGCTGGCGCTCTGCGCCGCGCCGGCCTCGGCGTTCGACGGCTGGGAACACGACGGGGCCGCCACCTGCGCCTCCTGCCACAACGGCCAACCGCTCACCGACGCCACCTGCACGGCGTTCTGTCACGGCTCGCGCTTCAAGAGTTTCCCAGGTAAGCAATGCTGGTCGTGCCACGTCCCGGGCGAGGACACCACGCCCTTGTCCACCCCAAGCTTGGCCTGCAGCCAGGGCTGCCATCTCTGGAACCAGGCCGTGCGCAACTACACGATCCCCTACACGCACGGCGCCCTGCCTCACGACGGCGCCGCCGGCTACGGCAAGACGTGCCTTGATTGCCACGAGACGAGCATCTCGATCGTGGATCCTGGCGGCAGCCCTCACCACAGCGGTCAGACCACTCCGTCGCCGACCTGCGAAGACTGTCACAACGGCGTCGACGCGGGCGCCAAGCAGACGCACGACGACAACTCGTGTACGTCGTGCCACACGGGCATGAACATCCCGCCGGTGCCGCTGACGTGCAACAAGTGCCACGTCGCAGCGACGTTCGGCACTGCCGACTGCCTCACATGCCACACCGGCCAGGTGCACAACACCGATCCGCAGGCGCCGTCGTGCTCCAACTGCCACGGTGACGCCTACAAGAAGCACGCCGGCAAGGTCGCGTGCCGCACGTGCCACACCGGCATCGCCGCGTTCCACCACGGGCAGTCGAAGACCACGACGCAGAGGAACTGCCGGTCATGCCACGCCAAGAGGCATGCCGGCAAGAACGTGCCGCAGAGCAGGTGCGCGACATGCCACAAGGGCACCGGCACGGGCCCGGCCGCCAAGGCGCAGCACTCCACGAACGTGACCAAAGGCCGGGTGTGCTCGGCGTGTCACTCGCAGCGGCTTCACGCCAGCCGGGCCGGATCCGGCATCACGAACTGCGCCACGTGTCACAGGGGTAAGTACCACGCCGCTCAGCGGACGCCGCCGAACAGCGTCTGCACGCGCTGTCACGGCCGTGCGATCCGGCACACGAACGGTTACAGCTGCTCGCTCTGCCACAGGAGTGCCGTGCACAAGGTCCGACCGGCAGTCGTCCAGATCCGTCCGTGAGGTTCCGTCTCACCACGATCAGCGTCACCGTCGCGGCCGTGGGGCTGACTGTCGTCGTCGTGGCTATCGGTCTCATGCTGGCGGCGACCTCCACGGCGCGTTTCTGCTCCAGCTGCAAGAGCCACATCCCCTACGTGGAGGAGTGGGACAGCTCCGAACACAGTAGCGTCAACTGCGAGCAGTGCCACACCAAGCCGGGTCCGCTCTTCTTCCTCACGTCCAAGCTGGAGGCGCTTCAGCAGCCGATCGCGCAGATCACCGGGGACTACGAGAGGCCCATCCTTGGCTACGTGCTCAACCAGTCGTGCCGTCGTTGCCACACCAACAACACCTTGTTCAATCCGATCTCGAGGAACGGCATCCGTGTCGAGCACAAGCACCTCATCGAGGCCGGCTTCCTGTGCATGCGCTGCCACTCCACCGTGGCGCACGGCGACGCTGTGCCCGAGGGCTCGCGCACCTATCCGGTCATGGAGCAGTGTCTGATCTGCCATAACAACGAGTACACGGCGCCGGACGGCACCGTGGCGACGTCGCGCTGCGGCCTGTGCCACACCGAGCGCGGCTACGGCGCCACTCCGGTGTCGCACGACGATGCTGAGTGGAGCACGCGGCACGGGGCCGTCGGCGTCCTCTCGACGTGCAGCGCGTGCCACATCGAGAAGGATTCGTGCAGAAAGTGCCACGAGGACATCCTCATGCCGCACCCGCAGAAGTGGCTCTACGGTCACGGCGCCGAAGCCGAGTCGCTCGGCCGCG
>Ga0209254_10002059_pt1 | contig 18226 bp, 13 predicted proteins | sample FrelakmetDIP11DI_FD_187148 | JGI IMG/M metagenome (GOLD analysis project Ga0209254, IMG submission 187148) | Freshwater lake sediment microbial communities from the University of Notre Dame, USA, for methane emissions studies - DIP11 DI (SPAdes)... | ecosystem: Environmental > Aquatic >...
CGCCACGACCAGCAGGGCGAGGGTGAAGGCGATCTTCACCAGCCAGCCGGAGAAGAAGCTCCAGGCCACCCGCTGCGCCGTCGCACTCGCACCGTGTCGGAGCATCGCGAACGCCATCAGGGACGTCGCGACGATGCCGATCCCGGCCCCGAGCAGCGCGGACGCGCCGGCGCGGGACCCCCACACGGCGAGGCAGGCGATCGCAACGATCACCCCGAGCAACCCCTGTCCGAGTACCACCGCCACTGCCTGGCGCCGGCCCTGCTGGATGTCTGTGCTGCTCAAGGCCTCACTCAAAACCGTCCGGGCAACAAAAAAGCCCCTTGATGTGCCGGCCGCTTCCGGTCACGGGTGGCGATTCTTGACCGTTGCCCGGTGCAGCTGTGCTGCACTGCACAGCTTTCCGGAAGGCCCACGATTATACCCGGTCTTTTTGCAGTGCTTCAATTTCGTGCACTGCGTCTTGTACCGGGCAGTGGCGGCCTCGCGGCAGCGGGCGGCACGTCCTTCAGCAAGCGCAGCGACGGGGCAGACTGCAGCTTCAGCATGCCATCCAGGGGGTCGGACAGAGACCGACCGTATCTCTATATTTTCTTGTTAATAATGGAACAGATTGTCTGATTCAAAGGCTATTGCGTCATGATAATTGAATAGTCAAAAGCCTGGATGCTGCGAATGACATGGGTCGCGCGACAGGGCGCGGGACCCTCCGGCGGGCGGGCTGGTCGAGGGGACGGATCGCGTGGCCACGCCGGCCGCGCTACTGCGCTACTGGATGTGCGCGAGGATGCCGTCGAGCTCGTCGAGGCTGTTGTAGGCGATCACGAGACGGCCCCGTCCCTTGGCGCCCTGCTGCAGCTGCACCCGGGCGCCGAGCTTGTCCGTGAGGTCCTGCTCCAGGCGCGCGACATCCGGGTCGCGGCGCGGCGGCTCGCGGTCGCCGGCGTCGGCCGGCCGCGTCAAGAGACGGCGCACCAGTGCCTCGGTCTCGCGCACCGACAGTCCCTTCTTGGCGACCAGGATCGCCACCTCGGCCTGTTGTCGCACGGCCGCCAGTCCGAGCAGCGCACGTGCGTGTCCCATCTCGAGCTGCCGGGTCTCGACGAGCGCCTTCACCTCGTCGGCCAACTCGAGCAGCCGCAGCAGGTTGCTGACCGCGGCGCGCGAGCGCCCCACGGCGTCGGCCGCGCCCTGATGGGTCATCTCGAATTCCCGGATCAGCCGGTCCAGCGCCCGGGCTTCCTCCAGCGGGTTGAGGTCCTCGCGCTGGATGTTCTCGATCAGCGACATGACCACCGCGGCCTCGTCCGACACCCGGCGGATCACCGCCGGCACGTCGTGCAGGCCCGCCATCTGGGCGGCGCGCCAGCGACGTTCGCCGGCGATGATCTCGTAGCGGGTCGGCTCGCCGGTCCGCTGCGCAACCAGCGGCCGCACCACGATCGGCTGCACCACGCCCTGCGCGCGGATCGAGTCGGCCAGTTCCTGGAGGCTTTCGGGCCGCATGTCGAGCCGCGGCTGGTAGCGACCGCGCTGCAGCAGGTCGACCGGGATGCGGGCGAGTTCCTCGTTGGGCCGCGGGGCGGCGGGCGTCGCCGTCCCGTCCGCGGCGTCTGGGGACGACGCCGGACGGGGCGTGCCGAGCAGGGCCTCGAGGCCGCGGCCGAGGCTGGGTCGCTTGGTAGCCATGGCCGGATATTATGCCGGCCGCGTCCCCGGGGCGCAGGCCGATGCGGAGCTCAGTCCCCGACCGCCACGCCGTCGGTCGCCGCGCCCACGCCCTGCGCGCCGAGCTCGCGCTCTTCCTCGCGGCGGATCAGTTCGCCGGCGAGCGCGAGGTAGGCAAGCGCGCCGCGCGAGTCCTTGTCGTGGTACATGACCGCCCGGCCGAAGCTCGGCGCCTCGGCGAGGCGCACGTTGCGCGGCACCACCGTGCGGAACACCTTGTCGCCGAAATGCATGATCAGCTGCGCCGACACCTCGTTCGAGAGGTTGTTGCGCGGGTCGAACATGGTGCGCAGGATGCCTTCGAGCTCGAGGCGCGGGTTCACCGACGAGCGGATCTGCTCGACCGTGTCCATGAGGGCGGAAAGGCCTTCGAGCGCGTAGTACTCGCACTGCATGGGCACGAGCACGGTGTCCGCCGCCACGAGCGCGTTGAGTGTCAGCAGGTTGAGGGCCGGCGGGCAGTCGATCACGACGACGTCGTACAGCTCCCGCAGCGGCGCCAGCGCGTCGCGCAGCCTGAGCTCGCGTCCCGGCTGCCCCGTCAGCTGCACCTCGGCAGCGACGAGGTCCTGGTTGCCGGGCAGCAGCGCGAAGCCACCGGGCTCGACCGGCAGCAGCACCGCGGCGGCCTCGGCCTCGCCGAGCAGCACGTCGGTCATGGATCGTTGCAGCGAGCGCTTGTCCACGCCGCAGCCCATCGTGGCGTTGCCCTGCGGGTCGATGTCCACCAGCAGCACCCGGCGTCGCGTCGCGGCCAGCGACGCCGCGAGGTTGACCGCGGTGGTCGTCTTGCCGACGCCGCCCTTCTGGTTCGCGACCGCGATGACGCGCTTCATGAGGGGACCAAGCTTACCCGACCCGGTCGTGCGACCGGACGAGCTCGACGAGGTGCCGCTCCTCCGCGAGTCCCGGCACCGTGAGCGGGTGCACGGCGGCCACTTTCCAGCCTTTCAGCCGGGCGGCGAGTTCGTCCCTGGGATAGCGGCCCTTCATCGCGAGCAGCCGACCGCCGCCCACGACCAGCGGCCCCGCCACCTTCACGAGGCCGGCGACCGGCCCGACCGCCCGGGCGATGACGGTGTCGAAGCGGATCGCCGGCCGGTAGGTCTCGGCGCGGGACTGGACCACCTCGACGTTCGGGAGGCCCAGCGTGTCGCGCACGTGCTCGAGGAAGCGGCACTTCTTGCCGGTGGACTCGATCAGCACGAACTGGCGGGCCGGCTCCACGATCGCGAGCGGGATACCCGGGAACCCCGCGCCGCTGCCGACGTCGGCGATCCGCTCACCGTGCAGGAACGGCAGCACGGTCAGGCTGTCGAGCAGGTGCTTGGTGAGCTGCGAGGGACGGTCGCGGATCGCCGTGAGGTTCATCCGCGAGTTCCAGTCGTCGAGGAGGTCGAGATGCGCAACCAGCCTGGCGAGCTGCGTCTCGTCGAGGTCGAGTGCGAGGGCACGGGCCCCGTCGAGCAGGATGGTCATGCGCCTAGGATAGCGCAGGGGACATGCCTGCTACGCAGGCATGTCCCCTACCCGACCGGTCGCAGGTTGTCCTCGGAGTTGCGGTCCACCCGCTTGTTGAAGGGATCGACGCCCACCACTTTCGGTTCGCGATCGACGACCAGCTTCAGGGTCTGCTGGCCGCTGCGCACCGTGGTGCGCTCGACGGCGATCACGCTGTCCTTGTCATAGCCCTTGCGGCCGGGCTCGACGGCGAAGGCCCCGATCTCGAAGGATTCCTCGAGCGGCGCCTCGGTCTCCTTGCCCTGGCCGTCCGCATACAGCTTGCGGGCCTCGACCTCGAGCGTCACCTCCCAGCGTCCGTCGGCACGGCGGCTCGACTTCGCCCCGGTCACCTTGACGTCGTACAGGGTGATCTTCTCGAACAGGTCGGCGATCAGCTGCTCGTGCCCGGGACCCGCCACTTCCCGGAAGCGGCGCAGCAGGTCGCGCGGGTTCGGGTACGGCGCGGGCTTGAAGGCGAACTCCGCGATCAGGCGGCGCAGCGCCTCGTTGACGCGCTCGGCGCCGATCTCGTCCTTGAGCAGGTACAGCGCGAGCCCGCCCTTCTGGTAGTGGATGTATTGCTGGTTCTCCACCCGGACGAGCGGCAGCTCCTCGAGCACCTCCCCGCCCCGGCTGCGCAGGTAGCGGTCGAGTTCGTACTTCAGGAACTTGCGGATCTCCTCCGGCCCGTACATCTGCTCCATGACCATCAGCGCCGAATACTGCGCCAGCGACTCGATCAGGAACGTGGCGCCCTGCTGATCGGCGCTGATCACCTGGTGGCCCCACCACTGGTGCGCGACCTCGTGCGCGGTGACGTACGTCACCATGTCGATCTTCTCGGGATCGCGGTAGTCGGCGATGAAGCCGATTCCCTCGGAGTACGGGATGGTGTTGGCGAACGACTGCGCGAAGGTCTCGTAGGCGGGAAACTCGAGGATGCGTACCTGGCGGAACTGGAACGGACTGAAATTCGCGGTGAAGTAGTCGAGCGACGCCTTCATCGCCTGCATCATGCGCTCGACGTTGTAGGCGTGCGCCGGGTCGTGGTAGACGGCGAGCTCGACGTTCTTCCAGCGGTCCTTCGCCACCTGGTAGCGCGCCGACTGCACCGAAAAGAAGTTCTGGATGGGCGCGTCGCTGCGGTAGCGCACGGTGCGCCGGCCGTCCGCGACCGTCTCGGACTCGCGATAGCCCGGCGCGATGGCAAGCTGGTCGGCCGAGGTCGAGATCGTGATGTCGGAATTCACCCAGTCGCTGTCGCGCCGCAGCGCACTGAAGGCGCGGGCCGACTCGTCCTCCAGGAGCGGCGGCCGCAGTTCGGGCGGCAGGCCGTACTTGCGGCGCTTCGCGCGGTCCTGCAGCAGTCCGCCGCGATCCATGCCGAGCGACGGCGTGATCTCCGTGTTGTCGAGGAAGGTGCCGTTGTCGACGATGCGCCGCTCGTTGCCGGAGTTCCTGAAGCCGCGCTGCTCGCGCAGCGTCTCGAAGCGGATGTGCCGGCGTTCGCCGGGCGCGAGCGCCGGGTCGTAGCGGTAGATGCGGTACCGGTGCTCCGGGTAGTCCTTGACCTGCGTCCCTCCCTCGACCGCGAGCGCGGTCATCTCGAGCAGCGCCGGCCAGTGCACGTGCACCGCGTCGATCGGCCGTCCGGTACGGTTCTCGACCACGTACTGGCCGCGGGTGACGACCTTCGGCCGGGACGGGTACAGCGCCACGTCGAGCTGCACGTCGGTGATGCGCGGCTGCGGCACTTTCTCGTAGCCGATCAGCGCCTTCTCGGTCTCCGCCGTCCGGCGCTCGACGTCGAGCGCAGTGCGGTATTCGTTGAGCACGTTGGTGTTGTAGAAGATCCAGCCGCCGAGCACCGCCATGGCCAGCACCGCGACCGCCGCGAGCCCGCCGGCCGCACCCCGCAGCCGCCGTGGCAGCTGCGCCAGTCGCGTCCTGAGCGGTGCGCCGACGCCGCGGGGCCACAGCGCGTACGCCAGCACCGCGAGCAGCAGCGCGGCAGCGCTCCAGTAGGCGCGGAACCACCACGCGTGGCGGGCGAAGTCGCCCTGCCCGTTCATGTCCGACAGTGGCGTACCCGGGTTGCCGGCGTACTGGTAGAGGTTGTGCTCGAAGCCCAGCCGGTCGAGCGTGATCTGCGCCACCAGGAACAGCAGCATCAGCAGCCAGCCCAGCGTCTTGTGCGGCACGAGCGTCTGCATGAACACCGCGAGCACCGCGAACAGCATCATCCCGGCGGTGGACGGCAGCACGTACCAGCCGAAGTAGCGGCCCAGCTGGAAGTCGAAGTGGCCCTTCAGGGCCTGCACGGCGATGGCGGCGAGCGTGCTGACCGCGAGCGTTCCGAACAGCACCACGGAAATGGCGAGGATCTTCGGCACGACGAAGGCCCAGTCGGGCGCGGGCGTCGCGCCCACGATCTCGTGCATGCGGCGCTCGCGGTCGCGCCAGACCAGCTCGCCGGCGTAGTAGATGGCGATGATCAGCGGGATGATGGTGAAGGCGCCCTGCAGTGCCTCGATCATCACGCGCGTGACGGGGTGGATGGTGTTGCCGTAGATCTCGTCGGCGAACCACAGCGAGCCGATCGAATTCACGAAGCCGACGCCGAGCAGCACGATGAAGGCCGGGCTGCGGACCGCGGCCAGCATGTCGAACTTCGCGAGTGCCCACAGCCGGGCACGGCCGGCGGCGCCGACCGGTGGCGGGGCTGCCTGCGCGACCGGCAGGACCGGTCGGGTGCCGGCGGACCCCGGGGCATCGCCGGCCGTCCGGGCAGCCGCCCGTTTGCCCGCCCTGGCCGCGGCCATCCGGCCGCCCCGGGGAGCGCGCGAGTAGAAGGCCCACGCGAGGCCGAGCAGCGCGAAGGCGATGCCGATCCACAGCACGCGGTTCCACAGGATGTGGCCGGCGAACTCGGGCAGCCGCGTGTTGCGTTCGGCGGCGGTCCAGTACTTGGTGGCCTGTTCCTGGGCACCGAGGCCGAACGGGTCCACGAGCGCGACGGCCTGCTCGAACTCGGGGCGTGCGAAGTACGTGGAGGCGACGAGGTAGAGGACGAGGAACACGATGACGCCGACGTACGTCCACATCATCGAGCGCGTGGCGGTGGCGATCGCGAAGAATCCCGCGCCGGTCACGAACAGGGTTGGCACGCAGACCAGCAGGTAGATCCAGGCGTAGTGGCCGAGGTTGAACGGCCCCACGGTCTCTGGATCGACCCAGGGCATGGCGGAGCCGATCATCATGCCGAGCGGCACGCTCAGGAACAGCAGGCAGCCCGCCAGGAACGCGCCCGTGAAGCGCCCGAACAGGTAGTCGAAGGGCGAGATGCGCGTCGAGTGGATGATCGGGCCGAAACCCGTCTCGTCGTCGCGCACCACGACGCTCGCGACGAACGCGGTCATGATGAAGATCGCGAAGACGCTCATCACCAGCAGCGTCTGGGCGATGGCGTAGGGCGAGTTCTTCCACACGTTGCCGCCCGAACCGATGTGGACGTTGTCCGAGGCGGTCGCGCCGAACGTGAGCAGCAGGAAGATGACGAACGTCACCCAGAAGGCGGGCGACCGCAGCTGGTAGCGCAGCTCGAACGCGGCGACGGAGCGGAACACGCGGCGGCTCAGGCGGCAGCTCGCCGGGAGACGGCGAGCGTCGAGAAGTACACGTCCTCGAGCCCGCCGGCGACCGGCTCGAAGCCGTCCCCGGGACGCCGGTCCGCCAGCACGTGGATGACCGTGCGGCCGCCGAACAGCCGCGTCGCGATGACCTCGTGCTCGCGCCGGTAGGCCTCGAGCTCGTTGCGCCCGATGGTCCGGCGCCACACGCGCCCGTCGAGGTCCGCGATCAGGTCGAGCGGCGCGCCCGTCGTCACGATGCGGCCATTCGCGATGATCGCCATGTTCGGGCACAGGTCGGCCACGTCCTCGACGATGTGCGTCGAGAGGATCACGACGACGTTCTCGCCGATCTCCGCGAGCAGGTTCAGGAAGCGGTTGCGCTCCTCGGGGTCGAGGCCCGCGGTCGGCTCGTCGACGATGATCAGCGACGGCCGGCCGATGAGCGCCTGGGCGATGCCGAAACGCTGGCGCATGCCGCCCGAGAAGCCGGCGAGCGCCTTCTTGCGGACCTCCCAGAGGTTGACCTGGTGCAGCAGCGCCTCGACCGTCTCGCGGCGCTGTCGGCGGTCGGCCAGTCCCTTCAGGACGGCGAGGTGGTCGAGCATGTCCTGCGCCGTGACCCGCGGGTAGACGCCGAAGTCCTGCGGCAGGTAGCCGAGGGTGCGGCGCAGGGCGTCCGGGTCGGCGAGCACGTCGAGGTCGCCGAAGCGGATTGTGCCGCGGGTCGGGATCTGCAGGGTGGCGATGCAGCGCATCAGCGACGACTTGCCGGCGCCGTTGGGCCCGAGCAGCCCGTACATGCCGCGAGGCACGTCGAGGGTCACGCCGTCGACCGCACGGGTGCCGTTGGGGTAGACGTGGGTCAGGTCCTGGATGCGCAGCATGCGGGGATCCTCGTCGGGCCAAGGCCGGGCCCGTCCCGGCGGAGTGCGCGAGATCCTAGGTGAGATATGGTGTGCTGGTCAACTATATCACTAGATATCCTGGAATGCAGCGGCATGCGCTGGCGATCGCCGGTCAGGGCCGGCGACGCCCCAGCCATGCGTCGAGCGACCACCGGCCGGGGCCGAAGCCGAACACCGCCAGCAGCAGCATGCCCCAGAGGTAGTGCTGGCCGAGCGCTGCCTCGAATCCCTCGCCGAGCAGCACGTGCGCATAGGAAACGACCGCCATCACGTTGACGGCCGAGAGCCCGAGCGCCGCGTAGCGCGTGCCGAGCCCCGCGATCAGCAGCAGCGGGAAGAGGATCTCCCCGGCCGTCCCGGCGACCGCGGCCAGCGCGGGCGGCAGGACCGGCACGTGGTACTCGTCCTGGAACAGGTAGAGCGTGCTGTCCCAGTCCGAGAGCTTCAGCCAGCCGGACTTGAGGAACTGCCAGGCCACGTACCAGCGGAATGCGAACAGCAACGGTGTTGCGAGCCACGCCGTCGCCCGCTCCGCGAAATCGTTGGCCGAGTCCACGATCGCCGCAAGGCTCAACAGGTGCCTCCACCGCCGCGATCATCGTTCGCGGGCAACCGCAGCGCCGTGACCAGCCCGTCGCCGAACAGCCACGCCAGCACCCGCGGCAGTTGCTCGACGTCGAGCCCCGCCGATTCGAGCGCCGTTCCGAGCGGTGCGCCCCCGCCAATCGCCGCCACGAACCGGAACTCGTCCGCCGGCAGCGAGTGGAGGACGAGACCGTGCTCGCCGCAGGTCACGACGACTTGCTGCGGCCCGAGCCCGAGGTCCAGCGGTTCTCCACTCGACTCCGCCTGGCCTCCACGCCATGCGGACCAGATCGGGAACAGCGAGTCGACGGTGCGCAGGCACGGCTGCAGCTCGAACCCGACCTCCGCCAGTATCTCGGGTGCCACGCGCCCGAGCTCCGCCGGGTCGAGCGCCTCGAGCCTCGCGGCGACCAGGGCTTCCTCGCAGGCCCACTCGAGGCGAGCCAGGTCGGCGAGCCAGGCGGAACTGCTGCCGGCGACCCGCGGCGCGAGCCACGACGCGAACTTCCGCCCGACCCAGTGCAGGTCGCCACTGCGGGAAGGGTGCTCGGCGCGGTACTCCCGCGCGAATCCGCTGAAGGCAGCCTCGCCGACCTGATGCTTCAGCACCGGGTAGGTGCGTTCGAGGGCGCCCTCGAACATCGCGCGCGCGTTGTTGCGATACACCTGCACGCGGCGCGCCGGCGCGAGTCCGTCATCCACGATGCAGTCCGCCAGTCCACTGACCGCCTCGTCGACCGTGGCGTTCCCGGCGCGCAGTGCCGACGCGAAGCGACTCTGCAGCTCTGCGAGCGTCGGCGAGTCAGGCCGCGAGCGCACGGATCCGCTCGAGGCAGGCGTCGGCCTTGCGTGCTTCCGACACAAGCACGTCCAGGGCGGGGACGTCGGTATCCCATTCGATGAGTGTCGGCACCGGTCCCAGGCGGGCAAGGGCGCGCTCGTACAGCGCCCAGACCTCCGTGCACACTTCGGACCCGTGGTCGTCGATCAGGAGGTCGCGCTCCCCCACGCGGTTGCGCCGGTGGCCGGCGAGGTGGATCTCCTGCACGGCATCGCCGGGGACGCCGGCGATGAACCGTTCGGCGTCGAGGCCGAGATTCCTCGAATTCACGTAGATGTTGTTCACGTCGAGCAGCAGGCCGCAGCCCGATCGCTCGACGACCGCCGCCAGGAAGTCCCACTCCGTCAGGCTCGATGCGGAGTAGGCGAAGTAGGAACTCAGGTTCTCGACCAGGATCTGCCGGCCGAGAAAGTCCTGCACCTGCCGTACGCGCGAGGCGAGGTGCTCTGCCGCCTCCTCGGTATAGGGCAACGGCAGGAGATCGTTGAAATGTTCGCCGCCCGCGTGGCCCCAGCAGGCGTGCTCGCTCACCAGTGCGGGATCGAAGTGTTCGACCGCGCGCCTGACGCGCGCGAGGTGGACACGATCCAGCGGTTCCACGGACCCGAGGCCGAGGCCGACGCCGTGCAGGCTCAGCGGGTAGTGTTCCCGAATGCGCTCGAGCGCCGCACAGTGCGGCCCGCCATCGTGGAAGTAGTTCTCGGTGTGGACCTCGAGCCACGCCACCGGTGGGTGCCGGGCGACCACGTCCTCGTGATGCGCCGAACGCAGACCGATCCCGGCCCGAGCCGGGATCGGTCCGCGAGGGAAGCGCGTTGGAGCAACGTCCCCCATCGCCCAGTTACTTCGCCGGTGCCTCGGTCTTGCCGCCGGCCTTGGCGCAGTCGTCCTTCGACATGTGCTTCCACTCGTTCGGATCGTTGTCCTTCTTCGCCTGTCCGGCGCACGAGTGGCCGTTCGCCGCGCAGTCGTTCTTGCCGGCCTTGGCCACGCCGTAGCACTTGTCCTTCGAACCCGCCTCGCCCGCCGTCGCGGTGCCAATCGTGCCCGCCGCGAGGAAGCTGCCCACGGCCGCCGCAATCGCCAGTTTCTTCATGTTCATCGGAATGACTCCAGTTGGGTGTTGATGTCGGGTCGATCGGCGTCGTGTTGCGGCGCAAGAGACCCCGCGCAACGACGCTCTTGCAAGTAGACCAGTTCGTTCGGGAAATTGTTTCGGATGGCCTCGAGATGGCCTCGATCCGACCCCCGCGCGCAGCGGGCCCGGGCTCGCTGCTCCGGCAAGCGCCCAGCCGGAACTCAGAACGTGTCGCCGGGCACGCGCACCCATCCTTCCATCAGTACCCGGGCGCTGCGGCTCATGATGGCCTTTGTCACGGTCCATTCGCCGTCGACCTGGCGGGCCTCCGCGCCCACCCGCAAGGTGCCCGAGGGATGGCCGAAGCGCACCGCACTGCGCGCAATGCCGCCGGCGGCCAGGTTGACCAGCGTGCCCGGGATCGCGGCCGCCGTGCCGATGGCCACCGCGGCGGTACCCATCATCGCGTGATGCAGCTTGCCCATGGACAGGGCGCGCACCAGCAGGTCGATGTCGCCCGCGGCGACCCGCCTGCCGCTGGAGGCGACGTAGTCGGCGGACCGGGCGACATAGGCGACCTTCGGCGTGTGCTGGCGCTTCGCGGCTTCGTCGAGGTGCCTGATCAGGCCCATGCGCAGCGCGCCGTAGGCGCGAATGGTCTCGAACATGGCCAGGGCCCGGGCATCGCCATTGATGGCGTCCTGCAGCTCGGTGCCCGTGTAGCCGATGGCTGCCGCGTTCACGAAGATGGTCGGGATCCCCGCGTTGATCATGGTGGCCTTGAGCGTGCCGACACCGGGAACCTCGAGGTCGTCGACCGGATTGCCCGTGGGGAACATCGCGCCACCCGCACCCTCCTCCTCGGCGGCCGGGTCCATGAACTCGAGCTGCACTTCCGCAGCCGGGAAGGTCACACCGTCAAGCTCGAAGTCGCCGGTTTCCTGCACGGCCCCGTCGGCGATCGGCACGTGCGCGACGATGGTCTTGGCGATGTTCGCCTGCCAGATGCGCACCGTTGCAATGCCGTTCTTCGGCACGCGACTCGTGTCGACGAGCCCGTTGCCGATGGCGAACGGCCCCACGGCGGCGGAGAGATTGCCGCAGTTGCCGCTCCAGTCGACGAAGGCCTTGTCGATGGACACCTGGCCGAACAGGTAGTCGACGTCGTGACCGGGCCGGCCGCTCTTCGACAGGATCACGGTCTTGCTCGTGCTCGAGGTGGCGCCGCCCATGCCGTCGATCTGCTTGCCGTAGGGGTCCGGGCTGCCGATGACCCGCAGCAGCAGCGCATCGCGGGCCGCACCCGGAACCTGTGCGGCTGCGGGCAGGTCCTGCAGGCGGAAGAACACGCCCTTGCTGGTGCCGCCCCGCATGTAGGTGGCCGGAACCCTGATCTGCGGTAGAGGGGACATGCCTCCTTCTTCCTTGCTAACGACCGGGGGAAGAAGAGGCATGCCCCCCCTTCCCCTCGAGGAAGTCCCTCGCGAAGCGCTGCAGCACGCCACCGGCCTCGTAGATCGCGACTTCTTCCGCGGTATCGAGTCGGCAGGTCACCGGCACCTCCACGCGCTCACCGTTCCTGCGGTTGATCACGAGCGTGAGGTCGGTGCGCGGCCGGCGTTCGCCGATCACGTCGAACGTCTCGCTGCCCTCGATGTTCAGGATCCTGCGGTTGATGCCCGGCTTGAATTCCAGCGGCAGCACGCCCATGCCGACCAGGTTGGTGCGGTGGATGCGCTCGAAGCCTTCGGCGACGATCGCTTCCACGCCGGCGAGGCGCACGCCCTTGGCCGCCCAGTCACGCGAGGAGCCCTGACCGTAGTCGGCACCCGCGACGATGATCAGCGGCTGCTTGCGCTCCATGTACGTCTCGATGGCTTCCCACATGCGGGTCACCTTGCCTTCCGGCTCGATGCGCGCCAGCGAGCCCGCCTTCAGCTTGCCGTCTTCGCGGAGCACCATCTCGTTCTTGAGGGTCGGGTTGGCGAAGGTCGCACGCTGGGCGGTGAGGTGGTCGCCGCGGTGGGTGGCGTAGGAGTTGAAGTCCTCCTCCGGCAGGCCCATTTTCGCCAGGTACTCACCGGCGGCGCTGTCGAGCAGGATGGCGTTGGACGGCGACAGGTGATCGGTGGTGATGTTGTCGCCCAGCACCGCCAGCGGACGCAGCCCTGAGAGCGTACGCTCGCCCGCCAGCGCGCCTTCCCAGTACGGCGGGCGGCGGATGTAGGTGCTCATCGGGCGCCAGTCGTACAGGGGACTCACCCTGGCCGCGTCCGCCTCCTTCCGCTCGAACATCGGGATGTAGACCCGGCGGAACTGCTCCGGCTTCACGCTGGCCTTGACGATGGCGTCGATCTCGTCGTCCGACGGCCAGAGGTCCTTGAGCATGATCGGCCTGCCGTTGCTGTCGGTGCCGAACGCATCCTTCTCGATGTCGAACCGGATGGTGCCGGCGATGGCATAGGCCACCACGAGCGGAGGGGAGGCCAGGAACGCCTGCCTGGCGTACGGGTGGATGCGGCCGTCGAAGTTGCGGTTGCCGGAGAGCACGGCGGTGGCGTACAGGTCGCGCTCGATGATCTCCTGCTGGATCTTCGGGTCGAGCGCGCCGGACATGCCGTTGCAGGTGGTGCAGGCGAAGGCCACGATGCCGAAACCGAGCTTTTCCAGCTCCGGCAGCAGGCCCGCTTCCTCGAGATACAGGGCCACGGCCCTGGAGCCCGGCGCCAGCGAGCTCTTCACCCACGGCCTGCGGGTCAGTCCCAGCCGGTTGGCGTTGCGCGCCAGCAGGGCCGCCGCGATCACATTGCGCGGGTTGCTGGTGTTGGTGCAGCTGGTGATCGCCGCGATGATCACCGCGCCGTCCGGCATCTGCCCGGGCACTTCCTCCCACCTGCCGGCGATGCCCTTCGCGGCGAGGTCGGTCGTTGCCACGCGCGCATGCGGGTTGCTGGGACCTGCCATGTTGCGTACCACGCTCGACAGGTCGAACCCGAGCACGCGCTCGTACCGGGCGGTCTTGAGGCTGTCGGCCCACAGGCCGGCTTCCTTAGCGTAGATCTCCACGAGCTTCACCTGCTCGTCGTCGCGGCCCGTGAGCTTCAGGTAGTCGATGGTCTGCCGGTCGATGAAGAACATCGCCGCCGTGGCGCCGTATTCCGGAGCCATGTTGGAGATGGTCGCGCGGTCGCCCAGGGTGAGTGCCGAGGCGCCCTCGCCGTGGAACTCGAGGTAGGCGCCCACCACCTTCGACTTGCGCAGGAACTCGGTCAGCGCCAGCACGACGTCGGTGGCGGTGATGCCCGGTTGCGGCCTGCCCGTCAGCTCCACGCCGACGATGTCCGGCAGGCGCATCCAGGACGCACGGCCCAGCATGACGCTTTCCGCCTCGAGGCCGCCGACGCCGATGGCGATCACGCCCAGCGCGTCGACGTGCGGCGTGTGACTGTCCGTGCCGACCAGCGTGTCCGGGAAGGCCACCCCGTCAAGAGCATGGATCACCGGCGACATCCGCTCCAGGTTGATCTGGTGCATGATGCCGTTGCCCGGCGGGATCACCTCGACGTTCCTGAACGCCAGCCTGGTCCAGTCGATGAAGTGGAAGCGGTCCTCGTTGCGGCGGTCCTCGATGGCGCGGTTCTTGGCGAACGCGTCCGGGTCGTAGCCGCCGCACTCGACGGCCAGCGAGTGGTCGACGATCAGCTGCACCGGCACGACTGGATTGACCTTGGCCGGATCGCCGCCCTGCCCGGCGATGGCGTCGCGGAGGCCCGCGAGATCCACGAGCGCGGTCTGGCCGAGGATGTCGTGGCACACCACGCGCGCCGGGAACCACGGGAAGTCGCGTTCACGCCTGCACTCGACGATCTGCGTCAGGCATTCGGTGAGGATCGCGGGGTCGCAGCGGCGCACCAGGTTCTCGGCGTGCACGCGCGCGGTGTACGGCAGCTGGTCCCAGGCGCCGGGCCTGATCGCGTCGACGGCGGCGCGTGCGTCGAAGTAATCGAGCCCGGTGCCCGGCAGCGCTCTGCGGTGTGCGGTGTTCATGAGCGGTACGGTCCCCGCTCAGCGCTTCGCGACCGGCACGAACGCCCGGTCGTCGGGTCCGGTGTAGTTCGCGCTCGGCCGGATGATCTTGCCGTCGATGCGCTGCTCGATGACGTGGGCGCTCCAGCCGGTGGTGCGCGCCATCACGAACAGCGGCGTGAACATCGCGGTCGGCACACCCATCATGTGGTAGGAGACGGCGCTGAACCAGTCGAGGTTCGGGAACATCTTCTTGACGTCCCACATCGCCGACTCGAGGCGCGCGGCGATGTCGAACATCTTCATGTCGCCCGCCTCCTGCGACAGCCGGCGCGCGACTCCCTTGATCACCTCGTTGCGCGGGTCGGAGACCGTGTAGACCGGGTGACCGAACCCGATCACCACTTCCTTGTTCGCCACGCGTGCGCGGATGTCGGCCTCGGCCTCGTCCGGTGTCTCGTAGCGCTTCTGCACCTCGAAGGCGACCTCGTTGGCGCCGCCGTGCTTCGGGCCGCGCAGCGCGCCGATCGCGCCCGCGATGCAGGAGTAGAGATCGGAGCCGGTGCCGGCGATCACGCGCGCCGTGAACGTCGAGGCGTTGAACTCGTGCTCGGCGTACAGGTTGAGCGAGACGTGCATCGCCTTGACCCACGACTCGGGCGGCGGCGTGCCGTGCAGCAGGTGCAGGAAGTGCCCGCCGATCGAGTCGTCGTCGGTGTCGACGTCGATGCGCTCGCCGGTGTGGCTGTAGCGGTACCAGTAGGCGAGCATCGAGCCGAGGCTCGCGATCAGGCGGTCGGCGATGTCGCGCGCGCCGGCCGTGTTGTGGTCGTCCTTCTCGGGCAGCGTGCAGCCGAGCACCGACACGCCCGTGCGCAGCACGTCCATCGGGTGGCTCGCGGCCGGGAGGCATTCGAGCGCGTCGAGCACCGTCGCGGGCAGGCCGCGCAGGCGCCGGAGCTTCAGCTTGTAGGCCCTGAGCTCCGCGGCGTTCGGGAGCTTGCCGTGGACCAGCAGGAACGCGACCTCCTCGAACTCGCAGCCTTCCGCGAGGTCCAGGATGTCGTAGCCGCGGTAGTGCAGGTCGTTGCCGCTGCGGCCGACGGTGCACAGCGCCGTGTTGCCGGCGGCGACGCCCGACAGGGCGACGGATTTCTTGGGCTTGAAGCCGGCGGCGGGAGTGGATTCGGTGCTCATGGTTCCCTGCTCGTCACTGGTGAAACCGGCCGGGCGGGGCGCTACCTGTCGGCGCCCTCGCGACGGAAGAGTTCGTCGAGCTTGCGCTCGTACTCGTGATAGCCGAGCACGTCGTAGAGCTCGGTGCGCGTCTGCATGAGGTCGACGACGCCCTTCTGGGTGCCCTCGCTGCGGATCGCGCCGTAGACCGTTTCGGCAGCCTTCGACATGGCGCGGAACGCGGACAGCGGGTACAGCACCAGCTGGACGCCCGCGCTCGCCAGTTCGGCGACGGTGAAGAGGGGCGTCTTGCCGAACTCGGTGATGTTCGCCAGCACGGGCACCGGCACGGCGCCGGTGAACTGGCGGTATTCGTCCAGCGTCGTGAGCGCCTCGGCGAAGAGCATGTCGGCCCCGGCCTCGACGTAGCGGTTGGCGCGGTCGATGGCCGCCTGCTGGCCCTCGACGGCGTGGGCGTCGGTGCGCGCCATGATCACGAACTGGGCGTCGGTGCGGCCGTCCACGGCGGCCTTGATGCGGTCCACCATCTCGTCGCAGGTCACGAGCGCCTTGCCGGGCCGGTGGCCGCAGCGCTTGGCCTGCACCTGGTCCTCGAGGTGGCAGGCGGCGGCGCCGGAGCGGATCAGGTCGGCGATGGTGCGGGAGATGTTGAAGGCCGCTCCCCAGCCGGTGTCGGCGTCCACCAGCAGCGGCAGGTCGCTCGCCGAGGAGATGCGCCGGACGTCCTCGCAGACGTCGTTGAGGCTGGTGATGCCGAGGTCCGGCAGGCCGAACGAGGCGTTCGCCACGCCCGCCCCCGACAGGTAGATGGCCCGGAATCCGGCCCGCTCCGCGAGCAGGGCGCTGAAGGCGTTCACGGTGCCCACGACCTGCAGCGGGCGCTCGTGGACGAGGGCGGCCCGCAACCGGGCGCCTGCGGAGGTCGTTGCGGTCATGGGCGGCTCATTTCGCAGTGCAGGAAGCGACTGCAAATGATAGCGCAGAAGCCGGGCCGCGGCCCCCCCGCCTTTGGTGGGGATGCGGGCCGAGCGCCGGCCGGCGTCGACCGCGGGGCTAGGCGGCGGCTGGGCCCAGCATCCCCGCCTTGCGCAGCTCGTCCACGATGGCGCCGGCCGCGTCCTCGGGCGTGATCTTCCCCGTGTCGAGGTAGATCTCCGGCTTCTCCGGCGCCTCGTACGGGGAGTCGATGCCGGTGAAGTTCTTGAGCTCGCCGCGGCGGGCCTTCCCGTACAGCCCCTTCACGTCGCGCGCCTCGGCCACGGCGATCGGCGTGTCGACGTGCACCTCGAAGAACTCGCCGAACTCGAACAGCGAGCGCGCCATGCGCCGCTCGGCGCGGAACGGCGAGATGAACGACACCATGACGATCAGGCCCGCGTCGGTCATGAGCCTGGCCACCTCCGCCACGCGGCGGATGTTCTCGACGCGGTCGGCGTCGGTGAAGCCGAGGTCGCGGTTCAGGCCGTGGCGGACGTTGTCGCCGTCGAGCAGGTAGGTGTGCCGCCCGAGGGCGTGCAGCTGCTTCTCGACGAGGTTCGCGATCGTGGACTTGCCGGCGCCGGAGAGGCCGGTGAACCACAGCACGCAGGGCTTCTGGCCCTTCTGCGCGGCGCGCGAGCCCTTGTGGATGTCGAGCGCCTGCCAGTGGATATTCTGCGAGCGGCGCAGCGCGAAGTGCACCAGGCCCGCGCCCACCGTGGCGTTGGTGAGCCGGTCGATCAGGATGAAGCCGCCCGTGTCGCGATTCTCGGCGTAGGAATCGAACGCGATCGTGTGGTCGAGCGACACGTTGCACACGCCGATCTCGTTGAGCGCCAGCTTCTTGGCGGCGAGGTGCTCGAGCGTGTTGACGTTCACCTTGTACTTGGGCTCGGTGATGGTGGCGCTCACCTGCCGCGTGCCGATCTTCATCCAGTAGGGGCGGCCGGGCAGCATCGGCTCGTCGGCCATCCAGATGATCGTGGTCTCGAACTGGTCGGCGACGCCGGGCGGCGTGCCCGCGGCCGCGAGCACGTCGCCGCGGCTGACGTCCACCTCGTCCTCGAGCGTGAGCGTCACCGACTGCCCCGCCACCGCGCGCTCGAGGTCGCCGTCCATGGTGACGATCCGCGCCACGCGGCTCTCGCGGCCGGAGGGCAGCACCTTCACCCTCTCGCCCGGGGTCACCGTGCCGCTCACGATCGTGCCGGCGAAGCCGCGGAAGTCGAGGCTCGGGCGGTTGACCCACTGCACCGGCAGGCGGAACGGCTGGTGCTGCAGGCGGTCCTCGATCTCGACCGTCTCCAGGTAGCCCATCAGCGTCGGCCCGTGGTACCAGGGCGTGGTCCCGCTCGGCTGCGTGATGTTGTCGCCCTTGAGCCCGGACACGGGGATCGCCACGACGTCGAGCAGGCCGATCTGCTTCGCGAAGTCGCGATACTCGGCCACGATCGCGTCGAAGATCTCGTGGGAATAGCCCACGAGGTCCATCTTGTTGATCGCGAGCACGACCTTGCGGATGCCGATCAGCGCGACGAGGTAGCTGTGCCGGCGCGTCTGGGTGAGCACGCCCTTGCGCGCGTCGATCAGGATCACGGCAAGGTCGGCCGTCGAGGCGCCGGTGACCATGTTGCGCGTGTACTGCTCGTGCCCGGGCGTGTCGGCGACGATGAACTTGCGCTTGTCGGTGGAGAAGAAGCGGTAGGCGACGTCGATGGTGATGCCCTGCTCGCGCTCGGCGGCGAGGCCGTCC
>Ga0209254_10002060_pt1 | contig 18223 bp, 16 predicted proteins | sample FrelakmetDIP11DI_FD_187148 | JGI IMG/M metagenome (GOLD analysis project Ga0209254, IMG submission 187148) | Freshwater lake sediment microbial communities from the University of Notre Dame, USA, for methane emissions studies - DIP11 DI (SPAdes)... | ecosystem: Environmental > Aquatic >...
GGGAAGGCCCGGGTGGGTTTCCTCGTGGTGAATCTCGGGGGTGGACGCCACGGCCGGCTTGTCCGGGCCGAAGCGCTTGCGGATGCCCGCATCCGCAAGCCCATAGCTGCGCCGCTCGCCGGATGGCCCGGTCACGGGCGTGGGCCCGGCAACCGCTGCTGCCGCGGTTGAAGTTACCGGACCCGCGATTTCGGCGGTCCCTGACGGTGGCAGTCGGGGCGCGGACGGGTAAGGCAGCTCCTCCCCAAACAGGGCGGTCAATTCCTCCGCGGGCAGGCCCCGGTCCAGGAGGTCGCGGATGCCGGCGGTGTCCCGGACCGCCAGGGCCCGGCGCATCTCGGCCAGCGTCGCCGTGAGCAGCTGGCCCTCAGCCTGCAGGCTCCTGACTCCCTTGATGAAGAGCAGGCGGGTGAGGCACTCGTTGGGGTAGCGGGTGTGGGGGCCCCGGCGACCCACCTTGGGCAACAGTCCGGACTGAATGTAGTAAACGATCGTTCGCCGGTCGAACCCGGTGGCCTCGACCAGCTCGGAAAGCGAATAGCTGCGGGTACTTGGCATGTCGCGAGACTAATCGGGCGTATAGACAGTGTCAATTACTGGCAACTCCGTGTCAGGGCCGACTGACGGGTGCCCTGCCAAGTGGAAAAGTTAGCCAATGTGCCGTCAAAAGCGCCTAAAAGCCATGAATGTGCCGCTATATATGGCAAATCACTCGCCCTGCCCTTAGCGGAGGGCAGCCCGGTGCCTGCTACCATCGCGCCACCCGATGTTCCCCCTCAGCGACGAAAACCCGCACTTCCTGACCCCGTACACCTCCTACGCGCTGATCGCGCTGAATATCGCGGCGTGGATCTTTGTGCAGGGGCTGGGCATGGAGCCGCGTCTGGGCGCGTCGGTGTGCACGCTGGGGCTCGTGCCCGGCGAGCTGCTGCAGACGCTGGCCCCGGGCACGACCTTCCAGGTCGGCCCGAACGCCTTCTGCACGCTCACGGACACGCCCAACTGGCTGACGGCGATCAGTCACATGTTCCTGCACGGGGGCTGGCTGCACATCATCGGCAACCTCTGGTTCCTCTGGATCTTCGGCAACAACGTCGAGGACTCCATGGGCCACGCGCGGTTTGCCGTGTTCTACGTGCTGTGCGGACTGGCGGCGGCGGCGGCCCAGATACTGGCGGGCCCTGCCTCCGGCATTCCCATGGTCGGGGCGTCCGGCGCCATCGGCGGCGTCATGGGCGCCTACGTGCTGCTGTACCCGAAGGTGGGCGTGAAGATGCTCATCTTCCTCGGCTTCTACGTGACGACCGTCACCGTCCCCGCATTCTGGATGCTGGGCTACTGGTTCCTGGCACAGGTGGTCGGAGGCGTCGGCTCGATCGGCGCCCACGGCGGCGGCGTCGCCTTCTGGGCGCACATCGGCGGCTTCGTGGCCGGCGCGGTGCTGGTCCTGCTATTCCGGGATCCGGAGCTCGTGCGCCGGCATCCTCACCGGGGCTGGCAGTCCGGCTAGCGCGACGATCATCGTCAGGCTGCGAGGTGGCTGACTACGTGGTCCACTTCGGCCGGACTGCCCAGGATCACGGGCGTGCGCTGGTGAATGCCCGTGGGCTGCACGTCCAGGATCCGCTCGCCAGGCGCAGCCAGCGCCTTGCCGCCCGCCTGCTCGACCAGCCAGGCCATGGGATTTGCCTCGTACATCAGGCGCAGCTTCCCCTGCGGGGCCTTCCGCGTCGGCGGGTAGAGGAATACCCCGCCCTTCAGGAGGATGCGATGCACGTCGGCGACCATCGCACCCGCATAGCGGCTCGAGTAGGTCTGTTCCTGGGCCCAGGCCAGGTAGCGCTGGTAGCCCTCCGGAAAGGCGAGCCGGTTGCCTTCGTTTACCGAGTAGCTCTTCGCGGCCGGGGGGATCCGCACGTCCTGCTGGACGCGCAGGAAGGCGCCGATGGCCGGGTCGAGGACGAACAGGTCCACGCCCGTGCCGATCGTCAGCGCGAACACGGTGGATGGCCCGTACAGGATGTAGCCTGCCGCGACCTGCTCGCGGCCCGGCTGCAGCAGCGAGTCTTCGGCGCGGGCGGCGCGACGGTCCTGCCGCAGGATGCTGAAGATGGTGCCGACCGAGCCGCAGACGTCCAGGTTCGACGAGCCGTCGAGCGGGTCGAAGAGCACGCAGTAGCGGCGCTCACCCTCGCGCTCGTTGCGCAGGATCACCGGTTCCTCGTTTTCCTCCGACGCGACGATCGCCACGCCCTGCCGGGCGCCGAGCGTGCGCAGCAGGATCTCGTTCGCGATGACGTCCAGCTTCTGCTGCTGCTCGCCCTGCACATTCTCGGCGCCGACCTGGCCCAGGACGTCCTCGAGGCGGGCGCGGCGCACCTGGGACGCGATCATCTTGGCCGAGATGGAGAGGGCCGACAGGATCCAGGACAGGGTGCCGGTGGCTTCGGGGTGGTGAGCCTGCTGCTGCAGGATGTGGCCCTGCAGCGTGATGATTTCCCGGACGTTCGTGATGTGCCCGGCGGGGATGGCCATGGTGGGTTCCGTTCGCAGTGAAGGTGAGGGGGCTTTGCGCGCGTGCTAGCTTGCCATGGCAGAATGGCTGCCGGTACAGCGGAGGCGCCGCCCATGTCATTCGTCCGTTCCAGGTCATCCGCCCTGGCACTCTTCCTCGCCGCCAGCGTCGCCGGCGTGCTGCTGGCCGCGCCCGCCGGGGCAGCGAAGCAGGCGACGCCGAAACCGTCCGGCCTCACGGCCAGGGTCGCGCAGGGCGGCCGTGTTGACCTCGCGGCGTCGTCACTGACGGCCATCGAACTCGCCAGCCTGCGTCCGGATGTCGCCAGGCTGAAGCCCCGCGCGCGCACCAACGCCGAGTAGCACCAGGCCCGGCGACCCCATGTTCCAGCTTCGCTTTCTGCCCCGACTGGCCCTTGCAGTCTGCCTGGGCGGGTCGGTAACTGCCGCCCACGCAGCCAACGTGATGCTGCTGAACGCGTCCTACGATCCGACGCGCGAGCTCTACCAGGAGTACAACGCGGCCTTCTCGGCGTACTGGAAGGCCAGGACCGGCGACACGGTGACGATCCGTCAGTCCCACGGCGGTTCCGGCAAGCAGGCCCGGTCGGTCATCGATGGCCTGCCGGCCGACGTGGTCACGCTGGCGCTCGCCCACGACATCGATGCGATCGCCGCCAAGGGCAAGTCCCTGCCCGCGAACTGGCAGAGCCGGCTGGCTGACAACAGCTCACCCTACACCTCGACGATCGTGTTCCTCGTGCGCAAGGGCAACCCGAAGGGCATCCGGGACTGGAGTGACCTGGCGCGGCCGGGCATCCAGGTCATCACCCCCAATCCGAAGACGTCCGGAGGCGCCCGGTGGAACTACCTGGCCGCCTGGGCATGGGCGATGCGCCAGCCTGGCGCCACCGAGGCGACGGCCAAGGCCTACATGACCCGGGTATTCAGGAATGTTCCGGTGCTGGATTCGGGCGCCAGGGCAGCCAGCACGACCTTCGTCCAGCGCGGGCTCGGTGACGTCCTGGTGACTTGGGAGAACGAGGCATTTCTCGCGCAGGCGGCGCTGGGCGCGGGCAAGGTGGATATCGTCGTGCCGTCAATGAGCATCCTGGCCGAGCCGCCGGTGACGGTGGTGGACAAGGTGGCGCTCCGGAAGGGTACGCGGGAAGTCGCCGACGCCTATCTCAAGTACCTGTACACGCCGGCGGCCCAGGAAATCATCGCCAGGAACTACTACCGGCCGCGGAATGCCGCCGTAGCCGCGAAGTACGCGGCCCGCTTCCCGAAGGTCACCATGGTGAGCATTGCCGACCTGGGAGGTTGGGACAAGGTCCACCGGGTGCACTTCGCGGAGAACGGCATCTTCGACCAGATCTACGCGCCGTAGTAGCACCGGCACCTCCCACTCTCAGTCGACGATCAGGCGGTAGCCGGCGCCCGGGACCGTCAGCAGGATTTCCGGATTCGCCGGGTCCCGCTCGATCTTCTGTCGCACCCGGTGCACGAGCTGCTTCAGCAGCTGGCGGTCGCCGGCGCCCCGGTGCCCCCAGACCTGGAGCAGCAGCCGGTCCGAGCTCACGGAGTGGCCGGTATTCGCCAGCAGGAGCTGCAACAGGCGCAGCTCCAGTTTCGTGAGGCGGATGGCAGGCTTCGCCCCGATCTGCAGCGTGTGCTCCTCCACGTCGAGCCTGAGCCTGCCGGCACTGACGGGGGAGCTGGCTTCCATGCCTGCCCGGCGCAGCAGCGCCTTGACGCGGGCCAGCAGGGTGCGCGGGCTGAAGGGCTTGTTCAGGTAGTCGTCGGCGCCGAGTTCCAGGGCGCGCACCAGGTCCTCCTCCGCGCCCCGCACGGTCAGCATCATCACGGGCACTCGCGACTTGCGGCGCACCTCCTCGCAGACCTGGAACCCGCTCAGGCCAGGCATGTTGATGTCGAGGATGAGCAGGTCAGGGGCTTCGGCGGCAAAGATGCGCAGGGCCGCATCGCCGTCCGGGGCCTTCAACGTCAGGAAGCCGGACTGGGCGAGGGTGAAGGCGACGAGATCGAGCAGGTCCCGGTCGTCGTCAGCGACGAGGATCTTCATTCCGCCCGGACCGCGGGCAGCACCACGCTGAAGCGGGTGCGGCCTTCCGTGGTGCGGCCGGCGCTGACCTGGCCGCCGTGCCTCTCCACGATGGACTTCACGATCCAGAGGCCAAGGCCCAGGCCGGTCGGTTCCGGCTCCTCGTCCTTGCCCCGGTAGAAGCGCTCGAAGATGGAGCCGTCGGCCAGGTCGGGCACCCCGGTGCCCTCGTCCTCGACCCACGCCTCGACCTGACTGCCCTGCACACTCGCCCCGACCCGGATGGTGGAACCCTCCGGCGCAAACTTGCTCGCGTTGGCGAGCAGGTTCACGAAGACCTGCGTCAGCCGCGGGCTGTCGCCATCAATGGCGGGCAGGACCGCCCCGAGGTCGACCTGGAGCGCCTGGCGGCGCTGAATCAACAGGGCCTCGATCAGGCCCCGGGCCTGTTCCACCACGTCCACCAGATCCACCGGCTGGCGACGGAGGCCCAGCTGGCCGGACTCGATGCGCACGCTCTCGAGCAGATTGTCTATCAGCCGCGTCAGCCGGACCGTGCCCCGCTCGAGGGAGAGGACGAGATCCCGACGCGCTCCGGGGTCCAGAGTGTCGAGACCGTCCCGCAGCAGCTCGATGGATGCCAGTTGGGCGGCCAGCGGCGTGCGGAACTCGTGCGAGATGTTCGCCAGGATCGAGTCGCGGGCCCGGCGGACCCCCTCGAGCTCGGTTTCGTCGCGGATAACCTGTACCTGCAGGTCATCGACCATCGCAGAGCTCGTGATTACGGTGGTGCGGGACGGGCCGGAGCCCGGCGCGAGCCGCTCGGTCGCGCGCGCGGAACCTCCTGTACGTGCCTTGATGATCGGGCAGTCCGTTTCGCAGGGACGGACCCCGCCTTCGCGATGCGGTTTCAGCACGTCGCCGCAAAACTTGCCGACCGCCGCTGCCGCGGAGACGCCGAGGAGTTCGGCTGCTCGCGGGTTCAGGTACCGGATCTGGCGATCCCGGTCGACGGCGTAGACGCCTTCCACGATGCCGTCCAGCACTGCCTGGGCCTCGGCCTCTCGGCTCCGCAGGGCGCCAGTGAGGTCCAGCAGGCTGCGTCGCATGTCTTCCATGGTGCGGGCGAGCGTGCCGACCTCCGCCGCACCACGGGCCGGAATGGAGGTCGAGAAGTCGCCCTGGCCGAGGCGGCTCGAGGCGAGCGTCAGCTCCCTGACGGGGTTTGCCACCCACCGTCCGAGCACGATGCCCGTGAGTCCCGCGAGGACGCCGAGGAGCGCCGCGACGAGGGCCAGCTGGCGGATCAGGGCATCGACGGACGACTCCACGGTCGCCACGGGCAGGCGGGTCTCGATCAGCCCGATGGGCTCGCCCGTCGAGGCGAACAGCGGGTAGCTTGAGGCGTACATGCCCGGCGCGTCGAGCCGGTCGGCGGTGAGGCGGCCATTGCCGAGAGCTTCCGTGTGCAGGGGCGTGAAGTTGTCGGCCTCCTCGTCCGCAAAGGTGTTGTAGTTGAGCAGGCGCACGGGCATACCGGCCCGCTTCGACAGCCTGGCGGCAGTCTCCGTGTCCAGGGCGCGAATCAGGATCAGCCTGGCCGCGGGCGCCTCGGAGGAGCCCGCGGGCACGGTCGCGACCGCGCCGATCAGCGGATCACCGGCGGCAGTTGGTGCCACGAGAAGGCGCTCGCCCTGCTCGGCGCTGGCATCGAGGATATCGTCCCAGGGGAGTGCCCGGCCCGCCAGGATCGGAGGGCTGCCCGGTGCCGCCAGGGCGCAACCCGTGGTCCCGCCGGTCTGGCAGATCCGCTCGAGGTAAGTCTGCAGGGAGCGGACCCGCTGCTCGCGCCACAACCGCTGCAGGGTAGGGCGCTCGGCCATGGCGCGGGTTGCCAGCAGGGTCTCGTCAGCGATCTCGCGGATGTCCTCGCGGACCGACGACCCGGCCACCTGCACGCGCGCCATGCCCTGGTCATCGGCGAGGTCGCCCAGCAGGTCGACGGCCACCCAGCTGATGCCGCCGATCACGAGGATGACCAGCAGCACGTTGATGCCCGCCAGCAGGGCCCCCAGGCTCATCTTGCCGGGGTCCAGCCGGCCTGGCCCCGGTGCAATGCTCAACAGTTCCCGCCAGTTCGGCATGGTTTCAGTGTCCGGTAGCCCTGCTGGCCTGCCACTCGATCACGCTCTTGACGATGAGCGTGACAACCGCGAGGAGCGTCAGCAGGGAGGCCACCGCGAACGCGCCCACGAACGCATACTCGTTGTAGAGAATCTCGATATGCAAGGGCATGGTCGTCGTCAGGCCCCGGATGTGCCCGGAGACGACGGATACGGCGCCGAACTCGCCCATGGCCCTCGCGTTGCACAGGATCACCCCGTAAATCAGGCCCCAGCGGACCTTCGGCAGGGTAATGCGCACGAAAGTCATCAGGCCGCTGGCGCCCAACGTGATGGCTGCTTCCTCCTCGTCGTTTCCCAGCTGCTCCATGAGCGGGATGAGCTCACGGGCCACATAGGGAAAGGTCACGAAGAGGGTAGCGAGAACGATGCCTGGCAGCGCGAAGATCACCTCGATATTCTGCTCCTGAAGCCAGATCCCGAACCATCCCTGCGCCCCGAAGAGCAGCACATAGACCAGGCCGGAGATGATGGGCGACACGGCGAACGGCAGGTCGATCAGCGTGATGAGGAAGGCCTTGCCGCGAAACTCGAATTTGGCAATCGCCCAGGCCGCACAGATCCCAAAGATGGTGTTCAGCGGCACCACGATCGCGGCGGTCAGGAGCGTCAGCCGGATGGCGGCACCCGTGTCGGGATCCCTGAAGCTGTCCAGGTAGGCACCGATGCCCTGCCCGAGGGCCGTGGCAAAGACGGCCGCCAGTGGTGCGAGCAGCACGGCGGCCAGGAAGCCGAGGGAGAGGGCGATGAACACCCAGCGGACCAGGGCGGCGCGCAAGGTCCCGCGCCCGGGGCGGCGGGCAATCTCGGCAGCGCCGGTTGCTGCAATCCCGGCCATCAGCGGCGGGCCGCCACGATCTGGCGCCGGCCCCAGGCCTGCACGAGATTGATCGAGAGCAGCATGACGAATGACATGGCGAGCATGACGAAGCCGAGAGCCGCCGCGCCGTTGTAGTCGAACTCCTCCAGCTTGATCACGATCAGCAGTGGCGTGATCTCGGTCTTCATCGGCAGGTTGCCGGCGATGAAGATCACCGAACCGTACTCGCCGATCGCGCGGGCGAAGGCCAGCGTGAAGCCGGAGGCTAGCGCCGGCAGCACCGTGGGGAAGATGATCCGGCGGAAGATGTACAGCGGCGTCGCGCCGAGGGTCTCCGCCGCATCCTCCAGGTCCCGCTGGACCTCCAGGAGGGATGGCTGGACAGAGCGGACGACGAAGGGCAGGCCGATCAGCGTGAGGGCGACCGTGACGCCGAGCCAGGTGTAGGCCACCTTGATGCCCCAGGGCTCGAGGTACTGCCCAATCCAGCCATTCTGGGCGAAGACCGCCGTCAGAGCGATGCCCGAGACCGCCGTGGGCAGGGCGAAGGGCATGTCGATCATCGCATCCAGCACCTTGCGGCCGGGGAACTCATAGCGCACCAGGGTCCACGCCACGATGAAGCCGAACACGGTGTTGATAAGGGCAGCGACCAGCGATGCCCCGAAGGACAGCCGATAGGACGCGAGCGCGCGCGGGCTGAGGACGACCGCCACGAAGTCCGCCCAGCTCATGCTGGCGGTCTTGAGGACGAGGGCCGCCAGTGGCAGCAGGACGATAGCGCTGAGAAAAAATGTGGCAAAGCCCAGGGTCAGGCCAAAGCCCGGAAGCACGCTGGGCTGGCGGAAGCTGCTCACGGGGGGTGCACCTTGCTGCCTCAGGCCAGCAGCACGGGCCAGCCCGGTGACTGGGTGAGGAGGGCCTCGAAGTTCTCGGGAAGCGAGCCTGCCTCGGGGAGCCCGAGCACCAGCATCTGTCCCGGCTGGCTGCCGAGTTCCCGCAGCAGTTCCTCGATGCGATCACCGAGCCGCAACTCGGTGCGGACGTCCAGGCCGTGGCCGGCCTGGGCTTCGGAGCGGACGTCGAGCAGCTGCCTGACGCCGGCCGTTCGCGTCCGCTCCGGGCTACCGCTGGGCAGGATGCCGAGAAAGACCGCCTCGGCGGGCACGTGGCGCAGGAGGCTGGCCGTCATCGCGAGGGTGGCACGCCGCGCCACCTGCCCCGCGAAGTGGACGACCACCCGGGCCGGCGGCTCCGCATCCTCGGGCAGGCAGAGGACTGGCGTCACCCCGCGGCCAAGCAGCTGGCGGACCCGGTTGGGGCAGCCCGGTCCCGCTGCAACGACCGCCACGCCGGCGGGAGCGGGACCCGGGGCGGCAGCATCTGCCGCGAGGTCGGGCTCGACCTGGGCCGAGAGCCGGGTCTGCATGCGTGCGGCCAGGTCGGTGAGCCAGTGGTTCGCCATCAGCCGGTCTGCCGCCTCCCGGGATTCGGCGCACACGGTGAAGCTGGACAAGGGCGTCGGGAGCACATGAATGCGCCGGGTACCCACCGCCACCAGTCGTCCGGGCACCAGCGGAAACGCCCGCTGCTCCGGCTGGGTGCGGGTGACATCGATCCAGACCGGGGACATGGTGCTGGCCGGGGCATTCCGCTCGGCCCCCTCCGTTCCCATCCGGATACGCAGTCGCTCGAGCGCGCCCGTGAACTGCATTTCCTCGACGTGGCCATAGCCGAGGAAGCTCGTCGTCAGCGTATCCCTGTCGGGGGCGAGTTCCGCTTCTTCGGGCCTGAGCATGGCCACCACTTCCTGCTCGCGCCGGGGCCGTCCGGCGGTCTCCGGTCCGAGCCTCGCCTCGCGGCGCAGGAGCAGGTTCGCCGCCCCGAGGAACGTGGCCACGAACCGGGTCGCCGGGCGGCTGTAGAGCTCGGTCGGCCGGCCCGCCTCCAGCAGCCGGCCCAGGTTCATGACGCCAAGCCTGTCGCCCAGGGCGAAGGCCTCCTCCTGGTCATGGGTAACGAGGATGGTGGTAATGCCCAGTTCCCGCTGGACGGAGCGGATGGTCCGGCGCAACTCCTCGCGGATCTTCGCGTCCAGCGCCCCGAAGGGCTCGTCGAGCAGCAGGACCTTGGGCTTGTGGGCCAGTGCCCGGGCCACGGCCACGCGCTGCTGCTGGCCGCCCGACAGCTGCGTTGGCAGGCGATCGTCCATGTCGGCGAGCCCGATGAGCTCGAGCAGCTCCTTGCGGCGCCGCACGCGCTCCGCCGCCTTCTCCCGGCGCACCCGCAGGGCAAATTCGATGTTCTCGCCAACGGTCATGTGCCGGAAGAGCGCGTAGTTCTGGAACACGAACCCCACTTCCCGTTCGCGGGCGGAAACCCGTGTGACGTCGCGGCCGAACAGGGTGACGCGCCCGTGGTCGACCTCGGTCAGGCCGGCGATGGCGCGGAGGAGGGTGCTCTTGCCGCTGCCGCTGGGTCCCAGGAGGACGAAGAACTCGCCCTCGGCCACCGCCAGCGACACGTCGTTGACGACCGGGTTACCCTGGTACTGCTTGGTGACCTGATCGAGGGTGATGGACATGGGCGGGCAAGAATACCGGCCCGGCGGTCGTCGCGTCAGTTATAGACCGGTTACAAACCGGTTGCCATTTCCCCTACGGTGGCAGGGTCTGGCCCCGGGTCTCGACCACCCAGGGAATGAACAGCAGGCCGATGAGGGGCACGAAGGCTACGGCGAACAGGGCGTTGAGGATGACGGAGGGCGCCCCGGCCCCCGCGGCGGCCACCGCGCCGACGACGAACGGGCCCGCCGCGGCCACCACCCGGCCGATGTTGTAGCAGAACCCGGATCCCGTCGCCCGCAGCCGGGTGGGGAACAGCTCCGGCAGGTAATAGGTGAAGCTGCCAAAGACCCCGAAGACGCTGAGACCGATGAAGAAGTACATGTACAGGCGCGCCTCGTTCGGCATGTCCAGGCCGAACGTGGCCATCAACGACAGGGTCGCGACGCCGAAGTAGATCGCAAACATGGGGCGACGACCGAGGCGCTTCGCGATCGGTATGGTCAGCAGCGTGCCAATGAGTCCGCCGAGGTTGAAGGCCGTGGTGGCGATCGTCTTCCAGTTTTCCACGAGGGCGTTGGTGGCCGCCTTGTCGAGTCCGGCGGCCGCCGCCTCGACCTGACCAAGGGTGGCGCTGACCACGGGAATAAACGCGTTGCAGCTCCACCAGGTCAGTAGTGCGACGAAGGTCATCAACAACGCACTGCGGGTCCGCGGCCAGAACACGGGGTTGAACAGCTCCCTGATCTGCGGCGGGGCCTGGGCACGCGCCGTGTTGACCCAGCGCTCCGGTTCCTTGATGTAGAGGCGCACCAGCAGCGCGGCGGCAGCCGGCAGCAAGCCAAACAGGAGAACGAATCGCCAGCTGGTCTCGGGGCTCTCCGTCATCAGGTTGCCGGCCACGAGGGCATTCACGCCGGTCGCCAGGAAGAGGCCGAACGGGGCTGCGGTATACAGCAGGGCCCCCGCCTCCACCCGGTGCTCCTCGTCCACGACTTCGGCCACCATGGCGGCGCCCGCGGCCCATTCGCCGCCGATTCCGAGGCTCGCGATCAACCGGCACGCCGTGAGTTGCCAGATGTCGGTGACGAACGCGCAGGCTGCAGTGCCGATGGCGTAGAGGACCATCGTGATCATCAGGGTCCGGCGGCGGCCGAAGCGATCGCTGATGGGGCCGAAGATCACGCCGCCAACCGCCCAGCCGATGAGGAACAGTGACGTCAGCAGCCCGGTCCAGAACAGGGTCGCCGATCGCGCCTCCGGCGAACCCAGGGGCAGCCCGAGCAGGGTGGGCACCGCGTTGGGCGCCACGTAATTGAAGAGCAGCCCGTCGAAAACGTCGAAGCCCCACCCGAGCCAGGCTGCAGCGAGGACGGTCCACTGGTAGCGGGTGAAGCGGAGCATGCGCGGCGCATGGTAGCAGCACCCAGCCCCTGTTCAGCCTGCCCGGGCGTAGGGCCTTGACCTATCCCCCTGGAGGGGATGAGAATCGACCTCCTGAACCTCAACGGGGCCCGCCGATGCCAGCTGCGAAGACCGCCGCCCACGCCCATGCGCACGGGAGGGAGCACGCCCCGGGCCATGACGCCGTCACTCACCGTACTCACAAGGACGTGGTCAACCGGCTGCGTCGCGCCACCGGCCACCTGCAGACGATCGGCGGCATGATCGAGTCGGGCAGGGAATGCGCCGATATCGCCCAGCAGCTGCACGCCGTCATCCGGGCACTGGAGGAGGCGAAGTCCACGCTGATTCACGACCACATCGAGCATTGCCTCGAGGACGCCATCGGCCCGACGAGCCGCGACCAGCGGGCGACCATCGAGGGCTTCAAGAAGATCAGCCGCTACCTGTAGGGGCGCGCGGAGGGCAGAGCATGGCACTGGTACGCAACGCACTGGACTGGCTGGGCTTCGGCGAGAAGGGGCACGCCGCCGGGCACGCCCATCACGGTCATGGCCACGACGGTGGCCACGCCCACACCCACGGCGTCATCGATCCGACGATCGCGACGACCGAACGGGGGATATGGGCGATCAAGTGGTCCTTCGTGATCCTCGCCGTCACGGCCGTCTTCCAGATCTTCATCGTCCTCCTGTCTGGCAGCGTCGCGCTCCTGGCAGATACCATCCACAACGTGGGCGACGCCGCCACCGCGATCCCGCTCTGGATCGCCTTTGCATTCGCGCGCCGCAAGCCCAGCGACCAGTTCACCTACGGCCTGGGCCGCGTTGAAGACCTGGCGGGCATGACCATCGTGGGCCTGATCCTGTTCAGTGCCCTCGTCGCCGGGTACCAGACCATTGACCGGCTGATCAACCCGCAGGAGATCAGGTTTCTCGGCGCGGTGGCAGCGGCCGGCGTGATCGGCTTCATCGGCAACGAGGTCGTGGCCGTGTTTCGCATCCGGGTCGGTCGCGAGATCAACAGCGCGGCGCTCATCGCGGACGGGTATCACGCCCGGGTGGACGGGCTGACGAGCCTGGCGGTCGTCGGCGGTGCCATCGGTGTCTGGCTGGGATTCCCCCTGGCGGATCCGCTCGTGGGCGGGCTGATCACCCTCCTGATCTTCGGCATCGTCTGGCAGTCGGCCCGCGCGGTCTTCACCCGCGCGCTGGATGGCGTCGAGCCGGAGTTCACGGCCCTGTTGCGGCACACGGGTGAGCACGTGCCTGGCGTCAGGGGCATCCAGAACGTCCGCACGCGCTGGATCGGGCACCGCATGTACGCCGAGGCGGACGTGGTGGTGGACGATTCGCTGCTCGTGCGCGAGGCCGCCATCATCACCGAGAAGCTGCAGGCCCAGGCCGGGAAGCACCTGCCGGCGCTGGCCTCATTACGGCTCGCCCTGGCAACGGGCATCGATCCGGAGGAAGCGGGTCGGGCCCGGCAGAATCCGGCGCCACCCCACGACCATGGCGAGGCCCATCAGGGGCACGAGCACGGCGAGCACGGGCACGTGCACTAGCGCCCGGTCAGGACCACCACTTGCTCCGGGCGAGCCGGGCCATGCGCCGGTAGACGAGCCGCGGGCGGAGGCGCTGCTGGTAGAGCGGAACGGCCGCTCGCCAGTTGGCAACGACCACGATCTCCTCCTCACGCTTCGCAAGCTTCTTCACCATCAGCCGGCCCGCGTCCGCCGCGTCCATCCCCGAGCCACGGCCCCACTTGCTGTCCTTGCCCACCTTGCTCCCGTCGGCCTTGAAGGCGTTGGCATTCACGTTGGACTTCACCGCCGCAATGATCAAGGTCGAGAAGTGGATGTTGTCCGGTGCATGCTCGGCGCGCAGGGCATCGCACAGTCCGTGCACGGCGTGCTTGGAGGCACAGTAGGCACTACGGTTCGGGATCCCGAACTTCCCCGCCACGCTGGAGGTCACGACGACATGGCCGCTACCCTGGGCTCGCATCACCGGCAGCACGGCATGGATGTGGGCCGCCGGGCCCATGACGTTCACCTCGATGATTGTCCGGAATACATCGAGCGTGGTCTCCGCGAAACGGCTGCGCTGGGAGATTCCCGCATTGCAGATCAGCACGTCGATCCTACCCATCCGCTCGTTCACCAGCGTGACCTTGCCGGGTATGGCCGGGTAGTCGGTGACGTCCATCGGCAGCACGAGATGGTCACCGGCGGTCATCCGCCCCCGGACGCGCTCGAGTTCGTCGGCCCGCCGCGCGGAGAGCACGACCCGCGCACCGGCCTCGGCGAATGCCACTGCCAGTCCTTCGCCGACGCCCGACGATGCTCCGGTGATCCAGACAACCTGGTTGCGAAATGTGCCGGGGCTCATCGTCGCGAAATATAGCATCGGCCCCGACGGCGCCCGGAACCGGGACGCCCGTTACCGGCTGGCCGGTGGCGGCCTGCCGCGCAGATTGGTCACGAGTCCCGAGCTGACCAGCTGGAACTCGGTCGGGTACCAGAACTGCTGCCCCGTGCGGATCCAGTTCTCCAGGAACCAGTCCGGAAGACCCCGCTCGCGCAGATAGCCCAGTTCGGCCCGGAACCCCGCGGCCACGGGGTTCGAGGACAACACTTCCCAGTTTCGGGGCAGGTGCACGCCCATCCGCGCTCCCCGCTGCAGGTAGCGCAAGCGGCCCCCGGCAAAGGCGGACACGCACGCGCTCGAGCACTCGCGTGCGGTGTAGGTGTCGAGGTCCCATTCCAGGATGACGGCGCGGAGTCTCCTGGCCTCCGACAGCGCACCGCCCCCGCTGTCGAGCCGGATGCGGCGTACGCCGGGGTTGGCGAGCAGGATGTCCTGCACGGCTTTGGCGACACCGAACCCGAGGCCGCCGCTGACCACGATCTCGCGGCCGGCGTGGAGCAGCGTGACGGTGTGGCTGTAAGGCCCGATGGCCAGGGCCACTCGGGCCCCGAGTACCTGTTGCACGCCGAATACGAGTCCCCGCATCGTGATGAGCACGGTAAACAGGAACGCGGCGACCTGGATGACACGGCCGGTTTCCCACCGGTCCGGTTGCAGGCTGCGACGTTCCCCGCAACGCCAGAGCCCCACCATCTGCCACAGGGGCACCAGGCCGATCTGCAGGAACTGAAGTGCAGACGAGGCACTGAACTTGCCGAGCGTGTCAGCGCTGGCGAAGTCACCCGCGGCCGCCAGCCGCGGCACGGCCCACCACAGGGCCGCGGAGACGACCACGCAGTTGACCCACCACGTGACGCCCGGGCCCAGTTCCCCGCGCCAGTGTCGAACGATGTAGCCGGTCACGGGATTCGGGCTAGTGGCCGAAGTCCAGGACCTCTGAGGAGCGGGCTTCGCCGGGATCGAAGCGTACCGGCCGCCCGTCCTTCAGCCAGACGGCGAGGGCGAACCCAAAGACCGCCAGGTTGGCGATGCCCGTCAGGATGACTGGTCCCGAGATCATCCAGTGATCGTAGATGTAGCCGCCGGCGAGGCTGGTGGCGAGGATCCCCGCGGCCCCGCACAGGCTCGCAAAACCGATCACGGAGCCGCGCACGTCGATCGGCGTCTCCTGGCCCATGAGCCCGGTCACGGTCAGGATCACGCTCATCTGGCCGATGCCCACGAGAATCGCGCCCAGGTAGCCGAGCGGGCCGAACGGGTTCACTTGCAGTCCCAGGAGCGTGTAGCCGATGCCCGCTATCAGGAGCGCGGCGCAGACGCAGGCCAGGCGGTGGAAGCGGTCTATGAAGATGCCAGCGACGGGCGCCCAGAGCAGCGAGGCTCCGGTGATCAGCGCGAACATGATCCCGGCCTGCTTCAGGGCGGCTGCCGAGTCGAGGCCTTCGTTCCTGCCCACCTGCTGCAGCCACAGGGAGACGAACACGGCTACCAGCGTCAGATCCGCCCGGGCGACGAACGACCCCGCGTAGCAGACCACGAGCCGGGGATTCTCCCGTCCCTGGGAGAGCCCGACGGACAGGGCCTTGCGCAGGCTGACTTTCCTCGAATGGCCGGTGGGCGTTCCGCCCTTGAGCCCTGCCTGCATGACGATGGCCGTCACGAGGGCCAGGCCGGCCATGGCCAGTAACATGTAGCGCCCGGCATCCGCGGCGCTCGCGCCCTGCGCCTGGAATATCGCGGGGAGGCCCGGCAGGATCAGTCCGGCGGCGACGCCGACCCCCAACCCGTTGAGGAACCCGGTGGCTCCCGACAGCTTGCCGCGGGAGTTCTCGGCCGGATAGTCCGCAGCCGTGACCGCGATCATCACTCCCGCGATCGAGACGCCGATCGCGTAGATGAATCGGTAGAGGTACAGATCGAGTTCCGTCTCCGCCGTGGAATACAGGGCGAAGCCGAGAGCCGCAATCAGCACGCCCGCGGCGAACAGTGGCCGGCGTCCGACGCGGTCGGAGAGCGCGCCGACGATACCGATCAAGGCAAGCGCCACGACCTCCTGCATGGTGACGAGAAAGCCGGTGATCCGGCCCTGCTCCGACTCCGGGATGCCGACGATCTCGCTCAGCACATAGGGCTGGGAGATGCTGAGGAAGGCCACGATCGGCATGATCATGAAGTTCAGGTAGAGGAAGGTCCAGGCATTGACGCCTGAAATCCCGTCCGCGAACTCAATCGGCCCGATGCGGAATTTGCGTCCCTGAGTCAACGGCGGTCCTTCCATCCGGTGGTTCCGGCAGTGCGCGGCCCGGCGCCGGCGTCGTGAGGAGTCGCGCACTCTGAACGGGCCCTGCTGCGCAAGTCAACCCGGCGAATGACCGCCAGTGGCTCGCGCTTATGTTGCAGCCCGGGGGGCAGTTCGCCCGGCAACCCGCGCCGGATGCGGGTTCGCGACGGTTTCCGCAAGCAGGTCTGGCGGCCCGACGGCGGGTCTGGCACCGTAGCCGGACCATGCGCAGAGTCCGGCCCATCATTGGCGTCATCTCGGACCGGCGCACCCTGGGGCATCACCCCTTTCAGGTGCAGGGCGAGAAATACCTCACGGCCATCGTGGCCGGCGCGGGTGGCTATCCCGTGGGCCTGCCGGTGCTCGGCCCGGCCCTCGGCGACGGCTTCGACCTGCTGGAAGTCCTCGAGTCGCTCGACGGACTCCTGCTGACCGGTTCGCCGTCCAACGTCGAGCCCCACCGCTACCAGGGCTCGGCAAGCTCCCCGGGCACCCTGCACGATCCGGAGCGCGACCATTCCGCCTTTGAGCTGATCCCCGCCGTGGTCCGGGAGGGCATTCCGCTGTTCGCCGTCTGCCGCGGCTTCCAGGAGCTCAACGTGGCCTACGGCGGCACCCTGCACCAGGACGTCCACAACGTCCCCGGCAAGCTGAATCACCGGGAGGACAAGGCTGCGCCGCTCGAGGCCCAGTACGCGCCCGTGCACGAGGTGCGCTTCACGCCGGGCGGCATGCTGGCGCGGATCACCGGCAGGGACGCCGCCATGGTGAACTCCGTTCACTCCCAGGGCGTTGACCAGCTGGGCGCCGGGCTGGTCGTCGAGGGCACCACGCCCGATGGCCTGATCGAGGCGGTGACGGTCGCCGGTGCCCCGGGGTTCGTGCTTGGCGTGCAGTGGCACCCCGAATGGCGGGTGCGCGAGAGCGAAGTTTCCATGGCGATTTTTCGGGCGTTTGGCGACGCCTGTCGGAGTTACCGGACATGAGTTCCATGAATGAAGAACAGCTGCGCGAATGGCTTGTCGACAACAAGATCGACGAAGTCGAGGCTGTCGTGCCCGACATGGCGGGCGTGGCGCGGGGCAAGTACATGCCCGCGCGCAAGTTCACCGAGCAGGGCGGCATGCGCCTGCCCGAATCCGTGTTCATCCAGTCGGTGACGGGCGAGTACATCGACGACTATCTCGAGGAAGGGGTGATGAATCCCGCGGACCGGGACATGGTCGCGAAGCCCGACCTGGACACGCTGCGGCTCGTGCCCTGGGGCGAGGAGCCCACCTGCTGCGTCATTCACGACTGCTACACGCAGGAGGGCAATCCCGTGGACATCGCGCCCCGGCAGGTCCTGCGCCGCATCATGGGCATGTTCCAGGACCGGGGCCTGGCCCCCGTGGTGGCGCCGGAGATCGAGTTCTACCTCGTCAAGCGCAACACCGACCCGGATTACCCGCTGGAGCCGCCGATCGGCCGCTCCGGCCGGAAGGAAACCGTCCGCCAGCCCTACAGCATGGATGCCGTGGACGAGTTCGAGCCCTTCATCGAGGATATCTACGACTACTGCGAGGTGCAGCGCCTGCACGTGGACAACCTGGCCCACGAGAGCGGCACCGCCCAGCTGGAGATCAATTTCCAGCACGGCGATGCCGTGGAGCTGTCCGACCAGATGTTTCTCTTCAAGCGCACGATCCGCGAGGCGGCCATGCGCCACGAGATCTACGCGACCTTCATGGCCAAGCCCATGGAGAACGAGCCGGGCAGCTCCATGCACTGGCACATCAGCCTGCGCCGCAGCGACGGGACCAATGCCTTTTCGAACGCCGACGGCTCCGAAAGTGATGTGTTCCGGAACTTCATCGGCGGGCTGCAGAAGTATGGGGCCGAGACCACCATCTTCCTGGCGCCCTACGTGAACTCCTACCGGCGCTTCACCCGCTACATGTCGGCGCCGATCAATCTCGAATGG
>Ga0209254_10002061_pt1 | contig 18222 bp, 13 predicted proteins | sample FrelakmetDIP11DI_FD_187148 | JGI IMG/M metagenome (GOLD analysis project Ga0209254, IMG submission 187148) | Freshwater lake sediment microbial communities from the University of Notre Dame, USA, for methane emissions studies - DIP11 DI (SPAdes)... | ecosystem: Environmental > Aquatic >...
CAATAAACATGACGGCCGGATGGCTGTGAGAAACTGAGCATGAGCAAGGGCATTTTCGAAGATCTGCAAGGCCCATCGGGTCGGATGCAGCGGCTGGTGGTGCTGCCCTTCGGCACCTCGCTGGAGATCGCCTTCAAGAGCATCAAGGTGCGCTTCTTCCGGTCCCTGATCACGACGCTGAGCCTGGTCCTGGCCGTATCCTTTTTAAGCTTCACCGATGTGAGCAACGATGTGGCCAACGGCATGCTGGCCAGCGGCTCGGCTGAACTGCGCCAGATGCTCGTGCGCGCCGGCTACGATCTCGGGCCGGAGGCCAACAACGTGGCCTCCAGTCCGAAGCAGCGCTGGATTCTCATCCTCTCGCTGCTCGTCTGCACCGTCGGCATCGTCAACGCGCAGCTGATGGCGGTCACCGAGCGGTTCCGCGAAATCGGCACCATGAAGTGCCTGGGGGCGCTCGACCGCTTCGTGTTGAGGCTTTTCATCCTGGAAGCCGGAATGCAGGGCCTGGCCGGGGCGGCGGCCGGCGCGCTGATCGGGGCGGTCTTCGCCCTTCTGGGCGGGTGGCTGCGCTTCGGAGGCGCGGCCCTCCGGCAGGCGCCGCTGACGGAGGTGGCGGCTTCGACGGCGGCCGCCACCGGAATCGGCCTGGCGTTGAGCCTGCTGGGAGTGCTCTACCCTGCCCTGGTGGCGGCGCGGATGCAGCCGGTGGAGGCGATGCGGGTGGAGCAATGAGCAACGTCGTGCGGGTGTCCAACGTCACCAAGAGCTTCAAGCTCGGCCGGATCGAGGTCCAGGTGCTGAAAGGCGTCGACCTGCAGATCGCCCGGGGCGAGTACCTCTCCATCATGGGGCCTTCCGGCTCCGGCAAGAGCACGCTTTTCAACATGATCGGTGGCCTGGACAAGCCCAGCTCCGGCAAGGTGTTCATCGACGAGGTCGACATCGCGCAGCTCGACGCCTACGAGCTGGCCTGGCTGCGCTGCCGCAAGATCGGCTACATTTTCCAGACCTTCAACATCATCCAGGTCATGACGGCCCTGGAGAACATCACCCTGCCGATGATCTTCGCCGGCATGAACAACGACGCCGCCGTGCAGAAGGGCATGAAGCTCCTGGAACAGGTGGGGCTCGGCGACCGCCACAGCCACAAGCCGTTCGAGCTGTCCGGCGGGCAGCAGCAGCGCGTGGCCATCGCGCGCGCCCTGGCGAACGACCCCGCCATCATTCTGGCCGACGAGCCCACCGGGAACCTGGACCTGACCACCGGCGAGGAGATCATCGCCCTGCTGAAGCGCCTGAGCGAGCAGCGCGGGGTCACGGTCATCTCCGCCACGCACGACTTCAAGATGCTGAACGTCTCCGACCGGGTGGTCTGGATTCGGGACGGACGGATCGACAAGATCGAAAACCGCGAGGAGCTTTCGATCTCCATCGGGCGAATCGGCACACGCGAGTGAGCCCGGGAACAGGAATCGAACCGGTGACGCTGCAGCCTCCAGACTTCGCCGCACGAAGGATGCGATGGATCGCGTCCCTGCTCGCGTGCGCCTGCCTGCTCGGGGCCGTGGCCCGCGTCGCGGCCGCAGAGCCGGGCGCCGACCCGTTCGCGGCGGCGCTGCACGCGCTCGCCGCCTACGGCGACCGCAGCACGGGCACGCCGGGAAACGCGGAGGCCGCGGAATTCATCAAAAACGAGCTCGAACGGCTGGCGATCGGGGCGGTGGCGTCCCAGTCGTTCGCCGTGCCCGTGATCCGCCACGGTCTAAGCGAGCTCGCCGTGCCGGAGCGCGGCATCCGTTTGCCGCTGCCCCCCTTCGCCGGCAACGCCATCTCCCCCCAGGCCATCGACGCTCCCGGGCTGGCCGGGCCGCTGGTGTACGTCGGCAGCGGCGCACTGGGCGGCCTGAACGGCAAACGCATCGAGGGCGCGGTGCTGCTGATGGAGCTCGACTCCGGTCGCCACTGGCTGACCGCGGCCGGCCTGGGGGCCAAGGCCCTGATCTACGTGGACCGGGGCGAGTCCCCGCGCACCTGGTTCGAAGACAAGTTCGAGCTGTCCCCCATCCATTTCCCGCGCTTCTGGATGCCGGTCGAGGATCTGCGCCGGAGCTTCGGCGATTTCGAATCGGCCGCCGACGGCCTCGTGGCCGAGGAGGTGCGGCTGCGCGCGGAGGCGGTCTGGGAGAATGTCGTCTCCGAGAACGTCTACTGCCTCATTCCGGGAACCTCCGCCGCCCTCAAGAAAGAAATGCTCCTGGTGGAGGCGTTTTACGACAGCACCGCCCGGGTGGCCGGCCGTTCGCCCGGCGCCGACGAGGCCGTCTCGGCCGCGACCTTTCTGCAGCTGGCGCGGTATTTCAAGGAAAACCCGCCCGAACGCACCGTCCTGCTGGTCGCCACCTCCGGCCACGGCCAGGCCCTGGCCGGCCTGCGCGAGCTGGTCTGGAGCTTTTCGACGCGCTCCCGGGACCTGCGCGACGAGCGCAACGATCTGCGCCGCTTCGTGAAATACGCCCGGCTGACGCTGCGGGCGCTCAAGGACGCCCGCTTCGGGGAGGGGGATTCAGTCGCTGCGGCGCCGTCTCCGGCGGGCGATGCGGCTGAAGAGGAGGCCGCCGGGGAGACCCCCGCGGACCTGCTCCGGGCGGCCCTGGAAGAGCGCCTCAAGACCGACGCCGACCTGGTGTCGCGCCGCCTGATGCAGCTGCGCATGGTCGAACACGGCCGCGACCCGAAGCTCATCCAGGAGCTGAGCGCCGAACGGCAGCTCCTGCGGCGGCTGACCTGGCGGCCGAATCTCCAAGGCCTCTCGGAGGAAGAGCAGCGCCTGCTGCGGCAGGTGGCCCTGCGCGCCCGCAAGGACCAGGAGGCCGCCCTGTCCGACGCCCGGGCGCAGCTGCGGCTGATCGAGAGCGCCTACGCCCTGCGCCACGCGGTGCAGGACTACGAAATCGCCGCCGCGGTGTCCCTGCACCTTTCCAGCCGCGGCGACGGATTCGGCGCCTTCAACCAGGGGTGGCTCTACCCGCTGCGCCCCCGGATCAATCGCGTGCCGGCCTACGCCGACCTGGAGGAGGCGCTCCAGGAAGGCGCCCGGCTGGCCGAGTCGGAGCACTCCGCGCAGGGGATGTTCAAGGACACCCTGCGCCCCAGCCGGATGAGGTCCTGGCAGAGCCATTTCATCGACCGGCCGGCGCTCGGCGGCGAAGCCATGGCGCTGGCGGGCTTTCACGCCGTCACCCTGGTCACGACGGGCGACGCCCGCGCCGCATGGGGAACCCCGGGAGACCGCCCGGAGCGGGTCGACCTCGCGTTCGCGGCCCGGCAGAGCGCCGTCGTCTGCGGGCTCGCCGGCCATCTGGCGCGGGCGCCGCAGCTGCGCGGCCCGGAGGCCCCGCTCAACGGCTTCTCCACGGTCAGCGGGCGGGCCAAGTTCCTGCGCCATGGCGAGCTCTTTGCCGACAAGCCGGCCCCCGGCACGGTGCTGCTCTGCTACCAGGGGCCGGCGCGGTTTCACGCCATGGTGGACCCGCAGGGCCGCTTCCGCCTGAAAGGGGTCGCGGACAATACCCACAGCCTGTACAAGGTCGTGATCGAGGGCTACCGCTTCGACGAGCGCAGCGGCGAGCCGCTGTGGGTCATCGACAAGAAGCTCACCGGCAAGGACGCCTACCGCGTCAAGATAAAGCGGCGTTTCATGGAAACCGGCCTGGTCATGTTCGCCGCCAGCGGGACTACGATGTTCAACCTGCTCGATCCCCGCACCTTCCGGCACCTGACCAGGGCCGACGTGCTCGACGGCCGCCGCGAAGCCGAGCCGGCGCACTGGTTCATTAGCCGGCTCGACACCTGGTCCTCGATCATCTCCACCGTCTTCCTGGAACCGGGAACATCGCTGAAGCTCATGCTGTCGGACACCGTGCTGCGGCGCAAATTCATCCTGCTCAACAGCAGCGAGCAAGCGCCGGCCGGCATCGGCTTCGATACCGAGGAGACGCCCCGGCTGCTGCGCACCGACCACCAGGTGGCCCGCGACATGTGGACCCTGCTGTCGCCGCGCATCGCCAATCTCGAACGGCGCGGGGTCTACAACGAGCACGTCCGCCGCCTCGAACGGGAGGGGCTGGCCGCCCTGAAAACGGCGGAGGCGGCCCTCGCCGCGCGCGCCTACGACCGGTTCGCCGATGCCAGCTCCCTTGCCTGGGCCCTGGCGACGCGCGTGTACGAAGATGTCGAGCGGACGCAGAGGGACGTGCTCTACGGCGTGCTATTCTACATCGCCCTTTTCGTGCCCTTCGCCTTCTGCCTGGAGCGGCTGCTGTTCTCCTACGCCAACATCTACAAGCGCATCATCGCCTTCAGCGCCATCCTGGCTGCGCTGGTGGCGATCATCTACAGCGTGCATCCGGCCTTCCAGCTGGCCTACAGCCCGATGGTGGTCATCCTGGCCTTCTTCATCATGGGGCTTTCGCTGCTGGTGACCCTGATCATCTTTTTCCGGTTCGAGCACGAGATGGCCGGCCTGCAGTCCCGCGCGCGCATGGTCCAGGCCGGGGAGATCGGACGCTGGAAGGCATTCGTGGCGGCCTTTCTGCTCGGCGTCAGCAATCTCCGACGCCGGCGCGTGCGCACGGCGCTGACCTGCGCCACCCTGGTCCTGCTCACGTTCACCATCATGAGCTTCACCTCGGCCAAGTCCATGCGCCGGCATGCCCGCATCCTCTTCAGCCCCGAGGCCACCTACCAGGGATTTCTGCTCAAGAATACGAATTGGACCACGCTGCCCGCCGAGGCCTTCGGGGTGATCGCCAACGCCTTCGGCGAAACCGGCCGGGCCGTGCCGCGGGCGTGGCTGGAGGAAGAGGACCCGACCCGCACCAGTGTCGTGCCCCTGCGGTCCGGCGGCCGCAGCGCCGAGGCCCAGGGGCTGATGGGGCTGCTGGCCTCCGAGCCGCAGGTGTCCGGCCTGGATGCGGTCCTGGTGGGCGGGCGCTGGTTCAGCGAATCCGAACGCTTCGCCGTCCTCCTGCCCGAGCGCCTGGCGGTCGGCCTCGGCATCGACCCGCGGCAGCCGGAGGGCCGGCGCGTCATGCTGTGGGGGATGGACTTCGCCGTGGCGGGGGTGTTTTCCGGCCGGCGGCTGCAGGACCGCCTGGACCTCGACGGCGAGCCGCTGACGCCGGCGAGCTTTCCGCGGGAGGCCTCCGGGGACCTGACCGATGAAGAGGTCGAAGCGCTCGACTCCGGCGAGGACGTGCGCGAGTTCCAAAGCCGCTACCAGCACACCCCCGGAGACCTGACCGTCATCATTCCCTATCCGACGCTGATGGCCGCCGGCGGCAGCCTCAAGGCGGTGGCCGTCCGCAGCGACGGCCGGGCGCCGGCGCAGACCGTGGCCCAGGACCTGATCGACCGCTTCGGCCTGTCGCTGTTCAGCGGCGAGCCGGAGGGCACGTTCCTTTATCATGCCAGCGACACCATGAGCTACAGCGGCGTGCCCAACATCCTCATACCGCTCGGCATCTCGGTCTTCATCGTGCTCAACACCATGATCAGCAGCGTCTACGAGCGCAAGCGCGAGATCGCCGTCTACACCTCGGTGGGGCTGGCGCCCTCCCACGTGTCGTTCCTGTTCATCGCCGAGGCGCTGGCCTTCGCGGTCCTGAGCGTGGTCTTCGGCTACCTGCTGGCGCAGACCACGGCCAAGCTGTTTGCCGAAACGGCGCTCTGGTCGGGGATCACGGTGAACTATTCCTCGCTCTCCGGCGTGGCCGCCATGGGGCTGGTCATCGTCGTGGTTCTGCTGTCGGTCATCTATCCGTCCAAGGTGGCTGCAGACATCGCCATCCCGGACGTGAACCGGTCCTGGAGCCTGCCGCCGGCGCGCGGCAACGTCCTCGAGCTGGTTCTGCCCTTCCTGATGACATACGCCGAGCAGGCCAGCGTCGGCGGCTATCTCTTCGATTATTTCGACGGGCACTTCGACGTCTCCCACGGCCAGTTTTCGGCTTCGCACATCGACCTGGCGTTCGCCTGCGACAACCCGCCGAACGTCGTGGACGGCGCCGGCGACTGCCCGCAGGCGGCCTGTGAGTTCCCCGAGTGTCTGCATCTCACCTGCCGGGCCTGGCTGGCCCCCTTCGACTTCGGCATCCAGCAGCGGGTGGTGCTGCGTTTCGCCCCGGCGCCTCACGAGCCGGGGTTCCTGGAAATCCGGGTGACGCTGATCCGCGAATCGGGCGAGTCCAACGCCTGGAGGCGCATCAACAAGGGGTTCCTGCACGCCGTGCGGCGCCAACTCCTGATCTGGCGCTCCCTGGACGAGACGGCCAAGGTGCACTACGAACAGCGCCTGGCGGAGGCCCGGCGGCGGCTGAAGAAGGCCGCCGATCCCGCAGCGCCGGCCCAGCCAACCCTCCGGGGGGCGGAAGGGGGCCGGCCATGACCGCCGCCGCCCCCGCCCCGGATGGCCGCGGAGAGCCGCCGGCCCCGTACGAACGCATTCGGCTGCGGGCGTTGCTCATCGGCGCCCTGCTGGCGCTCGCGATCTGCATCGCCACTCCCTTCAACAATGCCTATCTCAAAGGGACCCCGCTCGGCGGAGGGCATTTCCCGCTGGCGCCGTTCTATATCCTGGTGTGGATGATGCTCGCAACGGCGGGGCTGCGCGCGCTGTTCAGGGGCCGGCGCCTTCTGACCGGCCGGGAGCTGCTCGTGATCTGGGCGCTCATGGTGCTGCTTTCGGGCATCGCCTGGACCGGGCTGACACGCACCTTCTTCATCAACCTGACCGCTCCCTTTCATTTCGCCACCATGGAGAACCGCTGGGAGGAGGTGCTGCACCCGCTCCTGCCGAAAGGCTGGTACCCCGCCAGCCGGGAGGCGATCAACGGCTTCTACAACGGGCTTTCCGGCGCGCGGAACGCGGGCTGGTTCGAGGTGCTGCGGCAGGTCCCCTGGAGCGCATGGATCGGCCCCCTCCTGGAGTGGACCGGCTTCATCCTGCTCTGCTATTTCGTGATGATCTGCATCGTCAGCCTCCTGAGCCGCCAGCCGCTCTACAACGAGCGCATGAACTTTCCCCTGCTGCGCGTGCCGATCCTGATGCAGGAAGCGCTCGACGAGGGCCGGCTGGGGGCCTTCCTGACGCATCGCTACCTGCTGGCCGGCCTGCTGATCCCGGTCGGTCTGCACCTGATCAACGGGCTCAGCTTCTACAACCCCTCCATTCCCTCGATTCCCACGCTGATCCTGGCGGGCAAGTTCTTTCCCAAGGCCGGCCTGTTTTCCGGGTTTTACAAGCTGAAGATCTACATCTATCCGGCCTTCATCGGGTTCGCCTTCCTGACCGCCAAGCAGGTTTCGTTTTCGCTGTGGTTCTTCTATCTTGCGGGCGCGCTGCTGATCGGCCTATTGGACGTCCTCGGCATCTCCATCCCGGCGGCGGTGCTCGGGGTGACCTTCGGCTCGACCCTCTCGCGGCCCGAGGAAACCCAGGTCATCGGCGCCTACCTGGTGTTCTTCCTCTTTCTGGCCTGGCTGGCGCGGTTTCACTTTCTGGACATCTTTCTGAAGGCCTTCGGCCGGCGCAAGGACGAAGACCCGCGGGCCGAATGGATCACCAGTCAGCCCGCCTTCTGGGGGTTCGTGGCCGGCTGCATCGGCCTCGTTTTATGGTGCCACCACTACGGCCTGCCGATCACGGCCGGGGTGCTGGTGCTGGTGGCCTTCTTCCTTTTTACGCTGGTGGCCGTGCGGATCATCTGCCAGGGCGGGATCACCTACTTCACGCTCACGGCCGCCCCGCTCGACGCGCTGACGGCGTTTTTCGGCTCGCGTTTCCTGACCCAGACCGGCCTGGTGGTCGCCGCGGTGACCCAGAAGGTGCTCTTCATGGACCTGCGCGAATCGCTCATGCCCGCCCTGTTGCACGCGCGCAAGGTGACCGACGGCGTGCGCAACAACCGCTGGGTCGCGATCGCCATCCTGCTTTCCGTGGCGGCCGGCGTGGCGGTGTCCTTCGCGGCCATGCTGGCGGTCGCCTACAAGTTCGGGGTGCGCGAGCTGGAGATGGACTGGGCGACCCGCACGACCGTCGCCGTCTACGAGAACATCTTCAGCCTGGTGGAGACCCCGTCGGAGCCCCACAACTGGGTGATGATCTTCATCGCCTGCGGCGCGGCCGTGATGCTGGCCCTGGTGGTCTGCTACCATCACTTCTACTGGTGGCCGATCCATCCCATCGGGTACCTCACGGCCTACAGCTCGGCGATGTGGACGCTGTGGTTCAGCTTTTTCGTGGGATGGGCCTGCAACGCCCTGTGCATGCGCTACGGCGGGACGGCGCTGTTCAAGAACCTGCGCTTCTTTTTCATCGGCCTGATCATCGGCGATTTCTTCATGGCCGGAAACTGGGCCATCTACGGGCTGTTCAGCTATGCGAGCTACATGGTGCTGCCGGAATAGAAAATGAAAGAAGACCGCGAGCTCCAGGAATACCGCGACCTGCTGAAGGCGCCGACGCACTTCGAGGAGGGCTTCGACTGGAAGACGATCGTCGGGGCGATCTTCATCGGCTTTCTGATGATGCCCGGCAGCATGTACCTGCAGCTGGTGATCGGCGCCGGGATCGGGCCGGCGGCGCGCTGGGTGACCATCATCCTCTTCGCCGAGCTCGCCAAGCGATCCTACAGCGACCTCAAGCAGCAGGAGATCTTCCTGCTGTATTACATGGCCGGCGCGGCGCTGCACACCCCCTTCCAGGGGCTGCTGTGGAACCAGTACCTGGTGCAGTCCGACGCCGCGCGCATGCTGGGCGTGACCGAGTTCATACCGGGCTGGGTGGCCCCCCCGCCGGAATCCGTCGCGCTGATCGAGCGCACCCTCTTTCACCGCGACTGGCTGATCCCGATCCTGCTCCTGATCGGCACCCAGATCATCACCCGCGTCGACCAGTTCGGCCTGGGCTACGCGCTGTTCCGGATCACCTCCGACGTCGAGAAGCTGCCCTTCCCCATGGCGCCGGTGGCGGCCCTGGGAACCATGGCGCTGGCCGAGTCCGCCGAGGAGCGCGAGCGCAGCTGGAAATGGCGGGTGTTCTCGATCGGCGGCGTCATCGGCCTGGCGTTCGGCGCGGTCTACGTGCTGCTGCCGGCGCTCTCCGGCCTGGTGCTGATGGAGCCGATCCGGCCGATTCCGATCCCCTGGGTCGAGCTCACCGTGCACACCGAGGACTGGCTTCCGGCCGTGGCCACCGGCATCCAGTTCGACCTGGGCCTGGTGTTCATCGGCATGGTGCTGCCCTTCTGGGCGGTGATGGGCGGCCTGGGCGGGCTCATCATCACCATCGTCGCCAATCCCATCCTCTACCGGCACGGGATCCTGCACCGCTGGCACCCCGGGATGCGGACCGTGGAGACGGTCTTCGCCAACAACTTCGATTTCTACCTGAGCTTCGGCATCGGCCTGGGCCTCGCCATCGGCCTGGTCGGGGTCTGGCACGTGGCGCGCTCCTTCGCCGGCCAGGGGGCGGGCGACCGCGGGCACCTGCGCGACCTCTTCCGGCCGCCGCCCGGTCGGGGCGACATCAACTTCTGGCTGTCGATCGGCATCTACGTCTTCTCGACGGTGTCCTATGTGCTGCTCTGCGTCTGGCTGGTACCCAATTTCCCGGTATCGTTTTTCCTGATCTACGGCTTCCTCTACACGCCGATCATTTCCTACATCACGGCGCGCATGGAGGGCATCGCCGGCCAGTTCGTGAGCCTGCCGCTCGTGCGCGAGGCAAGCTTCATCGCCGGGGCGAAATACTTCGGGTACCAGGGGATCGAGATCTGGTACGCGCCCATCCCCATCCACAACTACGGCAGCGCCACGGTGAGCTTCCGGGAAATCGAGCTGACCGGCACCAGCATCCGCGGCATCATCAAGTCCGAGATCGTGGTCTTTCCGGTGGTGATGATCGCGAGCCTGCTGTTTTCCCAGTTCATCTGGCGGCTGGCGCCGATCCCGTCCAGCGCCTATCCGTTCGCGCAGGAGCTCTGGCACCTGCAGGCCCTGAACTCCCTGCTCATGCAGACCTCCACCCTGGAGGGCAACTCGCTCTTCTTCCAGGCCCTGAACTGGATCTATGTGGGCGCCGGCACCGCGCTGGGCATCGTCACCTATTTCATTCTCACCCTGTTCGGTCTGCCGGTGATGCTGGTCTACGGGCTGGTGCGCGGACTGGGCCAGAGCACGCCCCACGGGCTGCTGCTGGAGGTGATCGGGGCGCTTTTGGGCCGCTATTTCTTCCGGCGCCGGTTCGGCGCCATGTGGGGGCAGTACAGCCCGGTGCTGCTGGCGGGGTTTTCCTGCGGGATGGGGCTGATGGGCATGTTCGCCATGGGCCTGACGCTCATTCTCAAATCGCTCGCGCGGCTGCCCTACTGAGGGCGGAGGGCTAAGGGCAGAGAGCAGAGAGTCAATCGTCTATGACCCGGCCAGTTCCCTTGAGTGCCCGATAACCGCTGCTCTTAGCGCAAAGCCACTGTTGCATTTGCGCGGTTCGCGCTTTAGTTTTAAAAAAGTGGATAACCTTGCAAAGAGCCGTCCGAATTGATGGCACCATACGAAAGGAGCGGCGATGCATAGGGTGATGATGGCAGCGGCGCTGGCGGCCGTTATGGCGGCGGTCCCGGGGTTTGCCGGCGAGACCCCTCTCTCGGTCGGAGGGTTCACCCTGGGGCGGCCGATCGAAACCGTTGCGGACCGGGTGATCATGGAAACCGCTCTGCCGGTGCGCTACATGGAGAACCTGCACGAAGTGGAAATCCGGCCCATCGAAGGCTTCAAGAGCGGCCTGATCGCCTTCGGCACCTGCCGCCAGCCCTCCGCCATCGTGCGCATCAAGCTCAAATACGAAGACGGCAGCCTCGAGCGCTTCGAGGAGCTTCTGCGGCGGTTCAAGAAAAAATACGGCGAGCCGACCGACTTCATGGGAGACCCCTTCCGGGTCTTTATCAGCTGGAAATGGTCTTTCACGGATGCCGATGGTATCCGCGTCAGCCTCACTCTGCAGCACAACCAGCAGGATGAGGACGAAAAAATGGGCAATGCCGTCAAACTCACCCTTCACAACCGCCTGGAGGACGACGCGCGCTGCTTCAAGGAGAATCGGCTGGAGCGGCGCGCCGCCCTGCGTCAGCGGGCCGCGCCCTCCGGCAAGGCCGCCACGCCGGACTGGGACCTGTTCGTTCCGAAATGACGGCCTTGCAGCCAGGGCCTTATCGGCTCCGGCTTTTCGGTGTTGTGCAGAAATACCATCGCAAATGGCGCAACGCGTGGGGCGGGATTGGTGAAACGGGGCACTCAGGTGGGGCTTGCGTTCAAAGGAATGGAAAACCGTCGCCTGGAACGGCGTGCGCTTCGAAGTCCCCGGCGATTGGGAGCCGGCCCGGGTTGGCCGGCGGCACCTGCTGCTGGAGTCCGCCCCGGGACCGGTGATGGAGGTCAAATGGGGGGCGGTGAAAGGCCGCTTCTCCGGCCATCGCCAGCTCCGGGCGCTCGGCGGCCGCGCGGGGCGCAGGGGGGCGGCTTTCGAGGAAGCGGCGCTGCCCGAGGCGTGGCGGGCCGCTGCCAGGGGGTTCAGCGCCCAGGGCTTCCGATGGAATGCCGGGGGCGATCGGGCCAGGGGCGTCCTGCTTTATTGCCCGGCCTGCCGCACCGCCAGCCTGATCCAGTTCCTGGAGCGGCCCGACGCCGCGAGCGTGGCCCGGGACGGCGCCCGGGTCCTCGCCTCCTTCCGTGACCACCGCAGCGACGGCCGGACCGCCTGGGCGCTTTACGACATCGCGGCGCTCCTGCCGCGCCGTTTTGTTCTCGAGCGCCAGCGCTTCGAGGCCGGCCGTTTCGTGGTGGAATTCAAGGGGCGGGGCCGCCGATTGACGCTCTACCGGTGGGCGCCGGCCGAAGTGCTGCTCGAGAACCGGAGCCTGGCCGACTTCGCGGGAACCGTCGCGGGCGCAGGGCGGCTCGCCTTCCGGCCCTTGGCGGGCGCCGCTCATCCGGCGGTCGAGGGATGCGACCCCCCGCCGGCCGGCCCGGCCGGGCGATGGCGGGTGCGGCTGGGAATGGCCTGGTTCTGCCGGCTGCGCGTGTGGCAGGTGGCGGCGCGCAACCGGATCATGGGAGTGCGTTTGGAGGGCCGCCGGCCGATCGATGGACCCGAAATGCAGGCCGTGTGCGAAAGCTATGGGATGGCGGGCGAGAGACCGTTCGACCTCGATGCGGAGCAGAAGTGAAGCGCTCGCCTGCATCCCGGTCAAGAACCGTCACGTCCGGGAACAGCGCCTGGAAACCGGCGAAGTGCTGGTGCTCTACCCGGTGGCGGTGCGGCCCTGGATGGCGAGGCTGGGGCGGTGGCTGGGGGCCGGGAACGCAGCGCCGCGGACGGGCAAGCTGCAACTGGACCGGCTGGGGTCGGCCGTCTGGGCGCTGCTCGACGGCCAGGCCTCTCTGCAGCGGATTGCCGAGACGTTCGCGGAAAGCCAGCGCCTGGAGCGCAAGGAGGCCGAGGTCGCGGTGGCCCAGTTCATCCGTGAACTGGGCCGGCGCGGCCTGATCGCATTGCGGGGGGGAAGCCCGCCCTGAGGCCCGCCAGGCGGCACCCCGGCGGGCGGTGGTCAGCCATGGAGGGGGGCGCCGGTCAGAAGGCTTTAAAGGCGTCTTCCGGGGTGGGCACGATCGGCAGGAAGGAATCGAAGCCTGCGATCTCGAAGACTTCCTTGACGTAGTCCTGCATCGAGCAGAGCATGATCTTCCCGTCCTGGCGTTTGATGGTCTTGGTGGCCTTCAGGATGACGCGCAGTCCGGCGCTGGAGATGTAGTCGAGCTCCTTGAAATCGATGATCACGTTCTTGGCGCCGTCGGAGATGGCGTCCATCAGCCGTTTCTCGAAAGACTGGGACGTGTTGGAATCCAGGCGCCCCTGAAGCTTGAAGGTGTTGACGGCACCCTCTTTCAATTCGACGATTTCCATATAATCCTCCCGTTTTCCGTGTCACCGAGAAAGCGAATCAGCTCCTCTCGATGGTTTTCTTCAGCGTCAAAACGTTCGTGCCCGCCCGGCGTTCATAGGTGACCTCGTCCATCAGGTTCTTGACCAGATGGATGCCCAGCCCCCCCACCTTGCATTCGTCGAGGGTGCAGGGCAGATCCGGTGGAATCCGTTCGACCGGGTTGAAGGCAACCCCGTCGTCCTCCAGAACCACCGTCAGCATGTCCGGGGCCGCGGATACGCGCACGCGAATGAAATGCTCGGACTGATCCTGGAATCCATAGGAGATGATGTTGGTGAAGAGCTCGTCCAACGCCAGATTGACTTCGAAGAGGCAGCGCCGGGGCAGGCCCAGGGTTTGGCCGACGGCTTCCATTTTTTCGCAGAGCGTCGCGAGTTCGGACAGGTGATTCCGCAACTCGAAGGAGATCGGACCCGACGTGTTCATGACCCCTGCGCCCTCGGCGGCTGCATCCGCGGTGTGTTCACAGCAGGCTGACCCCCAGCTTCGCCGTGCACCCGCCACAGGACGCCTCGGCCATGCCTTCCAGGAAGCGTTCTTCCCAGTCGGTGATGGCGGCGACCACGGCCCTGAAGATCCGGGGTCTTTGACCTGGAAACTGATCCAGGGTTTTGGCGAACTTCTCGCGGCTCAGCACAAGGCAAACCGTTTCCTGCAGGGCCCTCAAGGAATACAACCGCCGGGTCTCACCGATCAGGGTCAGGCCGCCGGCGAACGCTCCCGTCTCAAGGAGGCGGATGGGGAGGACCGCTTCTCCCGCCGTGCGCTCCACCTGAGTCTTCCCCGAAAGAATGCAGAACGCCTCGCCGTCGTCCTCGCCCTGGCGGAAGAGGTAGTCGCCTTCCTTGAATTTTTCCCGCGTGCAAAGATAGGCGAAAATCTTAAGCGATTCAAGGGGAAGCCCCGAAAAAAAATAGGTCTGGCGCAGGATGTCCAGGTTCTCCTGGTATTCGCAGGAGGGGGTCGGGCTACTTTCGTCCAACGAGCTCATACAAGGCTCCTTTCCGGGCGATCAGCTCATCGTAGGCGCCCATTTCGATGATCTTCCCGGCCTTCATGACCGCGATGCGATCGAATTTGCGGATGGTGTCCAGGCGGTGGACGACGGCCACCAGCGTGCTCTTGCGCTTCCAGCGCGTTTCGAGCAGGTTTTGAATGCGCGCCTGGGAGGTGTTGTCCAGCGCCGAGGTCGCCTCGTCCATGATCAGCAGCCGCGGCGATTTCAGGAAAACCCGTGCGATGGCCAGCTTCTGGCGTTGGCCGCCCGACAGCTTTTCGCCCTTGCCGCCGACGTTGTAGTGCATGCCGATTTCGACGATGGTTTCGAGCAGGTCCCTTTCGATCAGCACCTGGATGATGTTCTGGGCGATGGCCTCCTGGGCCTGAGGGGTGGAGCTTTTGGTTTTTCCAAAAAGGATGTTGTTCAGGATGGTCTGGGAGAAAATATAGTCGCTCTTGCTGTAGAAGGCAAAAATTCCGGGCAGGTCGCGCGAAACGCGCTCCCGGAATGCCGTCCGGGCAGCGAGCAGCAGGCGCTGCCGATCGGCGGGCAGCGCCACCATCTTGTGGAGGCCCGGGGTGAAGCGCAACGCCAGGTGGAGCAGGCGGTCGCGGTCCGGCGGCGCGAGGTCATCGAGGCCGCGGCGGCGCAGGTGCTCCGCCACGACCTTGTAGTCCGGCAGCTCGTCGGCGTTCATGGGGCTTTGTTCGAAAAAGACCGCCTCCGGCGGCAGGTTGCCCAGGATGTCGACCGTCTGCTGGGTCAGAAGGGCGCCCAGTTTCAGCAGCAGCGGGTGCAGTCCGGATTGCTCCAGGAATCTCAGAAAATAGTCGTTGCGGGACAATTCGGTGTAAGCGAAGTCACCGCGGTTGGCGGCCCCGAAGGTCAGGTTCTCGGCGATGCTCGAATGAAAGAGGTAGGCGTTCTCGTCGAAAAATTCGACATAGTCGGACAGCTTTTCGCCGTGTTTCTCCTGAAACTTTCGCCGGACGCGGATGATTTCCTTCACCAGGTCCGCGTGCGTTTCCGCGGTGAGCAGCGTGTTCAACCCGAAGCGCAGCACGTCCACAAAAAGGCCGATCTGGTGCAGAACGGCGATGATGTCGTCCAGGCTCGGCCGGGGATGGCCGTCATCGCCGGCGACGGCCTCGCTGGCGTAAAGCAGGTTCTCGGCGATGGAGCCCTCGAAGATGAAGGGGCTCTGAGAGACGATGCCGACGTTGGCGGCCATGTCCTGCTTGGTCAGCCCGGAGACCTCCTGGCCGCCGATCCGAACGTGGCCGCCGCTGTATTTGTTGAGCTGCCCGATGCACAGCGCGAGCGTGCTCTTCCCGCTGCCCGAGAAGCCCACCAGCGCCAGGTGCTCTCCGGGTTCGAGCCGCAGGTTGATATCGTCCAGCAGGCGGATGCCGCCGTCGGTGTAGAACGATAGGCTTTCGACTTCCAGGCCGGCCTGCAGCTCGTAGGCCGGCCGGTCGGCGGGGGCCAACGGGTAATCCGGCTCGACGTCGAAGAACTCCATGGTGCGGTCATAGGTCACGCGGCCGTCCTGATAGACCTGATAGAACTCGATCAGCTCCTTCCACGGGTCGTAGAGCTTCTCCTGGGCGGAGAGGAACGCCACCAGGGAGCCCAGCTCGAGCTGGCCCTTGATGGTCAGGTAGCCCCCTAGAATGAACACCAGGAAGGGCCCGAGGCTGGTGAAGAAATTGTTCGTGGATTTGACGGCGAACCGGTACAGGCTCCAGATCACGCGGATTCGGCGCAGCTGCTCCACGAGCCGGTCGAACTTGCTCTTTTCGATCCGGTAGGCGCCGTTCCCATGGATTTCGTGGACGCCGCTGATCGATTCGGCGATGCGGCCGGAGAAGGTGCGGGAAAGGTCGACCCGCTGCTGGTTGGCGGCGTTGGCGCGTTTCTGCAGAAACGGCAGCAGGATAATGGCCGCCGGGTAGGCGCTCAGGGAGATTGCGGCCAGCAGGGGATTCAGCCAGAACAGGTAGACGGCGAAAGCGAGCAGGGTCAAGAGGTTGGACACCGGCGTGGACATGGCCGAGCCCACGAAGTTGGACGGCACCGCCAGCTCGTTGACGATGGCGTTGACCACGGTCCCGGGCTGGGTGTTGCGGAAAAAGCTGAGCGGCAGAGTGATGATGTGGCTGTAAAGGGCGATGCGCATGCGGGCGAGAGACTGCTGCGCGATGTGCGTTTCCAGGACGTTGATCAGGAACTTGCAGGCGCTCGAAAGGATCACGGCGCCGAGATAGTAGGCGCAGTAGGTCAGCAGCAGGTCCACCTTGCGCAGGCTGATGGCCTGGTTGACGATGCGCTTCTGCATCTCCAGGGGCAGCACCCGGGTGAACACGGCCACCGCGATGATCGCCAGCAGCAGGAACTGCCAGCGCAGGTTGCCGTCGAACACCCACGAAAACAAGGACCGTTTGACGATCGGCCGATCCGCTTTGGCCATGCAGCTCTCCCAGTTTGAAGAATCGACCCTAGCGGGTCATACTATCAAACCCGAGATATTGACAAGGGATTATTCGGCCGCCGCCGGCCTCAAGTTGCAGCTTGACTCTGAATGGCAGGCATTCTATGGAAGACGAGCTTTTCGTCGATGGCTCGGGCACCGTGTCGCTTGGCGCCGTTTACCGAAACGTTTCAAACGAGAGGAGGATCGAACCATGAAAAAATGGAGCATGCTGGCAATCCTGGTCGCCGTGGGGTGCGGACTGGCGTTACTGACCCCGGCGGTTCAGGCCGGTGAGACCATGGACAAGATCGAAAAGAGCGGCAAGATCAAGGTCGGTTTCCGCGAGGACTCCATCCCGTTTGCCTTCATTGATCCTAAGGTGGGAAAACAGGTGGGATTTTCCGTCGACATGACCGGGGTCCTGGTGGAGAACCTTTCCAAGTATTTCGGCAAGAAAATCGAGATGGAGCCCTTCACGATCACCACCAAGACGCGCATCCCCATGATCCTGAACGGCACCACCGACGTCGAGATGGGCTCCACCACCTACACCCAAGAGCGCGAGGATGTGGTGGATTTCAGCCTGATCTTCTTCTTCTCCGAGACCAGCTTCCTGGTGCCCAAGGACAGCCCCATCAAGACCAAGGCGGACCTGAACGGCCAGCGCCTGGGTGGCGCCCGCGGCACCACCAATCTCAAGGCCATCGAGGACCAGGCGGCCGCCGGTGAATACAAGCCCAAGGAGATCGTGACCACCGAGGGTCATGCTCAGGGATTTTTAGCGCTCAAGACCGGCAAGATCGACGCCTATGCCACGGACCGCAGCCTGCTCGAAGGCCTGCGCATGAAGGACGACAACCCGGACGCCTGGCGCACGGTGGACTTCGCCATCGCCTACGAGCCATACGGCTATCTGATGCGCGAAAACGATTCGGACTTCCGGGATTTCGTCAACAACACCATCCTTTGGACCATCAAGACCGGCAAGTTCTACGAGCTCTACGACAAGTGGATGGGGCCCAAGGGCCTGGTGCCCATCCCCATGTCCCAAGCCTACAAGGATTACCTGAAGCTCATCGTCTACCCCATGGACGAGGGGTGGCTGAAGAAGAAGTAGGGTTCGAGGATTCAAGGGTTCGAGGGTTCGAGGGGAAGGCAAAAAACCCCTTCTGTTTCTCACTTGAACCCTCGGCCCCTGGGCCCCTTGGACCCTTAATGAGCGACAGCGAATGCTTGCCTACAAATTCGATTGGGGCGTGCTGTGGCGCCAGCCCTACGGCGAATGGCTGCTCCAGGGGCTGTGGCTGACGATCCAGCTCGGGGCGCTCGCCTGGGTCATCGCCCTTTCCCTGGGCATCCTTTTCGGGACCCTGCGCTCGGTCCGTTTCTGGCCGTTGCGGCTTTTGGGCACCGTGTATGTCGAGGTTTTCCGGAACGTGCCCTTTCTGGTCCAGCTCTTCTTCTGGTTTTATGCCGGGCCCATGCTCTTCGGCAAAACCCTGCAGTTCAAGATCAACGCCCTCTCCGGCCTCAACTACTATGTGGCCATTGTCGCCCTGGGTCTTTACACGGCCTCGCGGGTGGGAGAACACGTGCGCGCCGGCTTCGCCTCCATCGGGCACGGACAGTACGACGCGGTGCTGTCCACCGGCATGACTCCCGTTCAAATGTACTGGCACGTAATGATC
>Ga0209254_10002062_pt1 | contig 18222 bp, 11 predicted proteins | sample FrelakmetDIP11DI_FD_187148 | JGI IMG/M metagenome (GOLD analysis project Ga0209254, IMG submission 187148) | Freshwater lake sediment microbial communities from the University of Notre Dame, USA, for methane emissions studies - DIP11 DI (SPAdes)... | ecosystem: Environmental > Aquatic >...
GCATCGAAGGCGAGCACGCCGCTCGCCGCGCCGGGCGACACGTTCAGCCCCGTGGCGATGAGGTCGCCGCGCGCCTTGGCCGCCGCCTTGTCCCGCGTGGCGAACTGCGGGTGGAGGAAGAAGTCGACGTGCTCCGGGGTCACGCGCAGCACCGCTTCCGCGCGCGTGATGAGGCGCTCGCCGGCGAGGTCCACCGCGATGCGCACCGCCGCCTGGGCGGTACGCTTGGCGTCGCGCGTCTGCAGCATCCAGAGCTTGCCGCGCTCGATGGTGAACTCGACGTCCTGCACGTCGCGATAGTGGTGCTCCAGCTTGCGGCAGATGCGCGCGAACTCGGTGTAGATCCGCGGCATCTCGGCCTTCAGGGCGGAGATGGGCTTGGTCGCGCGGATGCCGGCGACCACGTCCTCGCCCTGCGCGTTGGTGAGCCAGTCGCCCTCGATCTCCGGCGCGCCGGTGGTGACGTTGCGCGTGGTCACGACGCCGGTGCCGGAGTCCATGCCCATGTTGCCGAACACCATGGTCTGGATGTTCACGGCGGTGCCGAGGTCGTGGGCGATGCCGGCGGCGTTGCGGTAGTCGATCGCGCGCTTGCCGTTCCAGGACGAGAACACCGCCTCCGTCGCGAGCCGCAGCTGCTCGCGCGGGTCCTGCGGGAACTCGCGTTTCGCGAGCTTGCGCACCAGCGCCTTGAACGCACCAGTCACGTCGCGCAGCGTGTCGGCCGCGAGGTCGGCGTCGTTGGCGATGCCGTGGCGCTTGCGCTGCGCCTCCAGCACAGCTTCGAACGGCTCGTCAGGCAGGCCGAGCACGACGGTTCCGAACATCTGCACCAGTCGCCGGTAGGCATCGAAGGCGAAGCGCGTGTCGCCGGTCAGCGCGGCGAGGCCCTCGGCCACCGCGTCGTTCATGCCGATGTTCAGCACCGTGTCCATCATGCCGGGCATGGAAAAGCGCGCGCCGGAGCGGCAGGAGACCAGCAGCGGGTTGTGCGGATCGCCCAGGCGCCGCCCGGCGAGGCGCTCTACGCGCGCCAGCGCCCGCTCGACCTGCTCCCACATGCCCGGCGGAAAGCCGCGCGCCGCGAGATAGGCGTTGCACGCCGCGGTGCTGACGATCAGCCCGGGCGGCACCGGCAGGCCGAGCCGCGTCATCTCGCCGAGATTGGCGCCCTTGCCGCCGAGGAGGTCGCGCATCGCCGCGCGGCCCTCGGAGAAGAGATAGACCCATTTGGTGGCGCGTGCGGCCGGCTTGCGCGCAGCGGCGCGTCCTTTACGCGAGCTCATTCGGTGCTCCCAGGCTGGAGTGGTATCGGATACTGCCTAGTCAGTCTGACGCCGCGCCAGGGACGGGCTTCTGATGCCGATCAAGCGCGGGCGGGGCAGAATGGACTGCAATGAGATCGCAACACGGCGCGGATGCCGCGCCCGGCGGAGGCAGGAAGACGGGAAGGGCGCGGGCCGGGCCAGTCAGCGCTGGACCGGCGGATCCGCGGTATCGGCGAAGGGATTGCGCGCGGGCTCCGGCGCGGTCGGCGCGACAGGCGCGACCGGCGCGGGCTCCGGCCGATAGCGAAGCTCGGCCTTCTCCTGCCCGGGCGCATCGCGCCGCGCAGTGATTTCCAGCACCGCGGGAACGGAGACCACCGGCGGTGCGCCGCTCGCCGCAGCGGCCGCGGCTTCCTGGCGCTTGAGCTCGCGCAACTCGCGCACCGCCGCGAGATACGCGAGCTGCAACTCGGGCGAGAGGCGACCGCGAAACTCCGCCTGGCGCATTTCCTCGATCAGGACCGCGATACGGTCGGGCACCGGTTTGGAGCGGTGCGGCTCGCCCCACGCCTCCTGCGGCCGGCGCGCAGCTTCCGCGAACTTCTCCGGCGTGCTGACCATGCGCGCGATCTTGGGGTGGCCGTGGCGCATCGACCAAACCAGCGCGTCGTCGCCCCAGTCGTTGCGGACGGTGGTATCGGCGCCGAGCCCGACCAGCATCTGGGCTATGGGCTCGTGACCCTCGCGGGCGGCCATCATGAGCGGCGAGGAGCCGTTGGTGGAGCGTGCATTGACGTCCGCGCCCCGCGCGACCAGCACCTTGGCCGTGTCGGTGTGGCCGGCGAAGGCGGCGTAGTGCAGCGCCGACCACGCAAGGCCTGAGCGGTTGATCTGCGCCCCGCGGTCGAGCAGCCATCGCACGGCGTCGGTGCGCCCGCGCCAGGCCGCGTGCAGCAGCGCCTGCTCGCCGTTGGCGTTGGCCGCGTTGATGTTCGCGCCGCGCGACACGAACAGCTCCATCATCGGGATGTTGCCCTCCCACGCGGCGATCATCAGGCCGGTGCCGATGCGGTCGGCGAGGTAGTCGGGAGGCAGCCCTGCGTCCAGCCAGCTGCGGGCGGCGCGCAGATCGCCCAGCTCTATGGCGGCGCCGAAGCGGACCGGGTCGGGGAAGTCGCCACGCGCATGGCCTGCGGCGGTGACGAGCAGGACGACGAATCCCAGTGCCGCGAGCCAGTTCCTGGCGCGCTCCGCACTCTGTCGCCGGGTATTCATCGCGGCTCGCTTAAGATGGTCGTTGTTGGAAGCCTGATGGTCGGGAATTCGGTCCCGAAAGTCAAAGCCGCCGGCAGGCCCATACGTGTCTTTTTCGCAGGGAGGCTCTGGAACGTTGCGCCCGACCAACGCCACCGCGCGCGAGCGGAGAGCGCTTGTCGTGGCATTCGTCACCTCGGCGGCGTTGCACGCCGCGGCCGTACTCCTCTTTTCCGGCTCCGCGAGGCCCGCGCCTCCCGCGCCCCCGCCCCTGACCGCGCGCCTCGCCCCCGCCCCCGAGCCCCCAGCCGACGCGCCTCGTCCCGAGCCGGCGCCGCCGGCGGTGATCAAGAACACGCTCGACGTCCCCAAGCCCCAGATTCTCGACGACCCGATCAAGCCTCAGCCGCGCCGGCGAATCACCGAGCGTCCCGAGCCGCAGCCGCAGGTCCCCCGGCCCCCGCCTGCGGTCAAGCCGCCCCCTCCGCCGCCCGCCGAGCGGCCCGCCGAACCCCCGTCGGCCCTGCCGCCGGTGGCCGCCAGCGAGCCCGGGTCGCGGCGACCGCTCGATCTCAGCATTCCGGGTGAGAACCGCGCGCGCAGCGCGGAGCGCCTGTCCCCGCAGGAGCTGAACGAGACGCTCACGCGGCTCTCGGAGGCCATACTCTATCCGTCCGAGGCCCTGCGCCGCGGACTGGAGGGTGAGGTGGTCATTCTGGTCGAGCTCGGCGAGGGCGGCCGAATCCTGGGCGCCGAGATCGCCAGCGGTTCGGGCCACGCCATGCTCGACGACGCGGCCGTCCGCGCGGTGCGGCGCCTGGGCACGCTGGGACCATCCACGGCCCATCGCACCATCCTGCTGCCGGTGCGGTTCAGGATACTGTAGGCGGCCCGGCTATGGCCCAGGCTTCCAGCACCCTGGGCATGATGCGCGGTGCCGGCTCCGACGCGGCGAGTCGCTCGAGCCGCGGCGCGATCATCCGGGCCACGTCCGAGAGCGGCAGCACGCGCATGCCAGGCATGTACGCGACGCCGTCTTTCGGCAGCGGAAAGCGCCGCCGCGCATCCACCACGATGTCGGCACCGGCGGCGCGCCGCAGGACGACCAGGCCGGATGCGACGTGGCCGAAGGCGTGGCTCTCGGGCTCGGTCGCGAGTTCCTCGAGCCAATCCACGTAGAAGAGGATGGTGGCCAGATGCAGCCGGGAATCGGCGGTCGTCACCACCTGCAGCAGCGTGTGGTTGAGCTCCTCGGCCGCCAGGATGGGACGCAGCCGCGCTAGGCGGGCGCACACGTCAGGGTCCCCGAGGGCCAGCAGGCCGGCGAGCGCGGCGCCCGGATTGACCAGGCCCCCGCCCAGGATGACCGCGAGGATGTGCTCGGGACCGTCCGGCAGGTCCGGCTCGAGCGGCTCGTAGTACAGGGCGAGGTCGTGCGCCGCCTGGGAGACGATCTCCGGGTCGTCCTCGTACAGCAGGAAGGGATGGAGGGCGTCGCGGCGCACTTCCTGCTCCCGGGCGAACGTGGCGAGCCGCGCGAAGGTCTCGCGCCGCCGGTCGGCCGGCACGCGTTCGGCGAAAAAGGGGTAGAAATCGGGCATTGCATCGAGCAGTTCGCGCTCGCCGGTCCGGCCGGCGATGAACATCGCCAGTTCCGCGAGCCACGCGACCTGCGGGGAACCGAGCTCGTCCCAGGTGGCGGGCGAGGCGATGGCGGCACGTACACCTTCGTAGGTCATGGGGAACGGTCCCAAGGAAGCGTCTTCCAACACGCAAGGAGGCCAAGCTTGGCGCCCGAGGGCCTCTAGAATCTCGCCTGTTCCCGCCAAGGCGTTGTCGCCGCCCGCCAGCGGCCCCCAAGGAGCGTTACGCCGATGAATCCGCCCACGACCGTCGCGACCCTCCTTCTGGCCCTCTACCGGCACGTCGCGGCCTGCGGCCACGACGCCGATGCCCTGTTCGCCCGCGCCGGGGTGGACTCGCGCCTGTTCCTGCAACCGGGGGCGCGGGTGCGGTCCGACGCGGTGAACCGGGTCTGGCTCCACGCAGAGGAGGCGACGGGAGACGAATGCCTGGGCCTCGAAGTCGGCCGCCGGACACATCCGTCCGCCGCCGACGCGCTGGGCTACGCCTGGCTCGCCAGCGTGACGCTGCGCGACGCCATGACGCGGCTGGCACGCTACATGCGCGTCTTTGCCGGGATCGCGCGCGTGGGTTTCCGCCAGGGTGCGGGCGGCGCAGAGCTGGTCTTCGGGCCGCCGGACCTTCCGGCTGGGCGCCATGATTCCTTTTTCTCGTCCGCCGTCGCGTATTGCCGCGCAAGCTACGGCGATGCGTTCCGGCCGCGCGCGCTCGCACTGGCGCGCCCCGCGCCGCGCGACACCGCACGGCACGCAGCGCTGTTCGGGTGCGAGATCGCGTTCGGCGCGAAGGAGTCGGTCATGTGGCTCGCCGATGCGGACCTCGACGCCCGGCTGCCGACCGGTAATCCCGAGATCGCCGCGATGACCGAGCAAATGCTGGAGAAGCAGCTCGCCAAGCTGGATCGCAGTGACGTGGTGGCACGCACGCGCGCCAGCATCCTCGACGCGCTGCCCTCCGGCTCGCCGAGCGAGGAAAGCATCGCGCGCGCGCTGGCGCTCAGCCAGCGCACGCTGCAGCGGCGCCTTTCGGGAGCCGGCACCTCCTTCGGCGGCGTCCTCGACACGACCCGGCGCGATCTCGCCTTCCACCACCTCGCCAATCCCGCGCGGCAGATCTCCGAGGTGGCCTACCTGCTCGGCTTTGCCGAGGCAGCGAGCTTCAACCGGGCGTTCCGCCGCTGGACCGGGCTGACGCCGACGGAGTACCGCGCGGCGCTCGGCATGCGGTCCGCCGCAGTTGACACGGCCGCCGGCAGCGCTCTAGAGTCCGAAAGCCCGCAACGCCTCGCAGGGGAGAGTCCGGCCGATCCGCCCGAAGCGGGGACGCCGGCGCCGAAGGAGTAACCGCCCCGGAATCTCTCAGGCCCCCGGACCCGCGAGGCAGGGCACTCTGGAGAGCAGGCGCCGGCTTCGAGACCGGCGCCTCGCCGAAGGTAAAGGCCGTCCGGGCAGCGCCGCCGGCGGCTGAAAATCTCAGGCAAACGGACAGAGGGGGCACGCGCGGACGGGCGTCCGCGGCGTGCCGCATGCCTCGCACCGCGCGCGCCGCCGATCCCGTTCCATGGACCAGTGCATCCAGGAGGATCGTCATGCAGGTTCCCGAGTCCCTGAGGTACGCGCAGTCGCACGAATGGATCGTTGCGGGCGCCGACGGCATCGCCACCGTCGGCATCAGCGCGGTGGCCACCGACCAGCTCGGCGAGCTGGTGTATGTCGAGCTGCCGCAGGTCGGGCGGCGCGTGGCCGCGGGCGAATCCTGCGCCGTGGTGGAGTCCACCAAGGCCGCGTCCGACGTGTACGCCCCGGTCGCGGGCGAGATCGTCGCGGTGAACGCCGCGCTCTCGGAGACACCGCAGGCGGTGAACGAATCGCCCTATGACGCCGGCTGGCTGTTCCGCATCCGGGTCGATCGCGCTGCCGATCTCGACGCCCTCCTGGACGCCGCCGCGTATCGCGCGTCGGCCCCCGCGGCATGAACCGCGACCCGCTGCCGCCGGCCGACGGCGCCGATCTTCTCCAACCGGCCGGCTTCGCGCCCCGCCACCTCGGTCCGGACGAGGCCGACGAGCAGGCGATGCTCGCGTTGCTCGGCGCGGACTCGCGCGAGGCATTCGTCGCGTCGGTGGTGCCGCGCGACGTGTACCTCGACGCGCCACCGCCGGGCCTGCGGTCGCCGCTCGGCGAGGAGGCGGCGCAGGCTGAGCTGCGTGCCATTGCGGCCCGCAACGAGGCGTGGCGGTCGTTCATCGGCGCCGGCTATCACGGCACGCATCTGCCCGCGGTGATCCGGCGCAACGTGCTCGAGAATCCCGGCTGGTACACGGCCTATACGCCCTACCAGGCGGAGATCTCGCAGGGGCGGCTCGAAGCGCTGCTCACCTTCCAGCAGATGGTGATCGACCTCACCGGCCTGCCGGTGGCGAACGCCTCGCTGCTGGACGAGGCGACCGCCGCGGCCGAGGCGATGACGCTGATCCGCCGGTCGACCAGCCATCCGGGCCGCGCGTTCTTCGTGGACGCGGGTTGCCACCCGCAGGTGACGGCGGTGATCGCCACCCGCGCGAAGTGGCTCGGCATCGACATCGTGACCGGCGATGCGTGGACGGACTTCGACGGCGCGCGCTGCTTCGGGGCGCACGTGCAGTCGCCGGATACCTACGGCCGGCTGCGCGACCTGGCCCCGCTCGCGGCGCGCGTGCACGCGGCCGGAGGGCTAGTTGCGGTCGGCTGCGACCTGCTCGCGCTGCTGCTGGTGGCCTCGCCCGGCGAGCAAGGGGCCGACGTCGCCGTCGGCTCGGCGCAACGCTTCGGCGTGCCGCTGGGCGCGGGCGGTCCGCATGCCGCGTTCATGGCGACGCGCGATGCGTTCCGGCGCGCGATGCCGGGGCGCATCATCGGCGTGTCCCGCGATGCACACGGCGCCACCGCCTACCGCATGGCGCTGCAGACCCGCGAGCAGCACATCCGCCGCGAAAAGGCGACGAGCAACATCTGCACCTCGCAGGCGCTGCTCGCGAACATCGCCGCGTTCTATGCCGTGTACCACGGCCCGGCGGGCCTCGCGCGCATCGCGGTACGCACCAATCTCATGGCGCGCGCGCTGGCGGCTGCGGTCGGCACGCCGGAGCACGACGCCTACTTCGACACCGTGCGCTTTCGCGTGCCCGACGCGCAGGCAGTGCTTGCGCGCGCCGCCGCGATGCGCATCAACCTGCGCGACTGCGGCGATGGCACGCTCGCCGCCGCGTTCGACGAGACCACCACGCTCGCGGACGTCGCGGACGTCGCGAACGCGTTCACCGGACGCCCGGCCGATGTGGCGGCCGCGGTGTCCGCGCTGCTCGCCGAGCCTGCCTCCATCCCGGCGGCGCTGCGCCGGACCGACGCGGTGCTCACGCACCCGGTGTTCCACCGGTACCGCGGCGAGACCGCGATGATGCGCTGGCTCAAGCGCCTCGAGAACCGTGACCTCTCCCTGGTACACGGGATGATCCCGCTCGGCTCCTGCACCATGAAGCTCAACGCGGCGATCGAGCTCGAGCCGGTGAGCTGGCCCGAGTTCGCGAACGTGCATCCGTTCGCCCCGGCGGCGCAGCGGGGCGGCTACCTGCGGCTGATCGACGAGCTCGAGGCGATGCTGAAGGCCGTGACCGGATTCGACCGGGTCTCGTTCCAGCCCAATTCCGGCGCCCAGGGCGAGTACGCGGGCCTGCTCGCGATCCGCAATTGGCACGCCGCCCGCGGCGACGGGCATCGCGACGTGTGCCTCGTCCCGGCCTCGGCGCACGGCACCAATCCGGCGTCGGCGGCGATGATGGGCCTCGAGGTGGTGGTCGTGGCCTGCGATGCGCGCGGCAACGTGGACCTCGACGACCTGCGCGGCAAGGCGGGCGCGCACCGCGCGCGCCTCGCGGCGCTGATGATCACGTATCCGTCGACGCACGGCGTGTTCGAGCCGGGCATGCGCGAGATCTGCCGCGTCGTCCACGACGCGGGCGGGCAGGTGTACATGGACGGCGCCAATCTCAATGCGCTGGCGGGCCTCGCGCAGCCCGCGGCGATCGGTGCCGACGTGTGCCACATCAACCTGCACAAGACATTCTGCATTCCCCACGGCGGCGGCGGGCCGGGCATGGGGCCGATCGCCTGTGCGGCGCATCTCGCGCCGCACCTGCCCGGCCATCCCTGCGACGTCGCGTGGCCGCCGGCCAACGGGACCGTGTCGGCCGCGCCCTTCGGCAGCCCCCTCATCCTGCCGATCTCCTGGATGTACGTGCGCATGATGGGCGGCGGCGGACTGCGCCGCGCGACCGAGACCGCGATCCTTGCCGCGAACTACGTCGCCGCGCGGCTGCGGGGACACTACCCCGTGCTGTATGCCGACGACGCTGGGCATGTCGCCCACGAGTGCATCCTCGACCTGCGCGACCTGAAGGCGCGCTGCGGCGTGACCGCGGAGGACGTCGCGAAGCGGCTCATGGATTACGGCTTCCATGCGCCGACGCTGTCCTTCCCGGTCCCCGACACGCTGATGGTCGAGCCGACCGAGAGCGAACCACGAGCGGAGCTCGACCGGTTCTGCTACGCGATGATCGCGATCCGCGGCGAGCTCGACCGGATCGCGTCCGGGGAATGGAGCCGCGAAGACAATCCGCTGCGGCACGCGCCGCACACGGCGGATGAGATCGCCGGCGAGTGGACGCATCGGTACTCGCGCGAGGAAGCCGTCTACCCGCTGCCGTCGGTGCGCGAGGCGAAGTACTGGCCGCCGGTCAAGCGCATCGACAATGCCGGCGGCGACCGGCAGTTCGTCTGCACCTGCCCGCCGACCGCCGAGTACGCGCCGTGACGCTCGCGCACACGCCGCTGCGCGCGCTGCACGCGGAGCTCGGGGCGCGCCTGACCGCCTTCGCAGGCTTCGAGATGCCGCTGCAGTATGGCGAGGGCCTCAAGGCTGAGCACCTGTGGACGCGTGCGCACGCAGGCCTGTTCGACGTCTCGCACATGGGGCAGGTGCGCGTCACCGGGGAAGCGCCCAACACGGCGCTCGAGGCCGCCCTGCCCGTCGATTTCGATGGCTGGCCGGCCGGGCTGCAGCGCTACACCCTGCTGCTCGCCGACGACGGCGGCATCGTCGACGACCTTATGGCACTGCGGCTCGCGGGCGAGGTGCGCCTGGTGGTGAACGCATCCGGGCGCGAGCGCGATCTCGCGCGCCTGCACGCGCTTTGCCCGGGGCTCGCGTTCGAGCTCCTCGGCGACGCGCTGCTTGCGCTCCAGGGCCCGGCGGCGGAGGAGGTGCTAGGCTGGCTCTCGCCCGGTGCCGTGCAGCTCGCGTTCATGCGCGCCGGCTGGTTCGATCTGGATGGCACGCGGGCGCTGGTGACGCGCAGCGGCTATACCGGCGAGGACGGTTTCGAGATCGCAGTGCCGCGCGACCGTGCGGAGGCGCTCGCGCGCCGCCTGCTCGCGCATCCGGACGTGAAGCCGATCGGCCTCGGCGCACGCGACACGCTGCGCCTGGAGGCGGGCCTGCCGCTGCACGGTCAGGACATCGACGCGACGACCAGCCCGGCGGAGTCGGGGCTCGCCTGGGCGATCGCGCGGTCACGGCGCGCGAGCGGGAGCAAGGCCGGCGGATTCCCCGGCGCGGCGAGCGTGCTGAGCGAGGGCGAGAGCGGCGCCCGGCGGCGGCTGGTCGGCCTGGTTGGGTTGGAGGGCGTGCCGATCCGCGCGGGGACGGCGATCGTGGACGGCGCGGGAGCAGAGGCCGGCTTGGTCACCAGCGGCACGATGTCGCCTACGCTGAACCAGCCGATCTGTCTCGCGCGCATCGATCGGTCCGTGGCGGACGATGCCTCGCTGGCTGCGTTGGTTCGCGGGCAGGCACGAGCGGTGCGGCGCGTCGCGCTGCCGTTCGTGCCCAAGCGGTACCGGCGCTAGAACCCCGATTCCCGCACCAGCACCGCGGCCATTCGGCGCAGCGCGTCGAGCCCGAGGCTGCGCGCACGGCCCTCGATGACCGCGGTGCCGGGACCGACGCGCTGCGCGTCGGGCGGCCCTTCCAGGCGGATGCGCACGCGGTAGAGCGCTGCGCGCGGCGCGAGCTTCGCGCTCTCCGCGGTGGTGTCCACCGCGCCGCCGTGCGTGGCGGCAAGCATCGGGTGCGGGAGGACGGTGGCGCGCGTCGTGTCGATCGCCTCCACGCGGCCGCGCAGCACGCCGAGCGCTCCGTTGCCGGCATGGAAGCGCGCTTCCGCGCCTTCGGCGACGCGCGCAAGCGCGGCTTCCTCCACGAAGGCGTCCACGATCCACTCGCCGGGCGCCACCACCACGCCGAGCGGCTGCGACGGCTTGACCCACGTGCCCGGCGCGAGCTCGTCGTCGATGTCGAGCAGCTCGCCGTCGAAGGGTGCCCGCACCTCGAGCCGCGCGAGGTCGGCGAGCTCGCCGCGCACTTCGGCGAGCTCGCGTGCGAGTTCCTGGCGCAGGCCGGCGCGCCGCTCCTCGCCCTCCGGGACGGCCTGCAGGCGGTCGATCTGCGTGGCGAGTGTCCCCGCGGTGATGGCCGACACGTCCGCGCGGCTGCGGATGTCTGGCGAGTCGAGCACGAACAGGACCTGCCCGGCCTTCACCGGACCGGGTCGGCGGGGCTCGGCGACGAGCCGGGCGGGCAGCGGGCTGTGCAGGACGTGCTGCTGGCGCGCGTGGACCCAGGCCGGCGCGTGGATGTCCGACTGCCAGGGGATGAAGAGCGCCGTGACCAGCGCGGCGCCGGCCAGCGCGAGCAGCCGCTTGCGCCGCACGGGCACGGCGCCGCGCGCCGACCACCAGACCTTCAGCTCGCTCATGACCGGACGCGCGATGAACCACCAGATCTCCAGCGCGAACAGCGCGACGCCGAGCGCCTTGAAGAAGAAGTGGTAGACGAGCAGCGCAATGGCGAGAAAGACCGTGAAGCGCCACGCCCAGGTGGCGAACGCGAACGCGACGAGAAACGTGCGCATGCCCCGCGGAAACGGCTCCGGATCGGGCGCCGGCAGGGCGAGAATCGTCCGGCGCAGGGCGGCACGAGCGAGCGCGAAGCTGCGCTCGTGGAGATTCGGCAGATCGAGCGCGTCGGAGAGCAGGAAGTAGCCGTCGAAGCGCAGGAACGGGCTCGCGTTGATGGCGAGGGTCATCACCCAGCTCGTGGTCGCGAGAAAGAACAGCGACTGGCGCAGCGCGCCGTCGGGCGCGAGGCTCCAGCCCAGCGTCGCGAGCCCGGCGAGCCCCACCTCCGTGACGATCCCCGCGGCGGCGATGGCGAAGCGCCTGCGCCGGTCCGCGAGCTTCCACGACTCGCCGGTGTCGGTGTAGAGCATGGGCCATAGGACGACGAACGCCACGCCCATGTGCCCGACGCGCACGCCGTAGCGCGTGGCGGTGTAGGCGTGGCCGAGCTCGTGCAGGCTCTTGGCGGCCGCCAGCGCGAGGAGATAGCCCGCGAGGCCCTCGAAGGTGAGCGTCGCGACGAAGGTGTGGGTGAAGGTGTCCCACTGGCGAGCCGCGAGCACCAGCCCGGCGAGCGTCGCGGCCGCAACGGCGAGCGCGGCGGCGGGGGTGAACAGGACGCGCACCCACGGCAGGGTGCGTTCGAGGAAACGCGCCGGGTGCACCAGCGGCACGCGGAAGAAGAGGTAGTGGTGCAGCAGCCAGTTGAGGCGGCTTGCCACCGCGCGGCTGCGCGCCGCGTTGAGCTGGTCCGCGCCCGCGCGCACGAGCTGGTTGCGATCCAGGAACTCCGCGAGCGCCTCCACGTCGTCGGGGGTTGCCTCCAGCGGCGTCTCGGCGGCGACGCCGTGCGATACGGCCCGCGGATCGCCGGTGTGCCAGCGCGACAGGAGCTCGAACTCCAGCCAGCCGATGCGGAAAAAGCGGTTGCGCACCGGGTCCTGGATCACCCAGGCGGGCGAGCCGTCGCGATTAGGCGCGGCCGCGAAGAGCCGCAGCTCCTCGCGCAGCGCCGGGAGACGGGCGGCGGTCACCAGCCGGTCCACTCGCGCAGCGCGGCAATCGGCCGGCGCAGCGCGATGTAGGCGATCGGCACGCGCTCGCCATAGAGCTTGGCGGTGCCCTTGAGACCGATGCGCGCCTCGGCCTCGGGCCGCTCGAACGCGCCGCGGATGCGGTATGCCGCGACACCCTCGGGCGAGAGCATCGACTGGTAGCTCGTTTGCGTGAGCCGGGCCGGAAGCGGCGACAGCGGCGCGACGTGCAGGAAGAGGCGGATGTCGGCGCCGGGCTCGAGGTTGATCGCATCGGCCACCGCCAGCCAGACGAGCACGCCGGCGTCGCGCGGGTCGGCGAGCTGCGCGATGCGCTCGCCGGTCACCACGGGCCGGCCGATCCAGTCGTTCGGGTCGCCGAAGACGGCGATGCCACCGCGCGGCGCGCGCACCTCCAGACGGCCCAGCTGCTGGGTGAGCAGCGCGAGCTCCGCCTCGCGCTCCTTGACCCTTCCCTGCAGCACTGCGAGGTCGGCGCGGCTGCGGTCGTTGTCGAACGCCTTCTGCGCGGCGAGCAGGGCGTCGGCGCGCGCGACCTCCAGCGCCTTCGCTGCGACGTCGCGGCGCGCGGCGAGTGAGGTGTCGTCGAGGGTGAAGAGGAGGGCGTTCTGCTTCACCGGCTGGTTCGGTGCGACATGGAACGCCTTCACGACGCCGTCCATGGGGGCGGAGACGGCCTGGGCATCCAGCGCGATGACCTCCGCCGGCGCGAGCACCGTCATCCGCACCGGCAGCAGCGCCAGCGCGAGCGCCACCGCCGCGGCTGCCATCCACCAGCGCGGATGGCGCTTGAACCACGTGCGCGCGTGCTCCGCGATGCCGTCCTGGCGCGACAGCGCCCAGGCGGCGTGGCCGTAGGCCTCGGCGAGGCGCGCGAGGAACGCGACGCTCGCCTCGCTCCACGGCTCGTCGCGCGCATAGAGCAGCCCGCCGAGCGTCTCGCCGCGCGGCGAGCGGAGCGGCAGCCAGAGCGCGTGCGCGGGCAGCCACTCGGCCCACTCGCGCTGCAGGTCTGCCGGCGCGGTCGCGCGCTGGAGCGCCTGCGGCTGGCCCGTGCTCCAGAGATGGGCCGCCAGCCGCTCGGCCCACAGGGTGAAGGGTGTGTCGCCCTCCAGCGCGGCAAGGCCGGACACTGCCGCGAGCGCGGGGCGACCCAATGCGTCACGGCGGAACACCAGCCCCTGCCGGTAGGGCACGAGCTGCCACGTCTCGTTGGCGGCGACGAACTCGAGGGCCGGCAGGTCCGCGGCCGCGCGGGCGCGCGACTCGAGGTGCAGCAGCGCCGTGACCGGATCCGCCGCGGTCGGCGCGACGGCCGTCATTTGGGCGGCTTGAAGCGGGCGGCGCCGCTCATGCCGGCGAGCAGCTCCCCGCTCCGGTTCTCGATGCTGCCCTCGACCTCGATCGACTGGCTCGCAGCGTCCACGCGCGCGTTGATGGCGCTGATGCGCGCCGCGTAGGTCTTGCCGGTCTCGTCGATGGTCACCTCGAAAGGCGTCCCGGGCTTCAGCCAGGGGAGCCACTTCGACGGCACGTTGAGGCGCAGCTTGAACGGCCCGGCGGAGACGATCTCCACCAGCGGCGCGCCGGCCTGCACGCCCTGGAAGGGCTTGACGTGAACCTTCACCGCGCGCCCCGCGAAGGGCGCCACGACGACGCACTGGCTTGCCTGCGTGCGGTAGAGATCGAGCTGCGCCAGCGCCTTGTTCACGGCTGCGGCGGCGAGGTTCACCTCCACCTCGCCAGCCTGCTGCAGACCCTGCAGGCGGAGCTTCGCCTCGTGGTTTTCGCGTGCGGCGATGAGCTCGGCCTGGCCCATGTTCACGCGTGCCTGCTGCTCCTGGCAGTCGAAGGCCACCAGCACGCGGCCCTTGGGGAAGCTCGCGCCGAGCGTGACGTTCACCGCGCGCAGTCGGCCGAGGATCGGGCTCACCAGCGTGGTCTCGAGCTCCGGGGTGAGCAGCACGCGGATCTCCTCGCTCCGCGTCTGCGCGGCAACGGGCAGCGCTGCGAGCAGCGCGAGCGCAAGGGCCGCGACCAGGCGGGTAAGGATCATTTCGGGGCCGGCACGGCCGGGTCGGCGCGCAGCCACCCGGAGACGTTGCGCAGTTGCGAGACGGTGGCGGCCTCGGTGAGCGCCGCGACCGTGGAGGGCTGGATGTTGGAGCCGAGCGCGGCGCCGTAGCGTGACGTGCCGGCCACGGTGCCGTCGGCGCGGATCAGACTGATCTGCCATTCGCCGCGCTGCAGACCTTCGCGCGCCGCTGCGAGCTCGAGCCGCATGCGCAGCGGCCACGCATCGGGGCGGGCCGGATCCACGACGTAGCCGCCGCGGGTCAGCGCGCGCGTCGCGGCGTCGCGAGCGGCCTGCGCCAGCGCGGGGTCGGAGACGTTCTCGATCTCCACGCGCAGCGGCGGTATCACGGCAACTGCGGCGGCCGACAGCGGCGGGAAGGTGCCGCGCTCGAGCTCCACGAAGCTCGTGCGCACCGCGCCGGCGAGGGTCTTCACGTCGTCGCTGGTGACCTCCTCGGGCAGGACATCGAGGCCTAGCGAATTCATGATGCGCGCATAGGACACCTGCGCGGTGGCGTAGGAGGCATAGCGCTGGTAGCGCGCGATCATCGCGCGCGCCTCGGTGCGGACCACCTCGAGCTCGGTGTCCACGCGAGTCGTCACCGCGGCGCGCGCGTACTGCGCGAGGCGGTCGTCCACCTTGGCGGCGTCGTCGGCGAGCTCGAGGTCCACCAGAGAGAGCTCGTAGCGCTGGACTGCGACCCGGAGCTGGGTGATGACCGCCATGGAGAGCGCCATGCGCCGCGCGTCGTCGGCCTTGAGCCGCGCCTCGTTGGTCTTCTCCACCGCCGGATACGCTACCAGGCGCAGCAGGTTCATGAAGATGTTGATGCCGCCTTCGGCCCAGCTCTGGTTGTAGAGGTACTTGTTCGAGTCGTAGCGGTACCCGGCGTCGATGCTGATGCCGGGCAGCAGCGAGAGGATGGCGCGGCGCGTCTCGGCGACCGAGATGCGCTTGCGGTAGTCCTCCTCGCGCAGCTCCGGGCGGTTGGTGAGCGCGATGGTGTCGAGCTCGTCGAGATTCGCAGGCGGGCGCGGCAGCGCGAGCTCGGCCTCCTCGGCCAGGGCGAAGTCGGTGCCCGGCGGCACGTTCATCAGTGCCGCGAGCTCGCGCTTGGAGAAGGCGAGCTCCTGGCGGCGGATGTTGAGCAGCGTCGTCGCGTCGAGCAGCGCGCGCTGGTAGGCGAGCGCCTGGGTCGGCGGCATGAGGCCCTGCGACTCCGCCTGGCGCGACTTCTCCAGGGCGCCGCGCACGCGCTCGAGCAGCACGTCGGTCTCGCGCGACAGGCGTTGCGCGCCGGCCGCTCGCCAGTATGCGGCGCGGACGTCCTGGACGATGTTCTGGATGACGCGGCGGCGGCGCTCCTCGGAGATCAGCGTCTCGTCGGCGAGCTGCTTGGCGCGGTAGTACGAGACGCCGAGGTCGAGGAGGTTCCAGGAGAACTCCGCGTTGGCGAGAAAGCGCGACCGCTCGACCGAGGTCGAGGGCGACAGCGTCTCGCTGCCGTCGATGATGCTGACGCTGGTGCCGCCGGCCTCGTTGCTGCGCGTGGTATAGCCGGCCGAGGCGACCAGCCGCGGCAGCATGTCGTAGCGCGAGACGTCCCACAGGCCCTCGGCGAGCGCCCGCTCCATGAGCTTCAGGCGATAGTCGAGGTTGTACTTCAGCGCCCGCGCGATGGCGGTGTTGAGGTCGATGGGGCCGGCAATGGGCTCCTGACCCTTGAACAGGAACTGCTGGTCCGCGGCGTGACGCTCGCGGACGTCCTGCTTGGTGAGCGGCTGCGGCGTCACGGCGCAGCCGGCCAGCACCACTGCCAGCCCCAGCGTGGTCAGGCGGCGCGGCTGCGGCCGCGCTTTATGGTTATTCATAGACGGTCCTCTTGCGGGCGCCCCGCGCTAAAGCTTGCGGGCGGCGCCGATGCCGGGGAGCGACATCGGCTGCATTCTAGCGGCCGCGTCCTTGAGTTGGGCAGTGAAGGAGGGTGCCGACGAGGGCACATTGCCTGCGTGACCGTCATCGGCGGCGCGCGGCAGGAGCGATGCGGCGCGTTCGAGGGCGACGTCGGTGTCGTGCTGCGCCGAGGGTGTGGCATCTGCCCGGTTGCCGGTGGGGAAAATGACCTCCACCGAAAGCGCCGGCGTGGCGGCGAGGACGCCACGCGGCGGCGGCGCCAGCGGACCCAGATCGGTGAAGAGGGTCTCTGCACCGACGAGCGAGGCCTGGTAGACGGCCGCGACGCGTGCCTGCACGTCCTCGATGACCGCACGCACGTCGGCTGCGGCAGGGAGCACGTGGAGGCTCGGGTCGAGACCCAGGCCGGCCCCGATGGACGCGGAGCGCAGCGTCGCCGCGCGCTGCACGTCCGGCGCGCCGGACAGTTCGGCTGCCTGCTCCGCGCGCAGCCGCTGGGATTCCGCAACCGCTCGCAATACGAACTCGGCGGGCACGAACGGCGGTGCGTAGTCGCGGCCGGGCAGAGGCGCGTAGCGATAGGGGACGAACGGGTCGGGCGGGTACACCAGCACGTAGGGCGAGACTGCGCTGCTTCTCGATCCCGTCCCCACGATGGTGACGGTCACCCGCTGGACCGATCCGTCGGCCGTAAGCACGTCGAACGTATCGACCAGTGCCTCGCCGTCGGCGAGTGCCGCGACCACGGGGTTCGCCCCGTCGAGCGCGTAGTTCCAGTTCCCGGCGGCGTCCACGGTGAACGCGCCGAAGGCGCCGGTCCCCGTCCCCGGCCGGAACGAGGATTCGCCCGCGTCGGGATCAGCGATGGTCAGGCGGCCGCCCGTGGATGGCGCGGTGCCCTCGACGACGGTACCGGCCGTGTCACCGGCCACCGCGGGCGGGTCGTTGACCGGGCTTACCGTGAGAGTCACCACTGCCGTGGCGGTCCCGCCGCTGCCGTCGTCGATCGTGTAGGAGAAGCTCGGGGCGCCGTTGAAGTTCGGCGCGGGCACGAAGGTGAGCGTGCCGTCGGCGTTGCGCGTGACGCTGCCGCCGGCCACCGCCATCGAGCCGCCGACGCCTATCGCGGTGCCGTTGATGTGCGTGACGGCGACGCTGGCGCTATCGACGTCGGTATCGTTGCCGCGGACGTCGAAGGTGGCTGGGGTGTCCTCGGGCGTCGAGACGGTATCGGCGTTGGCCACGGGCGCGTCGTTGACCGCGGCGATCGTGATGAGGGCGGTCGCGACGTTGGCCGAGGTCGCGCCGTCGTCGTCGGTCACCGCGTAGCCAAAGCTCGCGATGCCGTTGAAGTCGGCAGCGGGCGCGAAGTACACCGGCCCGCTGACCGCTGCGCCTGCGGCGAGCGGTGCGCCCCCGACCGCCGCCGAGAAGAGCTGGCCGTTCGCGGGCAGGCTGGCAAGGGTGTAGCTCACCACCGACCCGTCGACATCGGTTCCGGCGAGGGTGACGGCGACGCGCGCGGGGCTGTCCTCGACGCCGGCCGCGCCGACGTTCACCGCGACGGGCGCGTCGTTGACGTCCGCCACCGCGGTGACGGTCAGGGTGCCGGTGACCGCGAGCGCGCCGTCGGTCACGGTGTACGTCGCCACCGGGCCGGGACCGTTGTAGTCCGGTGCCGGCGTGAACGTGAAGTCGCCGTTGGCGGCGATGGTGAGCGTGCCGACGCCTGCGACGTTCGCGGTCGCGCCGGCCGCGAAGATCCCGGGAACGCCGGCGACGGTGAACTGCGATACGACAAGCGCTGGTCCGTCGACGTCGGTATCGTTGGCCAGCACGTTGCCGCTTACCGGCGTGTCCTCCGCGGTCGCGGTCGTGTCAGGGTTCGCCACCGGAGCATCGTTGACCGCGGTGACGTTCAACGTGAGCGTGTTCGGCGCGAGATCATAGGCGCCCGCGTTGTCCTGAACGCTGAAGGTGAAACTCGCAAAGGGCGCGCCGCTCGCGTCGGCGGCGGG
>Ga0209254_10002063_pt1 | contig 18221 bp, 14 predicted proteins | sample FrelakmetDIP11DI_FD_187148 | JGI IMG/M metagenome (GOLD analysis project Ga0209254, IMG submission 187148) | Freshwater lake sediment microbial communities from the University of Notre Dame, USA, for methane emissions studies - DIP11 DI (SPAdes)... | ecosystem: Environmental > Aquatic >...
CCCCGCCTGTAAGACCCGGCGGGCCGGCCAACAGCTTTGACCGCCGAGCGTGGTATCGCTGTGCGCATTGCGCACGCGGCGAGGCGTCACTCTTGCCGCATCAGCCGGGCGAGGCGGCGTTGTGCGTCGGCCGCCAGCAGCCTGTGGCGCAATGCGAAGTCGAGCGTGACCAGTGACGCATCGACGGTCATGGCATCGCCGGCCGCCAGCCCGATGGCTTCGTCCGCCGGCAGGCAGCGCAGCTCGGCAACTTCGCCGTCCTGGTTGATCGGCACCACACCGGCGGGCAGGCACAGGTCGAAGCCGTGCAGCTGTTCGTGCATGAATCCCTCCGCAATGTCGCAGGCCACGTCGATGACGCGCCCCGGCACGGCGCGGCGCATCAGCTCGGCAGGCAGGCCGGCCTCTTCAAAGCCTTCGCGCACCAGGGCCTCGAACGGCGACTGGCCATGGGGCACGCCGCCGCCGACCAGGTTGTCGAGCTTGCCCGGGTCGGTGGCCTTGCTCAGTGAGCGGCGGGCGATCCAGAGGTGGGTCGGCCGCCCTGCGGCATCGGCCACGTAGCCGTTGGCGTGGGCGCCGAAGGTCAGGGTGCCCCAGAAGCGCGCCGTGGCCCGTTCGATCAGGGCCAGCGGCGGCTCGCCGAGCCTCGTCACGATGGCATAGGTCTCGTCGCGCCAGGCCAGGATCAGGCCTTGTGCGCGCAGCGCCGCATTGATCACGGCCAGCGCGCTGTCGCGGTCGGTCGCGATGAGTTGCACGCCGCGCTCGTCAACGGCCAGCCACTGCGGCCAGGCACGCAGGGCGCCGAGGTGGGCTGTGGCGACCGACCCCACGGCCACGCCGTCGATGGCGAAGGGCACGCGCGGCACATCGCGGCGGCGCGCCGCAGCCAGCGCCGGCCAGCGCCCGGCGCTCAAGCCGCTGCGCGCGAGACCGCCCGGCTGCGCCATGCCACCATCAGGCCCTGCCACTTGACTCGCGCGGCCTTCAACTGGCGCTCCTTGACGTGGCCATAGCCGCGGATGTCTTCGGGCAGGCGCGCGATCTCGACGGCCAGCGCGAGGCGCTCGCGGGTCAATGCGCCCAGCACCTCGTCGATGGCCGCGCGGTACTCGCCGATCAGCGCGCGCTCCGTCTTGCGCTCTTCGCTGCGGCCGAACGGGTCGAAGGCCGTGCCGCGCAGGCCCTTCAGTTTGGCGAGCAGCGTGAAGGCATTGCGCATCCAGGGGCCGAAGGGCTGCTTGATCAACTCGCCTTTGTCGTTCTTCCTGGCGATGGCCGGCGGCGCGAGGTGGTGCACCAGCTTGTAGTCGCCCTCGAACATGGCCGCGATCTTGGTCGTGAACGCCGGGTCGGTGTGCAGGCGCGAGACTTCGTACTCATCCTTGTAGGCCATCAGCTTGAACAGGTAGCGGGCCACGGCTTCGCTGAGCTTGGTGCTGGCCAGCGGCGCCTCGGCCGCGCGCACCTTGTCGACGAAGGCCTTGTAGCTTGCCGCGTAGGCCGCGTCCTGGTAGCCGGCGAGGAACTCGACGCGCTTGGCCAGCATGTCATCGAGCGACGGCTTCTTGACGAACTCGATGACCTGAGCCACCTTGCACAAGGACTGCACCGAGGCCAGGTCGTGCGCACTTTGGCGGCCCCACTCGAAGGCGGCCTTGTTGTTGTCGACCTGCACGCCGTTGAGTTCGATCGCCCGCATCAACGCAGCGTGACTCAGCGGCACACGGCCCTGCTGCCAGGCATAGCCGAGCATCAACGGGTTGGTGTAGATCGAGTCGCCGACCAGTTGCACGGCGACCTGTTCGGCGTCGAACGCGCCGACCAGGCCTTCGCCGACGCTGGCCTTGATGGCAGTCTCGCAGTGGCCGCCGGGGAACTGCCAGTCGGCGTTCTTCACGAAGGCCGCCGTCGGCGTGCCGTGGGTGTTGAGCGCGACATAGGTGCGGCCCTGCTGCATCACCGCCAGCGTGTACTTGGTGGCACCGACGACGGAGTCGCAGGCGATCACCAGGTCGGCCTTCGCGGTATCGACCTTGGTCGTGAAGATGGCCTCCTGCCGATTCGCGATCTGGATATGGCTCCAGGTCGCGCCACCTTTTTGTGCCAGGCCACCGGCGTCCTGCGTCACGACGCCGCGGCCTTCGAGGTGCGCGGCCATGCCGAGCAACTGGCCGATGGTGATGACGCCGGTGCCACCGACACCGCCGACCACGATGCCCCAGGCGGCCTCCGCCAGTGGCAGCTTCGGCTCGGGCAGCTCCGGCATCGTCGCCAGGTCGCCCTTCTGCTGCTTCTTCGGCTTCTTCAACTGGCCGCCCTCGACGGTGACGAAGCTCGGGCAGAAGCCTTTGACGCAGGAGTAGTCCTTGTTGCAGCTGTTCTGGTTGATGCGGCGCTTGCGCCCGAACTCGGTCTCGACCGGCTCGACCGACAGGCAGTTGCTCTGCACGCTGCAATCACCGCAGCCTTCGCAGACCAGTTCGTTGATGATCACGCGCTTTTCGGGGTCCACCATCTTGCCGCGCTTGCGGCGGCGGCGCTTCTCGGTCGCGCAGGTCTGGTCGTAAACGATGACCGTGGTGCCCTTCAACTCGCGGAACTCGCGCTGGATGCGGTCCAACTCGTCGCGGTGGTGCACCGTCACGCCGGGGGCCAGCGCCACACCCGCGTACTTCTCGGGCTGGTCGGTCACGACGACCAGTCTGGCCACGCCCTCGGAGACCAGGCTGCTGACGATCTGCAAGACCGAGTGGCCTTCGGGGCGCTCGCCGACCTGCTGGCCACCCGTCATCGCGACAGCGTCGTTGTAGAGCACTTTGTAAGTGACGTTCACGCCGGCAGCGATGCTCTGGCGGATCGCCAGGCTGCCACTGTGAAAGTAGGTGCCGTCGCCGAGGTTGGCGAAGACGTGTGTGTCCTTGGTGAACGGCGCCTGGCCGACCCAGGCCACGCCTTCGCCGCCCATCTGGCTGAAGGTGCTGGTGCTGCGGTCCATCCAGACCGACATGTAATGGCAGCCGATGCCGGCCATCGCCCGCGAGCCTTCGGGCACGCGCGTGCTGGTGTTGTGCGGGCAGCCCGAGCAGAACCACGGTGCGCGCTCGCCGGTGTCGGTCTTGAGCTCCAGCAGCGTGCGTTCGCGCGTCTCGATGACCGCGATGCGCTGGTCCATGCGCGCCGCCACGTCACTGCCGGAGGGGGCCAGGCCGAGCTTCTTCAGTCGCTTGGCGATGGCCTTGGCGATGATCGCCGGCGTCAGGTCGGCCTTGGCGCGCAGCAGCCAGTTCTCGCTCGGGTTGGGCATGCTCCACTCGCCGCCCGCCGTGCCCTCGGGCTCGTCGAACTTGCCCAGCACGTTGGGCCGCACGTCGGCGCGCCAGTTGTAGAGCTGCTCCTTCAACTGGTACTCGATGACCTGGCGCTTTTCCTCGACGACCAGGATCTCCTGCAGGCCCTGAGCGAAATCGCGCGTGATCGTGGCTTCCAGCGGCCAGACCACGTTGACCTTGTGCAGCCGGATGCCGAGCGTGCGGCAGGTGTCGTCGTCCAGGCCCAGGTCCGACAGCGCCTGGCGCGTGTCGTTGAAGGCCTTGCCGCTGGCGATGATGCCGAAGCGGTCGCGCGAGCTTTCGATGACGTTGTGGTTCAACTTGTTGGCACGCACATAGGCCAGCGCCGCGTACCACTTGTAGTCGAATAGCCGCGCTTCCTGCTCGAGCGGCGGGTCGGGCCAGCGGATGTGCAGGCCGCCTTGGGGCATCACGAAGTCCTCGGGGATCACGATCTGCACGCGGTCGGGATCGATCGACACCGAAGCCGAAGACTCCACCACCTCCTGGATCGTCTTCATGCCGCTCCATAGGCCGGAGAAGCGGCTCATCGCGAAGGCGTGCAGACCCATGTCGAGGATGTCCTGCACATTGCTCGGGAAGAACACCGGCAGGCCGCAGGCCTTGAAGATGTGGTCGCTCTGGTGCGCCGCGGTGCTGCTCTTGGAGACGTGGTCGTCGCCAGCGATGGCGATCACACCGCCGTGTTTCGCGGTGCCGGCCATGTTGGCGTGCTTGAAGACGTCGGAGCAGCGGTCGACGCCTGGGCCCTTGCCGTACCAGATGCCGAACACGCCGTCGTGCTTCTTCGTCGCCGGGTAGAGGTCGAGTTGCTGTGTGCCCCAAACGGCGGTGGCGCCGAGTTCTTCGTTGACACCGGGTTGGAACACGATGTGGTGCTCGGCCAGGTGCTTTTTCGCCGCCCAAAGTGCCTGGTCATAGCCGCCGAGCGGGCTGCCGCGGTAGCCGCTGACGAATCCCGCGGTGTTCAGGCCGGCCAGCGCATCGCGCGTGCGTTGCAGGATCGGCAAGCGCACGAGGGCTTGCACGCCGCTCATGAAGGCGCGGCCGCGCGCCAACGAATACTTGTCGTCGAGCGTCACGGCTTCGAGAGCCTTGCGGATGGACTCGGGCAGGGGAGCGTTCATGGCGGCGTTCCGTGGCAAGAGGGCAGCGGCGAGTGTAGAAGGCTTGGTTGGGCATTTGTTTTCCTTTCCACACCAGCTTGTCCCTCGGCGAAGTCAAGCCCGGTGCGGTGCTGCCGCTGACCCGCGGGCAGAACCACCCGCAACACACGGCGCGCCGTTGAGCGACACTGCGCGCTGACGATGACTCAGCCCCCCGCCCACAACTTGCGGCAGCGCCTGACCGACGCGTTGCTGACCACCGAGGCCCCGCGGCGACTGCACTTGGCGCAGGCGGGGTTGGCGATGCTGCTGATGGCGTTGTCGATCGGTGTGCTGGTCTATGCGGCGCGTGTCGCCGGCACGCCGACAGAGCTTGTCGTGGCCTGGGCGCTGCTGTCGATCGGGGGGTTGGCGGCGTCGTACCTCGCGATTCGCAGTGGCTGGTCGCGCCGGCTGGCCGACCCGTCGCTGACCTTGCCGCAGATGCTCTACGCAATTTCCAGCGGCGCACTGGGCTATGCGATGGCGGGCCCAATGCGCGGCGGCACATTTCCGGTGTTGCTGGTGATCTTGATGTTCGGCATGTTCCAGCTGCGTCCGCGAACAATGGCCCGGGTTTGCCTCTTCACAGCCGCGCTGTTCGGCACGGTGATGGCCGTGATGTCGCAGCGCCAGCCGCAGGTCTACGACCCCGCGGTCGAGCTCGGCCATTTTCTGATGCTCGCCGTGACGTTGCCGGCCGTCGCGCTGCTCGCCGGTCGCCTGACGCGCTTGCGCGAGCACCGGCGGCAGCAGCGCGTCGAACTCGCCGAGGCGCTGGTGCACATCCAGGAACTGGCTACGCGCGACGCACTCACCGGGCTGATCAACCGGCGCCACATGGTCGAGCTGCTCGAGCAGGAGCGCCAGCGCTGCGTTCGCTCAGGCCGCGGTTTTTGCGTCGCGCTGATCGACCTCGACCATTTCAAGCAAGTCAACGACCGCCACGGCCATGGCGGCGGCGATGTCGTGCTGCGCGGCTTCGCGCGCGAAGCGCTCGCTGCGATCCGCGTGGCTGACGTGTTGGCGCGGTGGGGCGGCGAGGAGTTCGTTCTGCTGCTGTCCGACGCGCACCTGCCGTTGGCGCGGGGGGGCGTCGAGCGGGTACGCCTGCGCGTCGAGGCTGCCGCACTCCTCGACGCTGAGCCGGCACTGCGCATCACGATGTCGGCCGGTCTGACCGAACACATCGCGGGCGAGTCAGTCAGCGACGCGCTGGCGCGCGCCGACCGTGCGCTCTACCAGGCCAAGGCCGAAGGCCGCAATCGCACGGTGGTGGCCAGCGGCCAGTCACTGCCCTGACGCCGGCCGCCGTTGCGCACCGCCGCCGGCGGTTGAGCGCGCTGCGCGTCGATGTCGCGCCGGGGCTGGCCACGCATGGCCAGCGACGCGTGGCTACTTCGGCCACAGCACCCACATCTTGAGGGGCTGCTTCATGCGCCCGGCCTGCTGCTCGGCGCGGTCGCCCCAACCCCAGAAATAGTCGGCGCGCACCGCGCCGGTGATGGCCGAGCCGGTGTCCTGGGCCAGCACCAGGCGCCGCAGCGGCGTGGCGGTCAGCGGCTCGGTGGTGTCGAGCCACACGGGGGTGCCGTAGGGCAGGCTCTTCGGATCGACGGCGATCGAGCGCTCGGGGACCAAGGCCACGCCCTGCGCGCCGCGGGGGCCGAGGTTGGCGTCGGGCAGCGGCTCTTCGCGAAAGAACACCACCCGAGGGTTGGCGGCGAGCATTTCGGGCACGCGCTTGGGGAAGCGCCGGGCCCAGTCGCGGATTGCGGGCCACGAGGCTTCACCGGGCCTGAGCTCGCCCTGGTCGATCAGCCAGCGGCCGATCGATTGGTAGGGTTGGTCGTTGTGGCCGGCGAAAGCCAGCCGGACGGTCTGCGTGCGCCCGTCGGCAGCAACCAGGCGCACGCGGCCGGAGCCCTGCACCTGCAGCATCAAGGCGTCGAGCGGGTCGGCAACGTAGGCGATTTCGCGGCCGCGCAGCGCGGCCTGGGCTGCGGGCAGGTTCTCGATCTGGGCGCGTGTGTACCAAGGCTTGCGTGTGGCCAGGTCGGCTGGGGGCGAATACAGCGGCACGCGCAGCGTGCCGCGCGGCGTGCGGCTGGCGTCGATCAGCGGCTCGAAGTAGCCGGTGGCCAGACCCTCGCCCGGCGCATTGGCGTCCAGCGGCAGCACGCGGTACGGGGCAAGGCGCTGCATCAGCCAAGTGCGGGTCGCGGCATCGTCGGCCGGTTGTGTGCGCAACGCTTCCTGGCAAAGCCGAGGCCAGGCCGGCGCTTCGCGCTGGACGTCGGCGGGCATGCGCTCGCAACTGCGCTGCAGGGCGGTCCAGGCCTCGCGTGTGCGATCGACATCCCAGCCGGGCAGATCGGCCCAGGCAACGGGCTGCCAGCGTGAGGCGGGGTGAAGCGTGGCCGCGGGTGCGCCAACGCCGGCGGTGACGCCGCGCTCCGGCGTCGGCGCCTGGCTTGGCATGATGGCGCCGCCGCAGCCCGCGAGCATCAGCAGAGCGCCCCAGTAAGCTCGGCGCATGTGGCTGCTGATACTCGAAGCGCTCGGCGCGTTGCTGATCCTGCTGTTCATCGTCTGGTGGACCATGTTCTCGGGTCGTCGCCGCGGCGAGCGCCGTGACGACGACGCCTCGGGGCATTGACGCCGGCCGAGGGGCTCAGTGCAACTGCTCCGGCCGCGTCAAGACGAACTCGGCCACCGGTGCCTCGAACGGATGCGCGTCCTCCGTCATGCAGAAAAAGGTGCCGCGCATCGTTCCTTGCGCCGTGGCGATGCGCGTCCAGCTGGTGTACTCGAACTTTTCACCGGGCTTGAGCAACGGCTGGTGGCCGACCACGGCCAGCCCGCGCACTTCCTCGGCATGGCCGTTGGCGTCGGCAACGACCCAGTGCCGCGCCACCAACTGCGCCGTCACGTCGCCGCTGTTGACGATGGTCACCGTGTAGGCAAAGGCATGCACACCCGCCTGCGGTTGCGACTGCTCGGGCACGTAGGCAACGGTCGCGGTGCAGGTGAATTGTGGGTGGGCCATGGCGGGCGATTCTAGAATCCACGCGAACTGCTCCCGATCGGCATGACCACTTTCCGCATCGCCCCGTCCATCCTTTCCGCCGATTTCGCCTGTCTGGGTGACGAGGTCAAGGCCGTCATTGCTGCCGGGGCCGACTGGATCCACTTCGACGTGATGGACAACCATTACGTGCCCAACCTGACGTTCGGGCCGATGGTCTGCGAGGCGCTGCGCAAGCACGCCACAGTGCCGATCGACGTGCACCTGATGGTCCAGCCGGTCGATGCGCTGGCGCAGGCTTTCTGCCGCGCCGGGGCCGACCTGGTGAGCTTTCATCCCGACGCCAGCGCGCATGTCGACCGCACGCTGCAAGTCATCAGGGCCGAGGGCAAGCAGGCCGGCCTGGTGTTCAACCCGGCCGAGCCGATCGACGTGCTCGAGTGGGTCATCGACAAGGTCGACCTTGTGCTGGTGATGAGCGTCAACCCGGGCTTCGGCGGGCAGAGCTTCATCGACGCGGCATTGCGCAAGATCGAGCGCCTGCGCAAGCTGATCGACGCTAGCGGCAGGGACATTCGCCTCGAAGTCGACGGTGGCATCAAGGTCGACAACATTCGCCGCGTTGCCGATGCCGGCGCCGACACCTTCGTCGCCGGCAGCGCGATTTTCGGCAAGCCCGACTACAAGGCGGTGATCGACGCGATGCGCGCCGAACTGGCGCGGTGATGCGGACCCGCTTCGACGCGGCGATCATCGACCTCGACGGCACCTTGGTCGACACACTGGGCGACTTCGAGGTTGCGCTCAACCGCACGCTGGCCGAGCTGGCGCTGCCGCCGGTGGGCAGGGCCTTCATCGAACGCACGATCGGCAAGGGCTCGGAGCACCTGATCCGCAGCACCTTGGCCGCGGCCGGTGGCGATGCAGGGCTGTACGACGCCGCGTGGGTGCATTACCAGCGTCATTACCGGGCGATCAACGGCGACTTTTCCGAGGTCTATGCCGGCGCCGCCGCGGGCCTGGCCCTGTTGCGCGCCTCCGGCCTGGTGCTGGCCTGCGTGACCAACAAGCCAAGCGACTTCGCCGTTGCACTGCTCAAGCGCAAGGGACTGGTGGGTCACTTTGCCCAGGTCTTCGGCGGCGACAGCTTCGAGCGCAGGAAGCCCGACCCGCTGCCGCTGCTGCGCGCCGCGGCCGCGCTCGGCAGCGAGCCGGCGCGCACGCTGGTGATCGGCGACTCGGCCAACGATGCGTTGGCCGCACGTGCTGCCGGCTGCCCGCTGGTGCTGGTGAGCTACGGCTACAACCATGGCGAGTCGGTGCACGGGTTGGGTGCCGATGCGGTGGTCAGCCGCATCGATGCCATCGACCTCGGCGCGTTCGGCATCGCGCCGCACGGCTGATAAACTGCGCCGCGCCATGACCATCACTTCACGTCAGTCGACCAGCACCGGGCCGTTGGGCCGGGGAGCCTGGCCCTGGCGTCGCGAGCAGCAACCCTGATGCCCGCTGGTGGGGCGCATGCCCCGCCGCTTCGAAGACGTCGCTCCGCGCCCGGCCCCAGATGCCCGCCGCAGCAGGGCTTCCCGGAAGGATCCCGAAGTGATCACCGAACTCGAATTCAAGAGCCTGGCTGCGCAAGGCTTCAACCGCATCCCGCTGATCAGCGAGGCCTTTGCCGACCTGGAAACGCCCCTCTCGCTGTACCTGAAGCTGGTCGGAAAAGAGCCTTATGGCTGCCTGCTGGAGTCTGTCGTCGGCGGCGAGCGCTTCGGGCGTTACTCCTTCATCGGCCTGCCGGCGCGCACGCTGGTGCGGGCCACGGGCACGTTGACCGAGGTCGTCACCGACGGCTCAGTCGTCGAGCGTCACGAGGGCAACCCGCTCGAGAGCATTGCCGCCTTTCAGCGCCGCCTGCGGCCGGCGGTCAGCGCCGGGCTGCCCCGCTTTTGCGGCGGGCTGGCGGGCTACTTCGGCTACGAGGCGGTGCGGGCCATCGAGTCGCGCTTGGCGGCCACGCGCAAACCGGGCGGTCTGGGCACGCCCGACATCCAGTTGCTGCTGACCGAAGAAGTAGCGGTCATCGACAACCTGTCGGGACGCTTGTACCTGATCGTCTGGGCCGACCCCGAGCGTGCCGACGCCTACGCGCTGGGGCGGCAGCGGCTGACTGAACTAACTGAGAAATTGCGCCACAGCGTCACCGCTCCCGCCGTCGAGCGCGGCCCAGTGCATCCGGTCGCGCGCGACTTCGCCAAGGCCGACCTGGTGCGCGCGGTGGAGCGGGCCAAGGCCTACATCGCTGCCGGCGATTGCATGCAGGTCGTGATCGGCCAGCGCCTCTGCAAACGCTACACCGGGAGCCCGCTCAGCTTGTACCGCGCGCTGCGCTCGTTGAACCCGAGCCCCTACATGTACTTCTACGACATGGGCGAGTTCCAGATCGTCGGGGCGTCGCCCGAGATCCTGGTGCGCGAGGAGCGCCTGCCGGACAACGCGCGCAAGCTGACGATCCGGCCGCTGGCCGGTACGCGCCCGCGCGGCGCCACGCCCGAGGCCGATGCGGCGCTCGAAGCCGAACTCAAGGCCGACCCCAAGGAGCGCGCCGAGCACCTGATGCTGATCGATCTGGCGCGCAACGACATCGGCCGCATCGCCCGTATCGGCAGCGTCAAGGTCACCGAGTCCTTCGCGGTCGAGCGCTATTCGCATGTGATGCACCTGGTCAGCAATGTCGAAGGCGTGCTGCGGCCCGAGGTCGACCAGCTCGACGTGCTGCGCGCCACCTTCCCGGCCGGCACGCTGAGCGGCGCGCCGAAAGTGCGGGCGATGGAAATCATCGACGAGCTCGAACCGGTGCAGCGCGGCATCTACGGCGGTGCCTGCGGCTACCTGAGCTTTGCCGGCGACATGGACCTGGCCATCGCCATCCGCACCGGCATCGTCAAGGACCAGACCCTGTACGTGCAGGCGGCGGCCGGCGTCGTGGCCGATTCGGTGCCTGAATCGGAATGGGCCGAGACGGAGCAGAAGGCGCGCGCGTTGCTGCGCGCGGCTGAACTCGTCGAAGAAGGGTTCTGACGCAGCATGACGAAGTCCCAGGCGAGGGCACCATGAGCGAGAAGATTGGCCGCAACGATCCGTGCCCCTGCGGCAGCGGCAAGAAGTACAAGCAGTGCTGCGGCAAGCCCGAGCCACCGACAACGCCTTCGGCCGACTCGCACGACGGTGCGGTCGAGCGCGCGGTCGCCTGGTTGGCTCAGCACCATCGCAAGGCCTTTGTCGCGGCGCTGGAGGAGGAGATCGACGCGGCGGCCTTCGGCTGCTTCGACGATGACGATGACGACGCGGCGCGCGAGGCCATGGCGGGTATCGACGACGCGTTGTGGCAGCAACTCCAGCTCAACCTGACCGAGTGGTTGCTGGCCGAGGGTGACATCAAGGTCAAGGGTGAACACCAGCGCGTGGCCGATCTGTTGCTTGGCGCGAGCGGGCCCCTGCTGTCGGTGGGCCAACGCGCATGGCTGGAGCAGCTCGCACAGCGGCCAATGCGGCTGTATGACGTCACCGATGTCGTGTCCGGCACCGGCATCACGGTGTGCGACGCGCTCGACGACGCTCAGGCGCCGATCGTTGTCACCGAGCGCGAGGGCAGCCGGTCGATGCGGCCGGGCCTGCAGATTGGCGCGCGGGTGATGGCGGTGGCCGGCGGGCACCAGCTCTCGGGCGCGGTCTATCCGTTCTCGATGCTGAGCGGACGCGCCATGCAGGAAGAGCTGCGCGAGTTCCTGGTGCAGCCCAGTCGGCACGAGGAAGACAACGTTCTGATGATCGGCCTGTTGATCATCAAAGGCTGGTTGGCGCAATACCTGCGGCCGGCGCCCATACCGACTTTCATGCACAGCCACACCGGCGAGCCCTTGCTGTTCACGACCGACCACTACGAGGTGCAGGCCTGGCCAGCGCTCGCCGCCGCGTTGGCGGCGCAGCCCGATGTGCAATGCGATTGCGACGGCGGTTGGAGCCGCCTGATCGACTGCGAGGATGGGCAGGCGCGTGCGCTGGCGACGATCACCGCGCAGCCCGGTGGCCGGCGAGTGTCATTGCTCTACAAGACGGCGGGCCTGGCGGAACAGGGGCGCCCCTGGTTCGAGACGCTGGCCGGCGACTCGGTGAAGTTCCTGCTGCGCGAAGTTTCTGACCCGAAGGGTTTGTTGTCGCACGCGGATCCTTCCAAGAGCGCAGCGACCCAGGGACCACGCCTGCCCGAAGGCCTGGACCCGGAGGCACTGGCGGGTGCCATCGAAGGCGTCCTGCAACGCAGCTATGCGCATTGGGCCGACGAGTCGATCCCGGCCCTGAACGGCCAGACGCCGCGCCAAGCCATCGCCAGCGCGGCCGGGCTGGAGCGGGTCAAAGGTTTGTTGCGCAGCTACCAGGACGGCGAGGCGCAACAGGCGGCCCAGCAAGGGCGGCGCGAAATTTCTTACCAGTTCCTTTGGGACGATTTGGGCCTGGTGCAATAGCCAGCGCCTCACCGCAACCAGGGCTCGAACGCCTTGGCCAGCCGCTGCAACACGGCAGCGTCGGGCAGAGGCAGGCGCACGCTGGCTTGGCCCGTGACGGGATCGCGTTCGATCGTGAGGGGAGCGGCGCCAGCGTTTGCGTCGCCATTTGCGCCGCCAGTCGTTCGCGACGTCGCCAGCCCCTGCAACAGCGCGGCTCCGGCTTCGAGGATGGCGGCCCAGGGATCGGCCGATTCAACGCGCAGGGGTTGACCATCGGCGAGCGGCGCCGTCGCTCGACTCGGTTCGACCATGGCGGCACTTTCCTCAGACACGCCCACCCCATCGCCGGCCTGCGACGGTTCGACCGCGTTGGATGGCTTGGTGCCGGCGTCGGGCGCCACGGGTGGCTCCGACGCTGGGTCCGCATCGGCCTCGCCCATTGCGCCGGCCACCTGCTCGACGCTCTTCATGAATTGCGACAAGCGCGTGCCCTGCAGGAACACTTCTCGCTCACCACCATCGAGCACGCCCGCGAACAGCGACTTCTTGAACGCCAGCAGCGAGAGCATGCCTTCCTCGATGCTGCCCTGGCCGACGAAGTTGATCACCTGCACGCCGCGCGACTGGCCCATCCGATGCACGCGGCCGATGCGCTGCTCCAGCACCGCCGGGTTCCACGGCATATCCATATTGACCACCACGGCCGCCGCGTGCTGCAGGTTCAGGCCCACGCCGCCGGCGTCGGTGGAAAGGAACAGCCGGCAATCCGGATCCTTGTGGAATTGGTCGACCAGTGCGCCGCGCTTGTCGCCCGGCACGCTGCCGCTGAACAGCACATGGCCCCAGGCACGCTGTCCCGCACCTGTGCCCAGGCGGCGTCTGATCAGCTCATGCGTGCCCAGCCACTGGCTGAAGACCACGGCCTTGGCGCCCGGGTCTTCGAGCAACTCGTCGAGCACGGTCATCAGCTCATCGACTTTGTGGCCGTGGTCGGTCTCGTGGTCGAGCAGCCAGGTGCTGTTGCAGACCATGCGCATGTTTTGCAACGCGCAGGTCAGGCGGCGCTGGTCGGCGTCCGACAGATAGCCGGTCTTGCGCCAGCGCTTGACGATGCGGCCGACGATCTCGCCGTTCTCGTCGTGGTGCACGCGTTGCTGCGGCGTCAGCGGCACGAAGATGCGCTGGTCCACGCGCTCGGGCAGTTGTGTCAGCACCTCGGCTTTGCGCCGGCGCAGCATCACCGGCGCCAGGGTCTGGCCGATGCGGTCCAGGGCGCGGTAGCCGATCACGCGGCCGGCCTCGTCGCGCGACTGGTGCTCATCGAGCAGCCGCCACGTCGGGCCAAGCCGGTGCTGGTCGACGAACTGCACGATCGAGATCAACTCCTCCAGCCGGTTCTCCAGCGGCGTGCCGGTCAGCACCAGGGCATAGGGGCTGGCGATGCGCTTGAGTGCACGTGCGGCAATGGTGTTCCAGTTCTTGATGCGTTGCGCCTCGTCGGCGATCACGAGTTCGGGCGCCCAGGCTTCGATCAGGTCTGCGTCGCGCGCCAGGGTTTCGTAGTGGGTGATCTTGCAGAACACGTCTTCGCGGTATTGCAGCTGCCGCTGCGCGCGCGGTCCGTGGATCACCTGTGCCTCGCGCTCGGAGAAGCGTGCGAACTCGTTCTTCCACTGGTGCTTGAGCGACGTCGGGCATACCACCAGGACGCGTTGCACGCCGAAGTGGCGGGCGAACAGTTCGGCCGCTGCGACAGCCTGGATGGTCTTGCCCAGGCCCATCTCGTCGCCGATCAACGCGCGGCCAGCGCGCACGGCGAAGAGTGCGCCTTCGGCCTGGTAGGGGTAGAGCTTGACCTTCAGGAGCTTGGCGAGCGCCTTGTCCTTGGCCGCTTTCGGATAGGCCTCGGCCAGGGCCGTTTGACGGCGCTCACCATCGCGGATCTGGGCCACGAACTGCCAGACATCGTCGTAGCAGCGCAGTTCGTGGCCGCTGCCCCGGGCCATGCTGACCAAGGCATCGAGCCCGTCCAGGCGATCCCAGGGCAGCGCCCAGCCGGCAGCCGCATCGAACAACTGCTTCGCGCGCGCCAGCAGCGCTGGCGGGCAACTCTTGCCGGCCCGGAAACGCACATGGCGCAGGCCCGCATAGTCGAGCCAGATTTCGCTGTACTCCGGCTCGGTGCCCCGGGCCAGTGCCGCCTTGCCGCCGCGCCTTGCCTCCAGCCTGGCCAGCGTGAACTCGATGTGCTTGCAGGTGCCCAGGTCGTTGGTCGCGAAGTCCGGGCAGGTGCAGAAGTTCTGGCCCAGCGCACGACCCCGGATCGCCACGCGATAGCGGGTGCCGCTCGCCGGGTTGTGCACGCGGAAGTCCGAGAAAACCGGGTCGGTCCCCAGGTTCTCCAGGCCGAAGTGCTGCTCGCGGCCGAACTGGCGCCGCAACGCGGTCTGCCAGTCGGCCGCGGCGATCTCCGGTGGGCGGCGCGTGCGCGACAGGCGCGGCTCGGTGGCCGGCTTGGGTCGCCCTCCTTTGCTGGTCGATGCAGGCGGGCGGCGGGTGGCTTGGGTGGGCATGGCTGGCTGGGCGGCGTGGGCAGGCCCCGATTCTCTCTGCCCCGCGGTGGAGAATCTGCGCTGTCCCGCCCGCCGTCACCCGCGCCGGCTTGTCACTGACCGCACCCGCCCACCATGGTCGAACACCTCCAGACAATCCGCTCGGCCGCAGCTGCCGGGCAGCCAGACCCGCGCCCTGCGCGTTCGCTGCGGCCCCGTGTCCCTCTCCACCCGCCGCGCCCGATCGGCCGAACGCGGCTGGCCGAAGCGGCAGTAGAGGCGTGACCATGGCGGCCAGGACCTCCGCCTTGTCGATCGCCGCGCAGGCCGGTGCCGCGCTCAGCCCCGAGCAGCGCAAGTACAACCAGCTCGTCGCCAGGATCGAGAAGGCGCGCACCGAACTGCTGGCCTGGCAGGAGCAGTTGCCGCTGTTCGCGCAGGCCCACGCCACGCGCATGCAGCCGCTGATGGCCGAGCTGGCGGCGCAGCGGCGGCAGCTCGTGCTCGAGCTGGCCAGCCTGCTCGAGCAACCCGGCTGGCGCAAGGCCGAGCGCCAGACCCTGCGCCGCGCCCTGTGCGAGCAGGCCGCGGACCTGGTCGACAGCGAATTCATCGACGAGGCCGCAGCGGCCGAGCTCCGCGCCCTGCACGACCAGCACGCCGACACCTCGCTCGACGATGCCCGGCGCGAGGCGCTGGACGGCATGAAGAACATGTTCGAGGCGGTCGCCGGCGTCGACCTGGGCGACGAGGCCTTCGACTCCGAAGAAGCGCTGCTGCAGCGTGCGCAGCAGCGTTTGCAGTCCGACGCCGAGCGCGAAGCGCAGCGGCACGAACAGGCGCAGGCGCAGCGCCCGTCACGCCAGAGCGCGGCGCAGCGCAAGCGCCAAGCGCAGCAGGAGCAGGCCTCCAAGTCGGTGCGCGAGGTCTACCGCCAACTGGCCAGCGCGCTGCACCCCGACCGCGCCGATGACGAGGCCGACCGCGTCCGGCGCACGGCGCTGATGCAGCGCGTCAACCAGGCCTACGACAAGCAGGACCTGCTGGGACTGTTTGCGCTGCAGCTCGAGATCGAGCAGATCGACTCCGCGCACCTGGCGCGCGCCAGCACCGAACGGCTGCGCCACTACAACCGCGTGCTGGCGGCACAACTGGCCGAGTTGCAGGACGAGATCGAGCTGCAGGTCAGCGCCTTCGGCATGAACTTCGGCATCGAGCCCTGGCGGCGGCTGAACCCGCACAAGCTGGGACCCGTGCTCGAAGACGACGTGCGCCAAATCCGTGCCACCCTGGCCGAGGTGGCGCGCGAGCTGAAGCAACTCGACCAGCCCGCCGGCGTCAAGCGCTGGCTGCAGCAGGAGCGCCAGCGCCAGAAGCTGGACGACGAAGATCCGTTCGACCTGCCGTTCTGACCCCCGCCATGCTCGACGACATCAAGAAAACACTCTGGGCCACCGCCGACAAGCTGCGCGCCAACATGGACGCTGCCGAGTACAAGCACCTCGTGCTCGGCCTCATCTTCGTCAAGTACATCTCCGACACCTTCCACGCCAAGCGCGCCGAGCTGACCCGCCGCTTTGCCGATCCGGCCGATGAATACTTTCTGCCCGACAGCACGCCCGCGCTGCTGGCCGGCGAGCTGGAAGACCGCGACTACTACCGCGAGGTCAATGTCTTCTGGGTGCCCGAGGCCGCGCGCTGGGAATCGCTGCGCGCCGCCGCCAAGCAGCCCGACATCGGCAAGCGCATCGACGACGCGCTGTCGCTGATCGAGGCCGAGAACCCCAAGCTCAAGGGCATCCTCGACAAGCGCTTTGCCCGCGCCCAGTTGCCCGATGGCAAGCTCGGCGAGCTAGTGGACCTGGTGTCCACCATCGGCTTCGGCGCGTCAGCGGCCGAAGCGCGCGACGTGCTGGGCCAGGTCTACGAATACTTCCTGGGCATGTTCGCCAGCGCCGAAGGCAAGCGCGGCGGCCAGTTCTACACGCCGCGCAGCATCGTCAAGACGCTGGTGGCCGTGCTGGCGCCGCACCACGGCAAGGTGTACGACCCGTGCTGCGGCAGCGGCGGCATGTTCGTGCAGAGCGAGGAATTCATCGAAGCGCACGGCGGCAAGATCGGCGACGTGGCCATCTTCGGCCAGGAGGCCAACCCCACCACCTGGCGCCTGGCGGCGATGAACCTGGCCATCCGCGGCATCGACTTCAACCTGGGCCGCGAGCCCGCCGACACCTTCACGCGCGACCAGTTCCCCGACCTGCGCGCCGACTTCATCCTGGCCAACCCGCCCTTCAACATCAGCGACTGGTGGCACGCCAGCCTGACCGGCGATGCGCGCTGGCACTACGGCGACCCGCCGCAAGGCAACGCCAACTACGCCTGGCTGCAGCACATGCTGCACCACCTGAAGCCCGGTGGCCGAGCCGGCATCGTGCTGGCCAACGGCAGCATGAGTTCCAGCCAGAACAACGAAGGCCAGATCCGCGCCGCGATGGTCGAGGCCGACGTGGTCGAAGTGATGATCGCGCTGCCGGGGCAGTTGTTCTTCAACACGCAGATTCCGGCTTGTCTGTGGTTCCTGGCGAAGGGCAAGCGCGCGCGGGCGGGCGAGGTGCTGTTCATCGATGCGCGCAAGCTGGCGGTGATGATCAGCCGCGTGCAGTGCGAGTTGACGGATGAGGTGATCGATCGCATCGCAGGCACGGTGGCAGCGTGGCGCGGCGAAGCCCACCCGGTTCGCCCTGAGCTTGTCGAAGGGCCTCCGTACCAAGACATCCCCGGCTACTGCCGCAGCGTGAAGCTGGCCGAGATCGCCGAGCATGGACATGTGCTGACGCCGGGGCGCTATGTGGGCGCCGAGGCGGTCGAGGACGACGACAAGGGCTTCGAGGCCAAGATGCAGGCGCTGACGGAGAAGTTGGGCGAGCAGATGGCGAAGGGGGCGGAGTTGGACCTCGTGATCCGGCAAAGGCTAGCAGGGCTCGGGTATGAGTTCTGAGTGGCGGCTGACGACAGTTGAAGAGATTGCTGCGCCGAGACCTGCGGCGATGGCGACAGGTCCGTTCGGCTCCAGCATCAGCGCAAAGTATTTCGCCCCCAGTGGGGTACCGGTCATCCGCGGCGGCAATCTGTCGGCCGATATCTCAACTCGATTGAACGACGACGGCCTAGTTTTCGTTTCCGAAGAGAAGGCGCTTGAGTTTCAGCGCTCGATTGCCGCGCGCGGTGATTTGGTCTTCACGTGCTGGGGGACGATCAACCAGGTTGGCCTCATTGACGCGTCGTCAAGGCACGCCCGCTATGTCGTTTCGAACAAGTAGATGAAGTTGTCGGTCGATGCGACCAAGGCGGACAGTCTGTTCCTCTACTACTTGTTTTCAGGGCCGGACAAGCAAGCCGACATTCTCAGCAACGGGATCGGGAGTTCCGTACCGGGATTCAATCTTGGGCAACTTAAGAAACATGAGCTGCTTCTTCCGTCGGTTCCGGAGCAAAAGCGGATCGCTGCCACGTTGGGCGCGCTCGACGATCGAATCGCCCTCCTGCGCGAAACCAACGCCACCCTCGAAGCCATCGCGCAGGCGCTGTTCAAGTCGTGGTTCGTCGACTTCGATCCCGTTCGCGCCAAGCAG
>Ga0209254_10002064_pt1 | contig 18215 bp, 13 predicted proteins | sample FrelakmetDIP11DI_FD_187148 | JGI IMG/M metagenome (GOLD analysis project Ga0209254, IMG submission 187148) | Freshwater lake sediment microbial communities from the University of Notre Dame, USA, for methane emissions studies - DIP11 DI (SPAdes)... | ecosystem: Environmental > Aquatic >...
CTCCGGAATCACTCGTATCGCGCCCACCGGTGGTTACGGTGATGGGCCATGTCGACCACGGGAAGACATCGCTGCTTGATGCCATACGCAACACCGCCGTCACCGATCAGGAGATGGGGGGCATCACCCAGCACATAGGGGCATCCGTGGTTGAGTACGAGGGCAAGACCATCACGTTTATCGATACTCCCGGCCACGAATCCTTTACGGCCATGAGGGCCAGAGGAGCCAGCATAACCGACATAGCGGTGCTGGTGGTCGCGGCCGATGACGGAGTGATGCCACAGACCATCGAAGCCATAGACCATGCACGGGCAGCGGAAGTGCCGATCGTGGTGGCGGTGAACAAGGTCGACAAACCAGATGCGAACCCCACGCGTGTCCGCCAGCAGCTCACGGAGTTCAACCTGCTTCCCGAGGAATGGGGAGGGGAAACGATCTACGTGGACGTCTCCGCGAAGGAGGGTACAAACCTTGACCATCTCCTGGAGATGATACTGCTCCTGGCGGAGATCAACGACTACCGGGCCAACCCCCATGCGCCGGCAAGCGGCAACATCATCGAGGCGCGCCTGGATAAGGGCAGAGGACCGGTGGCCACGTTGCTGGTTAGGCGGGGGACACTGCGGCGGGGAGACGCCCTCATGGCCGGCAAGACCTACGGCAGGGTGCGCGCTCTCCTTGATGACAGGGGAAGGACCATCGAGGAAGCGGTTCCCTCAACCGCCGTCGAGATCCTGGGGCTGAACATGGTGCCCGAGGCCGGTGACGAGTTCGCGGTTGTCGAGGACGAGAAGAAGGCCCGCAGCATCGCCGAGGCCAGGATCTCGAGGGAAAGGGCTTCGGATGACAGAAATGCAGTCCCCACCCTCTCCCTGGAAGACCTCTTCCGCCAGATACAGGAGGGAGAAGCGCAGGAGTTCAACCTGATCATCAAGGGCGATACCCAAGGCTCGGTCGAGGCCGTCAAGGACTCAGTGGCCAAGATCAAAGTAGGAGAGATCGTGGTCAACATCATCCATACCGGAGTGGGAGCCATAACCGAGAGCGACATCATGCTGGCCCGCGCATCTAACGCGGTGGTATTGGGGTTCAACGTGCGCCCCGATTCAGCCACCCTGGACATGGCGGCAAAGGAAAAGGTCGAGGTGCGGACGTACCGCGTCATCTACCAGCTGCTGGAGGAGTTGGAGGCGGCCCTGGTGGGAATGCTCAAGCCCGAGTACGAAGAGGTAAAGGTAGGGGAACTCGAGGTGAGAGCGGTCTTCAAGGTGCCCCGCCAGGGAGCCGTGGCAGGCTCTTACGTACTGAGCGGCGAGATAAACCGCAATTCACGTATCAGGCTGGTGCGGGACGGGGCCATCGTCTACGAAGGTGGAGTATCGTCTCTGCGCAGGTTCAAGGATGACGTGCGCTCGGTCTCATCTGATTACGAATGCGGGGTGGGGCTCGAAAACTTCCAGGACGTCAAGGAAGGCGACATGATAGAGGTCGTCGAGATGCGCGAGATACCCAGGGGCACTGAGACAGCTGACTCCTGAGGAGGTCGGCGCCGTGTTCATAGGTGCGTTGAGGATCGAATTGTATATGCCCCAGTGCCGGACCCTCAAGGAAAAACGCCAGGTGGTCAAATCGATCATCGACCGTACCCGCAACCGCTTCAACGTGGCGGTCGCGGAGGTGGACAAGCAAGACCTCTGGCAGGTATGCAGCCTGGGGGTCTGCTGCGTTAGCAACAGCGAGTATACGGTGCGGGAGATTCTTGACCGGGTTGATCGTAGCGTTAGGGCCTCGGGAAAAGCCGAGGTGCTGGAGTCACCGATCAGCGTGTTCAAGCCCTGAACGTATACCATGGACGGACGAGGTGACCGAGATGATTCCCGACCGCATGAAACGGGTCAACGAGGCCTGCAAGGAGGCACTTGGGGAGATACTCCAGGAAAAGATAAAGGATCCACGTGTAGGTTTCGTTACCGTTACCGGGGTGGAAGTAACGCCCGATCTCCATCAGGCCAAAGTATGGCTGAGCGTGCTGGGCTCGGATGAAGAGGTGGAAACGGCCATGCGGGTACTGGAGAAAGCAAAGGGTTTCATGCGCAAGGAACTCGGCATGCGCGTGCGCATGAGGTATACTCCGGAGCTGAAGATAATCCTGGACCATGGACCGGAGATCAGCGAGAGGCTGCAGGGCATACTGCATGAGCTGGAAGAGGAATGGCAATTGAAAGAACTAGAGCGCATCGTCTCCGCGCTCAAGGAGACGGCCATCATAGGGATCGCCTCTCACATCAACCCCGACGGCGACAGCGTTGGCTCCCTCCTGGCCCTGGCCATGGTCTTGGATGGGGCGGGAAGGCGTGTGCGGCCCTGCATTCCGGAACCATGGAAATTCCCTCCCCAGTACGGGTTTCTACCCGGCAGGGAGATGCTCATCGACCCCGGGGACCTCGAGGAAGGGCTGGAACTCTTTGTCGCCCTCGATTGCAGTAACCCCGAGCGCCTCGGACCGCTGCAAGCCAAGGCGGAGTCCGCAAGGACGCTCATCAACATCGATCACCATGAGGACAATAAGCTATACGGAACGGTCAACCTGGTTGAAGCCGCCGCATCCTCCACATCTGAGATCGTGCTTGCCATCATCAAGGAGGGGGGTTGGTCCCTGGAGCCCGAGGTAGCCACCTGCCTCTACACCGGAGTTGTGACCGATACCGGCCGTTTCCAACACCGCAATACATCCCCTCGTACTTTCGCCCTGGCCGGAGAGTTGGCCTCGGCAGGTGCGGATATCTTCCAGGTGGTAAAAGAGGTATATGACAACCAGTCCCTTCAGTACACGCGTCTACTGGGCCGTGCCCTGCAGCGCCTGGACGTCGTCGAGGATCACAGTCTCGGCTACAGTTACATAACCCAGCAGGACCTGGACGAAACCGGGGCGACGCTTCCCGAGACAGAAGACCTCATAGATCACTTGCGTGCCGTGAAGGACATACGGGTGGTTGCGCTCTTCAAGGAGCTTGAAGACGGAAGAGTGAGGGTGAGCCTCCGTTCGCGCGACGGCTATGAGGTAGGTCCCATCGCCCGCGCCATGGGAGGGGGCGGGCATGCCCTGGCGGCTGGGTATACCTCGGATAAAGATATAACGAGGAGTATCGAAGTACTCATCGAAAAGCTCCGGGACAGGCGTGGATAACAGGCAAGCGGAAGGGCTGCTTCTGCTGGATAAACCCACGGGTCCTACCTCGCACGACGTGGTGGCTTCCATAAAGAGGATCATGGGTACCGCCAAAGCCGGGCATTGCGGCACCCTCGATCCCCTGGCCTCGGGTCTGCTGATCGTCCTCGTGGGCTTCGCAACCAGGCTTGCACCGTACGTCCATGGCGATCCAAAGGTATACGAGGGAAGTATAATGCTGGGCCTATCCACCGACAGCATGGACATGGAAGGAGAGGTCACCGGGGAGAGCGCATACGCGGGCGGGGCCGACGCTGCGCGAGATGCCCTGGCGTCGCTAGAGGGCGACCTGGAACAGGTGCCGCCCATGTACTCCGCGGTGAAGTACCGCGGCCGGCCGCTGTATCGTTATGCCCGCGCAGGTGAGGAGGTCCCGCGCAAGAGCAGGAATGTACGTGTCTATCGCGCGGAGATGGTTGAGTTTCGGCAGCTGGGAGCGCGGGCGGAGATGGACTTCTGCGTGGCTTGTTCCCCCGGGACATATGTGCGCGACCTGGCGGCGCGTGTTGGGGAAATGCTCGGTTGTGGCGGCACCCTGTCCCGCCTGCGGCGTACGGCATCGGGCCCCTTCCGGTTGGAGCATGCGTCAAGCCTGGAGGAACTGGCACAAGGGCTCGAGCGGGGAGAACCCTGCATGCTACCCATGGAGTCGGCGCTGCAGGGATGTAAAAAGGTCGAGGTTAAGGATGATGGCATGGAGGCTGTCAGGAACGGTTCACCCCTCGACGGCGGGATGCTGCGGTCTACCGAAGAGGGCATAGCCGAGGGCGAGGTGATCGCGGTGCATGGCGGCGGTGAGCTGCTGGGAGTGCACCGTGTATGCAGCGTTTCTCCTTTCGCGTCGCGTGCGATGCGCATGCTCCCCAAGCATTAGCACTTGTCCCGCCCCCCGGAGGCGCGATTGAAATGGCGAAGCGGTGCTTATACTCTATTAGGTGAGCGGCTTGCGATAGCCGGTGGCTGCGCCGTAGGAGACAGGAGAGGAATACAGTATCGAGATATGGAGATAATTCCCGGCATTGGAGCTATCCCTGAGGATATCGGGGAGACGGTGGTGACCATCGGCATGTTCGACGGCGTACACCGCGGCCATCAGAAGATAATCCACATCGCCCACGAGAAGGCGAGGGAACGCGGTTTGCGATGCGTGGTCTTCACCTTCGACCGCCACCCGCTCGAGGTCCTCAAGCCGGGCAGGCACCCAAAGCTACTCTCGTCCAGCGCGCAGAAGCTAAGGCTGCTGGAAGAACTCGACGTCGACATGGTGCTCATGGTCCACTTCGACGAGGACTTCTCGGTGCTCACGGCCGAGGATTTCGTGGAAGGGTTGCTGTCGGGATCGCTCCATGCCCGCGAGGTCGTGCTGGGCGAGAACTTCCGCTTCGGCAGGGGAGGCGAAGGGGATGTAGGCTCCATAGCTGCCTTGGGAGCGGCCCGGGGCATCGTGGCGACCCCGGTCCCGCTTCTGCGCGATAACGGCGAGGTGATATCGAGTACGCTCATACGTAAGATGGTCGAGCGCGGCGAGGTGGAAGAGGCGAAAAATCGGCTGGGGTGGGACTATATGATCGAGGGAGTCGTGGTGCGAGGAGACGGACGGGGAAGAAGGATGGGGTTCCCCACCGCCAACATAGAGGTGCACGACAACCGCTGCATACCTGCCAACGGTGTTTACGCGGTTGAAGCGCACCTGGAGCACCGCATACTGCCGGCGGTGAGCTATATCGGAGAGGTGCCCACGTTTGCGCACGATCAAGAGGGCAAGAGACGTGTAGAGGTACATATACCCGGTTGGGAGGAGGACCTCTACGACTATTTCATGGGGATATCCTTCCAGGCGAGGCTGCGAGGCGAGGAGACTTTCCCGGACGCGCAGGCGCTCATCGCCCAAATAAAGACCGACGTGAACAAGGCCCTGAAAATACAGGAGGAGACGTAGGCAGGGGCGGCGAGCGCCCCGGCCAGATGCGGCCGTGACGGCGGGTCCGGCGGCGGGACTTATGATCTGGCCGTTTTACCCTCTATCTGGCGCTGTGTTATCATCACATGGAGCAAAAGACAGAGAAGAAGGAAGGATAGGCGGCGGGAGGGCCGCCTGAACCTGGGCCTAGGAATGGAGAATGCCGACTCCTCTCTTGGGTTCACGGGGATAAAGGAGGTGAAAAGGCATGCCCCTCAGCAGCGATCGGAAACTCGAGATAATCGAGGAGTACAGGTCTCACGAACAGGACACGGGATCCGCTGAAGTCCAGATCGCAATCCTCTCCAAGCGTATCGATGAACTTACCGAGCATCTCAAGTTGCATAAAAAGGACCATCACTCCCGCAGAGGACTGCTGAAAATGGTCGGCAAGAGAAGGAGATTGCTCGATTATCTCAAGGACAAAGACGTGGAGCGGTATCGTAACCTCATAGAGAGGCTGGGACTGAGGCGATAATGATCTCGCGTCGCATTGGGAAAAAGAAATGAATGGAGATGAAGAAGGAATGACCGAAGAAGAAGTAAGAAGATACTCGGTAGAGATAGCCGGAAGGGTGACCGAGTTAGAAGTGGGCAAACTGGCCTGCCTGGCTGATGGAGCGGTAGTGATATCATGCGGCGGCACCGAGATTCTGGTCACGGCCATGGGATCCAAACACGAGGTGGACCGCGATTACTTTCCCCTGGTGGTGGATGTCGAGGAGAGGATGTATGCGGCCGGTAAGATCCCAGGCGGGTTCTTCCGCCGTGAAGGCCGCCCTTCCGAGAAGTCTATCCTGAATATGCGGCTCATAGACCGCCCACTACGGCCGAGCTTTCCGGAGGGGATGCGCATCGAAGTGCAGGTCATAGCGACCATCCTCTCCGTGGACCAGTTGAACCCTCCGGATGTTATGGCCATCAACGGAGCATCCATAGCGCTATGCATCTCGGATATACCCTTCAACGGGCCCGTGGGCGCGGTAAGGGTGGGCCTGTTCGAGAATGGTCCCATGCTCAATCCCACCCTGCAGGAATTGGAAAACAGCCGCCTCGACCTAGTGGTGGCCGGGGTGCTCAACCAGGAGACCAACGAGATCGACGTGATCATGGTTGAAGCCGGCGCCTCGCAGGTGCCCGAAGACGAGATGGTCGATGCCCTGGAGTACTCGAAGCAGGGCATCCGGGAGATGATCAAGATACAACAACAGATGATGCGGGAGATCGGCAAAGATAAACGCAGCGTGAACCTGAAAAGCTACGATTTCGAGGCCGTGCGTTCGCGCTTCCCGGAGATGCAAAACCGCATCGAGCAACTGGTGCGGGAGACCGCCCGCAACCAGATGGATAAGACAGAACGCGACCGCGGCATGGAAAATATGCAGAACGAGCTGGTCCTTGCGGCGGAGATGGATGGTGCCGCCGCGGAGTTCGTCGAGGCGATAAAAGAATACTTCAGCAACCTGGTGGGCAAATACACGCGTCGCATGATCCTGGAAGAGGATATGCGCATAGACGGCAGGCGCCCGGAGGAGATCCGCCCTATTTCGTGCGAGGTAGGTCTGATCTCGCGTACCCATGGCTCCGGGTTGTTCAGGCGAGGCCTGACTCAGGTGCTGACGCTTTTGACCCTGGGACCGATCAGCGATATGCAGAAGATCGACGACCTCTCGCCGGACGAGAGCAAGCGCTACCTGCATCACTATAACTTCCCCCCCTTCTCGGTGGGGGAGACGGGGATGCTGCGCGGGCCGCGCCGCAGGGAGATCGGGCATGGGGCGCTCGCCGAGAGGGCCCTGGTCAGTATCATCCCCGGTGAGGAGGATTTCCCCTATACCATACGCTTGGTATCAGAGGTCCTTTCTTCCAACGGGTCGACCTCCATGGCCTCGGTATGCGCATCGACACTGGCGCTTATGGACGCGGGCGTCCCCTTGAAGGACAACAAGGCTGTGGCCGGTATAGCCATGGGCCTGATCAAGGAGGAGGAAAAGGTCGCCGTGCTCACCGATATCCAGGGCTTCGAGGACAAGTATGGCGATATGGACTTCAAGGTAGCGGGGACGGAAACTGGTATAACCGCCCTGCAGATGGACATGAAGGTGCATGGCATATCCGTGGAGACAATGCAGAGAGCCCTGGCGCAAGCCCGTGAGGCTCGCATGTACATCCTTCGCAAGATAATGGAGCTCATGCCAACGCCGCGGCCTGAACTCTCCCCTTACGCGCCGCGTGTGGTCACCTTCGAGGTGCCGGTGGACAAGATCCGCGAGGTGATCGGCCCCGGCGGCAAGGTCATCCACAAGATTATGGCGGAACACGACGTAGAGCTGGACATAGAGGATGACGGCAGGATATTCATTACCGCCAAGGACCTCCCCAGCGCTCAGGGTGCCAGGCAGATGGTCGAACAGATCATCCGCGAGGCTAAAGCGGGCGAACAGTATGACGGCACCGTGACCCGCACCACAAGTTTCGGCGCTTTCGTCGAGATACTGCCCGGCAAGGAAGGATTGATCCACATCTCCAAGCTCGCGGACCGTCACATACCCCGCGTTGAAGATGTTATTAACGTCGGGGACAAGGTCAAGGTCGAGGTAATGGAGATAGACAAGATGGGGAGGATCAACCTCAGGGCACTGGACCTGAAGATACCAGACAACCTTCCGGACTCGGGACCCCCGCGCAATGACCGCAGGCCGGATGGGCACAGGGACTCAAGGCCGCCGCGTTATCAATCCGGGCCCCCGCAGGACAGGCAGGACGGCAGGGACAGGAATGATCCCGGTCAGCCGAGGCAGGACAGATAAAAGCGGTAACGGATAACCGTTTCCATTATGGAGAAGCACTTCCAGCGAACAGAGAGACAGAACGGCATCCGCGTCCTTACGGAGCGGATGCCGAACCTGCGTAGCGTCACTTCCGGATTCTGGGTAGGGGTGGGCTCACGCGACGAGCCCCAGGAACTCTCGGGGATAAGCCATTTCATAGAGCACCTGCTCTTCAAGGGGACCTCGCAGCGCAGCGCGAAACGCATCGCGGAGGATTTCGACGCTATGGGGGGAGAGCTGAACGCTTTCTCCGCCAAGGAATACACCTGCTATTATGCGAAGGTGCTGGACGAGAAGGTAGAGGACGCCTTCGAGGTCATGACCGACATGCTCCTGCGCTCGCTCATGCGTCCCCAGGATGTAGACGCAGAGAGAAAGGTGATCCTAGAGGAGATCGCCATGCACGAGGATTCCCCCGACGACATCATCCACGATCTCTTCGTGTCAGCCCTTTGGGAATCACATCCCCTGGGACAGAGTGTGCTGGGTTATCAGAACGTCATACGCACCCTGGGGAGCGAGGAGATAGCGGACTATTTCGGGCGCTACTATGGGCCGGAGAACATCGTCATCGCGGTAGCGGGCAACATCGAACACGAAGAGGTAGTCGACCTTGTCGAGCGCTTCATGAGCAATGACGGTGACAAGGGGATTCACGAGCGGCACAGCGTGGTTCCGGAGATAAGGCCGCACACCGTCGTCTATAACCGCCCAACCGAGCAGGCTCATATCGTCCTGGGCACGCAGGGACTTCCGCGCCAGCACCCTGCACGCTTTACCTTGGCGATACTCGATAATGTCCTGGGCGGAGGGATGAGCTCCAGGCTCTTTCAGAAAATAAGGGAGGAGCGCTCCCTGGCCTACTCCATCTTCTCCTATCATTCCATGTACGTAGAAACGGGTCTCGTTGCGGTCTACGCGGGCACAAATCCCGAGAACGTCTCCGCAGTGCTCGAGCTTATCAAAGAAGAGATCGAGCTCATGCTGGACAAGGGGTTAAGCGAAGAGGAACTGGAACGCGCCAAGGGGCACATCAAAGGTAACTTGGTCCTGAGCCTGGAGGATAGCGGCAGCCGTATGACCCGGCTGGGAAAGGCGGAGATATGCCAGGGGGACATACTCAGCCTCGACGATCTGTTGCAGCGCATCGATATGATCTCAACGGACGATGTGTGCAAGCTTGCAAAGGAACTCTTTGGACCGAGAAAGCTCGTGGCGACGGTCATCGGGCCATTCGATGACAGGGAGATACAAGGCCACCTCTTCTAAACGGGGTTTGTTCCTGCCTTTCTCTTAAAGTCGTAAAATAAAGATCACGCTGTCCATTACGGCGACTTCCTCGACTTGAGGAAGGGGCGGATGAGATTCGGAACAAGGAGGGATGCATGATAAAGGTCGGTGTCTGCGGCGCGGGAGGGCGCATGGGCCGCGAGGTCTGCCGGGCGTTGATCGCCGAGGACGGCATCGAGCTGGTATGCGCCGTCGATCCGTCCTTTGCGGGCAAAAACCTCTCCGAGATAGAACCGGGACTTGAATACGATCTGAGCGTATCCGGGTCCCTGGAGGGCCTGGTCGAAAGCGGTACGGAGGTCCTGGTCGACTTCACCGTGGCCGCTGCAGCTCGTGACAACATACCGTTTGCTCTGGACAAAGGCATTGCGTGTGTGGTGGGTACGACCGGGTTCGACAAAGCTGACCTCGATGACTTCGATCGCCTGGCAAACGATAGAGGGACCGGGTGCCTGGTGGCACCCAATTTCGCCATCGGGGCTGTGTTGATGATGGATTTCGCGCGCCGCGCGGGGCGATTCATGCAGGACTGCGAGATAGTGGAGCTCCACCACGCGGCAAAGATCGACGCGCCATCGGGGACGGCCATGACCACCGCCAGGCTCATTCTTGAGGAGAGAGGGAAAGAAGCCGAAGTGGGGCAAGATACCGGACCTCGCGGCATGGACCTGGGGGGGATAAACATACACAGCGTGCGCCTCCCCGGACTGGTGGCTCATCAGGAAGTGATATTCGGAGTGGCGGGGCAGACATTGATCATACGCCACGATACCTTCGATCGTATCTCTTTCATGCCCGGGGTCATGATAGCGGTTAAAAAGATCGGCACCATGACGGGATTGGTACTGGGATTAGACAAGGTGCTGGGCATCTGAATCCGTGCGGTAAATACCCGGCCGAGGAGCGAGGGCGGATCTCGAAGTAACAAGAGAAGCAGGGGGAGAGAGAAGGGACTTGAGATGAAAGACCTCGAGGGAAAAGTAGTCCTGGTCACGGGTGCGGCCCGGGGCATGGGCAGGCTGCACGCGGAAAACTTTCACCGGGAAGGTTGTGTGCTCGTGATCACGGATGTCGACGAGAAGGGGCTGGGGGAGGCGGAACACATGCTGCGCTCTCTGGGCTGCCAGGTGCATGCGTACAAACTCGACGTTTCGGACCGCGATGCGTGTTTCGAGGTGGCGGATAAGGCCAGGTCCGAGGTGGGCCCCATAGACGTGTTGGTCAACAACGCGGGCATTACGGAGTGCTACGCCGTACTCGACCTGTCCGAGAGAGCGGTGCGGCGTATGGCCGAGGTAAACTATATGGGCTATGTCTGGATGATGCAGGCGGTTGTCCCGGAGATGGTTAAAAGGGGCTCGGGGCATGTGGTAAATATCTGTTCCGTAGCCGGTAAGATAGGGACGGCCAAAATGGGCGGGTACTGTGCCACCAAGTTCGCCGATATCGGTATAACGGATGCCATCCGCATGGAAACGTGGGGAAGCGGGGTTGATTTCACCATCGTCAATCCCGGCTACGTCTCCACAGGTATGTTCGAGGGAGGAAAGGTCCCCTTCATCACCAGATGGCAGGATCCCATGAAGGTGTCCAGGGCCATGGTGGAAGCGGTGAAGAAGAACAAGGCCGAGATATGCGTTCCCCGCGCCAACGTGCTCATGGTGGCTCTCCTGAGGGGGTTGTGCATGCCTAAGCTGCTTGACTTCGCCTTCCATACCCTGGGGGTCGACAAGTCCATGGATGGATGGTGCAGGGCGGGGGACCGCCCGTTCTAGTGAGAGCTTTCGCGGCCCGAGCTGTTGCTTAACCGGCCCGGGACCGGTGGTAACGGTCCTCGCTCCTCACTCGCAGAACTGCAGAGTTTCGTTCCCGAGCCCGGGGCATGAGGTCCTCGCTCCGCACTCGCAGAACTGCAGATCCAGAGCGCAGCCTTCTTGCGGATCTACTGCTCGCGAAGGTCGCTTCAGACCGACCCCCGGTTCTCGGGATGTGGGTTTTATATAGACGACACCCGGGCGGGATACCATCCCTTAGCCACCTATATGCACGGCTCTCGCTTCAGACCGACCCCCGGTTCTCGGGACGTGGGTTTTATATAGACGACACCCGGGCGGGATTTCGCGCTTCCAGCCGTCTATATGCACGTATCTAAGCCTTGCTGCAATTGACCCCGTAGAGGCGGGCTTTCAGCCAGCCGCGGACGTAGGTATATCTTCTCCAGAGGCGCGGTTCGAAGATATCCAGGGCACGGAGGCCGACCTCCCCGCAGTAGGTCAAGGCGAGCCACGGATAGGGGTTTGGCCTCAGCGGGTAGGCGGTCACCGCCTTCCACAGGGCCTGCCGGGCCCGCTTCGTGTCGTCCCTTATACAATATAGACCGATCCAGTAGTGGCACACGCTCCGCGCCTTGTCGCGCTTCGCGAATTCGTCCGCGAATTTCTCGAGCTGTGACTCGAATCCTCGGACCATCTTGCCGTAGTCAACGGTGACGCGCGCGTGGCCGTGCAGCCCGTATCTCATCAACGGTTCCCTGACGTAGTCGAAGTAGCAGATCCTTCCCATCCTCCTCCACATGTCGAGGTCCTCCAACGCCCGGATGGTCTCGTCGAAGAGGCCGACGCGGTGGAAGAACTCCCTTCTGACCACGACGGTTGAAGGCGTGCCTACGACGTTCGACACCATGAGGTCATCGAAGAGGTAACCCCTCTTTCTCGGTATCCGGACGTTGACGATACGCCCCGTCTCCCATTCCACGAACAGGAGCCCCGTATAGACCGCCCCTATGCGTGGGTTTTCCCGGAACCTCTCCATCTGGCGCGCCAGTTTATACGGCAGCCATGTATCGTCGTCATCCAGGAAGGCGATGAAGTCCCCACTCGCCCGTGCTATCCCGGTGTTGCGCGCCGCCGAGCCGCCTCTGCTCTCCGCGTGCTTCAGGTAGACGATGCGGTCGTCGCGGCAACGCTCTATCATCTCCTGGGTGCCGTCGCTGGAAGCATCGTCGACCACGATCACCTCGAGGTTGTGATAGGTCTGGTCCAGGACGCTACGGACAGCGTGGGCCAGGAGCGTGGCCCGGTTATGGGTGGGGATGACCACGCTGACCAGGTCCTCACGATCATGATCCGTGCCGCTCATAACAATTCCCTTGTTCGATGGGAGAAATACCCCGATATCAGACATGTTACAAGAAACCGGCTCATAATGGGGTCAGCCCTTAACATTCGTCATTTCGCACGCATTGATTGGCGGATGTTCAGATGTTTTATGAAGGGACCGCCTGCCCTGGCTTGGGATGGAAATCGTGGGGTGGTAGGAACGGGGTGCCTGAACGATGCTATTGCATACAACGAGTGTAATGACGAATGTTAAGGGCTGACCCCATTTCAGGGGCCGCTGACGCTGACGCGGATGACCGTCGCTTCTCCAAGATATTTGGAACCCATGATCTTCAGGCGCAGGGTGAGGGTGTATTCGCCATCTTCGTACGGGGTCTGCAGGGTGATGGGGAAGGAAAGCTCCTGCCCGGGGGACATATCGCACGGGATCATACCCAGCTGGCCTACCACGAATCCCGGGTCCTCGACCTTGTTCCACACAGCGGATATGGCGACGGCGCCCTTGTCCGCCTCCCCGCCCGCCAGGACACCGCCCCTCCTCCACCGCGTATCGCCGAGGTTCGCCGCCGTCATCTCCAGGGAGAAGAGGGTGGCGCGGTTGAAAGAGAGCACCGGCTCCTGCGGTGCGGGAGTATCCTGCGCCTCCTGCGCCCGGTCCCAGGCCAGCGCTCCATCGCTGGTATGGTTGGAGTTGGTGGACGGGATGTCGGCGACGGTGACATCGCTTTCCCAGGTGCGGCCGTCCAGGATACCGCCCGAGGCGATGACCTCGAGGTGGTAAGCGCCAGCCTCTCCTGGCGCCACCGCGATGAAGGAGGCCGCCGCGCTGTCGTCCGGCTGCAGGAAGAAGGGGGCGAAGAAATAGGTCTGTCCCGTCATCTCCACGTTACCCTCTTCGTCCACCCAGCGCAGCTTGAGGTGCTGCCGTGTCTCGTCCAGGTTCGAGAAACGCGTCCGCAGGCGGTCGTTGAAGACCATGGAAGCGTTGAAGGTCTCACCGGGCTCGACGGTCTGCGGAAGCAGGGCACGCAGCTCCAGATCGCCGACGGAGGCCGTCGCCATCCCGTCCAGGCGGTAAAGGCTCGTGCCATCGTCGGGATAATCCTTCACCAGCTCCAGGCTGGGTATCGCCGCCAGTTTTTGCCGCGTGGCGTCCCGGTAGTCCTCGGGCAGGTCTTTCCAGCGCCAGACGACGTGGTTGACCCCCGACGCCGCCAGGAACTCGACGGACCGCGTGCCCGGAAATCCCTGCATCTCCAATAACGCCCTGCGGTAGAAGATGGGGTAATAGCCGCTGAGGCCGTTTACCAGGGGTTTCCAGTGATAGATGGAAAAGTATATGGCCTCCTGCTCGCTGAGCACCGAGTCCATGTAGTTGCCAGGGTTGCCCCAGTTGAGGTCCATGGGGTCGGTGAAGACGGTGCTGTTGTACACCAGGGGCATGGGGGTCTCCACGATCACCGCGTCCTCGATGCGCGCGAGGTCGCGGTAGACCTCCGGCACGGCGTCGCCCGTGACCATCTTGACAGAAGGCATGTCCACCACCAGGAACTCCAGCAGCATGAGCAGGAGGACCACCACCAGCACCGCGGTGCCCAGGATGTTCAAGCGTCGCCGCGCCAGGGCCCGGTTGATATAGGCGCAGGCATAGGCCACCACCACCGCCATGGACATGATTACCAGTATATGGTAGCGAATCGGAAAGCGCACGAACTGGAAGAGGGGCAGCTTATGCACGATCTCGAAGACGTAGTTCCTAACCCCGTGCGGGGTCGCACCCAGGGAGAGCACGGCGGCGAAGAGACCCAGGAGCACGAAGAAGACAAAGTAGCCGCCGCTCAGGGCCGTGCTCTCCCCGCGTCCCTCGAGCGGGGGAGAGCGCCCTTCGGGCGGCAGCTCCTCGCCTCCGTTCCCCCGCCCTTCCTGCAGCACGGGCCGCAGCTCGCCGGACGTCGCCTCGCCGGGGGCGGCGGCCGCCTTGCGCGTCCGGTTCTTCTTCCAGGCCAGCAGGAAAAAGACGACCGACGCCAGGGCGAGGGGAAAGAAGGTGAAACCGGGGAAGAGGGCGTTGCCGGCACCCGCGCCGGTCTCGGTCTTGAGGCCCAGCTTGTCGTAGAAGAGATCGTCGTACGTGGCGTAGAGCCAGTTCTCGGGGTAGACGCGCCAGTAATCGTCCGCGGAGGCACTGTTGATCACCGCCAGGGCCGGATTGGTCTCCTGGTCCGAGATGTTGCGGTGCAGGCGCAGGTAGGGGATGGCGAAGGGCACGATGGCCACCGCGCAGAGGGCGAGGACGCCGAAGATGGCGAGCAGGCGCCGCCACTCGGCCCGGCCGCTCCGCGTGAGCAGGCGCCAGGCGAAGAAGATCGCCAGGGGTATGGACGAGAAGGCCAGTTGATACCAGCTGAGCAGGGCCTGGGCCAGGAAGGTCAGACCCAGGCCGACCAGATTGCCGGTCCCGCCACGGTCGAAGTACTTGAAGAGGAAGAGGAGGAGCAGCGGCTGGAAGCAATAGATGCTGACATGCACGTGGATGATAGTGGAAAAATGATACGGTGCCAGGGCGAAGAAGACCCCGGCGATCAGCGCCGCCAGCCAGTTCTCCGTCAGGTACTTGGCGAGCAGGAACATGGTGTAGCCGCAGATAGCGAAACCGATGAGGAGGAGCACGTTGTAGGTGAGCACCGGGTTGCCGGTGACCCAGCCCAAGGGTATGGCGACGACGCTGAAGGTCAAGAGGTGCTCGGAGAAGGCCAGGGTATCCCGGGAGGGGTAGTTGATATTCGCCTGGAAGAGCGCGGTGGGATCGGTGCCCAGGGCATGGGCGTCCCAGGACATGATCCAGATATTGAGAGGGGTATCGATATGGGGCCTCACCACCGTATCCGTCATATTGGTGGTGACGGGGAGGGCGAAGAGGAAGGCGAGGGCTATGAAGAGCACGATGATCAGCAAATGATCCCTGATAAAGGTCACTTCTACCCGCTTCCTCCCGTCTCATCTCCCGGGCCCGGCCGTTGCCCGCCGCATCCCCGCCGGCGATCCCCAAGCCCTTTAGAGCCCGCCCGGGTCGGTCAGGTTCCGGCTGGGGGGACTCCCCTGTCTTGCTCCCGGGATGCAGGGCCGCCGCCGCCCATACCCCCGGCTCCTATAGGGCGTTCACAATAAGATTTCTTCGCGGCCTGCCCTCCATCTACCTGCCCCGTGGGATTATAGACGACATGCCGCCGGCGCCCGTCAACATCCCCGAGAAAGATGCCTGCGTTTGCGCCCCGGCCGCGTCCGGCCCGGCCCGGCGCCCCAACTTGCCTTTACAGGTGGCGTCCTTTATGTTGTTTGAATATGAAAGAGAAACTGCGGCGGCTGTTCGAATACCGTGAGCTGCTCTTCAATCTCACCCGCAAAGAGGTGAAGGTAAAATACAAGAACTCCTTCCTGGGATTCATCTGGTCGCTGGTGACGCCGCTGATGATGCTCGTGGTCTACTACGTGGCCTTCGGGATCATCTTCAAGATGCAGCGTGCGGACATGCAATACTATGCCTTCTACCTCATGGCGGGCATCCTGCCCTGGAACTTCATGGCCATTGGCCTGATGATGGGTGTTGGTTCCCTGGTCGGCAACGCCAATCTGATGAAGAAGGTGTATTTCCCCCGCGAGACCCTTACTCTTTCCTACATCGGCTCGGCGGCCTTCCACTTCCTGCTGCAGGAGATGGTCCTCATCATCTTCATGCTCATCTTCCAGGTGCCCATGACCTGGTGGATATTCGCCTTCCCCCTCGTGCTCCTGCTGCAAATGACCTTTGTGGCCGGACTATCGCTTCTGCTCGCCACCCTCAACGTCTTCTATCGCGACGTCATGCATTTCACCGAGATATTGCTGATGGCCTGGTTCTGGATGACCCCGATCATCTACCCCATTTCCTTTATCAGCGACAACCTGCCGGCCTGGGCGGCCAAGCTGTACATGCTCAACCCCATGACCCATATAATCCTGCTGTGGCAGCGCATCGTCTATAACTCCCCGGTGAACGGCCCGGCCGCTTACTACTGGTCTCCGTGGGGCCTGCTGGGAACGGTGGTCTTCTCCATCGCCCTGCTGGTGATCGGATATAATACCTTCCACCGCCTGGAGGGCAGATTCGTGGAGTTCATCTGATGGCACCCCGGGAAATAGGCATCCGCACGAAATCCGAGATCCCCGCCATCGAGCTGCGGGGGGTCAGCAAGAACTTCCGCCTCTATCGCGACGCCAATTATTCGCTCAAGGAGAAGGTCATCAACTTCAACAAGCGCGGCTACGACCTCTTCTGGGCACTGCAGGGGATAGACCTGACCATCAACAAGGGCGAGACCGTGAGCATCATCGGGCCCAACGGCTCCGGCAAGTCCACCCTCCTGCGCATCATGACCCGCATCATGAGTCCCACCGAGGGCATGATAACCACCCACGGCACCATCGCCGCCATGCTGGAGCTGGGGGCCGGCTTCCATCCCGACCTCACCGGCAGGGAGAACATCTATCTCAACGCGTCCATCCTGGGTTTCAAGCGGCGCGTGATCGCAGGTATCATCGACGAGATCATCGCCTTCTCCGAACTGGGGCCCTTCGTAGAAAACCAGGTCAAGAACTATTCCACCGGCATGTACGTGCGCCTGGGGTTCTCCGTCGCCATCAACCTCAACCCGGACATCCTGCTCGTCGACGAGGTGCTGGCGGTGGGCGACGAGGCCTACCAGACCAAGTGCCTGAACCGTATCGCCCGTATGCAGCAGGAGGGGAAGACCATCGTCCTGGTCACCCACAGCGCGGGCATCGCGGAGAGCATCAGCGACCGCGTGCTGTGGCTGGAGAAGGGCGTGCAGAAGATGCTGGGCGACCCGCACGAGGTCATCGACAGCTACCACGAGGCCATGCGGCAGCACCCGGAGGGGAGCGAGTTCGGCACGCGGGATATCGTCATCAACCGGGTGGAGCTGCTGGACGGCGAGGGCAAGGAGGCGGAGGAGTTCGAGACGGGAGACTCCCTGACCCTGCGCATGCACTACGAGGCCGTGAAACCCGTGGACGACCCGGTCTTCGGCTTCGGGTTCTACGACCCCATGGGCTTCATGGTCTACGGCACCAACACCCGCCTGCGCGGCATAGATATCGCGCGTGTGGACGGCAAGAACTGCATGGACTTCCGTGTCCCCTCCCTGGCCCTGCTGGACGGAAGGTATTACGTTTCCGTGGCCGCACACTCCAGAGACGGAACGATAAACTACCACTGGCTGGATAAACGTTTCTATTTCGAGGTGCACTCTCCCGGCAGGGAAGAGGGCTATTTCGCGATGGAATGCGATATCTCCATGACCCCGGAGTAGCATGAGAGCGGGGCAGGGAAACGGCATGCCGCGAACGAAAGCCATATTGCAGGTGGTGATAACGCGCGCCGCGGGGCGGCCCGCGCACTGACGGCGGCAACGCCGGTAAAGAGATATCCTCGTGATACGCGGCGGGGAGGCGCGGGGTGCGTTGGAGGGAAAGGGTGAAGAGGACCTATGAAAAAAAGAAAGGAAGGCGCGCAGGGCGGAACGACGGCCCCGGAGGAGGACGCGGGTAACCTTTCTCTGGAACTGGAGGAAGTGGACGTCCCCGCGATAATACGGCACATCCAGGAGAGGGTGGAGCAGCGCCGCCATCAGGGCGTCTACCGGGACCTGCCCATCATGGACCTCGAGCAGGAATGGACGGGCGGGGGAGATGCCGAGATCGGTGTGGACCCCCTGCACGAGCTC
>Ga0209254_10002065_pt1 | contig 18212 bp, 10 predicted proteins | sample FrelakmetDIP11DI_FD_187148 | JGI IMG/M metagenome (GOLD analysis project Ga0209254, IMG submission 187148) | Freshwater lake sediment microbial communities from the University of Notre Dame, USA, for methane emissions studies - DIP11 DI (SPAdes)... | ecosystem: Environmental > Aquatic >...
CTCCCGGGAGGAGGTCATTTTCGCCCAACCCGATCACGACCGGTTTCGGGTATTTACCCTGCTGGTCGATCGCTCGCCCAAGGCGGCCTACATGCCGCTGGGCGAAACGAAATCCTTTGAAACGACCCTGGAGGCCCTGGGCGGCTCCTATGATCGAACCCTCTTGACCCACCGGGAAATTTACCATGACTTCAGCCCCCCGCCTTACCGCTTTCAGGAGGTGGCCCCGCGGGGCTGGCGCCTGTCCGGGCGGCCTCCGATTCAGGATCCGGAAGGGGTGCTGGACGGAGATCTATCCACCGCCTGGAGCACCAGCGGGCCGATGAAACCGGGAGACTACCTCGAACTGGACTTGGGGCGCTCAATCCCCAACCTGGGACGGGTCCTGCTGTTCACCGGCAACCCGACCGATCTGCCGAGCGGCCTCCGCCTGGAGATTTCCGCAAACGGCCGTGACTGGCAGGTCCTCCGCGAGATTCCCCGCTACTGGAATTCCCTTTTCTGGTCGGGACCTCATCCCTTCAGCCGGCCGGAAAGGGGATACACGGAACTGATTTTCCCTCCCCAACCCGGCCGCTTTTTGCGGGTGACGCAAATCGGCGAAAACCCGCAAAAGGCCTGGACCGTCGCCGAGATAGCGGTTTTTCAGGCCTTCCCGTCGGCGCCGGGACCTCTCGAAGCTGGGGCGCTCCGAATAGCCGATCTGATCGAGTACCTGGAAAAGACCCGGGTCCCGAACCTCCTGGCCAGTCCCTGGCTGCAGGCGCAGATCGCACCCTACTACCGCGGAGTAGGTGCGGGGACGGCCTCGGTCCCTCCGGGCGAGGTCCGGAAAGGCCGACTGGGCCCTTACCTGCGGCCCGCCCTGGTGGTGGAGCATGATCGGGCAGTCGCCCTGGAGGCCGCCTTAGGACGGGTGAGTCCGGGCGCCTATGAAAAAAAAGTCTTCCGGGAGGTAACGCTTTTTTTTCCGCCAGCCTCGGAGAGGGGCTATCGAAGCCTCCCGCAAGGAGGCTGGCGAGCCGAGGCGAATGTCAATCCCGGAGAAGCCCACCGGGCCATAGACGGGAAGCGCTCCACCCGCTGGACCAGCCAGAAGCCGCAGCAGCCCGGGATGGTGTTCCGTTTAGACTTGGGCCGGGAGGAACGGATCTCCCGCCTCCGCCTGCGGCTGGGGGATTCGGTGCGGGATTATCCGCGAGGGCTTGACCTCCGGGTTTCTGCCGATCAGATCCATTGGAAAACCATCAGCCCCTTGAACCCGCCGGTCTACTGGACCGGGGAAAAATTGTTCCGGGAATCCCCGGCCGGTGAACCGGACGTTGTTTTTCAGGAAACCCCGGCGCGTTTTCTGGAAATTCGTCAGACCCGCCGAGACCCGGTATTCTATTGGTCCATCCATGAAATAGAAGTATTCGGCTATGATGCCCAGCCGTAAGCAAGGGCTGCTGTTCTACGGCGGCATTTTTGGGTTGGCCCTGACGGCCCGCGTGATTCCCCTCCTGACCGCCGAGCTCTGGCGGGATGAAGCCGTGGTCGGGATCATGAGCCTGCGGGTGCTGGCCGGGGAGTTCCCGGTCTTTTTTTTCGGACAGAACTTTATGGGCGCCCTGGAAGCCTATTTGAGCGCCGTTCTCATTTTGTGTTTCGGCCCGCGGGCCTGGGTCCTGGAATTGCTCCCGGTTATTCTGTCGCTCCTTTTTCTTTATCAGCTCTGGCGGACCGGTTTGAATATTTTTGAGGAACCGGTGGTTCGTTACGCCCTGATCCTGCTGGCCATCCCGCCGCTTTTCCTATTGAAATGGAGCCATGAGGCTCGGTCCCATTATCCGCTCACTCTGGTTTTCGGCACCCTGATGGTTTTTATCGCCTGTCGGTTGATTTACGAAAATAGGGCCCCCTTACCTCGATCCTGGAATTTTTTTTTCCTGGGACTGGTGGCCGGTCTGGGCTGGTGGACCAATTACCTGCTGGTCACTTTTCTGCTGCCGGTTTTATTTTTCCTATGGATCAAAGACAAAAAAATGATCTGGCAGCGGCCCTTTCTCCTGCTCCTGGCCGGTTTCCTGGCCGGCAGCCTGCCTCTGCATCTCTACCAATTCCGCCACCCGGGTCCCGGCCTGGGGCTCCTGACCTTGCTGTCTTTCCCCGAGCCGCGGGGATTAATTAAGGATTTTTTTGCCAATGTGCTGCCGATTCTCTGGGGCTTCCGTCCGCCGTTGACTTCCGACGCCGGGAAGTTAATCGGCTACGGACTGATGTTGGGGCTGAACGGGCTGGCCCTGGTTTACTGGCTGGTTCGCAGGCGGGGGGCCGTGGGCGATCTGTTCCGGTTGAGGATCGGCCGGACCAACGGATCGGAACTTATCTTTCTGATCCTGGTGGTTACGGTGGCCGTCAACCTGCTGACGGTTTTCAACCGGCGCCTGAGCGACAACGACCAAAAATATTTTCTGCCCCTTTATGTCGGCCTGCCTTTATTTTTGGCTTTTTTCTTGAAGGAGTTGAAGGAGCGATGGCGACCCGTCGCATTTTTGTTTCTGTCCCTGGTGGTGGGATTCAATCTCTGGGGAAACCTGAAACAAGGCGGCTGGGCGATCCTTGATCCACCGGAATATCTGGAATACAGACAAAAGAGAAAGGCGGACACCCGGCTGATCCGGGAATTAGCCGACCGGGGAATCCGGACCCTCTATGCCGACGATCATCTGGCAAACAGGTTGACCTTCCTAAGCGGAGAAAAGATCATTGCCTCCGATTTTTATCAAGGAATTTATTCCAAGTATGTCCAGTGGGTGGACGGTGCCGAACAGGCCGCCTATCTGTTTTCGGTGGAAACCCCGGTCTTTGAACAGAACCTGGCCGCTATTGGCGGAGGGTACCGGAAGATAGCGATGGAAGAGGGTTCGCGATTATTCACCGATTTTGTCCCCCCGGGGGGTGGAACCCACCCTTTGGACCGGAGCCGCTGGCAGGCCGCTTCGAACGGTGAACCGGGTCAGGTCGGAAAGGCCTTTGATGGGGATATAATGAGCCGGTGGCAGGTTCCTCAAACCGCCGGGACGTATTTCTTGTTGGATTTGGGGCGTCTGGAGACCGTCACCAAGGTGGTCTATTGGCCCGGCGACTACCACAATGTGCCTTCCGGCTATCAACTGGAGGTTTCCGGGGATGGGAAAACCTGGAAGGTGGTGACCCGGGTGGAGGCCTATAATGGGCCCCTGTTCTGGTCCGGGCCGAAACCCATGATCAAGATCCGGCGGGGCCGGGTGGAGGCCGTCTTTGCCCCAACCAAAGCCCGATGGATAAAACTCAGCCTGATCCGGGATAAAAAGGAGGGATTCTGGTCAATTAACGAACTGCTGGCCTATGGTCCCTCGGCGGCCGAAGACCCGGGGGGGCCGCTCCCCGCCGCGGTCCCGGAATTGGTCTCTTTCCTGAAAAAACAGAAGATAACCTTACTTTACGCGGACCACTGGCTCTCCGCCGCGGTCAAGACCGCCAGCCGGGGGACGATCCGCACCCTGACCTCCAACCACTTTTTGGGCGACAACGGGGAGAATGAGCCCACCCCTCAAATCTTCCCGGCCATGACCTTCCGGCCGGATACCGCCTTTATTACCGATGCCGGGGAGGCCCCCCCAGCGGGGAAATTTCTGGAGAAGGCCGGCCTGATCTATCAACAGCGAAATCTCCCTCCCTGGGTGATCCACTACGGCTTCAAGTCCCTGGCGCGGGTACCTCTGCCTCCTCAGGGCTGGCAGGTCAGCGCCAATGTCAATGGGGCGGAGGCGGGCCGGGTACTGGACGGGGACCTGAATACCCGCTGGACCACCGGTAAACCCCAGGCCCCGGGCCAGTCGTTCCAATTGGACTTGAGGAAGCTCCAGACTATTTCCGGGATGGGCCTGAGAATGGGGGAATCCCGGCGGGATTACCCCCGGGATTTAGTCCTCTGGTTTTCCAGGGACGGACTGACCTGGCAGCAGGCGGAGGCCGAATGGGTTTCCGATCTCTATTGGGCCGGGACGCGGCTATTCAAAATGCGGGGTGAACGGCTCCTCTATCTTTTTTCTCCCAGGGCCCTTCGATACCTTAAACTCGTCCAGGAAGGGGGGGATAACACCCATTACTGGTCGATCCATGAAATCGAACTATACGGCCAGGATCATGACCACGGAGGCCTGACCCCGGTGGCCGGGATGCGGGTTGGACCAGGTGGCAGGGCCGGCCTGGTTAACGGACGGGATTGATTTTTGCAAAGGGTCCCTCGCCGAAGTTAGGTTCTTCCGCATCAGGGGGACTGATCAACGTAAATATCCGGCCAGCGGTCGTTGGCCGGGTTGTAGGTAATCCGAACCGCTTCTTCCCAGGGACGACCCAGCTTCCAGAGAAATAGCTCGTAGTCGGCCAGGTCGTGCTCGTGGTCCCCCCGGGAGGCTCCCCAGACCAGCCATTTGCCGTCATTGGATAGCTTGGGGAAGTACTCGTGGCTGAAGTCCAAGGGCAGGTCCATGAGGAGCTGTCTCCGCGTTTGGTCCCGGGAGCTGTAAAACAAACAGGTTCCGCCCCGACCGCCGGCTTCCACCCAGATCAGACCCCGCCCATCCGGGGTCCAGGTGAGTTCGCAGCTGTTATCCCCGAAACGGGTATAACGGTTTGAAGATAGATGCAGCAGGAAGACCCCGGACAGTTTCCCCCGTAAGGTAACGGCCAGGAGGTTTGAATCCCGGGGCGACAATTCCGGGGTCTGCGGTTCGGCTTCGTAGGGAGGCCGGCGGCCGTCGAAAATGACGTTTTCCCTCTCCGAATTCAGGGCCTTGATCAAGACCTGGTCTCCCCGGAGGAAAGAAATGTGCCGGCCGTCAGGCAGCCAGTTGGGAAAATTGCCGTTCCGGGCCACCAAAAATTCCTTTCCTGAACTCAATTCCAGCAGATAGACGTCCCAGGGCCGCTGATCCCGTTCGGAGACCCAGCGTTTCTGCGACCGGGCAAAGAGGATCCGTCCCCCTTCCGGGCTGATGCGGGGGAAGTAATCCACGTGTGGATGCGTGGTCAACTGATAGGTCCGCAAATCCGGGAGGGTCAGGAGGTAGATCTGGTGATCTCCGGAGCGGCTGGAACTCCAGACGATTTTTCCGCGCAGGCCGCTGACCGCCGTCTTGATTTTTTCCTGCACGCCGTCCGGCCACTGGGTCTGGGCCGGTTTAAGAAAAAAAAGGCCCCAGTGACGGTAGACGATTCGAAGGCCGAAACTGTAGAGGTAGATTCCTCCCAAAACCAGGAGCAGGGCGGTCATGGTCCACCACAGGTTTTTCTTTGAGAATGATTCGGGCTTGGTTTTCATCGCGCGATCGATCGATTCCCTTGGTGTCTTTGATTTCTTTAAGATATACTCTCTAAGTCTTTTTATCAACCGCTTAGGATCTGTAAATAAATAACCTGGACCAAGCGGACCGACAACCGTTCGCCCTGAGCTGCGAGCCTGTCGAGCAGTCGAAGGGTGAAGGATACGGCTATGCTTCGACAGGCTCAGCATGAACGGAGATATCAGCGGTATTGTACAGCGTATTTCTTGACGGGTTCTTCCCTTCCGAACAGCCGACATGAATGCGAAGATAAAAAAAATAGGGTTGGTCGGGCTTTCCACGGTGATCACCGGCCTCCTGGTCTATGCTCTGATCACCCGGACCCAGGCAGCCGACTGGAGGCGGCTGATAGTTCACCTGAATTATTCCGTTTTCATGGGCTACCTGGCCCTTTACGGATTGAACCTGGTGCTGAGAACCTGGCGCTACCAGTTGCTCCTGAGGGCCGCCCAGGCGCCGAAATTGCCCTCCTTCGGGAAGCTGACCCTGGTCACCATGGTCAGAAACATGCTGGTGGATTTTCTCCCGGCCCGGATCGGAAGCCTCTCCTATGTGGTCATCCTGAACAGGATCCTAAAGGTGGACATAGCCTTCTGCCTGGCCTCCTTCACCTATGCCTTTATTTTTGATCTCTTGGGGCTCGTTCCGCTGCTGGCCGGCCTGGTGCTGGTAAACCTCCCGGCCTTGACCCGGCTGCACCCGGTTTTTGGCGCACTGGCGCTGCTACTGTGTGGGGGGGCTTTGCTGTCCGCCTGGCTGGTGGGACCGGTCCTAAACGGGTTAGGAAAACGGCTGGATCGGAGCGGGGTCCGCTGGGAAAAAAAATCCTGGTACCGCAAACTGGTACAGCAAGTCCGGGAACTGGGCGATTCTTTCCAGGCCCTGCGGACCGGAAGGGTCTGGGGAATCACCTGGGGGCTTTCCATCCTGATCCGGATGGGTAAGTACCTGATGCTGGCTCTGCTGCTCTCGGCGATTATCCAGGCCGTGGCCGGGACCGGGGTCCGGATCCCCTGGCTCTGGTTGTTAGTGGGCCTGATCGCCTCGGAGGCCGCCACCGCACTGCCGGTGGGCGGCCTGGCCGGCTTCGGCCTCTACGAGGGGGTGCTGGGAAGCATCCTGGCCGGGCAGGGGATCGATCCCGGCCAGGCCCTGCTGGTATCCTTTGCCCAGCACGGGCTGACTCAGTTGGTCGATTATTCATTGGGCGGGGGGGCTCTGGGCGCTATTCTCTATTTCTGGGCGGGTCAGAAAAAAACGGACTCGGGGGAGTCGATCAGCAGGTAACCTTGAGTCCCAGGCCGATCCACAGGGAACCAAAATAGATTTCCCCCGGTCAATTATTTCCAGATGGAAGGAAACCCCGGGAGGCGCTACCTGGCCCGATAAACCAGGTCGCCCTGAAACTGTTTTTCCAGGATAAACAGCTCGCCGGCCGCGTTCAGGACGGTCATCAATTTATCCCGCTCGGCCGGGGGGTAATGATGGGAATGGATAATCAGGTAGCGAATTCCCAGGTGATGCATCCGCTTTAAGGTCTCTTCGGAAGGGAAGCCCCGCAGGTCTTCCAGGTAAAGACGGTTATAGCCCGGCGGGAAGAATCCGCTGAAGCCGTTCACCAGCTTCTTCCAGTGATAGGTGGAAAAATAGACGTAGACCGCCTCCCGCCAGAGTTCATCCGGGGCGGCCGGCAAGGGCAGTTCCAATAGGGCGAAATCCCCTGGCTGCCGGCTCAGCCAGGTATAGACTTGGGGGAAGTCCCGGCCGATGGGAACCGAAGGCATCTTCACGGGAAAGGAGGCGTACTCCACCAGCACCAGCAGGGCGATGGCGGTTCCCAGGAGTACCCGGAAGGCGGAGGAGCGGATCCGGTTCAAGATCCGGGCCAGGCCGAATCCGGATAGGACACTGACGGCCAGGTCCAGCATGATGATAAAACGGCTGGGGACCCGCAGACCGTCAAATCCGGGCACCCAGTGATAAAGCAGCAGGTAGGGGCCGTAGGTGATTTCTTGCCCATTGAAGTGGATGATCGGGCCCAAGGTCAAAAGAAAAGAGATCAGCAGTAGATAACCATAAAAACGCGGTTCCGAGGATTGATAGACGGGAAGGAGGGAGATTGCCCGATGGCGAAGGGAACGGTCGAGCAGAAGTCCCAGGCCGATCAGGACCATAAAGACCAATACCGGGATTTTTGGACCCTCGGTTCGGAAGGTCAGGCCGGCAGCGAGGATCGAAAAATCTCCGACGGCGATTAGATAGCCGATCAAACCAAAGACAAGAAAGGCCACCCCCCCAATACTCCACAATAAAAACCGAACGGCCCGGGGTTTGGAGTCCAAGAGGAGGGGAGGTCGTTCTGCGGATTTCCTTCGACGGGTAACGGCCCACAACCCGATCAGGAGCAGCAGAAAGGCCGTGAGGCCTATGAACAGATCCCCTTCCGGCTTGCCGAATTTTTGCAGCGCCTTTCCCCAAAGGCGATTCTCGATGGGGGTAGACCAATAGGTCAGGATATCGGCCGAGAAAAAAATGGCTTCTTCCAGGGGGCGGGTAAAACCAAAGTCTCGTCGTAATTTGAGGTAGGGCAGGTAGCCCGGCAGGATCAGCGCCAGGGAGAAGAAGAAAAAGACGGCGAATTTTCCCAGCAATCGAAACCGGTCAGGCCCGCTCTCCAGCCAGGCCAGAAGCAGGAAGATCCCCACGAAAAGGGCGAGATACAGGCCATAGTAGCCACAGGAATAGAACTGAAGGACAAAAAAGGAAGCGGCGCCGAAGAGGTCCCGGTAGGACCGGGTCTTCATAAATCTATGAAGAAACAGGAAGGTCAACGGCAGCCAGGGGGCGAACAATAACTGCAAATGAGAAATATGACCGAAACGCCAGGGGAAGAAAGCAAACAGCAGTCCCGAAATAAAAGCGGCCGGACCGTTCCGAGTCAGATGCCAGACGAGGAAATACATGGCCCAGGCGGTCAGGACGAAGCCGAGCAGCACCAGGATATTGAAAGTGATGAAGGGCCGGCCAAATCCCAGTTGGATCGGCACTCCCAGCAAGGAGACCCCCAGCAGATGCTCGGAATAGGCCAGGGTGTTGGGGTAGGGGAAAAAGATATTGGCATCAAACAAAGAACTGAATTCCCCGGCGGTTAGCTTGTGGATCCCCCAGGCAATAATCCAGGTGTTCAGGTAGGAATCAATGTGATCCCCGATGATGGCCACCTTGAGCCTAAGGAGGGCCGGCCAGGTCATGATCAGGGTGAGAACGGAATACAGAAGGAGCGCCAAAAGATGTTTGAGGGACCGGACCATCATAACGGGCAATACATACCATTCCCGACAAAAATTGGGAAGGGGATTTTCCGGACAAAAAGACGTTGCTTTTCCTAACCCCCGGGTATAAATAAAAAGGTTAATTACTTTTCTGGGTGGGTGAAGCTAATAAAACGGGTTAATACGAAAATAAAAACGAACCTCGCTTTATAGGCTTTTGTGTTTGCTGTCATACCGGACTCGATCCGGTATCCAGGGCATTTAAAGGATTGCCTGGATTCCGGCTTTCGCCGGAATGACGATGGATTCTCTTTATTATGGAAAATTTCAAAGACCTCAAAATCCAGAAAGCCCTGACCGGGGAGGGGAAATCAAAACACCGGCAATATGCCGATCTGATCATTGGCCAGGAGGGGTTCTGGCCCCTGCTTAAATACGAAGCGATCGTCACCACCGTGAGTGATCTGGGGGGAGCCCTGGGGATTTTCCTGCGCAGTCGGCTTTTCCCTCGGTTGCTGGGAAGGGTGGGAAAAAATGTTTTTTTTGGCCGGAATATCGCCCTCCGGCATCCTCATAAAATTTTTATCGGCGACGGCGTAATTATCGACGACAATTGCCTCCTGGACGCCAAGGGATATGAAAACCGGGGAATCACCCTCGGTTCCGGCTGCTTCGTCGGGCGGAACTCGATTATTTACTGCAAAAATGGAGATATTGAGCTGGGAGATAAGGTGAACATCGGAGTGAACTGCACCCTTTTTTCGGCCAATCAGCTGATTCTGGAAGCGAACACCCTGGTGGCCGGATACACCTACCTGATGAGCGGCGGAGAATACGATTACCGCGACTTGGAGACCAAGATCATCGACCAGGAAGGGTCCCTCACCCGGGGCCCCCTGCGCATCGGGCGCGATTGCTGGATCGGGGCGGGGGTTACCGTATTGGATGGGGCCTCCATCGGCAAAGAGAGTGTTATCGGCGCCGGTTCGGTGGTCCGGTCTCCCATCCCCGAACGGTCCATCGCCGTCGGTTCCCCAGCCAAGGTCATCGGACCCCGCTGGGCTTCTTGAGTCAGGAAGGCGGATTCAGGGCCTGGCGGAAAACTTGATCGTAGGTCTTGATGTTGGCGTTCCAGGAAAAAACTTCTTCCACCCGCTGTTGGTTCTTTTGCCCGATCTGCCGGGCCTTTACCGGGTCGGCCAAAGTTTGGACGATCTGCCGGGCCAGGTCCTCTATATCTCCGGACCGGGCAAAGATGCCGTTTTCCCCCAAAAAATTCAAATTGTTCGGCCCCTCGAAGCAGACAATCGGCAGTCCGGCCCCCATATAATTGATGATTTTGCCGCTGGCTTCTCCGGCCTCATCGAGCTTTGGTTCAACAGCCAGGTCGGCCAGATATAGATAGGGGGCCAATTTGAAGAAATCCACCTGCCCCAGAAAAAGGCAGCGGTGGCTGACTCCCAGGCGTTCGACCGTTTTCCTGGATTCCTCCACCGGGTAGCCGACGATTACAAAATAGACTTCCGGGTTTTGTTGCAAAACATAGGGAATGGCCTGCCAGAGGTAATCGATCCCCTTGGACTTCAGCAGGGCCCCGGTGTAGATGACTACCGGGTGGTGGGGCGGAATTCCCAATTCCGCTCTAAGGTTTCCCTCTGGGAGGGACTTCGAGAAAAAATCCGTGTGGACCCCGTCAATAACCGTGCTGACGCGGGAGGCCGGCAAGTGCATTTCCTCCACCATAAACCTGGAAACGGAAAGGTTGCTGCCCACGGTATACTCGGGCATCCAGGAAATCCATTTTTCCAGCCGCCGAAAAAATTTATGAAAGAAGGTGCCTTCCTTGAAAAACCCATAGGTAAGCAACTCGCGGGTTAGGCTACCCTGAGCATCGAAGACCAGGGGCACCCGGCGGAGGCTGAGCTTGCGGATAAAATGCCCCAGGAAAGCCCCTTCATGAAGATGGCCATGGACAATATCCGGCTTCTCACGCCAGAAAACCTGGAGGCCCTTAAAAAAAAGCAGGAGATCGATGTAAAATTTATGCCAGGAAGATCCGGCTTCCAGTTTTTTGTACCAGGGGATGTTGAGGATCCGTTCGGTCTTTATTCCGGGAATATCCCGCCCGATATGGTAAGTGCAGAGGGTAATATCGTAGCCCAGCTTTTCCAGAGCCCGAATTTCACCTAAGATGCGCATGTGGCAGCCCCGGTCGGCGAAGAAGGGGGTGGGGGCGATCATCAATAATTTCAATTGGCGGTTCAAAGGGTTCCTCAATTCGTTAGGGAGTGCCTGAAAAATTTTCTTTAAGAAAGGTCTTGGCATATTCCAGTGGTATGCCGGCCACCTGGGTCCTCCGGGGACGATCACAGGTTTGGCAAACCTTCAATGGATCGTAATCCCCGAGGGCTAAAAGGCGACGTAATTCCTTCATCCGCTGGCCGTTCCAGACTTGTTCCAGGGTTTGTTCCCTCATGTCGCCCTGGATCATTTCTCCCTGGAAATCCTGGGGACAGGGCCCCACGGTTCCATCCCAGTAAACGACCAGGGCATACCAGGGAAAGGTGCAACAACCGGCTTTTTTGGGGCTGGGGGGTGGCGGGGAAGACAGGGATACCAAGCCCCCCCAATTATGGGGGGACCGATAGACCACTCGATCCAATCCCTGGGATTCTAATCGGGCGGTAAAATCCATGAATGCCCGACCCCTGCTTCCCGTTGGAAGTCCCATGATTTGCAGAACGGTGATCATTTTACTGTTTTTGCTCTCTTTTTTCAAGTTTAAAAAAAGCTCGATTTTGGCCAAGGTTTCTGCAAACCGGGAGGGGGGCCGGTTTTGTTCGTAAGTGGCCTCGTCGTAACCATCAAAGGAAAAGGAGATCAGCGGTAACCGGGAGGACAAAAGCCGCCGGGACAGGGATTCGGTCAGCAAGGTGGCATTGGTGTGGATCCGGGTCGGGATCCCCTGGTGGTCAGCGTAGTCGATCATCTCCACCAATCGGGGGTGCAGCAGGGGTTCCCCCCGGTGAAAGAGGTAGAGGTCGTGTACCTTTCCGGCGGACTGGTGCACGATCTTTCGATAGAGATCCCAATCCATGAAGCCTTTTTTCTCGTTCGAGAGGGCTTGATTGGGACATAGGGGGCAACGGAGATTACAGTGGCTGGTGACTTCGACCCATAACCGGGAGGGGAAATAGGGCAGGACGGTTTTCCCGCGGAGAAATGCAGCCCCCATGGCCAGCAGCCGCTTCAAGTCTTTCATTTTTTTTGGGCCTGATGGGGGCATCCGGTCCTTCAAGGTCGGCGAATCTGCCGGTCTACGGCTTTTCAAAAAATTTCTGGTGCCAGACAGACAGATTGATTAAGGCCCAGAGCAGGTGATTGTAATTCTGAACCCGGTCCAGATGGTCCCGGATGAGACGATTCAAAAAAGGCAGGTGCATCGTTTCCCGAATGACCGGAGATTCATTCAACCGGGCGATCATGTACTCCTTTAATCCTTCCCGCAGCAGGTTCTTGATGGGCAGGCTGTACCCCTGCTTGCCCCGTCTGACAATGGGTTCCGGCAGCAATCCCTTTAAGGCCTTCCGGAAGATGGCCTTGGTCTCGAAGCCTTTCAGCTTCCAGTCGCTGGGCAGACCGACGCTGAATTCCACCACCCGGTGATCCAAAAAGGGGACCCGGATCTCCAGGGCATGGGCCATGCTCATCTTGTCCACCTTCATCAGCACCGAATCCGGCATGACGAATTTCAGGTCCAGGTATATTTCCCGGTTCAGCCGGTCAACGTCCGGACAGCGTTCCTGATGGGGCCGGATCGGTCCGAAAGGGTCCAGCGAAACCGCCTGCCTGAATTCCTCCTTGAATAGAAACTTTTCCCAATCGGGTGAGCCGAAGTACTGCCAGCGTAGATGCCCGCCCTCCAGGGGGAGATGGGAGCCCTCAATAAACCGTTTCAGGATATTGATGGTTCCCTTTTTTTGGGGCTGATCGGGCAGGCGCTCCAGGGCCCGGTAAATAATCTTTTCCCGCAGCCATTCCGGCAGCCGGCGGTAATAGTGATCGAATTTGCTGGCCCGGAACCGGTCGTAACCGGCGAAGATCTCATCTCCCCCTTCCCCGGAAAGGCAGACCGTTACGTGTTTACGGGCTTCGCGGCAGACCAGAAACAGGGGCAGGGCGGAAAGGTCGGTCATGGGTTCATCCAGGTGCCAGACTGCCGCTTCCAGGTCCTCGGAGGTCACTTCCGGAATCATCAGGACCTGGTGATCGGTTTCGAAGCGCTCGGCGACCATCTGCGCGTAGGGCAGTTCGCTGAAGGAAGGGTCCGGGTAGCCGATGGAGAAGGTCCGCAGGGGGTTCACTCCCAGGGAGCGCATCAGGGCCACCAGGGTGCTGGAATCCAGCCCTCCGGAGAGGAACACCCCCAGCGGAACATCGCTGATCAGGTGCAGGCGGACCGTCTCCCGGAGCAGATCCCTCAGGGCTTCCACGGCCTCATCGGCAGAGGTCCACTTCGAAGTGAAGGTCAGGTCCCAGTAGGGCCGCACCTCGAGCCGGCCCTGGGAAAATTGCAGCAGATGGCCGGGAGGAAGCTTATAGATCCCTGCGAACATAGTGGCCGGGCTGGGGACGAATTCATAGCCCAGGTAATCATAAAGCGCCTGATAGTTGACTTCCCGGGGGATTTCCGGAATGGCCAGCAGTCCTTTGATTTCCGAGGCAAAGGCGAAGCGGCCCGACCGGTGATAATAATAGAGGGGTTTAATGCCCAGCCGGTCCCGGGCCACCAACAGGCGCTGTTGGTTTCGATCCCAGAGGGCCAGGGCGAACATGCCCCGGAGCCGCTGCAGGCATTCTTCCCCCCATTCTTCGTAGCCGTGGAGGATGACCTCGGAATCCGCTTGACTGCTGAAGCGGTGCCCCTGTTTGATCAGGGTTTCCCGCAATTCGACAAAATTATAGATTTCCCCGTTAAAAACGAGCTGGAGCGACCCGTCCTCATTGGTCATGGGTTGACGGCCCTGCTCGGACAGGTCGATAATCGAAAGCCGTCGGTGTCCCAGGGTGATGCCTTCGGCGGCGAAGACCCCGCTTTGGTCCGGCCCCCGGTGCTTGAGCTCCCGGGTGCATTGCTCGCCTAAGAAGGTATCCGGCCAGGTGAATCCGCAAATACCGCACATGGGTTATTCAATCCTCATCCCAAACCCGAAAAATTCGGGAAAGACTTTTTGTCTGCGGCTAAGCACCTAAGTAGCCCTGCTCCCGGTACCAGGCATAGGTTCGGGTCAGGCCCTCCCGGAGGCCGATTCTCGGCTGGTACCCCAGTTCTCTTCTGGCCTTGTCGATCCGGAAGGCCCGGTTTTGCCGATACCAATCGGCCCGTCGCCGGAAAAGAGGGGGGGTAATCCCGAGGGGTTTACAGACGGCTTCGCAGGAAGCCGCCGCCAGGTAGAGCGGCCAAAAGGGGAAATGGGGAATCCGTAACTCCACCTGCATGACCCGGGCCACTTCCTTGACCAGGTTTTCAATCGAAAGGTATTCCTCATCGGCGATAATATAGGTTTGACCCAGGGCCTGGTCTCTGCTCAGGGCCAGTTCAAAGGCGTCGCTCAAGCTGTCAATATAAAGGGGATGGTAGGTGGTCTTCCCCGACCCGAAAATAGGGAAAACCCCGGTCTTTACCCGTTTGAAGATTAAGAAAAACCTTTCCGGGTCTCCCGGACCATAAATGGCGGTGGGGCGCAGGATCACCGCCGGAAGCCCCAGGCGCAGGTATTCCTGAACGACCTTTTCCCCCTCCCATTTGCTGTACTGGTAATAATCTTTGGGGGCGATGGGGGCCGTCTCATCGGCCGGGGGATTCTTGATGTGCCCGTGAACTCCTTCGGTACTGCAGTATACAAATCGCCGGAGCTTATGTCTGAAGGCCGCATCCAGCAGGAGGCGGGTCCCTTCCACATTCACTTCCCAATATACCCGGTGGGGCAGGTTTACTCCGCGGAAAACAGCCGCCACATGAAAAATTACCTCGTATTCCGGGACCAGGGCATCAATCAGCTCACGGTCGGTTACACTGCCTAAAGTCAGCCGGGCCCCGGACCGCTCCAGTTCATCCCAAAAAAGTCCCCGGGCATTGTCCAAAACCCCCACGGTATGCCCCCGGTCCAGGAGCCGTCTCACTAAATGACTTCCGGTGAACCCGGTCCCTCCGGTTACCAGGCAACGCACGCCGGCCATAAGCATCCTTTCTTGACCTGGAGTTTTCCAAAAAAAATAGACCCTCTCCTGGCCCTGATGGATGGGGTGGCCAGGAAAAAATGGTCACCCCAAAGGTGAGGATCTGATGAATAGCCCAATCCAACATTAAAGTTAACAGATTTATTAACTTTTTTCAAGAAAACCTTGGGTGCCGGCCCGGAAGGGAATGACCGTTTGATAGGATTGTTTGATTTTTGGAAGGTTTCGGCCGGGGTCCGATAAAAACGGCTTTATTTCACTTGCACAAAAGGGGTTAACTATTTATATTTAGGATGAACTACCTGCCGAATTACCCGAACCCGGATTAGATGGAACAGGCATGCAACCTTCGGTTCTCAAGAAACTACCCCTGGAAGGAATGGTCCTTTTTTCTTTTTTTTCCCTTCTGGGGGTCTACGCCTCCTACCCGCTGATTAGATCCCTGTCTAACGCGTTGCCTTACGTCCTGCTGCCGGCCCAAAATGCGGAGCTCCTGCCCTTGGCTCCTGGGGATCATCTTCAGGTTTACTACTGGTTCTGGCTGTTAAAGGACAACTTTTTCGGGTTGTCCGCTCTCTTTACCAACCCCTATGAGTTCAACATTGCCGGGAACCCGATTTCCCATGGGTATGTCCAGTTTCCTTATTCTCTCCTGTTTATCCCCCTCTCGGTACTTGGGAATATTACCGCCCATAATCTATTGATCCTGCTGAGTTTCCCCATTTCCGGCCTGGCGATGTATTCGCTTCTCCGCTGCTGGGTCTCTTCCCGTTCGGCGGCCCTGGTGGGGGCCGTCTTATTTTCCTTGGCCCCGGCTCGGCAGGCCCAATTATTTTCCGGGCACATTAACGCGCAGCTCTATTTTCTGCTGCCCTTGTTCCTGCTTCTTTTTGAGAAAGGCTTTCGCCAGGCCCGGCCCGGACTGATGATCTGGGCCGGGATCTGTCTGCTGTCTCTGGGGCCGGTCGAACCGCACCTGTTATATTATTTCAGCCTTTTTCTGGCCGTTTATTTACCGGCCCGTTTTCTGGGGGAAGCGGTCAAGTTTCTCCCCCCTCGGGAAAGGGACCCCAGAGGGCCTTCCGGTCCGCTCTGGCCCCCCCTGCTGGTGATTCTTCTGGGGATTATCTCCGGCTGGTTGATTTACCAGGTCCGTTTTCCTTTGCATCTGGAAACCCGTTTTGGAATCTACGGTTGGTACACCCTGGGCCTGACGACCGCCCTCTTTTTTTGGTCCTGGCTTTTTTTCTCCCAAATGATCCAACTTCGGAAACAGGGTTTCGGGTTAGACCTTCTCCAGCGGATTCCCTGGAAAAAGGTCTCCTGGACTCTGGCGATTTTCCTTCTTTTCCTGGGGTTGGCCGCGGGGTATTCCCTGCTGCGTAAAGCCAATTTGATCGACGCCTCCATTGTTGGCCAGGGAAGGGCCTGGAATGAGCTGAAGCTTTTTTCCCCCCAGCTGACGGAACTGATGCAACGGGTGAATCCTCGGACCGAAGGACATATTTACCCGGGCTTGATCCCCCTGTTTCTGGTGGGGTGTTTAGCCCTGGCGCTCTGGCGAAAAGGCGCTCGACTGGACCCACCTTTTCAGTTGAGGGCCCTTTTTTTTTTCGGGCTCCTGCTGATCAGCTTCTGCCTGGCCCTGGGGCCCTCCCTCCACCCGATCCTGCCCCTTTACAAATTCCTTTTTGACCATTTCCCTTTCTTTGACTATCCCCGTTCTTCCGGCCGGATTATCGTAATCACCATGCTCTGCCTGAGCATCCTTTCCGCTTTTTCCTGGGAGCTTTTATCCCGCTTCCTTCCGTGGAAATCCAGGAGAGGAAGATGGCTTTTCAGGGGACTGACCCTTCTGGTCACCCTGTTCATGGCCTGGGATTATCACCCCCAACAGCATATCGGCTTGTGCCTGGCCGATGAAAAAAACCCGGTCTACTCGGCGCTGGCTGAACTTCCCCGGAAGCAGACCCTGGTCCTGGGCCTGCCCCTTTTCCCGGGAGACTCCCACCAGTCCTCTCTTTACGAGTATTATATCACCCTTTCCCGGCAACCGATGGTGAACGGGTACAGTCCGGTGGTTTCCAGAAAGTATGTGGATTCGGTTTTTTGGCCCCTGATCAATATCAATGTGGGAGAAATTCGGGAAAAGGAATATGCCCTGCTGCGGCGGTTTGGGGTCACCCACCTGGTTCATCACCAGGAAATTTATTTTTATAAGGTCAGCCCGTTTACCGGCTTTTTGGCCTTTAGAAATTTGTTGGACAGCCCCTATTTAAAATTGGTCTGGACCGACCAGACCCAGTCGCTGTTTGCTCTGCTTCCCGAAGACCAGGTCAAACCGCAGCCCCCCCGATTTAATCAGGAAGGCACCGGGATCATTTATGCGGCTGAAGAGTTGGGCCGGAAGGTAGGTGAGGTGGTTCAGGACCCGGAGGGATTTTTGGGGAAAGCCGTCCGGACCCAGGCCGGGAAAGAGGCTGGCGGACTCCTGTCCCGAACACATACACAGTTTTTCCCCTCGGGGAAATACCGGGCCGTATTCCGGTTAAAAAGTGGAAATATTTCGGGGCACCGGGAGGCCCTGCGCCTGGAGGTTACGGCCGGGAGGGTTCCCAGGGTTATTTTTTCCAAGGTCCTGAAGGGCTCCGATTTCAGGGACCCTTCCCGCTATGAACGCGTTCCACTGGATTTTGAAATCGACCGGCCCGCCTTTCTGCAGTTCCGAGTTTGGTCGACGGGCCGGGAGACGGTCTGGATCGACCGGATCGTGGTGGCCTTTGCCGGCCAGGATTCTTCAGCCTATTCCTATGAGGCCGAGGAAGGCCCGCACTATCTGGTCCGGGCCGTTCCCGACCCGGAAGCCTCCGGCGGGTGGGCCTTAAAAACCAATCCGTCCCTGGAAAACCCGGGCGTCGTCTCTTTTGGACCCTATAAGTCCTTTGGAAAAGGGAATTATACCGCCGTCTTTCGATTGAAGCTGGAGGATCCGACCCGCAGCGGACCGATAGCCCGCCTGGACGTGACCGGGCAACGGGGAACCAAAGTCTTCCAAAAACTGGAGATCCGAGACACCAGTTTCATTCCTAAAAATTCGTATCAGGAATTCCGGCTTTCTTTTTCTCTGGAGGAGGAGGAGGAATTGGAGTTCAGGGTCTATTCTTATAACCGCGCTCCCTTTTGGATCGATAGAATAAACGTAGGCAGGGATTAAGGTTTTTTGCCATAAACCGGAAAGCCCGGCGAAACCCCGGTCTTTCGCTCAGGCCGAATTCAGGGGTCCCGACGGTCGAGCAGCAGCACCCAATCCTCCGGGCTGGGGGGGTCCAGG
>Ga0209254_10002066_pt1 | contig 18212 bp, 19 predicted proteins | sample FrelakmetDIP11DI_FD_187148 | JGI IMG/M metagenome (GOLD analysis project Ga0209254, IMG submission 187148) | Freshwater lake sediment microbial communities from the University of Notre Dame, USA, for methane emissions studies - DIP11 DI (SPAdes)... | ecosystem: Environmental > Aquatic >...
GTGCATCGTGTTCATCGACGAGATCGACGCGGTCGGCCGCCAGCGCGGCGCCGGCCTCGGCGGCGGCAACGACGAGCGCGAGCAGACGCTGAACCAGCTCCTGGTCGAGATGGACGGCTTCGAGGGCACGACCGGCGTCATCGTCATCGCCGCGACCAACCGCCCGGACGTGCTCGACCCGGCGCTGCTGCGGCCAGGCCGCTTCGACCGGCAGGTGGTCGTCCCGCTGCCCGACATCCGCGGCCGCGAGGAGATCATCAAGGTCCACATGCGGAAAGTCCCCGTGGCGCCCGACGTCCGACCCGACTTGATCGCGCGCGGCACGCCGGGCTTCTCCGGCGCGGACCTCGCCAACCTCGTGAACGAGGCCGCCCTGTTCGCCGCGCGCAGCAACAAGCGCCTCGTCGACATGGACGACTTCGAGCGTGCCAAGGACAAGATCATGATGGGCGCCGAGCGCCGGTCGATGGTCATGGGCGAGGAGGAGCGCCGCAACACCGCCTATCACGAGTCGGGCCATGCGATCGTCGCGAAGCTCCTGCCGAAGTCCGACCCGGTCCACAAGGTCACGATCATCCCGCGCGGCCGCGCGCTCGGCGTGACGATGCAGTTGCCGGAGCAGGACCGCTACGCCTTCGACCGCGAGTACCTGCTGAACCGCGTCGCGGTGCTCTTCGGCGGCCGCATCGCCGAGGAGGTGTTCATGAACCAGATGACCACCGGCGCCTCGAACGACTTCGAGCGGGCGACGCAGATGGCGCGCGACATGGTCACGCGATACGGCATGTCCGACGCGCTCGGCCCGATGGTGTATGGCGAGAACGAGGGCGAGGTCTTCCTCGGCCGCTCGATCACGACCCACAAGAACGTCTCCGAGGCGACCATGCAGAAGGTCGACTCCGAGATCCGCCGCATCATCGACGAGCAGTACTCACTCGCGCGGCGGCTGCTCGAGGACAACCGCGACAAGGTCGAGGCGATGACCAAGGCGCTGCTCGAGTGGGAGACGCTGGACGCCGACCAGATCGACGACATCATGGCGGGCCTGCCGCCGCGGCCGCCGAAGCCCTCGGCGACGCCGCCGCGCGCCGACCCGCCGAAGACCGACGCTCCCGGCGCTGCTGCGCCTGCGGCGGCCTGAAGCGGCGATCCACCACCCCGATGCCCGCCCGCCCGGCGGGCATCGTCGTTCGTGCGCCCGAGTCGTGAGCGTCCTTCCTGGGAGCGGTCCGCTGGCCCTGGGCTCCGGCTTGCCATGACGCCGATGCGCAGTGCCGCCTCGGCGGCTGGTGCAACGGACGGCCCGGTTCCCGCACCGATCCTTCGCTGCGGCCCGTACCGCCTCGACTTCTCGCGGCCCCGGATCATGGGCATCGTCAACGTCACGCCCGACTCGTTCTCGGACGGCGGCGCGTTCCTCGACCCGGCCCGGGCGGAGGCGCAGGGCGTCCGCCTGGTGGAGGAGGGCGCCGACATCCTCGACATCGGGGGCGAGTCGACGCGGCCGGGGGCCACGCCGGTGTCCGTCGACGACGAGCTCGCGCGCGTCCTGCCGGTACTCGACCGGCTGGTGCGCCTCGGCGTACCGGTGTCGGTCGATACCATGAAGCCGGAAGTCATGCGCGCGGCGATCGGGCACGGCGCGGCCATGATCAACGACGTGCAGGCGCTGCGGGCGCCGGGAGCACTCGCGGCGGTGGCAGCGAGCGATGCGGGTGTCTGCCTCATGCACATGCGCGGCGACCCGCGCACCATGCAGGCGCAAGCCGAGTATGACGACGTCGTAGCCGAGGTCCGCGCCTTCCTGGGGCAGCGCACCGCGGCGTGCGAGGCCGCGGGCATCGCGCGCGAGCGCCTGGTGATCGATCCCGGCTTCGGCTTCGCGAAGCGAGCGCATCACAACGTCGCGCTGCTCGCGCACCTCGGCGAGATCGTCGCGCTCGGCCTGCCGGTGCTCGTCGGACTCTCGCGGAAGTCGTCGCTCGGGGAGCTCACGCAGCGGCCCGTCGGCGAGCGGATGCCTGCGAGCGTCGCCGCGGCGCTGCTCGCCGCCGAGCGCGGCGCGGCCATCGTTCGCGTGCACGACGTGGCGGCGACCCGCGATGCGCTCGCCGTGTTGCAGGCGGTGCGCGCGGATGAACGGAGCTTCTTTTGTCCGTTCCGCGACAGTGTTTGACGTCGCGGGCAGCATGACTTAAGGGGAGGGCGCCTAGACTTTCGGCATTCGAACGCGACGGCGTCGCGCGACTGAAGCCGCAGCGGCGTGGCGTTCGACAGGTGGGTCGCGAGGGTTCGTCCGTCGCGGCAAAATGCCTCGTGCGTGCGCACGGACCCGTGCGGCGACCACCGGCCGCCAACGAGATCGCGATGGAGACCCGCAACAGGGAGCGGACATGACAAGAAAATACTTCGGCACGGACGGCGTGCGGGGGCGCGTGGGCGAGACGCCGATCACCCCGGATTTCGTCCTCAGGCTCGGTTTCGCGGCGGGCGAGGTGCTCGCCCGCGGCAAGGGCGGACACGAACGCCCGGCCGTGCTCATCGGCAAGGACACGCGCATCTCGGGCTACATGCTCGAGGCGGCGTTGCAGGCCGGGTTTGCGGCGGCAGGCGTCGACGTAATGCTGTCCGGCCCGATGCCCACCCCCGCGATCGCCTACCTCACGCGGGCCCTGCGGCTCTCCGCGGGCATCGTCATCAGCGCCTCGCACAACCCGTACGATGACAACGGCATCAAGTTCTTTTCGGCGCAGGGCGGCAAGCTGCCCGACGCCGTGGAGGCGGAGATCGAGGCGGCGCTCGAGCGCCCGCTCGCGTGCCGGCCCTCCGCGGAGCTCGGCAAGGCGAAGCGTCTCGAGGACGCTGCCGGGCGCTACATCGAGTTCTGCAAGAGCACTTTCCCCAGCTCGCTCGACCTGCGCGGCCTGCGCATCGTGGTCGACTGCGCGCACGGCGCCGGCTATCACGTCGCGCCGCCTGTGTTCCACGAGCTGGGCGCCGAAGTGATCCCGATCGGCGTGACACCCGACGGGCGCAACATCAACGAGCGCGTCGGCGCCACGCACCCGAAGACGCTTGCGGCGGCGGTGCTGCAGCACCGGGCCGATCTCGGCATCGCCCTCGACGGCGACGGCGATCGCCTGCTCATGGTGGACAGCGAGGGCCGCACCTACGACGGCGACCAGCTTCTCTACGTCATGGCGCGGCACCGCGCCGCGCGCGGGGCGTTGCCGGGCGTGGTCGGCACCGTGATGACGAACCTTGCGCTCGAGCGCGCGCTCGGCACCCTCGGCGCGCCGCTCGCGCGCGCCAAGGTCGGCGACCGCTACGTGCTCGAGCTGATGCAGGAGAAGGGCTGGCAGCTCGGCGGCGAGAACTCCGGCCACATCATCTGCCTCGACAAGCACACCACCGGCGACGCGATCGTCGCGGCGCTGCAGGTGCTGACGGCGCTGCGCACGGACGGGACGACGCTGGAACGCGCCGCCGGCGCCCTGCGCCTCTACCCGCAGGTGCTGAAGAACGTGCGCCTGGAGCGGGGCTTCGAGTGGCAGAAGAGCGAGCTCATCGCCCGCGCGCGGGCGGATGCCGAACGCCGCCTCGGCAATCGCGGCCGGCTGCTGCTGCGACCCTCCGGGACCGAACCGCTGCTGCGGGTGATGGTCGAGGGCGAGAACGCCGTCGAGGTCGAGGCGGTCGCCGCCGATCTCGCGGACGCGGTCGAGCGAAGCTTTTCCGCTGCGGCGAAGGCCGCGTAGGCAGGACCGGCCGGCGGCGCACGCCGGGACGTTCAGCGCCCGGCCCGGCAGGTCGCGGCACCCGGTTCCGCGGCGGGCCGCCGCGCGTTCCCGTTGCGCGCGCTGGCACGCCGGCCCCGGTGGCGGAAAGCCGTCCTCGGCGAGGACGGAACCGGTCACTTCGCCATGCCGGCCTTGACCGCACTCGCCACGCGCGCACGCCTTCGCGAAGGCGCGGCGCGCGGGCCCGCACACCCCCTACGTACCCCCCCACATCGCGACGCAGCGACTTCCGTCCGGCTGTAACGCTACTGTCACACGAGCTTCCTATCCTCGGGGGGGTCGATTTCCGACGCATCCCCACCACCCCCGAAGAACACGGAGCCTCCTCTCATGCTGGCTGTCAAGCGTGCTTTCGCAGTCACCGCGGTTGCCGTCGGCACCGCCTTCGCCGCCGGGACTTCCCTCGCCGCCGAGATCACGGGCGCGGGTGCGTCCTTCCCGGCGCCCCTCTATGCCAAGTGGGCCGACGCCTACCAGAAGGCGACCGGCACCAAGGTCAACTACCAGTCCATCGGATCGTCCGGCGGCATCCGGCAGATCAAGGCGAGGACCGTCGACTTCGGCGCCTCCGATGCACCGCTCAAGGCCGACGAGCTCGAGAAGGAAGGGCTGGTGCAGTTCCCGACCGTGTTCGGCGGCGTCGTGCCCGTCGTGAACGTCCCCGGCCTGCAGCCCGGGCAGCTCAAGCTCACCGGTCCGGTGCTCGCCGACATCTATCTCGGCAAGATCACCAAGTGGAACGACAAGGCGATCGCCGACCTGAACCCCGGCGTGAGCCTGCCGTCGTCCGACATCGGCGTCGTGCGTCGCGCCGACGGCTCGGGCACCTCGGCGATCTTCACCAACTACCTCTCCAAGGTGAGCCCCGAGTGGAAGGAGAAGGTGGGCGAGGGCACGACCGTACAGTGGCCCGTCGGTCTCGGCGGCAAGGGCAACGAAGGCGTTTCCGCGTTCGTGCAGCGCCTCCCCGGCTCGATCGGCTACGTGGAGTACTCGTACGCGCGCACCAACAAGCTGCCGTATGCGTCGCTCCAGAACGCTGCCGGCAACTTCGTGATGCCCGACGACACGACCGTCGCCGCGGCGGCGGCCGGCTGGGGCGCGAAGGGCGGCACCTACGAGCACCCGACCAACCAGACGGGCAAGGACGCGTGGCCGATCACCGGCGCCACCTACATCATCATCCCCAAGGACTCCGGCAAGCCGGCGCAGACGGCGGAAGTGCTGAAGTTCTTCGACTGGGCCTACAAGCAGGGCGACGCCATGGCGCTCGAGCTCGACTACGTGCCGATGCCCGACGGCGTCGTGAAGGAAGTCGAGGCTGGCTGGTCGAACGTCAAGAAGTAAGGCCGTTCCGGGGCCTCGCCCGAGGCCCGTCGTACCGAAACGGGCGGCCTTGCACGCCGTCCGTCACTTCGCCCGGCGTTGCGCCTGCGTCACGCACGCCGCGACGGGGAGAGGAAAGTGTCCATGGAAGCCACGCGTGACAGTCTCGCCGTGACCCGGGCGCGCAGCGCCGGCGCGTCGTCGCTGATGCATACCGAGAACGCCCGGCGCAACCGCCGCAACGACTGGCTGTTCTTCAACGTCACGCGTTTCTTCGCGGTGCTCACGCTGCTCACGCTCGCGGGCATCATCGTCTCGCTGGTGGTGAGCTCGTGGCCGAGCATCCGGAAGTTCGGGCTGCCGTTCCTGTGGACCGCCGAGTGGAATGCGCCGGCGGAGCGGTTCGGTGCGCTGATCCCGATCTACGGCACGCTGGTCACCTCGATCATCGCGCTCATCATCGCCGTGCCGGTGAGCTTCGGCATCGCGCTCTTCCTGACTGAACTGTCGCCGAAGTGGCTGAAGCGACCGCTCGGCACCGCCATCGAACTGCTCGCGGCCATCCCCAGCATCGTCTACGGGATGTGGGGTCTGCTCGTGTTCGCGCCGCTGTTCGCGCAGTACGGGCAGCCGTTCATCCAGGCGACGCTCGGCAACGTTCCTTTCCTCGGCGCGCTCTTCAGCGGCCCGCCGCTCGGCATCGGCCTGCTCACCGCGGGGATCATCCTCGCCATCATGATCATCCCCTTCATCGCCGCGGTCGTGCGCGACGTCTTCGAGGTGACGCCGGCGATCCTGAAGGAGTCGGCCTACGGGGTCGGCGCGACGACCTGGGAGGTCGTGTGGAACGTGGTGCTGCCCTACACCAAGGTCGGCGTCGTAGGGGGCATCATGCTCGGGCTCGGGCGGGCGCTCGGCGAGACGATGGCGGTGACCTTCGTGATCGGGAACACCAACCTGCTCGACAACATTTCGCTCTTCTCGCCCGGCAACAGCATCACCTCGGCGCTCGCCAACGAGTTCCAGGAGGCGAACCCGGGCCTGCACACTGCGGCGCTGATCGAGCTCGGCCTCATCCTCTTCATCCTCACCTTCCTGGTGCTCGCCGCCTCCAAGGTGTTGCTGGCGCGGCTCAAGATCAGCGAAGGCACGCGCGCGTAGCGGAGCGACAGCCATGGACCTCACTGGACGGCGCAAGCTCACCAACCGGATCGCCCTCGGCCTGTCGCTCGCCGCGATGGCGTTCGGCCTCTTCTGGCTCGCCTGGATCCTGTTCGACGTGCTGCGACTCGGCGTCGGCGGACTCTCGCTGGAGCTCTTCACCGCCGACACGCCCCCGCCGGGCGCTTCGGGCGGCGGGCTACGCAACGCGATCGTCGGCAGCCTCATGCTGGTGGGACTCTCGACCTTCATCGGCGCGCCGATCGGCGTGCTCGCCGGGATCTACCTCGCCGAGTACGGGCAGACGAGCTGGCTCGCCAAGGCGACCCGCTTCATCAATGACATCCTGCTCTCCGCGCCGTCCATCGTCATGGGCCTCTTCGTCTACGCGCTGATCGTGGCGCGGGTGGGCAAGTTCTCGGGCTTCGCGGGCGTCGTGGCGCTCGCCCTGATCGTCGTTCCCATCGTCGTGCGGACGACGGAGAACATGCTGATCCTGGTGCCGAACAGTCTCCGCGAGGCCGCCTACGGCGTGGGTGCGCCGAAGTGGCAGGTCATCAAGGCGGTGACGCTGCGCTCCGCGCGCGCCGGCGTGATCACCGGCATCCTGCTCGCGGTCGCGCGCATCGCCGGCGAGACCGCGCCGCTGCTCTTCACGGCGCTCTCCAACCAGTTCTACTCGGTCGACCTGATGTCGCCGCTCGCCAACCTCCCGGTCACCATCTTCAAGTTCGCGATGAGCCCGTTCGCCGACTGGCAGAGGCTCGCTTGGGCCGGCGTGTTCCTGATCACCATGGGCGTGCTCGCGATCAACATCATTGCGCGCACCTACTTCAACGAGGATATCAAGCGATGAAGGAAGGGCTGGCCTCCGTCCTCGCGGAGCGCGAGGAGCGCGCCCCGCAACGGGACAAGAAAGTGCTCATCTCGGCGCGGAACTTCAACTTCTACTACGGCAAGTTCCACGCGCTCAAGAACATCAACGTCGACATCTACCGCAATCACGTGACGGCGTTCATCGGGCCCTCGGGCTGCGGCAAGTCGACGCTGCTCCGGTGCTTCAACCGCATGTTCGAGCTGTACCCGGAACAACGGGCGGACGGCGAGCTGAACCTCGACGGGCAGAACGTCCTGGCGAGCGGCGTGGACGCCACCGACCTGCGCGCCAAGGTCGGCATGGTGTTCCAGAAGCCGACGCCCTTCCCGATGTCGATCTACGAGAACATCTCCTTCGGCGTCGGCCTGCACGAGAAGCTCTCCAAGTCGCAGATGGACGAGCGCGTCGAGTGGGCGCTGCGCAAGTGCGCGCTCTGGGACGAGGTCAAGGACAAGCTCGGGCAGAGCGGCATGAGCCTCTCGGGCGGCCAGCAGCAGCGGCTGTGCCTCGCGCGCGGCATCTCCGTGAAGCCGCAGGTGGTGCTGTTCGACGAGCCGACCTCTGCGCTCGACCCGATCTCCACCGCGAAGATCGAGGAGCTGGTGAGCGACCTGCGCACCGAGTTCACCATCCTCATCGTCACCCACAACATGCAGCAGGCGGCGCGCGTCTCCGACTACACCGCCTACATGTACCTCGGCGAGCTGATCGAGTACGACGAGACGGACACGCTCTTCATCAAGCCGAAGAAGAAGGAGACGGAGGACTACATCACCGGTCGCTTCGGCTGACCGCTCGCGCCCACCGCCGCGTCCCCGCGTTCGCGGCGGACGCAGGTTTGACGCTCCTCGTCACGCACGCTTAGACTCCCCGGCTCCGCTCCATCAACTGGTCGCCGCAGGTGAAGGAGCTGAACCTCTTCTCGCTGCCGTTCCTCATGCCCGACTACGCGGCGATCGACGCGCTCACGCAGGGCGAGGTCGGCCAGGACGTCTTCAGGGTGCTGGAGAAGCAGGGGGTGGTGCCGCTCGCATGGGGCGAGAACGGGTTCCGCGAGGTGACGAACTCGAAGCGGCCGATCCGCACGCCCGCGGACATGAAGGGGCTGAAGTTCCGCGTCGTCGGCTCGCCGCTCTTCAACGACACGTTCACCGCGCTCGGCGCGAACCCGACGCAGATGAGCTGGGCCGACGCGCAACCGGCGCTCGCCTCGGGCGCCGTGGACGGCCAGGAGAACCCGCTCACCATCTTCACCGCGGCGAAGCTGCACACCATCGGCCAGAAGAACGTGACGCTGTGGGGCTACGTCGCCGATCCGCTGATCTACGTCGTCAACCGCGACGTGTGGAGCTCGTGGACGCCGGAAGACCAGAAGTGCGTCCGCGATGCCGCGGTCGTCGCCGGCAAAGAGAACATCAAGCTCGCGCGCGCCGGCCTGATCCCGCCGGACGACAGCACGGTGAAGACCGTCGAGGGCTACGGCGTGAACGTCGTACGGCTCACGCCCGACGAGCGCAAGGCGTTCGTCGCGGCGACGCGCCCGGTCTACGAGAAGTGGACGAAGACGGTCGGGCCGGACCTGGTGAAGAAGGCGGAGACCGCGGTCGCGAACCGCAAGCCCTAGCGCCCGTTCCGTCGCCGTCCAGGCCGAGGGGAGACGCCTGCGCCTCGCGCGCGGCGCAGGCGCCCGCCCGTGGAACCGCAGCCTCCCACGCTCGACGCCGAGCGCCGCGACCTGCTCGCGCGGCGCTTCCGCGTCGAGCGCCACCTCGGCGCGGCGGTCATGCTCGCGCTCTGCCTCATCACGCTCGCGAACGTGCTGGTGCGCTACTTCACCGACATCTCGTTCGCGTTCACCGAGGAGATCTCGGTCGCGCTGATGGTGGTGATGACCTTCGTCGCGTCGGCGAAGGCGTTCCTCGACGGCAACCAGATCGCGGTCACCTGGTTCGTGCAGTTCTTCCCGCGCCGCGCGCAGCGCGCGCTCGCGATCTTCTCCCTCGCCGCGAGCGTCGTCATGTTCGCGATCATCGTCTGGTACGGCGGTCGCATGGCCTGGGACGACTATCGCTTCGAGGTCACGTCGCCGGGCATCGGCGCGCCGCAGTGGCTCTACACGGTGTGGCTGCCGCTGCTCGCGGCCGCGGTCATCCTCCGCCTCGTGCAGGGGATGCGCGACGTGCTGCGCGGCCGGCTCGGCGGGGAGCGGTGAGTGAACAGCTCGGTGCTGTTCGGCGCGTTCGCGCTGCTCATGTGCGCCGGCGTGCCCCTCGCCGTGGCGCTCGGGCTCGCCGGCACGGCAGTGATCGCGTTCGCCGGGATGGGCATGATGTCGGTGCCGACCAACCTCTACGGCGGCATCGCGAAGTACCCGCTGCTCGCGATCCCGGTGTTCATCCTCGCCGGGCTCGTCTTCGAGCGCACCGGTGTGGCGGCGAGCATGGTGAAGTTCGCGTCATCGATCGTCGGCACGCGCCGTGGCGGTCTCGCGGTGACCGCCGTGCTGGTGTGCATGCTCCTCGGCGGCATCTCCGGATCGGGACCGGCGGACACGGCGGCGGTCGGCGCGATCATGATCCCGGCAATGGTGAAGGCGGGCTACCCGAAGCCGTTCTCCGCGAGCCTGATCGCGGCAGGCGGCGCGACCGACGTCCTCATCCCGCCCTCGGTGGCGTTCATCATCTACAGCATCCTCGTGCCGCAGGCGAGCGTGCCCGCGCTCTTCGCCGCGGGGATCATCCCGGGCATCCTCACCGGACTGGTGCTGATCGCGGTCGCGGTGTTCTTCTCCGTCCGCCATGGATTCGGCGCCGCGGACAAGTCACCGCGGCCGCCCTTCTGGCGGAGCCTGAAGGAAGCGAGCTGGGGGTTGTTCGCGCCGGTGGTGATCCTCGGCGGCATGCGCAGCGGTCTCTTCACGCCGACCGAGGCGGCCGTGGTCGCCGTCTTCTACGGCCTCGTCGTCGGCATGCTGGTGTACAGGGGAATGTCCTGGCGCGACTTCTGGGACGTGCTCGCGGAGGGCGCGGAGATCTCCGCCGTGATCATGCTCATGATCGGGCTTGCCAGCGTGTTCGGCTGGGCGACCGACACGATCGGCGTCTTCGACGCCTGGGCGAAGAGCCTCGCCGCCTCGGGCACCAACGAGACCTTCGTGCTGCTGTCGATCACGGTGGTCCTGCTGATCGCGGGCACGTTCCTCGACGCGATCGCGACCTTCTTCATCTTCCTGCCGTTCCTCATCCCGGTCGCGGAGGCCTTCCAGTGGGACCTCGTCTGGTTCGGCGTCATCATCACCCTCAACGTCGCCATCGGCGCCTGCACGCCGCCCACCGCCGTGAACCTGATGGTGGCGTGCCGCATCGCCGGCATCCCGCTCGAGTCGACGTTCTACTGGACGCTGTGGATGGTGGCGGCGATGACGGCGGTGCTGCTGCTGCTCACGTTCGTGCCGGAGATCAGCCTGTTCCTGCCGCGCGCGCTGGGTTACCTGTGATCGGCCTCCTGCAGCGCGTGAGCGAGGGCCGCGTCACGGTCGACGGCGAGGTCGTGGGGGAGATCGCCGCCGGGCTCGTGGTGCTCGTGTGCACCGAGCCCGGCGACGACGAGGCGACCGCCGAGCGGTTGCTGGAGCGGCTGGTCCACTACCGCGTGTTCGCGGACGGCGAGGGCCGCATGAATCGCTCGCTCGCCGACGTCGGCGGCGGGCTCCTGCTCGTGCCCCAGTTCACGCTCGCCGCGGACACGCGCAAGGGCTTGCGGCCCAGCTTCTCCTCCTCGGCATCACCGGAGACGGCGCGGCGGCTCTTCGACCACCTTGTCGCCGTCGCTCGCGCGCGGCACCCGAAGGTGGCCACCGGCCGTTTCGGTGCGCGGATGAGCGTCGCGCTCGTGAACGAAGGACCGGCCACGTTCTGGCTGCAGGTGCGGTCCGCAGCCGGGCGCGGCGAAGCCGAGGTCCGGTGACATGGCGCTCGTCGGCAAAGAGGTGGATCTCGCCTGGGGCGCGGGCTTCGGGCGGTGGGTGTTGCGGCAGCTGGGCTGGAAGACCCTCTACGTGCCGCCGCCCGGGCCGAAGTCGGTCATCGTCGTCTATCCCCACACGTCCAACTGGGACTTCCCGATGGGCGCGCTCGCGCGGGCGGACTTCGGCCTGCGCTGCCACTTCATCGCCAAGCAGAGCCTCTTCCGCGGTGCCTTCGGGCGCTGGTTCGCGAGCGTCGGCGGCATTCCGGTCAATCGGGAATCCCCCGAGGGCTTCATCGGCGCCCTGCTCGAGGAGTTCCGCCGTCGCGACGAGTTCCACCTCGTGTTCACACCCGAGGGCACGCGCTCCTATGCGCCGTACTGGAAGTCGGGCTTCTACCGCCTGGCGCTCGCCGCCCAGGTGCCGCTCGGGCTCGCGTTCATCGACTACGCGCATCGCGAGGCCGGCATCGGCGCATGGCTGACCCTCTCGGGCGACGAGGAGGAGGATCTCGAGCAGATCCGCGCCTTCTACGCGGGGCGGCACGGCAAGCATCCGGAACTGGAAGGTCCCATCCGCTTCGCGCCCGATGCGACTACGCCCTCCGGGGCTGCCTCGCCGACGCCGCCGTCCGGCGCGCACGCAGAGTCGCCGCCGCGTTGACCCGTCACGTCGCAAGACGTTAAACTCAAGGGCTTTTTCGATTCGCCGTCCGCGTGTCGTTCGGGAGCGTGTCTGCGCGCTCGTCCGCGCTTGCTCCCGGTTCGTTACGCGCTTTCGCGCGGAAGAGCGCTTCCGCAGGTCCATTCACCATCGAGAGGAGTTCGTCATGGGGCAACCGCTCGTCGCGGGCAACTGGAAGATGCACGGCAACCTCTCGACCAACGCGAAGCTGCTCGACTCGGTGCGCCAGGCGCTCGTGGGGGTGAACGGCGCGCGCTTCGCCGTCTGTCCGCCGTTCCCTTACCTCGAGCAGGCGCGCCAGGCGCTCGCGGGCAGCAACATCGCCTGGGGCTCGCAGAACGTGTCGGAGCACGACAGCGGTGCGTACACGGGCGAAGTGGCCGGCGCGATGCTTTCCGACTTCGGCTGCACCTACGCGATCGTCGGCCACTCCGAGCGCCGCGCCATCTACGGCGAGCGCGACGCGCAGGTGGCGGCGAAGTTCCAGGCGGCGCTCCGCGCCGGGCTCGTGCCGATCCTCTGCGTCGGCGAGACGCTCGCGGAGCGCGAATCGGGCGACACCGAGACGGTGGTCGCGCGTCAGCTCGACGCCGTGGTGGCCGCGGCCGGTGCCCAGGCGGTTGCGGACGCGGTGATCGCGTACGAGCCGGTCTGGGCGATCGGCACCGGCAAGACGGCGACGCCGGGGCAGGCGCAGAGCGTGCACGAGTTCATCCGCAAGCGCCTCGCCGCGCACGGCAGCGCGCTCGGCCCCAAGGCGACGATCCTCTACGGCGGCAGCGTCAAGGCGTCGAACGCGGTCGAGCTGTTCGGCCAGGCGGATGTCGACGGCGGCCTCATCGGTGGCGCCGCGCTGGTGGCGGACGACTTCGTCGCGATCTGCAAGGCGGCCGCGAACAAGGGCAAGTGATGCAGACCTTCTTCTGGTTCCTGCTGGTTTTGCACGTCGTGGTCGCGCTCTCGATCATCGGCCTCGTGCTCCTCCAGCACGGCAAGGGCGCCGACATGGGCGCGGCGTTCGGCGGCGGCGCCTCCGGGAGCCTCTTCGGCGCGACCGGCTCGGCGAACTTCCTGTCGCGCTCCACCGCGGCGCTGGCGACCGTTTTCTTCGTCACCAGTCTAGCGCTCGCCTACATCGCGACCGCGAAGCCCAGGACGGGCACCGGCGGCGTCATGGAAAGCGCGCCGGCGACGAGCGAGGTGCCCGCGCCCGCCGGCACCACCCCCGCGCCGGCACCCGCCGGTGCGGCCCGTTCCGACAAGCCTGCCGGCGAATCGGACTCGAAAGCGAGAGAGGTTCCGAAGTAAACTCGTCAGGTCCGTTCGCAAGAGCGGGCGACGTATGCCGACCTGGTGAAATTGGTAGACACGCCGTCTTGAGGGGGCGGTGGCGAAAGCCGTGTGAGTTCGAGTCTCACGGTCGGCACCAGTAACGAAGCCGGCGGGAGGAGTCCTCTCCCGCCCCATGCCGCCGCGGCCCGGCCGCAGGCGACGAGCAAAGCGCTGCGGCGGCTCACCCTGCCGGGCGCACGAGGTCACCGCCGCATCTCTTTCGCCGATAGTCGTGGCTTGGCCTTCCGCGGGCGCGGCAGGCGTGCGCGCCCGGCAGCCGACCTGAAGATCCCGACCTGAAGATCCAGCAACCGTGCTCGAGAACTACTATCCTGTGCTGCTGTTCATCCTGTTCGGGTTCGCCCTGGGCTGCATCCTCCTCGGACTGGGGTGGGGCCTGTCGAGCGCGCTCGGGGTGAACCGGCCCGACAGCGAGAAGCTCTCCCCCTACGAGTGCGGATTCGAGGCGTTCGAGGACGCGCGCATGAAGTTCGACGTGCGCTACTACCTCGTGGCGATCCTCTTCATCCTCTTCGACCTCGAGATCGCCTTCCTCTTCCCGTGGGCGATCACGTTGAACGAGATCGGCGGCCCGGGCTTCTGGGCGATGATGCTCTTCCTCGGTATCCTCATCGTCGGCTTCATCTACGAGTGGAAGAAAGGAGCGCTGGAATGGGAGTGAACGATCCCGGCCTCGCCAAGCAGGGCTTTCTCACCACCACCGCCGACACCATCATCAACTGGACGCGCACCGGCTCGATGTGGCCGATGACCTTCGGCCTCGCCTGCTGCGCGGTGGAGATGATGCACGCCGGCGCGGCGCGCTACGACCTCGACCGCTTCGGCGTCGTGTTCCGCCCGAGCCCGCGGCAGTCCGACGTCATGATCGTCGCCGGGACGCTTTGCAACAAGATGGCGCCGGCGCTGCGCAAGGTGTACGACCAGATGGCCGAGCCGCGCTGGGTGATCTCGATGGGCTCGTGCGCGAACGGCGGCGGCTACTACCACTACTCGTACTCGGTGGTGCGCGGCTGCGACCGCATCGTGCCGGTCGACATCTACGTGCCCGGGTGCCCGCCCACGGCCGAGGCGCTGCTCTACGGCATCCTGCAGCTCCAGAACAAGATCAGGCGCACGAACACGATCGCGCGCTAGCTTCTCGCCCGTGTCCTCCCGACTCGAACGACTCCAGGAAGCGGTCACTGCAACGCTCGGCGACCGCGCCGCGCGCGTGACGACCGCGCTCGGCGAGCTCACCGTCGAGGTCCCGGCCGCGAAGTACCACGAGGCGGCGCAACTGCTGCGCGACGCGGCGGCGACGCGCTTCGACCTGCTCGTCGACCTCTGCGGCGTGGACTACTCCGCATGGGGCGATGGCGCGTGGGACGGCCTGCGCTACGCGGCGGTTTTGCACCTGCTCTCGATCGAGCACAACTGGCGCGTCCGGCTGCGCACCTTCGCAACGGACGACGACTTTCCGGTGGTCGACTCGGTCGTCGACGTGTGGCCGGCGGCGAACTGGTTCGAGCGCGAGGCGTTCGATCTCTTCGGCATCATCTTCACCGGCCACGACGACCTGCGGCGGCTGCTCACCGACTACGGCTTCGTCGGCCATCCGTTCCGCAAGGACTTCCCGCTCTCGGGCAACGTCGAGATGCGCTACGACGGCGACGAGAAGCGCGTCGTCTACCAGCCGGTGTCGATCGAGCCGCGCGAGATCACGCCGCGCGTGATCCGCGAGTCCGCCTACGGGATCGGCGGCGAGCATCACCCCTTCGGGCCGACCCCGAGCGCGCCGCACAAGCAGTAGCGCCATGGCCGAGATCCGCAACTACACGCTCAACTTCGGCCCGCAGCACCCGGCCGCGCACGGGGTGCTGCGCCTCGTCCTGGAGATGGACGGCGAGGTGATCATGCGCGCCGACCCGCACATCGGGCTCCTGCACCGCGCGACCGAGAAGCTCGCCGAGCACAAGACCTTCATCCAGGCGCTCCCGTACATGGACCGTCTCGACTACGTGTCGATGATGGTGAACGAGCATGCCTACTGCCTCGCGATCGAGAAGCTCGCCGGCATCGAGGTGCCGATCCGCGCGCAGTACATCCGCGTGATGTTCGACGAGATCACGCGCATCCTGAACCACCTGCTGTGGCTCGGCGCGCATGCGCTCGACATCGGCGCCATGACCGTCTTCCTCTACTGCTTCCGCGAGCGGGAGGACCTGATGGACGTGTACGAGGCGGTGTCGGGCGCGCGCTTGCACGCCGCCTACTACCGCCCCGGCGGGGTCTACCGCGACCTGCCGGACGCGATGCCGCACTATCAGGCTTCGCAGCACCGCAATGCGCGTGCGCTGGAGGTGCTGAACGCCAACCGGCGCGGCTCGCTGCTCGACTTCATCGACGACTTCACGCAACGCTTCCCGCGGCTCGTCGACGAGTACGAGACGCTCCTCACCGACAACCGCATCTGGAAGCAGCGGACCGTGGGCATCGGCGTGGTCGCGCCGGAGCGCGCGAAGGCGATCGGCTTCACCGGGCCGATGCTGCGCGGGTCCGGCATCGCCTGGGACCTGCGCAAGAAGCAGCCGTACGAGGTCTACGACAAGCTCGACTTCGACATTCCGGTGGGCGTGAACGGCGACTGCTACGACCGCTACCTCGTGCGCGTCGAGGAGATGCGCCAGTCGAACCGCATCATCCGGCAGTGCATCGAGTGGCTGAGGGCGAACCCGGGTCCGGTGATCGTCGCCGACCACAAGGTCGCGCCGCCGCACCGCGTCGGCATGAAGACCAACATGGAAGACCTGATCCACCACTTCAAGCTCTTCACCGAGGGCATGCACGTGCCGGCCGGCGAGGCCTACGCCGCGGTGGAGCATCCCAAGGGCGAGTTCGGCATCTACCTGATCTCGGACGGCGCCAACAAGCCGTACCGGCTGAAGATCCGGGCGCCCGGCTTCCCGCACCTCGCCGCGATGGACGAGGTCGCGAAGGGGCACATGCTCGCCGACGTGGTCGCGATCATGGGCACGTTCGACATCGTCTTCGGCGAGATCGACCGCTAGCGTCCGCCATGCTCTCCCCTGAATCCCTGCAGAAGATCGACCGCGAGGTGGCGAAATACCCCGCGGACCGCAAGGAGTCGGCGGTGATGTCGGCGCTGCGCATCGCACAGCAGGAGCGCGGCCGCCTCACGCCGGACGTGATGGAGTTCGTGGCCAAGTACCTCGACATGCCGGCCGTGCACGTCCTCGAGGTCGCGACCTTCTACACCATGTACGACCTTCAGCCCGTGGGGAAGAGCAAGATCTCCCTCTGCACCAACCTGCCGTGCGCGCTCTCCGGCGCGCGCGAGGCGGCGCTGCACCTCAAGCAGCGCCTCGGCATCGAGTGGAACGAGACCACCGCCGACGGCAAGTTCACGCTGAAGGAAGGCGAGTGCTTCGGTGCGTGCGGCGATGCGCCGGTGCTGCTCGTCAACAACACCAAGATGGAAATCGGCATGACCAGGGAGCGGATCGACGCGCTGCTCGCGGAGCTCGCCAAATGATGCGCACTTCCGTACCGCCGTTCCCGAAGGACAGCTTCGGGCCCGAGGCGATCCTGCTCGCCGGCCTCGACGGCCTCAACTGGCGCCTCAAGGACTACGAGGCGCGTGGCGGCTACGCCGCGTTGAAGAAGATCATCGGCGAGCCCATCCCGCCGGACGCCGTGATCGCCGAGGTCAAGAAATCGGCGCTTCGCGGCCGTGGCGGCGCGGGCTTCCCCACCGGCCTCAAGTGGAGCTTCATGCCCCGCAACTTCCCCGGGCAGAAGTACATGGTCTGCAATTCGGACGAGGGCGAACCGGGCACGTTCAAGGACCGCGACCTGCTGCGCTACAACCCGCACGCGGTGATCGAGGGCATGATCATCGGCGGCTACGCGACCGGGGCGAGCGCCGGCTACAACTACATCCACGGTGAGATCTTCGAGGTCTACGACCTCTTCGAGGAAGCACTCGAGGAGGCGCGCGCCGCCGGCTACCTCGGCGACAGCATCCTCGGCAGCAGCTTCTCGTTCCATCTGCACGCGCATCACGGCTGGGGCGCGTACATCTGCGGCGAGGAGACGGCACTGCTCGAGTCGCTCGAGGGCAAGAAGGGCCAGCCGCGGTTCAAGCCGCCGTTCCCGGCAAGCTTCGGCCTCTACGGCAAGCCGACCACGATCAACAACACCGAGACCTACGCCGCGGTGCCCTGGATCATCTTGAACGGCGGCGACAAGTACCTCGAGCTCGGCAAGCCGAACAACGGCGGCACGAAGATCTTCTCGGTCTCGGGCGACGTCGAGCGCCCGGGCAACTACGAGATCCGCATGGGGACGCCGTTCCCGAAGCTGCTCGAGATGGCGGGCGGGATGCGCGGCGGGCGCACGCTGAAGGCGGTCATCCCGGGCGGCTCGTCGGCTCCAGTGCTGCCGGCCGACGTCATGATGGCCTGCGACATGGACTACGACTCGATCGCGAAGGCGGGGTCGATGCTCGGCTCGGGCGCGGTCATCGTGATGGACGAGACACGCTGCATGGTCGAGTGCCTGGAGCGGCTCTCGTACTTTTATTACGAAGAGTCGTGCGGCCAGTGCACCCCGTGCCGCGAGGGGACCGGCTGGCTGTATCGCATGGTCCACCGTATCGAGCACGGCCAGGGCCGGATGGAGGATCTCGATCGGCTCGCGAGCGTCGCCGACAACATCATGGGGCGCACGATCTGCGCGCTGGGTGATGCCGCGGCGATGCCGGTGAAGAGCTTCGTGACGCACTTTCGCGACGAGTTCCGGCACCACGTCGAGCACAAGCGCTGCCTCGTGGGTCCGAACGCCGGCGTGAGCGCGGCGGTCGAGCGCGAGCGGCAGGCGGCATAGCGCAGGCGATCGGCAGAAGCAGCAGCAATGAGCGCCACAGTGAAAGTCGAAGTCGACGGCAAACCGGGTCGAGGTGCCGAACGGCACGATGGTCATGGAGGGGCGACGCGAGCTACCGAGCAGGGGCCCCGCAGTCGCGGGGATGCGAGCAAGGCGAGCG
>Ga0209254_10002067_pt1 | contig 18201 bp, 9 predicted proteins | sample FrelakmetDIP11DI_FD_187148 | JGI IMG/M metagenome (GOLD analysis project Ga0209254, IMG submission 187148) | Freshwater lake sediment microbial communities from the University of Notre Dame, USA, for methane emissions studies - DIP11 DI (SPAdes)... | ecosystem: Environmental > Aquatic >...
GGTTGACAATTAAAGAAATCATGAGTATACACTTTAAGTTTTAAAATTAAATCATATTAAACTGATAAACAACATAATATTGATTTCTTGGTGTAACTTAGTGCCTTAGCGTCTTGGTGGCAAAAGAAAAATGCCACAAAGGCACAAAGACACTAAGGTTCACTAAATCAATACATTAAAATTCTAACCGCACTACAGGTTAAAATACACTATAAATATAACATGCAGCACCCAAATCAAAAAATCAATCCCCTTTCCTTCAGGGTTTCAGAAGCTTTTTTTTAAAAGTGCGTAAAAAAGGAAAAAACCTGGGGCGCTTCGCTGAAGGAGCTCAATGATATGCTGAAGTCAAAAAAATCGGATGAATTTCCGGGAAAGTAAATCAAATGGGAAGAGCCTGTGAGCTAAAAATGTATTAGATAATTGTCTCACATATCAATCTTCCCCCATATAGCTTCCATAATTCCCTGATTGATCTTCTCATCCAGCATCCTGAGCTCCGGGGTCCAGATACTCTTCAATGTATCATTTGAAGCGGGCCAGCGCTCAATTGCTTTCTCAAGTATATGACGATAATGTGTTGTTGCTTCAAATATTTCCCACTGCTTAAAATAGGTCGGTTCAAGGCATAGATCGTTGAGGATTTTTATCTGTTGACTGATGAATTCTTTCAGGTTTTCAAGATCCGTCCTACCAAATTCCCCGCGAGCTGGATGACTGACAACAGGTTGTATCTCAATCTTTAACGACCTAAGTATATTCTGAACACTGATCAGGATACTCTGACTTTTTATTTTTAAGAGCTGGGAAGGATCGTCCATGCCGTTTTTCACCGACCGTACCAGAGTTTCCTGCCGTGATTTCCTTATTGCATCAACATGCGCCGGCGTTGGTGAGATATCACCGAAATAATCAACAAGACTATTTAAAATCGAATTCAGTTCACGTACATTACCCGGCCAGTGATAATTCTTCAGATAGCCAAGAAACTCATGTGAAAGAGTTCCTTTGCGAAGCCGGCGCTTCCAGTAGGCTTCTGCCAGCAGAGGTATATCTTCCGGATGCTCCCGGAGCGGGGGAGAAGTTATACGGAAAGTACTGATCCGGTAATAAAGGTCCTCACGGAAAGTTCCCTGCATCATCATTGCATCAAGATTACGGTTGGTCGCAGCAATGATCCTTACATTGACCGGTTTGCTCCTGGCCGATCCGATTTGCCTGATCTCTTTTTTCTCTACTGCATGAAGTATCTTTACCTGGCTGGCCAGCGAGAGATCTCCAATTTCATCAAGGAATATTGTACCATTTTCAGCGATAGTAAAAAGACCTTCTTTATCAGTTACGGCTCCGGTATAGATCCCTTTCTTATACCCGAACAACTCCCCTTCCAGAAGTGATTCAGGTAATGCAGAGCAGTTGATCCTGAAAAAATCTTTTTTGTAAACTGAGGAATATTTGAAGATCTGACTTGCAATAACATCCTTGCCGGTCCCCGATTCACCAAGTATCAATACAGGTGAATCAGTGAGTGAAGCACGGTATATAAGCGCTCTTGTATGTTTAACCTTCAGGGAGTTCCCGATGAAAACTTCTTCAATCTTTTTTAATCTGGTATCTGAACTGGGAATATTAATGAGCTGCAAAAGCAGATCATTTTCACTGGTATTCTGCTGACTCCTTTTTCCGGAAGGAAGCTTTACAGCATCCTTTAATAAATCAGCATGTATTTCTTCAGGTATAATAATAAGACAGGGGGGATCACCGGTTTTATAGTGCTTTGTAAAGAATGTGCCAATAGCCCGTTTCAGAGCCCCGACGCTTGAAGTGGTAAAAATCAATTTCTTTGGCCTGTCACGGTTCTTTTTCTCATCAAACTTTAATGCACGCTTAAGATCTATCTTTTTAGCTTTCTCACCGCAATCATAGTATCCGTTTTTTTCAAAGATCTTCTTTACAGTTCCAGAAGCTGATGATGACATCAAACAGATAGTCCCGTTACAGGTGATTTTTTTGGTGATCGTTCTGCTTTCGGGACTATTCCAGTCAACAATAACCGGTTTTGCAGGATCTTCTGAATTTTTTGAGTACAAAATTATATGCATGGTTCGATTGCTTACGGATTGGACATTAAACTACAAATTATTTATCAGAATTCCCTATGTCAACTGTTTCATCTCAACTGTAATATTTCATATTATATTCATTATCTGATGATTACAAGAATGGCACAGATTATGAATATCGATATGATAGTAATTGCCAGGCCGATTTCTCAAAATTAAAAGTAATAAATATATGGCAGAAACAGACAATAAGATATTAATCCGGAACAAGGCAGTTTTTCAAAGTGAACCATTCTCACCCAGGACGACCTATTTCAACAAGTTTGTTGGACGGGAACCGGAACTCAGGTTAATTACAGCAGCCTGGATCGCAGGCAATTATTCGTTACCGATGAGTCCACTGCTTATTGGTGAGCCGGGAGTTGGTAAAAACAGGCTGATTTATGAGCTCGCTCAAAAAACCGGCAGGCAGCTTTATATATTCCAGGGTCATGAGGATGTAACTTCGGAGGATCTTGCATGTAATGTCAGGTTCAGTGATCAGACCAGTGCCGTGATGGATTATATGATTTCACCTCTCGTTACAGCCATGCATAACGGAGGAATATGTTTCATTGATGAGATCGGCAAGATCCGTCCCCGGGCACTTGCCCTGCTTGTAAGTGTGCTCGACGAACGGCGCTACATTGATTCCACTCTCCTGGGGGAACGAATTCATGCCCATCCGGGTTTCAGGTTTGTGGCGGCAACCAATACAGCTGACCTGAACCTCCTTCCCGAGTTTATTATTTCACGGATGCGTCCTCAGATCAGTATAGGCTATCCTCCTAAAGAAGAGATAGACAACATCATAAGGGAACAATGCAATGGGATCAGGAAAGAGGTTAATAAACTTATTGATCTGTTCTGGGTTCTCTGGACGGATTATGGAGGTAGAATAGGTGCAATAGCACCACGTGATGCAATCTATCTTTTTGGATGGGCATCAAAACTCAGTGCATTTGAACAATCAGGAGGCCCTGAATCTTTAATGGAAGCCAGATGGGGCCAGCCTTACCTGCTAAATGACGAGCAAACCTTTTCCGGGATAAAACCTGAGCATCTCAGACAGGCTTTTCAAAAACTATTTTCAGATCGCCATTCATCGAAGGATTGAATATGGATCCTGTAATCGAAATAAACGGAAGCACCATTAATGCTGTGCCGGCTGTTCACTACAGGGCACTTTTTGCCAGGGAGGTTAATTACCTCTGTTCCTGTGAAGAAACCAGACCTGATGCTGTTGCAGTTGAATTGGGACCACACATGACACGCGAAATAGTATCCTGGATGAAAGAACTTGGTGTCGGTAGTAAAAAAGCAACTATGCTGCCATGCATGCTTGGAATATTGGTCAGGAACAGGTTGATACATCCCGATTTCCGCGATACTGCTCTCCGTTTGCAGGAACATTATGGTAAACCTTTACGTGAAATATCCCCGGTATTGCAGAAGCAATTGCTCTGTTTTTCGGATAAGTATCTGATAGGTCTCTCCTCAACTGACTCAATAATTGAAGCAATCCGTTGTGCCGTAGAACTCGGCATACCCATATTTGGAGTTGATATGGATGAGTTCTCCATTAAACCCGGCGAACATCACCTGATTGAAGATCCCGATATTTCAGCTTTCAATCTTGGAAACTATGTGTCAAAAAATGAGAAAATTGCATCGGGTTTCAGGGATCCGTATATTGATGGTCGAAGGGAATATGTCATGGCAGCCAGGCTGAAATTTATTTCAGCAAACCATAAAAGGGTTCTTTTTACCGGCGGTCTTGCTCACTGGGAAATGATAAAAAGACTCCTGGCAGATAATGCTGTCAGACCGTCTGACATCCTCATTCCTGAAGAATGTCCCGATTTTATGAGGGTCATAGTGCACCCAAAGACCGCAGTTTCAATAATGGATATTTACCCCATACTTACGACCATCTATGAGCAGAACCGTCAAAATCCTTTGATTAAAGGTAAAAATCCAATTCCATTACCCGGGAATTACCGGGTATACAGGGATATTTTTTGCCAGACTTACAAAAAGTATTTCAGGGACTGTAAAGCAGGTTTACCGGCAGGTAAGGCAGGCAATGAAATTCAGAGGGTTACGGATTTTGGGCGACTGGTAACAAATATACAAATGATTCAACAGCACAATGCTCCGACAATGGCTGATATATTACGCTGTGCACAGGCGATGATGCATGCTGCTTTTTCTGCTTTACTGACATCTCATTTAATGGATATCGGACGTTCATGGGCTTCGCCTGAACAATTTCCCGGACTTCCGCTTGTCTCCAGAATGCGGAATGAATCAGATGAAGGATATAATCAGGTATCCATTGATTTATTTCAGCTGATCGGGGGCAGTAAGCATAAAAAGTACAGGGAGCAGCCACACATAAACAGATCAGAGTCTTTTACCATAAATTATCATAATGGAAACCCTGTACCGGAACATCTTTTCCGTTCATGGCATTGGGAAGAAGAACCGGAAGGACCACAGGAACAAAGAAGCTATTTCGACTGGGTATGGCCACCTTGTGAGTCTCTTTTGTTCGGGTCAGCATATGAGGCATCCAGGATGGCAGTCACCCGTTCAAAAAAGTCAGTTTCGGCACCTTTCGAAGGATCACTATACAACGGGCTTGATATTAAAGCTACTATCCGCTCTGCTATTAAGGGTGAAAAGAAAATCTATGTCAGGAAAACTTCGTCATCGAAAGAAACATTCTCTCCCGATGGGAAAAAACCTGAACCCACTATTTTTATTTTTGAAGAATCCCCGACTGATATTAAATCAACATGGTCCCTTTTAATAGCAGGGACAAATATCAGAAGCCATGTAAAAGACAAGTCAAGGTATGATGAAGTGACAGGCAAATACGGAAGTTGTTTTGTTTCGAGTATCAGCAGGGTTTGTTTCCAGGAAGCACCTGCACATATTAAAAGATTTGTTGATTCGTACAGCATACTTGAAGGCATTACGGCATTTGGCAGCCCGTGCATAAATGCAAGGCAGGGGGCCCAATGGGTGGAGGATAATGATTTTCAATCGTGTCCGGTATTAGATTACACTTCAATCGGCGCTTTGATTGAATACTATGGGAAACATCATAAAATGGACATATCAGAATCTGACTGGAAAACAGCTCTGATCCTTTTTGCCATACCATTTGCCAGAGAGAGAGTTGTGGTAATTGCTCCCGGGAATTTCAAACTTACTGACAGACCTAAATCGGAAGCAAAAAGAAGAAATGTCAGTATCGATCTTCTGCCTCTGAATTACTTTCCTGTTAATCGAATTGCTGAGATGCGACAGAGAATAATGGTGAGGGCTAAAGATTCTGACGGATTTGCATTTCCGCCGGACGTTGAAAAAGCTCTGGGTCAGAAGTCTGATAAGTACATGGAACTTCTGCCACCCTATATGCAGCAACAACTTACTAAAACTTTATAACTATTGAAACCCACATGTTATGATAATACAAACACTTATAACTATAATTTTTGTCAACATGTGGGTTCCCCCGCTTTAGCGGGGCAGGCTATCATACCATCAAAATCAAAATTAAATTATGATGAAATATGGACTTTTATGATTTCCAATTATCTTCAGAATCTTCCGCCGATAAGAATGATATCTTTCTGGATGATATCCCTGTTGATTCGCTCCTCTGCAAGGATGAAGCGAAGTGCCATCCGACTCCGGCTGACATAACCATGCAGTGGGCAGAAGGATATCCTCTGTCAGAACCGGCGAAGAAAGCGCTTGTTGCAATTCTCGTAAATAAGATCAGCATTGCATTTAATCTGAACAGGTTAAGAGAAGCTGAATCAATTTTGAAAAAGGAGCTTGAGAAAGCTAAAAATTATCCTGCAGAATGCATAAAATTACTCATCGCACTGATAAGGCTGAATGAGAAATCAGATCCGGATGAAGCTAAGAACTATTTTTTACAGGTTAAGAGACTTATTTCCGCGAATGAAAATTTACTTGACGAAAGAACAAGAAATAACTGGAGGTTACTTGCAGCAGGAGGTAACTTTGAAGTGAATCCGTATTTACTCAGATCAAAGGCATTGGATATGCTGGAGAAAAAAGAGCATATCGAAGCAGAAAAAATATACAGGCAGATGATTGAACTGGATTTTGAGCTGCCGGGAACTCTCTGTCACCTGGCAAGAGTTCAGCTGTTGTCAGGTCAGGAAAAAGAAGCTGAAAAGTCAGTAAGAAAAGCATGGGACAGGAGGAGTAAGGCATTGAAATATGTTGTTCCCCGGATCATCTTTTTCAAAGTCCTCTTTTTGATGATCCGTAATCAGAATTATTCATTATGGATAAGCCGGATGGGCAAAGAGTTGCAGAACCAGGATTCATGTCTGGAATGGCATATTCAGCCATTACTGGAAAGTTATAAATCAAGGCTGTCACCTGAAAACCATCAGGTTCTTGTTACTCTTGCCGAATCACTTCAGAATAAGAACCCAAAAAGCCTGAGAGAATCCTTGTTTTCATAACTTTACCTGATGAAAACGTTAACAATCGGGGATATTCACGGGTTGCCGGACTGGAAAAAAGTCAAGCCGGCTGAATTTGATATCATAATCTTCCTTGGCGATTATGTCGATTCATATAGTATAGAAGAGGAAGCAATTTTAGATAATCTGGAAGAAATTGTCTCGTTGAAAAACCAATTTCCGGAAAAAGTGAAACTTTTATTGGGCAACCATGAAAACAGTTATTTATTCCGCCAGTACAGAACAACGGGATACATGTATTCAATCGCTGAACAAATTAATACAATCTTGAAGAATAACATCAGATTGTTCCAGGTTGCCTGGCAACATCAAAACTACCTCTGGACACATGCCGGGATACATACTGAATACTATAATCAGAAAATCGCACCAAGGGTCAGGGCAACGGATGAGTCGCTTGCTGCAACTTTGGAGAAATTATTTAAGGAGGAGTACCCTCCCCTTTTTGAGGTCGGACCTGAAAGAGGCGGATGGGACTACAATTCAAATGGCGGACCTTTCTGGCTCGACAGCAGTCGTTTAATTAAGAATCCTCTGAAAGGATACCATCAGATCGTAGGACATACTCCCGTTAATACTATTGAGTTTTACAGACCAGATGAAAATGATATGAGTACTTCCGTAACACTTTGCGATTGTATCACAAGAGGGGATGGAAGTTTCTATAGTCTGGAAATATGAGAGCTTTTACCAGAGGAAACTTTATATGGATTGGTTTAGGTGCTTTGAGTGGAATACTTATTTTCTGGTTCATTCACAAGGCTACTGTAAAAAGCCATACTCCGGAAGAAAAATATGATATCGATTCACTATTTTGTGATGGTCCTTATACTTTATATTCCAGGGATAGCATTTACAAGGTTGTTTACGACACTATTGTCAGGGTTTGGGATACCAGTTCAGGGGAAGAGATAAAAGAGTTTGATATCAGTGTCTCCGGATATCGCGAATATCCTGAGATCAGGCAGATAGAACTGGATCCTTCCGGTAAATTTCTTGCTTTCCTCGATAACCTTAATATTATCAGAGTATATAATACTTTTACCGGCGAATGTGAAGGAGCTGATGATTATTATTATGATGAGCCGGTTCATATTTATTTCAGCGACGATCTGAAATACTTTCTGGTCGTCGATTACAGAGAAGCAACGGTTGATATACTCAGTTGTCCCGGGTTAGACTTTATCACTACCGGATACATGGAATGCTGCCCAAGTAACTTTTACTGGGAAAACCGGGATGGAAAACTTGTTTTCTATTATGAAGAGGGTGACAGCCTGTATAAAACTGTTTTTCCGGACGACAGATATCCTGATTCATTGGTCTTTAGTGAACCGGTGAATGTTGGCGAATATCCCAGATAATTTATTATACTTCTGTGTCTTGTTATAGTCAGGCAATTTTTGCCGGTTTCATGTTTATCTGAATAGCTTTATTTATAATCCATGATATTTTAGTATTTTAGAATCTCCTTAAAACTCTTTATCAGGAAGCAATTTTTAAGTTATCCGTAAAACTACTCCAAATGAAAATTGAGATCGCAAAACAAAAGGCTTTCATTTCAGATTTTGAAAAAATAAGACCTGTATATGAAAAATTTGCCGTCCTGCTAAGCCAGATTCTTCAGAAAGCAGTCGATCAGTTAGGTTATCTGGCAATAGTCCAGGTAAGAGCAAAGAAAGTGGTAAGCTTTTCAAATAAGATTATAGTGAAGGACAAATACCAGAATCCGCTATCGGACGTCACAGATCTTTGCGGAGGCAGGGTGATTGTACACTTCCAAAGCCAGGTAGCTGCAGTCTGTGAGTTCATCAAGAATAATTTTACTATAGATGAGGCCAACAGCCTCGACCTGAAATCCAGGCTAAAAGTAAATGAATTCGGATACAGGTCAATACATTATATAATCACTCCCAAAAAGAGCTCAATCCTTGGGATCCCGATAGAAGAAGAATTCAGAAATTTAAAAGCAGAAATACAGGTCCGGACTCTTGCAGAACATGTCTGGGCCGACATTTCCCATGACCGTCTTTATAAAACCGACCTTACAATCCCTGAAGAGTGGAAAAGGGAAGCCGCCCGCCTGTCGGCAATACTTGAAAATGCTGACAATATCTTCGCTTCGATGTCGCAGGCTATCGATTCGGTAAGTAATGTCTATGAACTGCAATATGAGACCGGGAAAGCAAAAACAAACATCGAACGGCTGGAAACACTTGCAGAAATCAATAAAACAAAACCTGAAGAAGGTATTAAAAATGTAATTAGCCTGATTGCGGTTTATAATGCGCTGAACCTCACGGAAAAAGCAAAGTTGATTATTGAGGAGTGGATTAATACAGTGGATTTGAATGATTACTGGAAGGCACGACTGAATTTTGAAGACCTGATGATTGACATGTCGGTCTGTTTTGGTCAAATGTCAGGTTCAGATTATAACAAAAAAATCAGAAAGATTAAAGATATTCTTGAGGAACTCAAAAACCTCCATGAAGGGAATCATACCCCCGGAGCCCATGAACTGAGCTTTTTATATTTCCGCTATGGCTCTCTTCTTCAGAACAACCTGCAAAAACAGGATGATGCCCTTAACGCTATCAGAATGGCTCTCGAATTTATGCCTGATAATCCTTTATATCTGACCGCCCTCACTGAGTGCATGGTTTTGCGCAATATCGATATGGCCCATCATACAATTACACTGTTCCGAAATATCCTTGAAAAGAATATTAAAGAACTTGAAGAACTGATAAGCCTTGGTATAGATGCCATTCCTGCCTGGTTTGCAGTCGGCCGGTGCCACTTTTTCCTGGGAAACAATAATGCCTGCATAAAAGCTTACACAAATGCTGTATCAATTATTCTGGATAAAAAATATGCAAGCAGCTGTTTTGTTGTTATTTCGGAGATTTCAAGGATGGGCAGACTATTCTCTTTCGATAATAAACTGGCTGAACAGATAGCATTATTTCTGAACGTTGCGATGAAAATATCTGATATAGCAATAGATATTACAAGCTTTAAATCTGCAATTGAAGAGGCTCAGTTACGTACTAATCCGCTCAAAAGACCTGTTGTGATTATTGCGGGAGGAGCTTCTCTGATGGAAAGTTCAAAGGTCAATTCATACAGGGAGTATATCGAAGAATTAGTGCTCGGATTCAAAGGGACAATAATCTGCGGCGGCACTACTTCAGGAATTCCCGGATTAACAGGCCAAATCGCAGGAGCCCTGAAGGATAAAAAGCTAACAGATTGTGAGTTACTGGCCTACCTTCCAAAAAAGCTTCCGTCCGATGCAACTGAATCGCCTGATTATGACCATCTGTACAGAACCTCATCCGATGAATTTTCCGCTCTTGATATATTAACAAGCTGGACTGATATTATCCTTTCAGGGATTCATCCTTCGGAAGTGATCCTCATAGGAATTAACGGAGGTGAAATAGCAGATCTGGAATACAGGATCGCCCTTTCACTTGGGGCAAAGGTATGCCTTATAGCTTATTCGGGAAGAGCGGTTTCGGACCTGTCCCAGGAAAAACATTGGAAAAATCATCCTAATCTGATCATAGTGCCAAATGATCCGCTTACAATCTGGGCAATCGTAAATCACAAAAAGCCGACGGTTCTTTCCCCTGATGAAATAGAGAAACTTGCGCCCCTGGTTCATGAATTTTACAGGGAGAAAAGGGTGGATGAGTTAAAACCAACTGAAACCGATGTTAACAAATACAAAGTGATTATGAGGTGGAAGAAGCTCGATCCTGCTCTTCAGGAATCCAACAGGCTCCAGGTTGCATACTATGAGAACTTACTGAAGAGGGTGAATCTGGGAATAAGACCAGCGAAAGAGCCGGTTCTTTTTAATATAAAGAATGATCTTCCCAAAGATGACCGGGATATGCTGGCCCGGCTGGAACATGCCCGGTGGAATGCCGAACGGCTCCTGGAAGGGTGGCGCTACGGACCTGAGAAAGACCTGGCAAAAAAGCTAAGTCCATATCTTGTGGCATGGGATAAATTGGACGAAAATATCAAACCTTATGATTATGATCCAATGGATAATATCCCGCTGATGCTCGAAAAGATCGGATATGAAGTGTACAGAATAAGTGATAGCACCGTAAAAGCTCCCGTCACTCCTTTAAAAAACTAAATCAATAATAGAATGGCAACAAACAATGATATTCTTGTAACCGGTGACTTTGTAATCGATCACCACCTTTTAAAAGGCAATAAGAGTGAAGCTTCTGGCTCCGTAGGTATCGGAACCCGTCTGACCTCAACAGTCGGAGGTGCAAAGCTTACTTTCGACCTTCTTAAGTATTTCTTAAAAAAGTTACCGGTTGAGAAAGATAAGATTGTACCGGAATGTTCATGGCACTTTCATGAACCATCCAACCTTAATACCTGCGCAGGGACTATTCATGATTCCTACCTCCGCTGGGAGATACTAAGGTCAGAGAATAAAAAGGACGGAGAAAATAAACCCTACTGTAAATTAAACGAAAAACTGGGCTTCGGAGAAGATAAGGATAAGGATGAAATCCCGTGGTATAAGACTGATCAGGAAATCAATTCAGGATCCTTTAAAATAATTGCAGTTGACGAAGCAGGCATAGGTTTCAGAAATCATTCCGAATCATGGCCCGCCTTCAGCAGGGCAGATAAGATAATACTGAAAACAACTTATCCTCTTTGTCAGGGACAGTTATGGAATGAGCTTGTCAGCCACGGGAAAAAACTGATAACCATAGTAAATCTTTACCAGATAAAGCATTACAATGTCAGGATAAGCAATGGAATCTCCTGGGAACAGACTGCTCTGGATATTGTTTATGGTATCCACCAGGATCCTGTTCTGAAAAATCTGCTGAAATCTTCCGAGGTGATTATTACAACAGGCACTGCAGGAGCTGTTCACATTAAAACCGGTGAAACTCCCGGTGATTATGAGTACAGACTAATATTTGATCCCGAAAACATGGAAGAGGAATGGGAAGAAAAGTACTCATCTGAAATAATAAACCAGATCGGCCTTGGCAGTGCATTTCTTGCCGGATTTGCCGCTTCACTGTCGGCTGGATCACTTAAATCCCATGAAATTGTAAAAGTGGGATTGAACTCCATGGTTGCGGCAATGTTAAAAGGAGTATTTGATCTTACAGATGATTATAATCTTAAGCCTAAGGATCTTTCATCTGCTCTGAATGAACGCTTCCATAACCGTTACTATTCATCTGCTTTCATCCCTTCTCTTTCCTGGACTACTGGACTCGCATATTTACATAACCAGGAGTGGTCGATCCTGGAAAACAACTATGAGAACAGGAAAAAGGATTACAAACCAAAGTCTGATCTGTTTCCTCTCGCCTATTCACTTGCATTGAACGGGATAAAAGCTCTTCATTTTGCACCCAGGCTCTCACTGGGCAAAGCTATTGTTTTTGACAGAAATGAAATCGAGAACCTGAGAAACCTAAGGAAACTGATAGAATTTTATGACAAATATGAAGATGGCAAAAAGCCGCTGAATATTACAGTGTTTGGTCCTCCCGGCGCCGGAAAGTCATTCATCATTAAAGCATTGGCAAAAAATATCTTTGAGAATAAAAAAACATCTCCGGCCTTCCTGACAATCAATCTCTCGCAATTCAGGGATGAATCTGAGCTTCCGGGAGCATTTCATTCCATTCGCGATGAAGTGTTAAGAGGCCATCTGCCAGTGGTTTTCTGGGATGAATTCGATTCGGACGATTACAGATGGCTGAAATCATTTATAGCACCAATGCAGGATGGCACCTTCCAGGAAGGAAAAGAGACGCATCCGATCGGGAAGGCCATTTTTGTATTTGCCGGTAGCATGACCTATACAATGGGGCACTTTTCAGAAAAAATGTTATCAGATGCCCTGATTGGAAAAAAAGGACCGGATTTTCTGAGCAGAATAAGCGGTTACCTCAATGTCTTCGGCCCAAACAGAAAGCCATGTTTTGATAATACTTCCGAGAAGTGGTGCAATGAGGGAGACAAGGATGATAATTGCTTTTCGATCAGACGCGCATTATTTATACATTATGTCCTGGGATCGGGTAACAATCCTTTAAATATTGATTTTCAGCTTCTGAGAGCTCTCATAGAAGTCAGTTATTATAAAAACGGCGCAAGAGGACTTGATCGGCTACTTACAATATTGTCCGTCCATCCCGGAAGAAAGACTGAACTTTCAGATCTGCCATCAAAAGAGATCATCCGGCTGAATGTTGATTACGATGACTTCATGACAAAACTCGAAGATGAAAGCATTCTGGAAAAGATAAGTTTCGAAAAACTGGCTGTTTCAATTCATAATGCGTGGCTCGACATGGAGGTTAAGGATTCTGTCTATTTTGAGAAATACGGGGATCTTAATTATGATGGTCGACTCGACAATATTGGAGCGGCACAAAGGATTGGTAATGTTATTGGCGTGACAGGCAAGTTTTCACTGGTACTTGAAACCGACCGGTTGGCAAGAATGCAAAATGAGGCGAAACAAGAATTTGATGATTATATAAGTGACGAAAACAACCTGGAAGTGTTGGCTGAAAAAGAGCATACAGGCTGGATGGAAACCAGGCAAAACACTGGCTGGGGAATAGGACCCAGGAGCGACTATCATAAAAAGCATCCCTGTCTGGTGCCATGGAATGAGTTAGACCCAAAAATTGATAAAAAAGACATAGATAACCAGGAGCAAAAAAACAAGGACCGGAACGCCATAAAAAAATACACCTCAATGCTTGAAGGGAGCGGATATTCCATAATATCACTTTAATATCATTTTAGTATTATTTTAATATCATATTAATATCAATGAAAAACCTGATCCTGGTCGCCGGATAGTTTACGTCTGGTCAGTGGTAAAGGGTTCTGGGGAAAAAAGCAACCCACTAAATCCTTAACACTCAAATTTTCACTCCCGACATTTAACATGAAACACCCAACAATAAACCTGATACACACATGCCACAGCAAACCAAAATCTTCAGAGTCTTTGTAAGCTCTACTTTCACCGATATGCAGAATGAGAGAAGCATTCTTCAGAGAGATGCTTTTCCGAAGCTTGAGAAATACTGCGTGGAAAACGGGGCCCGTTTTCAGGCTGTCGATCTTCGATGGGGCGTGAACGAAGAATCACAGCTCAACCAGAAAACACTTCAGATCTGTTTCAATGAGATTGCCAGGTGCCAGAAGATCTCACCCAAACCAAATTTCGTTATTCTCCTGGGAGAAAAATACGGCTGGCAGCCGATCCCCGAAATTATACCGGAAGAAGAAATGACTGCAATATTCAGGATGATTTCGGAAGATGATAAGACACTGATCGGCAAATGGTACCGGCTCGATGAAAATGCTGTTCCTGCCGAATACTTACTTCAACCGCGGCAGGAAGATTTAAAGGAATACCAATCATGGGAAAAAATCGAAAGGCAGATTCGAAATGCTTTGCGAACAGCTGTTGACAAGCTCAGTTTTATATCAGAACAAAGGATCAAATATTTTGCTTCGGCGACTCATCAGGAAATAATAAGGGGTGCTTTAAATACACCTGATGGAATCGAAAGTCCTGATAAACACGTGTTTGCCTTTTCGAGAACAATTACAGGATTACCAGAGGATGAATCTGCCAGAGGATTTCTTGACCTGCTTGATAAGCTATTTGATAAAATCAGTAAAGCAAAACTTGATGAACTAAAGTCAACACTTAAAGATAAGTTAGGTAATATCCATTTTACAGAATATCAAATTGGTGAATGGCATTTGAAAAGCGGAAAGTTAAATAAAGATGACATTGAATTAAAGAAGTTCAATGATGATGTTCATGATAAGATCAAAGCGGTGATAAGTAAACAGCTTGCTAATGTTGTCGACAAGGATGAAATAGTGCATGAATCGAGGCTGCATGGTGAATTTAAGACAAAACTGACCGAGCATTTCTGCGGTCGGTCCGGTATATTACTAAAGCTGAACGAGTATCTGAATGATCCATCCGATAAAAGAGTTCTTGCCATGATCGGCGATTCAGGTTCAGGCAAATCAAGTGTTATGGCAGAGCTGGTAAGGGAAGCTGAAAACGTTTATAAAAATTCTGTAATAGTCTACAGGTTTATCGGTACCTCCTCAAGATCGTCCAATATTATTTCGCTTCTTCAAAGTGTGTGCGGACAAATTGCAAGGGAGTATAATACAACTATTGAGGCTCTTGCCGGAGAAGGAAGGGATAAGGCTCTCTATGATCTGAATGGTCTGACAGAGATCCTGAAGAAATCTCTTGCCCTTGCCACACCTGAAAAACCCATTTTGCTTTTTCTCGATGCATTGGATCAGCTGTCAGATTCCGACAATGCAAAATCGTTGTACTGGTTGCCGCGTGAATTACCGCAAAATACAAGAATGGTTGTTTCCTCTCTTCCCGAACTGAGACCACAACTCAGCAACCATAATCAAATTGATCTGCCGGTACTTCCTGTGGAGGAAGCATCAAAGATCCTGGAGAGATGGTTGAATTCAGTAAATCGCAGTCTGGCTCCTGCCCAACAGAAAGAGGTGCTTGATAAATTCAGTCTGACAGGACTTCCGATTTATCTGAAGCTGGCATTTGAAAAGGCAAAGAAATGGGCATCATATACTGAAGCAAAAGATTATGCTTTGGAGAAAGATGTAAAGGGAATTATCAATGGGTTCATTGATCTGCTTGAGAATGAGCATACAGAGAATTTCGTAAGGGATGTGATCTGTCTGCTGCTTTGCGGCCGTTACCAGGGGCTTGCAGAAAATGAGATCCTGGAGATCTTTGCATTTGATACAGATTTGTGGAACCAATTCCTTAAAAGAACCCAAAAGGACCACCAGGATGAACTGATCCGTATGAAAGAAACCCTGGAAAATGATAAAAAGTTCATGAAGATCCCGATAGTGGTCTGGTCACGTCTTTACCTCGACCTGGAACCATATCTCACAGAGCGTGATGCAGATGGAGTACCTATAATAACATTTTTCCACAGGCAGTTCAATGAGGTGCTGAGGGAGAGGTATGGGTTGTAAAACACAGGACACAGGACGCAGGACGCATGGCAAGGCAAAAAGACGTATGACGGGTGATGGATGACCGAAGACCATTTTGGTTCCCCTCCTGGGAGAGCTTGCCCTGAACGAAGTGAAGGGGGTAGGGGTGGGTTCATTATGTTGAAGACGGATAATTTGTGACAAAAGAATAATTTACCATGCCTGTTGAAAAACATAAATACAATACCTGTCTGGCAGACTATTTTTTAGTCCAGCCTCTTTTCTTTGATGGCGATAACCAGGAGAAACCAAATATCCGTAAATGTGTTGAACTCCCTTACCAGCAAACCAAAGCAGAATTATGGGATGAAGTGACCGGTACCCTTTGTAACCTCGATTTCATCCAGGCTAAAGCATGTGCAAAGATGACTTATGATCTTGTGAGGGATTTCAATGATGTTTTAGAGGTAATTCCTGATAATGCTGAAAACATCAGGCAGGAGAAGGAACGGAAGTTAAGGATGGAGAACTTTACCCGGGACTTAATAGCCTGTGCGAAGGGTGAAATCAGCCGGTTTGACCTGGAAGTACCTGAAAGTGTTACACCCTGGACAAAAAAACAAATAAGTGCTGAAATTGAAAGGATAAAAAGCAACGCCAACCGGGCAGACCGGTTAAAAGACTTTCAGCATTTCCTTGGGCATGAAGCACACAACCTGCAAAGCGATGCTTCCGAATTTAAATATTTTACCTGGCAGCAGGCGTGGAACTTTGCAAATGATGGCCCGGTGGGGAGAGAGGCAGGGAAGCTGGAGCCGGCTGCTACCAAAACCCTGCTTCGTCGAAGCCCGACTACTCGCCCACTCTGGAACCCAATGCCGCAGGCACTCCAAACCCTAAAGGGGCATACTGACGTTGTCAGGGCCGTTGCTATAACTGCTGATGGGAAACGAGCCATCTCCGGTTCCGAAGACAAAACCTGTATCGTGTGGGATCTGCAAAGCGGAGAGGCGCTCCAGACCCTAAAAGGGCATACTAAAAGGGTCGAAGCCGCTGCCATCACTGCTGACGGGAAACGGGCCATCTCCGGTTCAGAAGATAAAACCTGTATCGTGTGGGATCTGGAAAGCGGAGAGGCGCTACACACACTAAAGAGGCATACTAACTCTGTCAAGGCCGTTGCCATCACTGCTGACGGGAAACGGGCCATTTCCGGTTCTGGTGACATTTTAGATCCTCGTGACTCTACCTGCATCGTGTGGGATCTGCAAAGCGGAGATGTGCTCCAAACCCTCAAGAAGCATACTGACGCTGTCAAAGCCGTTGACATCACTGCTGATGGGAAACGGGCCATCTCCGCTTCCAGTGACAAAACCTGTATCGTATGGGATCTTCAAAGCGGAGAGGCCCTCCAAACCCTTAAGGGGCATAATTCTTATGTCGAAGCCGCTACCATCAGTGCTGATGGGAAACGGGCCATCTCCGGTTCCAATGACAATACCTGCATCATGTGGGACCTGCAAAGCGGGGAAGCGCTCCAAACCCTCAATGGGCATAATTTCTCCGTAAACGCCGTTGCCATCATTGCTAACGGGAAACAGGCCATCTCTGGTGCAGGTGACAAAACCTGCATCGTGTGGGATCTGCAAAGCAGAGAGGCGCTTCAAATCCTCAATGGGCATACTTCCACAGTCAATGCCGTTGCCATCACTGCTGACGGGAAACGGGCCATCTCCGGTTCCAGTGACAAAACCTGTATCGTATGGGATCTTCAAAGCGGAGAGGCGCTCCAAACCACTAAGCGGCATGCTGACTCTGTCAGGGCCGTTGCCATCTCTGCTGACGGGAAACGGGCCATTTCCGGTTGTGGTGGCATTTTAGGTCCTCGTGACTATACCTGCATCGTGTGGAATCTGCAAAGCGGAGAGGCCCTCCAAATCCTTAAAGGGCATACTAGCTGGGTCAATGCCGTTGCAATCACTCTTGACTGTAAACGGGCCATCTCCGCTTCTATTGATAACACCTGCATCGTGTGGGATCTGCAAACCGGAGAGTTGCTCCAAACCTTAAAGGGGCATACTCACTCGGTCAATGCCGTTGCCATCACTGCTGACGGGAAACGGGCCATCTCCGGTTCCAATGACAGAACTTGCATCGTGTGGGATCTGCAAACCGGAGAGGTGCTCCAAACCCTAAAGGGGCATACTGACTATGTCAATGCTGTTGCCCTAATTGCTGACGGGAAACGGGCCATTTCTGGTTCTAGTGACGATACCTGTATCGTGTGGAATCTGCAAAGCGGGGAGGCGCTCCAAATTCTGAAAGGGCATACTAAAAGGGTCGAAGCCGTTGCCATCACTGCTGACGGGAAACGAGCTATCTCCGGTTCTAGGGACAAAACCTGCATCTTGTGGGATCTGCAAAGCGGAGAGGCGCTCCAAACCCTGAAAGGGCATACTGCCCCTATCGATATTGTTGCCATCACTGCTGACGGGAAACGGGCCATCTCC
>Ga0209254_10002068_pt1 | contig 18199 bp, 18 predicted proteins | sample FrelakmetDIP11DI_FD_187148 | JGI IMG/M metagenome (GOLD analysis project Ga0209254, IMG submission 187148) | Freshwater lake sediment microbial communities from the University of Notre Dame, USA, for methane emissions studies - DIP11 DI (SPAdes)... | ecosystem: Environmental > Aquatic >...
GGACGGTGCGCTGAAGATGTCGAGGCCGCCCAACACAGGACCGCAGAGCCCATGCGCCCCTCCCAGCGCCGCCCCGATCAACTTCGAGACCTGCAGCTCACCCGCGGTTACAGCCGACACGCCGAGGGCTCCGTGCTGGTCGAGCTAGGCTTGACCCGCGTCCTCTGCACCGCAAGCGTCGCGGAGCGGGTGCCGGGCTTCCTGAAGGGGCGAGGCAGCGGGTGGATTACCGCAGAATACGGCATGCTCCCGCGCTCGACTCACGAGCGCAGCGACCGCGAGGCGGCCCGCGGCAAGCAAGGCGGGAGGACGCTGGAGATCCAACGCCTGATCGGGCGCTCCCTGCGCGCCTGCGCAGACCTGGGCGCCCTGGGCGAACGTACCATCACCCTGGACTGCGACGTCCTCCAGGCAGATGGCGGGACCCGCACCGCCGCCATCACCGGGGCCTGGATCGCCCTGCGCGATGCGCTGCGGGGGCTGCTCGCCTCAGGTCACCTGGCAACGGACCCCATCCGCACCCAGGTTGCCGCGGTCTCTGTTGGCATCTACGAGGGTTTGGCCGTCCTCGATCTGGATTACGCCGAGGACTGCGCCGCCCAGACCGACATGAACGTGGTCATGGATGCGGCCGGGGGCCTGATCGAGGTCCAGGGGACAGCCGAGGGTGCGCCCTTCACCCGCGTGCAGCTCTCGTCCATGCTGGACCTCGCGGCGGAAGGCATCGCCACCATGATCGAGGCGCAGCGCCGGGCGCTGGCCGACTGATTGCCGCGAGCGCCGCCCCTCGGCAACCGCAAGCATCACCCCGACGCAACAGGTCCCGAGCGCGACCCGGCCCGGAGTCCGACAGCACAAGAGGTCCCAGAGTCGAGACCATGAACCGCCCCCACACGGACGAGCGCATCGTCCTGGCCAGCAACAACGCCGGCAAAGTGCGCGAGATCAATCAGCTCCTGGCCCAGTCCCACATCCAGGTCACCCCCCAGGACCAGTGCGGCGTACCGGAGGCGGAGGAGACGGGCTTGACCTTCGTGGAGAATGCCATCCTCAAGGCCCGCAATGCCGCCGCCCACAGCGGTCTGGCGGCCATCGCCGACGACTCCGGGCTCGAGGTCGATGCCCTGGACGGGGCCCCGGGGATCTACTCGGCCCGTTACGCTGGAGCCGGGGCGGGCGATGCCGCCAACCTGGCCAAGCTCCTGGCGGATCTGGAGGGCGTGGATGAGGCGCGACGCAGCGCCCGCTTCCAGTGCCTCATGGTCTACATGCGCCACGCGGCGGATCCCACCCCAATCCTTTGCCAGGGGACCTGGGAGGGCAGCATCCTATTCCGGCCCCGGGGCGACAATGGCTTCGGGTACGACCCGGTGTTCTTTGTGCCGACCCACCATTGCAGCGCCGCGGAGTTGGACTCGCAGACCAAGAACACCCTGAGCCACCGCGGGCAAGCCCTGCGCAAGCTGGTCGCCTACCTGCAGGGCGAAAACCCATAGCCGGGACGCAGAGCATGGCCCTGGACCGAGGCGCCACCGCATGAACGCGCAGACCATCGGCGCACGGCTCACCGAGGTGCTGGGACGCATCCGCGCCGCCGAGCGCGGCAACGGGCGTCCCGACGGCAGCGTCGCCCTTGTCGCCGTGAGCAAGCGCCATGGGACCGAGGCCATCCGCGCCGCCTATGCCGCCGGACAGCGCGCCTTTGGCGAGAACTATGTGCAGGAGGCCATGGCCAAACAGGCCGAGTTGGCGGACCTGGCCATCGAGTGGCACTTCATCGGGCGCATCCAGGGCAATAAGACCCGCCAGATCGCCGAGCACTTTTCCTGGGTCCACAGCCTGTGTGACCCCCACCACGCCCGGCGGCTGGACGCCCAGCGCCCCGCCGGCCTTTTGCCGTTGCAGGCGTGCATCCAGGTCAACACCAGCGGCGAGTCGAGCAAAGAGGGCCTGGCCCCCGAGGCGGTGGCGGACCTGCTCGCCGCCTGCGCCCCTCTGGAACGTGTCCAGATCTGCGGCCTGATGACGCTGCCGGCGCCGGCACAGGACGAGCCGGGCCAGCGCCGCCCCTTGCGCGCCCTGCGCGAACTGCGGGACCGCTTGGCAACACCGGACCGGCCGCTGGCCGTCCTCTCCATGGGGATGTCCGACGACCTCGATGCCGCAGTCGCCGAAGGGGCGACCGTCGTGCGCATCGGGACTGCGGTGTTCGGGCCTCGCCCCGTATAATCCCAGCCGCACAAGCCCAAGCCGGCACGCCCCGCTGGCGGGGCCCGACTCAAAGACCTGGAGGCGGCAATCGAGCCATGACAGCAGAGCGCATCACCTTCATCGGCGGCGGCAACATGGCCTCCAGCCTGATTGGCGGCCTCGTTGCGGACGGCTACGACCCCCAATCGCTGACCGTCAGCGAGCCCGATCCGGCCAAGCGCGAGGCGCTCGCGCAACGCTTCGGGGTCCGCACCTGCGCCGACAATGTCGAGGCGCTCGCCGGGGCCGGCACCGCGGTCCTCTGCGTCAAGCCCCAGGCGGCTCGCCAGGTGTGCCGGGAGATTGCCGCTGCCGTCGCCCGGGAGGCCCCGCTGCTCGTCTCGATCATGGCGGGGATCACCGAGGCGAGCATCCAGGCGTGGATCGGCTGCGCCACCGCGGTGGTGCGCACCATGCCCAACACCCCGGCCATGATCCAGTCCGGGGCCATTGCCATGCATGCCTCTCCCGAGGTCGACAGCGAGCAACGCAATCGCGCCGAGACCATCATGCGGGCCTGTGGCCTGGCGCGTTGGGTGGCGAACGAAGCCCTGGTGGATGTCGCCACCGCCGTATCCGGCAGCGGCCCGGCTTACTTCTTCCGCCTCATGGAGGCCGTGGAGCAGGCCGGCATCGCGCTGGGACTCGATCCAGAGGACGCCCGGCTCCTGACCATCCAGACCGCGCTGGGGGCGGCACGCATGGCCATCGAGAGCGCCGACCCGCCCCAGCGCCTGCGCGAGCGGGTCACCTCCCCCGGCGGGACCACAGAGCGGGCCCTGTCGATCCTCGATGAAGGCGGTTTCGGGCCCTTGGTCGAGCGGGCCGTTGGCGCGGCGCAGCAGCGTGCGGTCGAGATCTCGCGGATCCTGGCGGAGGAGGCATGAGCGGGTATCTCACCAATCCTATTGTCTTCCTGATCCACACCCTGCTCGGGCTGTACGCGGCCATCGCCGCCCTGCGCTTCCTGCTGCAATGGGTGCGGGCGGACTTCTACAACCCCATGTCCCAGTTCATCGTCAGGATGACCACCCCGGTGCTGCGCCCGCTGCGCCGCGTGGTCCCGAGCTACGCCGGCCTGGACCTCGCCTCGCTGGTGCTGGCGTGGCTGGTCAAGACGGTAGAGCTCGCCGCAGTCGTCCTCGTTGCCGGCCTGGGCAATCCCCTCGGCGCCCTGTTCTGGTCCATTCCGGCCCTGGCCACCCTGTTCATCAACATCTTTCTGTTTGCCGTCCTGATCCAGGTCATCCTGAGCTGGGTCAATCCGGACCCCTACAACCCCGCGGTCAACCTGCTGGATCGCCTCACGGCGCCCCTGCTGCGGCCGGCCCGCCGCTTGATACCCCCAGTCAGCGGCCTGGACCTCTCGCCCATGGCGGTCATGATCGCCCTGGTCATCCTCGAAATGTTGCTGATCCCGCCGCTCAATGCCCTTACGGGGAGCCCGTTCTGAAACACCGGCGCGAGCGAAGCGATGCGGCGAGCCAACCGAGCTGGTTCCGCTGGGAAGGCGACAATCTCTTGATTAACGTCCGGGTTCAGCCGCGCGCGCGTCGAGACGAGTTGGGCGAACCCCTGGGCGACGAGCTCAGGGTCCGCATCACAGCCCCACCTGTGGACGGCAAGGCCAACGAACACCTGGTCCGCTTTATGGCGGACAGCTTTGGTGTACCCATTGCCCGCGTCACCCTCATGGCAGGCGGCCAAGGCCGCTCGAAGCGGCTATGCGTTGCCGCTCCGAGCCGGCTGCCGGACAGGATTGCAGGGGCCTGACGGCGCACCGCGAACCGGGGCAAGCGGGGCTGTGCGGCCACGCGGTTGTTCCGCCCCCGGGCTTGGATATATGCTCATTGGTAACAGTGGCATCCCTTGAGCCAGCGCCGCTAGCCAACCGCATCTGATGCAGCAACCCACCGTACAGGAGCGCCTGCGTTCGTACTGGCAGTGGAGGATGCGCGTTGCGGGCGCCATCGAGGAGCTCGGCGGCTGGCTGGAGGTCAACCGCTGCGCCACGCACGCGAGGCGCACCTGTATTGCGTCGGCGCTCGCAACCCTGCGCGCCGACCGCCTCAACATTGCATTCGTATCGGGGGGAGGGCGCGAAAAGTCTGCGCTCCTGCGGGTGCTGTTTCGCGACGAAGATGGGCATTGCCTCTTGCCCTCCTATCCTGGCTTCGCCACCACCTGCACGACCGAGGTGTGCTGGGATGCCGAGTGCGACGAGTCCTACCTGCGCCTCCTCCCCATCGAAACCCAGGCCCAGGGGATTCCCTTCGCACGACTGCGGGCCGAGCGCGGACACTGGATCCAACATCCGCTCGACCCCGGAAACCCTGAACAGACCGCCAGCCGCCTGCGCGAGATAACCGAGACGAAAATCGTCTCGCATACCGAGGCGGCAACCCTGGGCATGGCAGCGGGACGGCCCCGACCTTGGCCGGACAGCGGGACGATCGAGATCCCCAAGTGGCGACACGCGATCGTTAGCTTCCCCGGTCCCCTGCTGCGGCTTGGCCTCGCGGTGTTGGACATCCCAAGCGCGGCGCCCTCGGATGTCGCAAACAGCCTGCTCGGTCAGGCCGAGGTGGTGGTCTGGGTGCTGACCGCAGACGAGGAGGTCGAAACAGAAGACACGGAGCTTTGGCGGCGACAGGTACGAGGGGATCGCAGCACGCATCAGGAGCGCATGATCGTCGCATTGAACAGGCTCGACCCGAGCCTGGACCAAGTCGAAGGCCCAACCGAAAACCGGCAGATCACCCAAAGGCGCCTCGCTGCAGCCCTCGGGATCGACGCAGCCGAGGTCTTCCAGATATCGGCACAGACAGCGCTCGTCGCCCGCGTTCGGGGGGATGAGGCCCTGTTGCGCCGTACAGGCATCGAGACCTTGGAGGCTCGGATCCTGACGAGACTGCTGCAGGCCAAACAGCAAGCCCACATCGACGGCCTCCAAGCCGGCGTGAGCAGGATGCTGGAGGAACATCGGGCGCGCATCGGGGCCGGCATGGATCGAGCGAAAATGCGACTCGGCCAGCTGGAAAGGTGTCGCGACAAATGCGACACCTTGATCGTAGAGTTGCTGGACAGGACCCGCCACGAGCAGGAGCTGTACCTGCGCGCTGTCCAGCGTTTCCAAGAAGGACAGCGGGGATTGACGCACGCGACCCAGCGCTGCCGCGAGATCCTCGACCGCAGGAAGATGGACGCCCTTGTCGCCCGGGTGCATGCGGACATGGCGCGGAGTTGGACGACGGCCGGCATGACCGCCGCCATCAAGGACCTGTTCGACGAACTGGTCCGGGCCATGCAGGCCATCGCGGCGGAGACGGAGCACACCCGCAAGCTGGTGCGGGAGGTCTACGACGGGTTCGAGCACGACTTTGGCTTCGAGCTGACCACCCCGAAGGTGTTCGTCCCCCGGGATTTCCACATCGAGATCGAGCTGTTGCATCAAGAAGCCGATGCGTTCCGGCGCAGCCCGACCCTCGCCCTCGCAGAGCAGGGCGCCGTGATCAGGCGGTTTAATCAGGAGATGGTCAGCCACGCCCGCACCCTCTTCGAGCAGCTGCGCGCCGCCTTTGACATCTGGATGCGCGACACTCTGAAGCCCCTGGCCCAGCGGATCCAGGAACACAAGTCCGCCACGGAACGACGGCTGGAGCATTTGCAACGACTTGCGCGCTCCAACGACGACACGCGCAGGCACGTAGCCGAGACCCAGGCCCGATACGTGCAGTTGGCCCGGCAACTGACGGCGCTACGCAATATCCATAACACGCTCAGCTACGAACCGACCTGCGCGGGCACCGCCGGCGCGAACATCAGCCAAACTGCCCGCGCGGACCCGTTCGTGGTGTAACCTACCCACCGCGCATTACCCTACATATCAGTGCGTATCCAACACGAATCGAGGAGAGGACTATGAAGACTGCGACCTGTGCGCCCTGGCTCCTGGCCATCTGCCTGCTTGCACCCTTGTCGGCCACCGCCGACAACAGCACCTCGGCCGACGGCTATGTCATACACCACAACGCCTTCACGGCCGATACCCTTGACCCCGCGGTTGCTCAACGCTACGGCATTCAGCGCAGCAAGCAGCGCGGCGTCATCAACGTGACCGTCGTCAAGGAGAAGGCAGGAACGACAGGCATGCCCGTCGCGGCCCGTGTCGAGGTCAGTGCAACAAGCCTGTCCGGTCAGAAGCTGCGGGTCCCGATGCGTGAGCTAAAGGAACAGGAGGCGATTTACTACATCGGCGAATTCCCCGTGCAGGACCAGGAGACCCTCGAATTTGTCATAGAGGCCACTCCCGCGGGCGCAGCCAAGGCCCTCAAGGCGAAGACGAGCCAGCAATTCTTCACCAAGTAAGGCAGCCGTCGGCGGCCAGCGGGCCCGTGTGGCGCCGACCCAGAGGCCACGGATGGCCCGGTTCACGGGCCTACACGGAGAACAACTGCCAGAGGGCATAGGCACCGAAGACCAGCACCAAGAGCCCCGCCCCCCGCCGCATCCAGGCCTGTTCCCCCAGGCGAGCGGCAGCCCCGGCCAGCAGGGAAATGCCCAGCAGGTTGGGCAAGGTTCCCATGCCGAAGGCCAGCATCAGGGCGGCGCCGCGGCCGGCGCTTCCGGCAGCCACAGACCAAATCAGGACGCTGTACACCAGCCCGCAGGGGATCCAGGCCCAGACCAGACCCAACCCCAGCGCCTGCCAGGGGCTGCGCACCGGGAGCATGCGGCGCCCCAAAGGCTCCAGGCGTCTCCAGAGCGGGGCCCCGGCGCGTTCCAGCCAAGCCAGACCCCGCCACCACCCACCGAGATAGAGGCCAAGGGCGATCATGATCAGCGCCGCCAGGCCGAACAGCACGCGTTGGGCCTGCTGCAACGGTATCACCCGGAGCATCAGGGTCCCGAGCGCCCCAGTCAGGGCGCCGGCAAGGGTGTAGCCCGCTACGCGCCCGGCGTTATAGGCCAACTGGAAGGGCATCTGCGCCGCCAGGCTACCGCGAACGGACCTGGGAAGGCCCATAGTCAGGGTGCTCACGATGCCGCCGCACATCGCGACACAGTGGACCCCGCCAAGCAATCCGACGAGGAAGGCGGTGATCAGGGAGCCATCGGTGTGCACGTGTTCGGATCTGGCTGCGAGTCGAGGGGGGAATCAGAGCCTCGACCGTCTGGGCCGCTCAGCCGGCAGGCGACGCTCGGCGTCGAGCGTGTATCATAACAGGCCATTCGCACAGTCCCTGGCTGCCCCATGCTGGAATACCAACGCGCGTTCCTCCGCTTCGCCCTCGACACCGGCGTGCTTCGCTTCGGTGAGTTCAAGCTCAAGTCGGGTCGCCTAAGCCCTTACTTCTTCAACGCCGGCCTCTTCAACACGGGGGCCAGCCTGGGTCGGCTGGGGCGCTATTACGCCGAGGCCATCGTGGCTGCGGGCATCGGGTTCGACATGCTGTACGGCCCAGCCTATAAGGGGATTCCCTTGGCTGCCGCGACCGGCATCGCGCTGGCCGACGACCATGGCCGCGACTTGCCTTTCGCCTTTAACCGCAAGGAGACCAAGGACCACGGAGAGGGGGGTAATATCGTCGGTAGCCCCTTACAGGGCAGGGTGTTGATCTTGGACGATGTCATCACTGCAGGCACCTCGGTGGGCGAATCGGTCGACATCATTCAGGCTCATGGCGCTACGCCCGCTGGGGTCGTCATCGCCCTGGACCGGCGCGAGCGGGGCAACGGCGAGCGCTCCGCGGTGGATGAGGTCCGTGATCGGTTCGGCATTCCGGTGCTCTCCATTGTGACCTTGGACGACCTGGTCGCGTATCTTGGCGAAGGTCCGGCGCCTGACCCGCACCTGGAGACCGTCAGCGCGTACCGGGCCCGCTACGGGGTGTAATGCGACCCGGGCCCGCAGGGCTCGGGAGAGGCATTCCCGCCGCGACGCCACACCGGCGACCCTGTCGGGTCCGGCGCGACACAGCAGGGATGGGGCAGTTCAGCCTGTTGATGGGCGAGCCGGCCAAGGGTCCATCAATTCTCATCGGCATTGCAGGTCCTGACAGTTGGAAATGAGCACGCATCGGCCTCTCCACCTCCCTTGCCTGGTCGTCCTGACATTGCTTGCGACGACATCCGAAGCGCGCCTGTATCGCTGGGTGGACGAGGCAGGTGCGGTGCACTACACGGACACGCTTCCCCCGGCCCAGGCCGAGCGGGGCCACGCCGAGATGAGTGAGAAGGGGCTGGTGGTCGACACCACCGAGCGTGCCAAGACGCCGGAAGAGCTGCAGCGAGAGGAGGAGATCAGGCGCGCACGCCTCGCCGCCGAGCGCGCCAAGAAGGAACAGGAGGCCGCAGACCAAATGCTGTTGCGTACCTTCGGCTCCGTAGACGACATGATCATGACGCGGGACGGCAGACTTGCCGCTGTCGACGCCATGATCCGGTTGACTCGCGGGAACATCCGCCGCCAGCAGGATTTGCTGCGGAAGTTGCGCGCCGACGCCGCTGACCTCGAACGCGCGGGCAAGCCCATCCCCGCACACCTGAGCAACGGCATCGCCAACAGCGAGAAGTCGATCCACGAGTCCTATGCGACCATCGTGGAACGGGAGCAGCAAAAGCAGGAAATGCGCGCGAGCGTTGCGAGCGACCTGAGGCGATTTCGAAAGCTGAAGAACATCTCCGAAGCCACGACAGTCGACCAGAACGAGGGTCCCGGTGCCTCGCCGAAGAACCTGGTCCCGTGCGCGAACGCCGAGACCTGCGACCGGCTTTGGGCAAGGGCGTCCGCCTACGTGCGGCAACACGCCACGACGCCCGTCCAGGCATCCGGGCCCAAGATCATGATCACGGCCCCACCGGCTCGTGACGAAGACGTCAACCTCACCTTGTCGCGAATTCCGGACAAGAACGGCCCAGGCGCGACGCTGTTCCTGGACGCCCAGTGCATACCGGGGCTGAACGGTGACTCCACCTGCACGACCCCGGCGGCGCAACGGATCCTCGACGGCTTTTCGGACGCGGTACTCGGCCCGGGCCAGGGAGACTAGCGCGAAGCAGAGCCCGGATTGGGGCGCAGCGCCCTCCCCACGGACCGCAAGGCAGGTGTAGTAGGGTCAGGCGGCCCAAACCCCCGGGCCATCGACCCGTGAGACGCTGACGGGCACGTCAGCGGCGGCGAATCAAGGTCCCTACACCCTCGTCGGTGAACAGGTCCAGCATGACCGCGTGCTCGACCCGGCCGTCGATAATGTGCGCCGAACGCACCCCCCCCTGAACCGCTTCCACGGCACAGCGCACCTTCGGGAGCATACCGCCCGTGATCACCCCTTGGCGGATGAGCTCCTCCACACGCCCAACGTCCAGCTCCGCAATCAACTCGCCTTGCGGATCCAGCAGACCGGGCGTGTTGGTGAGCAGCAGGAGCTTCTCGGCCTGTAGCACCTCGGCCAACTTGCCCGCCACCAGATCGGCATTGATGTTGTAGGAACGCCCGTCGTCACCGACGCCGATGGGGGCAATGACCGGGATGAAATCCCCCTGCACCAGCATGTTGACAACCCCGACGTCGATACTCTGAACCTCGCCGACATGGCCCAGGTCGATGATCTCGGGCTCTGCCAACTCAGGGGCGTCGCGCCGCAGCACGAGCTGCCGGGCCCGGATCAGGTCCCCGTCCTTGCCCGTCAGACCCACGGCCGACCCGCCGTGACGATTGATGAGGTTGACGATCTCCTTGTTGACTAGGCCGCCGAGGACCATCTCCACCACATCCATGGTCTCGCTGTCGGTCACGCGCATCCCTTGGACGAAGACGCTGTCTTTGCCCAGCCGGCCGAGCAGGCTGCCGATCTGGGGTCCGCCGCCGTGGACGATCACCGGGTTGACACCCACCAGCTTCATCAGGACGACGTCCCGCGCGAATCCGTGCTTCAGCGCGTCATCTACCATGGCATTGCCACCGTACTTGATGACCATGGTCTTGCCGCGAAACCGTCGAATGTACGGCAGCGCCTCAATGAGGACATCGGCGATCTTGTGGGCACGTTCGCTCTGAAGGGACATCTCGACTCCCGTTGGTGAATCCGAAACGGGCTGCCAGCGGTCAGCCTGCAGCCATCAGAAGGGCAGAGTGAGACCCGGTGCGGCCCGCTCCATCAGGCGCCGGAACAATCCCTGGATCATCTCCAAGGACTCCTGGCTGTCACCCTGGAAACGGAACGACAGGGCTGGCTGGGTGTTCGACGCGCGCACGAGCCCCCACCCACCATCGAACTCGGCCCGCAGCCCATCGACGGTCTTTACCGTCACGCCCTCAAGCCGGTCCGCCAGGGCCAGGACTTGTCCCATGATGCGTTGAGGCTCACCCTCCTGCAGCGGCAGAAGGAGCTCGGGTGTGCCCACCGTGTCAGGCAAAGTGGCAAAGACTTCCGCCGAACGGCGCGGGTCTAGGGCCAGCAATTCCAGCAATCGAGCGCCGGCGTAGATGGCGTCATCGAAGCCAAACCAGCGCTCCTGAAAGATGACATGGCCACTGAGCTCGCCCGCAAGCAAGGCGCCGGTCTCCTGCAACTTGGCCTTGAGACGGGAATGGCCCGACTGCCACATGACGGGTCGCCCACCGCATCGCAGGATTTCTGTGGCGAGCAGGTGGGTACACTTGACGTCATAGACCACGTCGGTCCCCGGGTGGCGCGACAGGACATCGGCCGCAAACAGCATCATCACCCGATCCATGGCGATGAAGCGGCCATTGGAGTCAACCACCCCGAGGCGGTCCCCATCGCCGTCGAAGGCCAGCCCCAGGTCCGCCCCCTTGGCGCCCACCGCGGCAGACAGATCGCGCACGTTCTCCGCCCGGGACGGATCGGGAACTTGGCCGTTGGGGAAGCCTCCGGCGAGGTCGCAATGGAGCTCGAAGACCTCGCAGCCGAGGGCGCGGTAAAGGGCGGGGGCCAGCAAGGACGCAGCGCCATTGCCGCCATCGACCACAAGCTTGAGCCCGCGCGCCACCGTGACATCGCGCTCGACATGCTCGATATAGGCCGGCGCCAGGTCCTGCTGCTGGTAACCGCCCGGGGCCTGCTCCGCCAGATCGCGCCGCCGGATACGCCGCTCGATGCCCCGCAACCGGTCGCCTTCGATGGTCTGTCCCTGGAGCACCACCTTGCAGCCGTTATACTCCGGCGGGTTGTGGCTCGCGGTGACCATGACCCCGGAGGTATCGCCCTGGTAGCGCGTCGCGAAATACAGCAAGGGTGTTGGCGCAATACCCAGATCGACGACATCGGACCCGCTCGCCCGCAGTCCTGCCATCAGGGCCATGGTCAGGGCCTCGCTCGACCCCCGGGTGTCGCGCGCGAGCATCACGGACGCGCCCCCAAGCTGCACGACTTCACTTCCCACGGCGTGCCCGATGTCGCGCATGACCACCTCGTCGATACCCTGTCCAACGACCCCCCGGATGTCGTAGGCGCGGAATATCTCCGAGCGCACAGCGCCGTGACCACCAGCCGGCGTCGCCGTTCCCGCCAGCCCATCGCTCCCTGCCGCGAAAGCTGGCACCCAATCCGCCACCCCCGGCTGCCCTGCCCCCGCATCGGGTGCGACATAGCCCGCCGCGGGCGGGTAGGCGGACTCCATCGTGTCGAAGTCAGCTGAGCCAGGCGGCGGCTGGATGTCGGACGGCGGCCCCGGCAACTCCCGCGGGCCAGCCGCCGGGGCACGCCCTGAGCCAATGTCGCCCAACCGTTTGACCATGGCGTCCTGTACCTCGCCCGTCTCCGCCAGGCGGCAGCCGAGGCGACGCAGGGGACGCCGCGCAACGCCGTCTTCGACCAGGGCAATCAGGCCCGCATAGTCCTCCGCCAGGGCCCGCCTAAGGCTCCGGTAGGGGACCCACAGCGCCAGGCCGACCAGACCGACGACGCCAAGGTAGCCGATCGCCGACCAGGCCGCGGCCCCACTCTCGAACGCACTGCCAGGCTTTGGCCAGACACCGATGCGCAGCGATGTACCAGGGATATCGGCGAACGCCTGCGGGGCATCGGCCGGGATGCCTCGAGCCTGGCCAAGAGGAAGGGTCACGACGTCGGTGCCGGCGCTTTGCTGGTACAGCATCCGACCGGCCTCGCCGCCCGAATCGGCCAGCGCGGGCAGCAGGGACAACGGCAGGGCCAGGTGGACGACGCCAAGCGCCTTGGTCCCCTGAGCGACGAGCACCGGGCCTGCGATGGCCAGGTGCATATCCGGCTGGCCGACGCGATGCACTTCAAGTGCCGACACCTTGCCCTCGTGAAACGCGCGGTCCATCAGATCGATGGCGGCGTTGCTCATGTAGGGCCCGCCGCCGTCCATGATGCCGGCCTGGTTGGGAGTGACCAAGCGGATACCAAGGGCCTCGGGGAGCTGCCGCCGCATCTCCTCCTCCTTGGCGCGCATGCCGGATTCATCCATGGCGCGAAGGACCTTTTGCAGGGCGGCGTCGGTGGCCCAACTGCCCAGCACCGTCCGCACGGCATCGGCTCGACGCATCACATCGCGTACCACAGCGTCGGCCGTGGCCAGCAACTGCCGCTGGGCCAGGGACTCCTCACGGGACATCCAGGCATAGCCACCGACCAGGGTGACAAGCAGCAGCGCCAGGGCGACCCCAACGTAACCGGCCAACCAGAACCGCGCCAGTCCGGTACCGGACTGGGGGCCAGGTGCCCCGCTCGGGGCCTTCAGTCTAATGCCGTGCGGCAGTTTCATCGCCCCCTTCTCGCCGTTTGGTGATCGGGTCCGACCCGGTTCCCGGACCTCTCACCCCGATACGGGTGGTTAGGCCCGACCACTGTGCCCGAAGCCGCCCGCGCCGCGGTCACTATCGGCGAATTCCTCCACCAATTCGAAACGCGCGCGCACCACAGGGACCAGCACCAGTTGGGCGATGCGCTCGCCAACCTCGATTCTGAAAGGTCCCGACCCACGATTCCAGCACGAGACCATGAGCTGCCCCTGGTAGTCGGAGTCGATCAGCCCGACCAGATTGCCCAGGACGATGCCATGCTTGTGCCCCAGACCCGAGCGGGGCAGGATCAACGCCGCGAGCCCAGGGTCCGCGATGTGAACGGCCATGCCGGTGGGGATCAGCTCGCAGGCGCCGGGGAACAGGTCAAGGGGCTCCGCGAGCATCGCCCGCAGATCCAGCCCCGCGGAGCCATCGGTAGCATAGCTCGGCAGGGGGAACTCGACCCCCAGTCTCTCATCCAGCAGTTTAACCTGCAGCGGACGCAAGATAGCGCTCGCAAATGAGATCGGCCAACTCGGCGCCGAGCAGAGCCTTGGGCATAAACGGCAGCGACCGACCCCCACCCTCCCAGAGCACCAACAAGGCGTTGTCCACGCTATCGAAACCAACCCGCCCTTCGCCTGGGGCGCCTGCCGGACCCCCGACCAGATTGGCCGCGATCATGTCCAGCCCCTTGGCCTTGAGCTTGCTACGTGCATAGGTCTCCACCTGCTCGGTCTCCGCGGCAAAACCGACGGTGAACGGTCCTCCGGGCAGGGCGGCCACCTCGGCCAGGATGTCCGGGTTTCTTACCAAGCGCAGGGTCATCTCGTCCTCAGCCTTCTTGATCTTCGTCGCCCGCGGCGCGACCGGCCGGTAGTCCGCCACCGCGGCGACGGAGACAAAGATGTCGCACCGAGCCAGCCGGGCCATCACGGCGGCGTGCATCTCGCTGGCCGTATCCACCTGCACCAACTCACCCACGCTGGGCGGCTCCAGGGCGCTTGGACCGCTGACCAGACAAACCTCCGCCCCCCGCGCGGCCAGGGCCTGCGCCACAGCATACCCCATGCGCCCGGAGCTGCGGTTGCCGAGGAAACGCACAGGGTCCAGCGGCTCACGGGTGGGGCCCGCGGTCACCATCACACGGCACCCCGCAGCCAGGGCGCACCTTGGGGACAGCGCCGCGACGATCTCCTGCGGCTCCGACATGCGCCCCGGCCCGACATCCCCGCAGGCTTGGCTGCCTTGAGCAGGCCCGAGGACCCGCACCCCCCGCCCGCGCAGGATGCGCAGGTTATTCTGGGTCGCCTGGTGCCGCCACATGGCCTGGTTCATGGCCGGGGCCACCACGAGCGGGGCGGCACTCGCCAGGGCCAGGGTGGTGAGCAGGTCATCCGCCAGACCGTGGGCCAGGCGGGCGAGAACGTCCGCGGTCGCCGGGGCAATCAGGATCAGGTCCGCCCAGCGCGCCAGCTCAATATGGCCCATGCCCGCCTCGGCGTGCGGGTCGAGGAGGTCGCTGCGCACCTCCTGGCCGGAGAGGGCCTGGAAGGTCAGAGGCGCGACGAAGGCCTGGGCCGCCGCGGTCATCACCACCCGCACCTCGGCCCCCGCCTCGCGCAGGCGGCGCACCAGGTCCGCCGCCTTGTAGGCGGCGATGCCCCCGCTCACCCCGAGTAGGACCTTGGTTGGCTGCACGGCGCTCTCGCTGGTTGCACCAGGACCCTTGTCCGGGCGAAAAATTGGCAGAAAGTGTAACCGATTCGGGTAAGCTTCGAGCATGGCCCGCGGGGCTTGCGCCGGTCTCGGCAACGCCGCCGGTGCCCCAGGAGACACGCCCGATGCGCATCACCGACTGGCCCGAGGACGAACGGCCCCGGGAAAAGCTGCTGAACCATGGCCCCGAGGCCCTGACCAACGCAGAGCTCCTGGCGATCTTCCTGCGCACCGGAATTCCCGGCAAGAGTGCGGTGGACCTGGCCCGCGACCTGCTCGCCGACCTTGACGGCCTGCGTGGGCTGTTCTCTGCCACCGAGGACCGCTTCTGCGAGGCCAAAGGCCTGGGACGGGCCAAGTTCGCTCAGCTCCAGGCCGTGCTGGAGATGAGCCGCCGCTATCTGTACGACGAGATCAAAGGACGCGACGTCATCGCCAGCCCGGAGGCAACCCGCGACTACCTGAAACTGCGCCTGCACGGCTATCCCTACGAGGTGTTCGCTGGCCTCTTCCTGGACAATCGGCACCGGGTCATCAGCTACCAAGAGCTCTTTCGCGGCACCATCGACGGCGCGAGCGTGCACCCCCGCGAGGTCGTGCGGGCAGCCCTGAAGGTCAACGCGGCGGCGATGATCTTCGCGCATAATCACCCCTCCGGAGTCGCCGAGCCAAGCCAGTCCGACCTGCGCATCACCCAGCGCCTGAAGGAGGCATTGGCGCTGGTGGACGTGCGGGTGCTGGACCACTTCATCGTCGGGGAGGGCGAGGGGACCTCGCTCGCGGAGCGCGGCCTCATCTGAACCTTGTCAGAGGCCAGAGCGGGTGCTAGCATTGCGGCCCTTTAGTCGGGCTGCCTTGCGGCGGCGACATAGCTTCAAGGAATTCGGTCATGTCCAGAGTCTGTCAGGTCACCGGCAAGCGGCCCGCCACCGGCAACAACGTCTCTCACGCCAAGAATAAGACGCGCCGGCGCTTCCTCCCCAACCTCCACTCGCACCGCTTCTGGGTCGAGAGCGAACGCCGCTGGGTGACCCTGCGCCTGACCACCAAGGGCATGCGCACCATCGACAAGCGCGGGATCGATGCCGTTCTGGCGGACATCCGCAGCCGCGGCGAAAAGGTCTAACGGGAGAACACCATGGCAAAGGCAGCACGCGAGAAGATCCGGTTGATTTCCAGCGCCGGGACCGGTCACTTCTACACCACGACAAAAAATAAGCGCAATCAGCCGGGCAAGATGGAGATCAAGAAGTTTGATCCCGTCGTCCGCCAGCACGTCATGTATAAGGAAGGCAAGATCAAGTAGGCCAAGCCCGCTGGCGTAAGCGCCGAGGCCTGGACATCGCTGCGTCTCGGCTGAACGAAAAAGAACCCGCGAGTGCGGGTTTTTTTATCGGCGGAGTTCGGTGCCGGATCCGCCCAAACTCCTGCCGGGGAAGCACGCGGGTGCTTTAGGCGGTCGCTGCCGGCGGTTCGCTCAGGGACGGCAGCAGGTGCAGGAAGGCACGGGTGGCCTCCGGATCGAACTGGGTGCCGGCGTTTTTCGCGAAGTCCTGGCGGATGAATTCCCGGGCGAGGGGATTGCGGTAGGGCCGGCGCGATGCCATGGCGTGGTAGGTGTCGGCCACCTGGACGATGCGGGCCTCTACGGCGATGGCCTGGCCCGCCAGCCCGTCCGGATAGCCACGGCCGTCAAACCGCTCGTGGTGCTGCCGGACCGCCGGCAGAACGTCGGCGAGGAACTCCAGGGGCGCGAGGATCGCCTCGCCGTCGATGGGATGCTTGCAGACCAACGCGAACTCGGCGTCATCCAGCCGCCCGGGTTTGCGCAGCACCGCGTCAGGCACACCGATCTTGCCGATATCGTGAAGCCGGCCGGCGATGCCTACCCGCTCGGCCGCCTCGGCCGAAAAACCCAGCTCCGACGCCAGCCGCTGCGCGATGCGGGCCACCGCGTCGGAGTGACTGTGGGTGTACGCGTCCTTCCTGTCCACCGCTTCCGCGAGGGACATGACGCTGTGCAGATCCAGCTTCTTCAGGTAATCCGCATCCCGGTCGGCACCCATCTCAAAGCGAAAGACGGTGCTGCCGAACTGCACCAGATCGCCGTGAGCCAAACGTTCACTGGTGACCCTGTCGCCGTTGAGGAGGGTGCCGTTGGTGCTGCCCAAATCCTGCACATAGTAGCGGTTGTGCACGGCAAGGACGCAGGCATGGTGGCGGGAAGCCTTGCGATCGCGGATGCGATAGCCAACGTCGTCACCGCGGCCGATGACCAGGTGGAGTGAATCCAGGAGCAACGGGTCCCCGCCTCCCGCCTGGGGAACCAGGTAAGCTGTGCGCTTGGGCTCCATCATGCCGCGCCATTCGGAAGCGGGGAGGATTTCGGTCTTACGGCGGAGTGCGTCCATTGGCTGCCTCATCCGGCCCGCCTTCGCGGGCAGTCATTTGCCATTTCTGAAGCCGACATTGTAGTCAGCCGGCGTCAGCCTTCTGCGACCCGTTTCGCGGGAATGCGGCCCGGCCACATGCCGCAACGAAAAACGGTCGCCCTGCCTTTACTCTGAGACGCTCCAAACCCGCTGCCAAGCCTCGCCCGCCATCGGCCTGGCGCGTGCCTCGACGGCCTCCCTGACGCGCTCGAAAAGGCGTGTATTGGCGCGGTAGACCGCCAGCTCTCTGACCAACCAGGCGGCGGTAGCCGGGTCCCCCCGAGCGATGACTCCCAGCAGCCAGTCAAAGGCCGCCTCGCTGCGGTGTAGGATGGCCCCGCGCAGCAGGATGCGGTGCCCCTCGCCCTTCAGTGGCGCCGCGTCCCAGCGCTCACGCAGCAGTTCCAGCGCCAGATCCAGGCGACAGCCGCCCAGCGCCAGCGCCGCCTGCTCCCGAACCGCTGGGTCCAGCGCATCCAGAAAGCCGGCGACGAACGCGGGCGACTCCTCCGGCTCCACCTGGAGCAGCCCCGCCAGGCATTCCCCCACCACCTCCGCCTCCGCGTCCCCGATGAGTGCCTTGGCCCTCAGGACCGCCTCAGCCGCCAGGGGCTCGGCGCAGGCGATGGCCCGCGCCGCCCCGGCGCGGGCGTGAGGCTCGGGGTCGGCCAGCAGGCCCACCAGGGCGATGAGGGCCCGCGGGTCGCGGGTCTGCACCAGACCCATGGCGCAGGTGGCACGGAGGTCCACGGCGGTGTCGACGGTCCCGCCCCACACCGGCTCGGGCTGGCGCAGGCGGATCCCGGCACGATAGGGGGCGGGGTCCTGACAATCCAGGGCAACCAGGGCCCGGGCGATGGCACCCTTGGCCGTGCACTGCGGGTCCTGCGTGAAGGGCAGCAGGCGCAGGCGCTCGAAGGCCGCGATCAGGTCGCCCTCCAGGTCGTAGAGGAGGCGGTCGCCGCAGAGCTGGGCGGCGCGAGCCACCGGCAGAGGGTGCGGGTCACGCAGGGCCGCCCGAGCG